>WBZM01003211.1_pt1 | contig 12921 bp, 9 predicted proteins | sample 5204271 | NCBI WGS metagenome assembly WBZM01 (sample SAMN12344346, study PRJNA552823) | activated sludge metagenome | biome: Activated sludge suspended growth; feature: Nitrification reactor; material: Wastewater; isolation source: activated sludge from nitrification reactor of wastewater treatment...
TCAACACGCGTTGGTCCCAATATTTCCATCACTCGCCAACGCTCCTGGACATCGCCTACTGGGATGATGCGTATCCAAACATCTTGTATGTGGGCTCTGAATCAGTCGTTCCCTAAGGAGAACAGTATGGATTAGTGCTGGCGCTCCGATCGTAGATGCATGCGCCTGTAGACGGCAATCGCCCCGAGCACAAGCAGCACTGGCGTCAGTGCCAGAACGAGCAGGACCACTTCATCATTTTCCGTGGTAATCTGCTGCCCGAAGATCGCGTTTCGCAGTGTATCCTTGGGCGCCTCAACCGTCAGCAGCGGTGTCACAGAATCCACTTGCCCTGGGGTATCCACTGCTGACGACGACTCGTCGGTGATATCACTCGACGTATTCGCATCGGCGCCAGGCTGTGGAGTAATTGCTGCAGGCGAAGTGGCTGGAGCGTCGACGGTGCGTTCAGCATAGAATACGCTGAAATCGCCTGCATCTGAATTGTTCAGATTCTTTGCACCACGTACAAACCATACGAGTTCCAGTTGGTTGCCAAGATTAACGTCAAGGCGCGGCCACTCGGGCACATCCTCGGCATAGGACGCCACGACGGCGGGCGTTGACCATCCGTTTCCATCCCAGACAACATGGAGCAAGTCTAACCCCGTCTGTTCAAGCAAGCGGCGCCCGACCACAACCAGATGCAAGTTGCCGGCACTGTCTTCGGCCAGCGTAAAGTCGTCCAGTCGCTGCTGGTAGACTGTCCAACCGCCGAATAGTCCTGGCACAGGCTGGGCTTGTGACCAGGTGCGGCCATTGTCGCGTGAGACTCGATAGTAGACAACCTGCTCGAGCTGGTTGGCCCAGACGGTGAGCAAGGCACCGCGACCGTCCACGCCGATCGTAACATTGCGGGCGTTTTCGTTTTCGGCGTTCTCACTGCTCAACACCACAGGCGCCGTCCACGAATCTCCGTGATCCGCTGATGACGCATAAAGTACTTGTGTCGGATCACGGACCTGACCAAGTCCACCGCCATAGCCGGACTCCCAGACAACATGAAGCACGTCGTCGGGGCCTACGACAATCTGCGGCTTGGCCGCGCCGATGGGACTGATCGAGATATCCATCGGCCCCTCCCAAGACTGTGCTTGATCCGAAGAGCGCATATAGTAGAGGTGGTAGCACTGTTGGCAGCCAGTCTGTGGGGTGTTCTCGGTGTAGACAAGATGGAGATCGCCTCTCGAATCGCGGACGACTCGCGAGAAATAACTCGTCTGGTCGCCATCGACTATCGTCGCCTCCTGCCACGCAGCGGCCGACAACGCGTCAAGTAACGGCGCATTCGAGTAGTAGACACTGTCATAGTTCGTGTATGTAATGTGAAGCAGTTCGTCATCAGCCATGAGCGCAGGGCGCGTTGCGGCGCTTTCGCCGCGCACGATTGGAAAGGCGGCGAGATCATTGATTTCACTCCAGCCGGAATCCGAAGAGTAGCGCCGATAGAGCACCTGGTCGAACTCGGTGTCGCCACCGGCCCACGCAACATGGATCGTGCCGGAGGGATCGGCGACGACATCGGGGAACCAGGCCGGTGCACCGGGCGATGATAGCTGGATCGGGCTCGACCAGCGTGTTTCTTGCGCCTTCGCTCGGAGTGGATACAGGACGAGTGAAAGCAAGGCTAAGCAAGCGACGCCAGCAGCCACAGCGATCTTGCGGACCTTCAATTCAATCAAGATTATTCCTCCAGGCCGCACCAAACGATTTTCACCGTTTGCGTGCAACCCTGCGCTTCTCTAGTCACCGACGGCAAAGATGGTTACCGACGGGCTCTCAAACACAGACTGTAAGCCGGGGATCCGGCTCATATCCGCGTCACCAATGGCCCGTTCGAGTGTTCCAACGACGACGTAGTCAACGCTAAATTCATCAAACAGGGATGAACTGTCTACCTCGCTGAGCGCGCCGCTATAGAACTCGTTCACAACTTGGGACTTATGGAAGAAGTCCACGGTCTGGGCCCAGTGTGCCAGAAATGCGTGCGCGCCTGTATACGCAGGAACATACTGGCCAAAATCCAGCGAGCTCAACACTACATCATCCCCCTGCACATTGGCCTCGAGCCACTTGAGCGCGCTCAGGTCGTCTGTATGCAGGTAGTACGGGTAGTCATGTCGGGCGAGGTCGACAAAACGCCAGGCAAACAAGTATAGATTCGTCGGTACAATGATAATGAGCAGCACTGCAACTGCCCAATTCTGGATAGTAGTGGGGTTCCATAGTTTGCCACGATTTTCTCCCCATCGCTGTAGCGCCGGAATTATGTATGTAAACAGCCCAATCACGGCGAGGATGGCAATCGGCACCTGCCAGCCGTTGAGCATATGAATCTGATAATCAACCGGGAGATAGACGAGCACCATATTGCCCCAGAACCAACTTCGCAAGAACAATGTCCTGTTGCCGACACCGTGGAGTTTGAATGGGTTCTGGCGAATCGCCGTGAAGAGCGCCAGCAAGAACGCCGGCCCTAGCAGCACTGGCAAGCGATAAACGGGTGGGGTATAGACGCCGGCGTTCGCAAATTGCTTCAGCACCTCTTTCCAAATAGGGTCGTTTGCTGTCAGCAAGACGGAATAGAGTGCAGGCCATACCGACATGAGCCCAAGGATCACGCCGCCGATGACCATATAGACTGGCATGCGCCGGTCACGAATCCAAAGTAGGACAGCATAGAGCGCAAGAATCGAGTAGACAATCACGAGATCATAAGCATGTTGCCAGCCAAGAAACAACGCCAGTAGCCCGCCATACACCGCATAGCGCAGACGACCTCTTGCCTGCCCGCGTAAGAAGAGATCGAAGACTCCAATATAGACAGCCGCGCCCAGAAAGTGCGGGTAGCCAAGCGCGCTGAGAAAGGTATTGCCCTCGGCGACGAAGACATCAAGCGGCCAGAGCAACTCGCCATTTGTCACCGTGTACTTCATCAAGATCAAGACCCAGCCAAAGCCTGATGTCAAGACGATCGTCAAGAACGCAGCCATACGCATACGCCGGTTGGAGAGGAACCAGGCACATACATGATACGCCAGTAGCAAGAATGCTGCAGTCGCGACCCAGCGCATGATCTGATACATGGCGGCGAAGTCCAGGCCGAGCAGAGCGCCGGTCCGGCCCATACCCCACCACAACAGGTTGAAGAAGAGCGGCGCATTGGGTTCCGGGGTCAGCTTGTTGGCTGCCAGGTTTGCATAGGTCAACTCGCGCATCCACGAGAAATATTGAAGATGATCAGGCACATCAAGCATCATGCCCATGAAGTGCCTGTCGGGTGGCGCGCTGGCAACCGCATAGACATAGGGCAAGCTTGTCAACAACAAGACAACTAGTGTTATCCCGGAGACGAGCATCCATTCGCGCCGGGTGATTTCTGTCGCCGCGGTGTCTTCTGCCGTCGTTTTGGTCGCCGCCGGCGACGTGAACTCTGTATTTGCGTGAGCTGTCATTCCACTTATCCGATCAAACAACGGGTTTCTGCAGCGTTGGGTTCTGATTGAGGTTTGTACTCACCGAGGCAGAGGCGGATCCCCTGACCCGTAGAACCAGGATCAACCCAGCAATAGCCAGAAGCGCAAGTAACGGAGTCAAGCTCAGAATACCTTCCAGCCCGAGCAACGTGCCGGCATTGCGGGCGATGTTGCCTGCCTGCCAGTTGGGGAGGGCATATTCAATCAATGGATTCCGTATCGAGTCCGATGGGAAGGCCTGCTCGGCCAGCGAAAGCCCCCACACTGCTATGAAGGACCAGCCGTACAAAAGGGACACGACAAGTTGAAACCATAAATAGCGCGTCCAAGTGATCAGGCTGAATATCACCGGTAGGGCCAGGAAGGGCAGTGCCGGCAGAATATAGCGAGGTCCGATGGCAAAGCCACCCCACCACATGATCGACGAACTGTTGAACACGAACATCGCGACGATAGTGCCGGCCACGGCCCACCACTCGGCGCGATAAGTGTGTCTGCGCCACCAAACCACAAGGCCGGGAATCGCAAGCAGGAGCCATGGTGAAAGCAGAAACAGGCCGCGGAACGGACTGAAGGTGATGCCCCATAGCGCCGTTGCGGTTGGCACGGACAAGCTCATAAAGCCGCTTTCGTGCTGTGCGGTCCAAAGCTCAGAATGGCTATAGCCCAGGTTGAGCGGCCCGCCAAAGACAGCCGAGTTGTAGAGCATCCAGGGAATGGCGAGCATGATGCCGCCGACCGCTACCCAGATGATGCGCAGCCAGTGACCTTGGGAGATGAGGCGATACCAGACATAGAGTCCCAGAACGACGATCATCAGGGCAACCGGGTATTCGGTGACAAATGCAGCACCGAACAGAAGACCAATGGACAACAGACGACCAGGCCCCAATTGAGTGTTTCGAGACGCAGCCAGAAAAAACGCACCGAACAAGAGTGCAGCCGCCAACTGATGGCCGTAAATGGCGTTTGCATAGGGAAATGCCGGCGTCAGCAGCCCATAACCCAGTGCAACCGCAAGTCGCGGCCAGATTGCGCTCGACACGCAGGCCAGAAACAAGTATATGAGGGCGCATAGGATTGCTGTTGGAAGCACTGACACAACGAAGCTGATTGCTACCTGCGCCATTGCGAAAGCTATCTTGTTTGCCGACACACCACTTCCCTCGGCACGTAACGTGGAGGCAAACGCATTGCTGGACGCCAGACGGTCAGTAACGGATGACAGCAGTGGCGTCTCAATTATGTGCTTCAGGGTGAAGTAGATGGGTATCCCAACAAATGCGGCCCCTGGCGCCTTGTCACTGTAGTAATGCTCCCCAACCTTGGCATAGTCAACCGTATTGGCAACATATTTGTCGATCTGGAAGGTTCCATCATCCACGACGGCTACAACCATATTCAGCCGCGAGTTTTGGTTCGGATCTGCCCACCGTGGGAATACATAGACAGCGGCCACAATCATGATCAACACGATTAGGGCGGCATAACCCAGTTCGCTTCGTAGGTCGCGTGGTTTGCGTTCGGAATTCATCACACCGTTCATTTGCCTCATACACCTCGCAACGACATGGCCAGTTCGCGGACTCCGACAATGTGGCGTCCCTTGCGATTCTTTGTGACCAGACGAAGCACCCAATGCACGACATTCTTTATTGCCGTGAGCCCAAGAATCTCCATTTTCAGGATATTTGCGGCAAGGTCTCCCTTGTGCTTGCGAAAGAAACGGATTCGGCTGCGATAGAGATCCGCCTCGCGGCGAGTGCGACGGCCTGTGCTGCTCGCCCCGCCGATGTGAGTCACTTTCGCAGCGGGTTCATACCAGACCTGCCAGCCGGCAGTTTTCATGGAGAAACACCAGTCCACCTCTTCCGCATACATGAAGTAACCTTCATCCATTCCGCCAACCTGCTCAAATGCGGTGCGACGGACAAGCATACAGGCACCCTCGACATAGTCAACACGCTGCCGCCCAAGGCCGACCTCGGAACCGCGACTGGGATAGTGCCCGCCGAAAATCTTCCGCCCCAATCCTGTCAAGATCAGCCATTCACTGGCCAGCGTTGGGAACGGTGTGTGAGAAGCCTGAAACGTTCCATCAGGATTGAGCAGACAGGCGCCGACGATGGCAGAGCGCGGTTCAGCATCGGCGCAGCGAACCAATGACCGTACGGCATCAGGCATAACGAATGCGTCGCTGTTCAAGAGCAGCATGTAGCGGCCATCGCTCGAATGCATGGCCAGGTTGTTCGCTCCCGCAAAACCGAGATTCCGATTCGACTCAATGACGTGTACCCACGGGTAGTTGGTTCGGAGAAACGGCACGCTATCGTCGCTGGAAGCGTTGTCGACGACCCACACATCATAGTAGAGTCCGCCCATGTTTTCGGAGAGCGTGTCGAGGCACTGGCCAAGCAACTGCCGCGTATTCCAGTTCACGATGATGATGGAAACCGCCGGGGCGCCAGATTCCTGAGCTTCGGCCTGCACTACGGCTGATCGGTCGGCAATCGTAGCTGTCACATTGCCTCCTCGTCGGTCGCCAGGGATTTCGACCCGTGTTGGTCTCTTACGACCGCATAGAGAGCAACCAAACATCCTAGCATGAACCAGGTGAACAAGGCGTTATCAAACCCGGAAATCGTCTGATTGTAGGCAAACGGCAGCACCCAGTCGCCTAGCATCATGCCGACAGCAGCTCCGAAAATGCCACCTAGCACCGCGAGGACAAACGCCTCTTCAAAATTGCGCCTTCCCGCAAGAAGACGACGCGCGCGAATGCCAACATAGGTAAAAGCGGCAACGAGCCAACCAAAGACCGCGATACCGATCACGCCGTTTTGCGCCAGCACATCGAACAGGTTGTTGTGAGTCGAACGCGCATCTTGTGGATGGTACGTCATGTTGTAGACGGCGTATCCGGCAGGCCCCATCCCGAACAAGGGGTGATTGGCGACATGGTTCAGGCTCATCTGCCAGATGTCGAGGCGCGACAGACTCCCTTCTTCCGCATTGGCCACAAAGACACGCTGGTAGAGTGGCCCGGCATTCCACGCAATATAGATCAGCACAAGCACGAGAGCGAGCAACGCAAGCTTCTTGGAGCGAAACCATGTCACCATGCCGCACGCGACAACGATGGGCACCCACCCGCTCAACCAAAGGGTATTGAACAGGAAGTTGTTGACGATCCATGCTGCGACGATCGCAAAGAGCACAACTCTCACCCAAAACCCAATTGTGTGATCGGTCAATGCAAGCGCATAGGCCAGCACAACGACCCACATTGCAAAGAGCCCGCGGGTACCATTGAAATAGAGGATGTTGAATGGCAGATGCAGCAGTTCGGAAACGACGACGAATAGCCCCAGCCCGACAATCGTCCAGGCGTATATGCGGAGCCATCGCACGTCCTTTACGGTGTTCGCCACGAAGAGTGCCAGGAGCGGCAGCAGTACATTCACCAGAAAGGCGGCTCCTTGAATGACGTACCAGGAGTTTGGCACCCAGATCAAAGGATCCCGCATCAAGCCCGCCCAGACAAAAGCAACGACATTGACCAGAACAAAGAGGAGGAGTGGGCGGTTGACAGGCGACGGCAGCAACCGCAACCGGCGTTTGGCGAGCAATGGACCGATTATCCACCCACCCACCAGATAGAGCGCAATCACCAGGCTGACGACGATACGACTCTGTGTGCCGGTCGGGATCGTGAAGAAGTTGACCAGGACCGCGGCCAGAATCATCACCTCAAGCAAGAATTCGGGCGACGGCGGCCAGCGCAGCCCTGCCGCGACGACCATGGCGGTCAGAACTAATGCTGCAATCAGGGTCGGGTCGATACGCCCCCAGACCGTGACAATCCCCAAGATCGGCGTAGCCACGATCAGGCCAACGACAATCAGGCCGCGCAACAGTCGCCGCCAGCTGCCATCAAGCAGGTGCGGGCGACCTGCGAACGAAAGTGATTTCATCATGACGCTGCTCGTTGAACAGGAGCGCCACTAGCAACCGGTCTGGCAACGCGCTCGATCAAGGCGCAGAGACTTTGGCCGATCGCGCGCCAGTCGTAGGCAATCACGGATTCCTGACCCGCCTGGGAGAGGGTAGCGCGCAGTCCGCCATCACTCAAGAGACGAACAACGGCATCGGCGAATGCATCCGGCGTTGTGGCACACAGGAAATCGCGGCCGGGCTGGAGGAGCAGTCCTTCAGCGCCTTTCTCCGTCGCAACAACGGGCGTACCAAGTGCCAACGACTCAAGCATTTTGAGGCGCGTACCGCCGCCAAGACGGAGCGGAATCACGGACAACCAGGACTGCGCAACTGCCGGGCGCACATCAGGGAGATACCCCAGAAAACGGATGCCCGGTCTCTGCAACGGCCGAATATCCAGGTTGCCGGTCTTGCCGGTTACGAGAAGTTCTGCATTGGGTCGCCTGGCCCGGATCAACGGCATGATTTCGCGACCGAAGAAGTCGACGGCGTCGTAGTTGGCGCGATAGGTGATGGCGCCAGAGTAGATCATCGTATCAGGCTGCGGCTCTCCATAGGCGCCGCGATAGTACGTAACGTCCACGCCGTTCGGAACGACAGTAGCCGCTCCCTTGTATGCAGGGAAGGCGCTACGCAGACGCGCCAATTCAGGTTCCGACACGACAGTACAAGCAGCGAATCGCGGCAGGCTCGTGTTCAGATAACGCTGAAGCTTCCACCAGGTCAGCCCGTAGCGGAGGCGGCGTACTGGAGAGTCAGCATTCTTGTACTGCTCAAGAATCGTGGCCAATTCCAATTCCTCAAGCACGGCAGGTGTTTTGGCAGCAGGCACATAAGGCATCATGTCGATTTCCGACGCAATGATGACATCGTAGTCGTGCTGTTCGACGCACCTGCGAATGTGAGAGGCCAGCTCAGCGCTCTGCGTTGCCACGACCGAGCGCGGTTTGGCGCTCAACAGACCCTGGAGTCCTTGAAAATGCCCAGGGTCGAATGGCACGTACAATGCCGTGTTGACGTGGCGACAGAACGAACTCAGCACCCGCAGGTCGGAATCGGCTGGTTCTTGGTCAACAAACGAGATGAGGTCAACCGTGTGAGAAGCCCCTAGCGCCTTGAGCAGATTCAGGATTCTGATGCGCGCCCCATTGTCTGCAGGGTGCGGAAACCACCGTGACAGAAAGAGAATCTGTAACTCTATGTCATTCTCGAGGCCATTCGTAGCAGGCTGTGCGGATCCGATCATGCTGCGTAGTCTGCCCCATATGTTCTGATCTCGCTGCAGGCGCCAGTTCCTGCGGCATCGATATAGCAGTCGAGCAGACGTCTTGCTGTCTCGCCCCATGAGAATTGCGCGGCCCGGCGATACCCAAGCCGGCGCAGATGCTCTCTTCGCCCCGCATCGGTCAAGATAGATTGTATGTATCCAGCCAACGTGTTGTCATCTTCCGCATCACAGATGAGCGCCGCATCCCCTGCAACTTCTGGGATCGAACCGCGGTCAGAGGCAATGACGGGGGCGCCACATGTCATGGCCTCCAATACAGGCAGCCCGAACCCTTCGATCCACGACGGGAACACAAAGGCTTGCGCATTCGAATAGAGCACCATGAGTTCATCCCACCCGGGACGCACCAGAAATTGAGCATAGCCGGCCGTAACCGCATGGTGCACGGCTTCGGAAACGTCCGGTCTGCGTCCGAAGAAAACGATCTGAAAGCGCTCGGTCAGAGTTGTGTCAAGACGCATCCAGGCTCTTACCAGAGCATCCGGGTTCTTCAACGCGTCGGCCAAGATATATGGGCGGCTGATCTCATAGCGCGACTTAAGCGCCAGCCACGCATCGTGATCATCGATCCGGCGTACGCCTGGTGGCGGCGCCGAATGTATGGTCACGACACGTTCGGGGGGTAACTTGCCATAGTGAATAATCTGGTTGCGGGCATAATCTGAGACGGTCACGATTCGAGCGGCGCGCCGCACGGACAAGCTCGACAGCCAGTGCAGATAGGTCATCAAGCCGATCGTGCGCCCGTCTTTCGGATGCCCGCGTATGATGTCCATCCACGGCATGATATTGATTTCATCGTGCAACGTCAGAATCGTCCGTACATTGCGGGGACCAATGCCCACATTCGCCGGGAAATGCACGACAGCCAACTGGTCTCGCGCCATGATGCGTCCGAGCAGGGCATCATTCGCAAGGCTGCGCATTGCGTTGCCATAGGGAATCAAGCGCAGCGTGACGTTGGGCGGCAAATCCTGGATCTCAAATGGACACTTGGTGTCGGCATATAGAAAGAGCTCATGTTCCCGGCTGATTTGCAGCAGCGCAGAGAGAAAGCTCGCTACATAGGTATGCACGCCACCTACGAGACCATGCGAGAGGTACCGGGCATCGATTCCAATCCTCATCTTAGATCACCTGCCCGATTCCGGTAGCACATGGTTGGCCGTATCCACCTTTGCGGCATAGATCGCTTCCAATTCGTCGACTTCCTCGTCGAGTGTGCGTATTGCAGGTATGCCGGCTGCCAGCTGTGTAACGAGACCCGGATTGTCCAAAATCCGCTGCAGATGCGCCGCGAGTGCCCGTGCATCACCCGCCGGGAAGAGCAAGCCATTTTCCGCGTGCGTCACAAGTTCCGCCATTCCCCCCAGTTCTGTCGCTACAACGGGGGTGCGATGTGCAAACGCCTCGAATATGACATTGGGGCTATTTTCGTACCAAAGCGACGGCACCACAATGATATCCAGGTCCTGCATGACGGCGGTCAGTCGCGCCCGGTCGAAGGTGCCGGGAAACTGGATGCGCGGATCCCCACCTGCCGCACGGCGTAGCTGAGCCACGTACTCGGGTTGTGCAGCCAGATTGCCATATACCGTGAGCTCCCAGTCAGGGCTCTCCACCTGGCGGACGGCGTCGATCAGGACGTGCACTCCCTTGTGCCGCGCGAGTTGGCCGATGTAGCCAATCCGCAGCCTGGTGGATGGTGATTTGACCAGGTCTGCATCCTGTAGCGGGGCAAATAGCTGGCCCTGACGGCAGAATACCAGCCTGCTGCGCTCCAACCCTGCCGCAACGTGCATCTCGCCCACAAAACGCGACTGGCTGATAACCGTGTCCGCCTTGTTGAGGCTCTCCATCAGAAAGCTGATCCGATGCGCCATCTGCACCGTCCTGGCATTTTCCCTGCTCCAGTATTCCGCCGCCAGGCGCGGGACGATCTGACCGGTCAGGCGGAAACGCCGTCTTTCCTCAGCAATACAGCGCGCACAGATTGCCGGATCGAGGGGAAGGGTCGATATCTCACCGCTTGTGCGCATCATGGTGAGCCGGCGACACAAAAACCAGAACTCGAGCAGCGAAACGAAGGTGGGAATTCCCAGTTCATTCGCGGCGAGAAGCGGGCGTGGTGTGATGAGATAGCCACCATACAGATGAAACAAGTCAGGACGCCAGTCCAACATCAACTGGCGGATATGTTCACCAATCCACGGGTTGTCATATTCAAAGCGAAACGGATCAGGTGTAGCCGACAAGTCGAAGCTTAGGCGGCGAACTGGTAATCCCGCATAGGTATCATCCCACCATGCCAACCGATCCGCATCCGTATCGGTGATCGATTCGACACAAACAATCTGAACCGCATGGCCGCGCTCATTCAGCGCTGCGGCCGTACGAAAGGCTTGCAGTTCAGCTCCGGCAGAATAGCGCGGCGGGAAGTGATGGACGGCGAGAAGAACTCTCATTGGCAGCCTAGGCTTCCTCTACCATCACGCGGCCGGCTGCCGAAAGGTGCGCAAAAATTCCAGCTCGGTGCGTCCAAACACACCGAACGCGAGGAGGAGCACGCCGTACAGCATCGCACCAATCACAATATTGGCGGCAAGTGGAATGCCCTGCAAAAGAAAGACGCAGACGCCCATGATCGCGGCCGCTAGAAGTGGTCGCCACAAGACTCGGCCCCAATCCATCTTATGCAGCAGGTCGCGCAATAACCATCCATATTGTGCCAACAATATCGCCTCGGTAACGACTGTCATAATGGCCGCAGCCAGGAGCCCATAGATCGGGATCAGCAGCAGGTTCAGCGCAACGTTCACGGTTGTGCTGAGGATGATCGCACGAGCGACGCGTTTTTCGGCCCCCATAATGAGGATGACGTAGCCAAGAAACTCGGTACAGAACATGAAGGGAATAACCCACAGCAAGATACGGAGCGCCGCCATTGAATCTGCGTACCCATCTCCGTACAAGAACTGGACAAGCTGGTTCGCCAGAATCGAGCCACCTACGGCGATGGGCAGCGCAATTGCCAGCAAATAGAGTAGGACGCGCTCATAGATGGCCGGCAGTGTCTGCGGCTGCGTCGTGGCTTGACGTGTCAACGATGGGTAGAGGGATGTGTTTAGGATGTTTGAAATTACGGCAATCGAGAAGATCAGCGTATAGGCAGAGTTGTAGTAACCGGTAACGGTATCACCGTGGAAGATATTGAGCAAGACGGTATCGAACTTGTACGAGAGACCCAAGGTAAAGCCAATGATGCCAAAGGGAATACTGAAACGCAGAATCGCCCACCACAAGCGCGGATCGGGCCGCATCGAACTTACAGCCAGTTTCCTAACACCGTGGTAACAGAGGAAGGCAAGGATAAGGATGCCGGCCAGGTTCGCAAAAATCAGCCCGTAATAACCAGTGCCAACAATCAGTGCCACCGCTCCGAGTGCGACAAAGACGAGTTGCTGGACGACCTTTGCCCCGGCAGACAGGTCCAACCGTTCGTGCCCAGCCAATACCGCCTCTGCCGAGCCTTGGAAGCTATATGTCATGAGTCCGAGCGTTCCAAGCGCGATACCAATCACCATCTCCCAAGGGCGTTGCGTCACGACGGCAGTTCCAATTATCAGGGCCGCAGCTACCAGCGAAAGCGCAAAGCGAAGCCACGTGATATTGCCGTAGAGCGCCTCGATTTTCGCCTGCCCGTTTTCCAGGTCCCGGAGGCGAGCAATCTCACGCACGGCATAAGGGCTAACACCCAAATCGGCAAAGAAAACGAATATCGCGCCGAAGGCAAGAACGCCCGCGTACTGGCCGTAAACTTCAGCACCTAGGTGGCGGATAATCAATACGGTAAAGGCAAACGACAGTATCTTTATCGTAACCTGGGCAGCCATGCCCACGGCTGAATTACGTGCAACGGTTTTGGATAATTGCGACATGAATCAAAATGCCCGAATCTTTGCAGTTCCCGCCGATGGGCGCCAAGCCGCGCCAAAGGCATGAAGTGCGTTTCATGCCCTCACTATCGTATCATGAACGCGGCTTGGAAGGTCTTGCAAAGAACTGACAATTGAGGAAGCAAAACGGGGAGAAAGCCATGCCAGTCACGGCGCCGAATCGAGC
>WBZM01003212.1_pt1 | contig 12920 bp, 9 predicted proteins | sample 5204271 | NCBI WGS metagenome assembly WBZM01 (sample SAMN12344346, study PRJNA552823) | activated sludge metagenome | biome: Activated sludge suspended growth; feature: Nitrification reactor; material: Wastewater; isolation source: activated sludge from nitrification reactor of wastewater treatment...
CCGCCAACGCCATGAAGGCCGGCATGGAGATCCTCCGCCCGCTGCTGGCCGAGACCGGCGCCGAGCCGATCGGCAAGGTCGTGATCGGCACCGTCAAGGGCGACATCCACGACATCGGCAAGAACCTGGTCTCGATGATGCTCGAGGGCGCCGGCTTCGAGGTGATCAACATCGGCATCAACAACCCGGTGGAGAACTACCTGGCCGCGCTCGAGGAGCACCAGCCGGACATCCTCGGCATGTCGGCGCTGCTGACGACGACCATGCCGTACATGAAGGTCGTGATCGACACGCTGAAGCAGAAGGGCCTGCGCGAGAAGTACATCGTGCTGGTGGGCGGCGCGCCGCTCAACGAGGAGTTCGCCACGGCGATCGGCGCCGACGCCTATTGCCGCGACGCGGCCGTTGCCGTGGAGACCGCCAAGGCGCTCATCGCCGCGCGCCGCGCCGCCGCCCACTGAGGAGAGCGATGGCGAGCGAGGCGCCCGTCCTGCTCATCGCCTGCGGCGCCCTCGCCCGCGAGATCGTCGCGCTGAAGCGGGCGAACGGCTGGTCGACCCTCGACGTGCAGTGCCTGCCGCCGGAACTGCACAACCGGCCCGAGCAGATCCCGGCGGCCGTCCGCGACGCCATCCGGGCCGGCCGCGCCACCCACGAGCGGGTCTTCGTCGCCTACGCCGATTGCGGCACGGGCGGCCTGCTCGACTCGGTGCTCGCCGAGGAGGGTATCGAACGCCTGCCGGGGGCGCATTGCTACCAGTTCTTCGCCGGCTCGCAGGCCTTCGCAGCGCTCGCCGACGAGGAACCCGGCACGTTCTACCTGACGGATTTCCTGGTCCGGCATTTCGAGCGGCTGGTGGTCGCGGGCCTCGGCCTCGATCGCCACCCGGAGCTGACCCAGGAGTATTTCCGCAATTACCGGCGCCTGGTCTACCTCGTGCAGGCCCGCGACGAGCAACTGTGTGCGGCGGCGCGGGCGGCGGCGGACCGGCTGGGCCTGGATTACGAGGAACGCGAGACCGGTTACGGCGAACTCGCGACGCAGCTCGCGGCCTGGGCCAAGCCCCCGGCGCCGCGGCGGGAACAGAGGGTGGCATGGCATCGCTGATCGTCATTTCCTGGCGGGACGTGCCCGCGCAGGTCATCGTCAAGAAGGGCCGCGAGGTCGCCAAGGTGCAGTTGTCGATGCGCTTCCAGGAAGCCGTCGACCGCGCCGCGATGCGCGCCGGCCGCGGCAGCTCGGACGCCTACCTCGAAGACTGGCAGCGCAGCCCGCCGAAGACGGTCGGCGACGACCTGCAGGCGGAAGCGCAGGCGGCCGCGGCCGCGATCGAGGCCCGCTATTCCGACGACGACCTCGAGCGCCTGATCCGCGCCAAGGGCGTCGACCCCGACAAGGCCCAGGCGACGCCCCCGGCGACCGACGACGGAGCCGGCTGATGTACGCCGTCCGACTCTGGTCCGTGCGCCACGCGCGCGGCCTGTCCGCCTTCTACGACGCCTTCGAGCGCGTGCTCCTGCGCTGCGCCCCGCTCCTCGAGGCCATCGGCTACGAGCGACTGGAGAAGCCCGTCGCCGCGGTGGAGCGCACGGTCAAGGGCCTGCTGTTCGACTGCCAGATGTGCGGCCGCTGCGCGCTCAGCTCGACCGGCCTGTCCTGCCCGATGAACTGCCCCAAGCAGCTGCGCAACGGCCCGTGCGGCGGCGTGCGTGCCAACGGCCACTGCGAAGTGAAGCCGGACATGCGCTGCGTATGGGTGCAGGCCTGGCAGGGTGCCGAGCGCATCCCGGACGGGCTGGCGAAGATCCGCGTGGTGCAGGCGCCGGTCGATCACCGCCTGCGCGGCTCGTCGGCCTGGCTGCGGGTGGTGCGCGAGAAGTCCGGGGCCTCGGCATGATCTTCGAAGACGAGCCGGTTCCCGGCTACCCGCTGCCGATCCTGCCGGGCCACACCTCGCCCGGGCGTTTCGAGCGCGTGCTGCGCGCGGGCAAGTTCGCCATCACGGCGGAACTCGCCCCGCCCGACTCCGCGGATCCGGACGAGGTGTACCGGCGCGCCCGCGTCTTCGACGGCTACGTCGACGCCATCAACGCCACCGACGGCAGCGGCGCCAACTGCCACATGTCGAGCGTCGCCGTGTGCGCGCTGCTGACGCGCGTCGGCTACGCGCCCGTCATGCAGATCTCCTGCCGCGACAAGAACCGCATCGCGATCCAGGGCGACATCCTCGGCGGCGCGGCGATGGGCGTCTGCAACATGCTGTGCCTCACCGGCGACGGCGTGCAGGCCGGCGACCACCCGCACGCGAAGCCCGTGTTCGACCTCGACTCCACCGCCCTGCTCAACATTGCGCGCGGCCTGCGCGACGGCCACCACTTCGAAAGCGGCCGCAAGATCACCGCGGCGCCGCGCGTGTTCTTCGGCGCGGCCGAGAACCCGAGCGTGCCGCCCGTCGAGCACCGTGCCCTGCGTCTGGCCAAGAAGGTCGAGGCCGGCGCGCAGTTCGTGCAGACGCAATACTGCTACGACCTCGACCTGCTGCGCCGCTTCATGCGGCAGGTCGAAGACCTCGGCCTGCTCGACAAGGTGTACATCCTGATCGGCGTGGGGCCGATCCGCTCGGCCAAGGCCGGCGAATGGATGCGCAGCAACGTCCCCGGCATCCACATCCCGGACACCGTGATCGAGCGCCTGAAGGGCGCGCAGGACCAGGCGCGCGAGGGCCGCAATCTCTGCGTCGACCTCATCCAGGAAGTCAGTTCCATCAAGGGCGTCGCCGGCGTGCACGTCATGGCCTACCGGCAGGAGGAGTCCGTCGCCGAGGTCATCGAACGCTCGGGCGTGCTCGCCGGTCGCGTGCCCTGGTACCCGGGTCGCGACACCCAGCTCAACGCAGACAGGAAGACAACATGACCGAGACCGTCATCAGCTCCGCGACGAAGGAAGTCGTCATCGGCTTCGACCGGCCGTTCGTCATCATCGGCGAGCGCATCAACCCGACCGGACGCAAGCTCCTCGCGGCGGAAATGGCGGCCGGCGACTTCAGCCGCGTCGAGGCCGACGCACTGGCCCAGGTCGCCGCGGGCGCGCACATGCTGGACGTGAACGCGGGCATTCCGCTGGCCGACGAGCCCGCGATCCTCGCCCGGGCCGTGCAACTGGTGCAGTCGATCACCGACGTGCCCTTGTCGATCGACTCGTCGATCGTCGCCGCGCTGGCCGCGGGCCTGGCGGTCTACAAGGGCAAGGCGCTCGTGAACTCGGTGACCGGCGAGGAAGACCGGCTCGAGACGGTGTTGCCGCTGGTGAAGAAGTACGGCGCGGCCGTGGTGGCCATTTCGAACGACGAGACGGGCATCTCCGAGGACCCGGACGTGCGCTTCGAGGTCGCGAAGAAGATCGTCCACCGCGCCCTGGACCACGGCATCCCGGCCTCGGACGTGGTCGTCGATCCGCTCGTCATGCCGATCGGCGCGATCAACCAGGCGGGCGTGCAGGTCATGCGCCTCGTGAAGCGCCTGAAGGACGAACTGAAGGTCAACACGACCTGCGGCGCCTCGAACATCAGCTTCGGCCTGCCGGCGCGCGACGGCATCAACAGCGCGTTCCTGACCATGGCCATCGCCTCGGGCCTCACCTCGGCGATCACCAACCCGCTGCACGGCGACGTCGTGAAGGCCTGCATGGGCGCGGACGTGATGATGGGCCACGACCCGGACTGCGCCCGCTGGATCCGTCGCTTCCGCGAAGTGCCGCCGCCCGGCGCCGCGGGTGCCGGTGGTGAAGCCCCGCGCGGTCGTCGCGAGGGCGGTGCGCGCAGGCGCGCCGCAGCCGCGGCTGCTGGCGAAGGCACGCCCGGCGCGGGCTGAGCGGACGGGCGATCGTCGTGGGCGGACAGGATCCTCTCGTCGTCTTCACGCCGTCCGGCAAGCGCGGCCGCTTCCCGGTCGGCACGCCGTTGCTGCAGGCCGCGCGCACGCTCGGCGTCGACATCGATTCCGTGTGCGGCGGGCGAGCCATCTGCGGCCGCTGCCAGGTCCTGGTGGCCGAGGGCGAGTTCGCCAAGCACGGCGTGCGCTCCGGCGCCGCCAGCCTGTCGGAGGTGTCGGCCACCGAACTGCGCTACGGCGAGCGCAAGGGGCTCGGCGCCGGTTGCCGGCTGTCGTGCCAGGCCAAGGTGCAGGCAGACGTCGTGGTCGACGTGCCGCAGAACAGCCAGGTACACCGCCAGGTCGTCCGCAAGGAAGCCGAGGCGCGGGACATCGAGCTGTATCCGCTCGTCAAACTGCACTACGTCGAAGTCGACGAGCCGGACATGCACGACCCCTCAGGCGACCTGCAGCGACTCGAGTTCGCACTGGCACGGGAGTGGCAGCTCAAGGCACTGGAGTGCGATCTCTCGGTGCTGCAGCGGCTGCAGTCGGTGCTGCGCGAAGGCCAGTGGAAGGTTACGGTCGCGGTGCACGACGAGAGTCGCATCGTGGCGGTCTGGCCGGGCTTCCACGAGACCGCCTTCGGGCTCGCGGTGGACGTGGGCTCGACCACCATCGCGGCCCACCTGTGCGACCTCGTCACGGGCGAGGTCGTGGCGTCCGCCGGACGCATGAACCCGCAGATCCGCTTCGGCGAAGACCTGATGAGCCGGGTCTCGTACTCGATGATGAACCCCGGCGGCGCCGCACAGATGACGACGGCCGTGCGCGAAGCGCTGAGCGCGCTGGCCGGCGAGGTCGCGCAGGCGGCCGGCGTCGAGCGCGAGACGATCCTCGAGGCGACCATCGTCGGCAACCCGATCATGCATCACCTGGTGCTCGGCATCGACCCGGTGGAACTCGGTGGCGCACCCTTCGCGCTTGCGATCGACCGCGCGATGACGGTGACGGCGGCCGAGATTGGCGTCGAACTGCACCCGAACGCCCGCGTCTACACCCTGCCCTGCATCGCCGGCCACGTCGGGGCCGACACCGCGGGCGTGATCCTGGCGGAGCGGCCGGACCTCACCGACGAGATGACGCTGCTGGTCGACGTCGGCACCAACGCCGAGATCGTGCTGGGCAACCGGCAGAAGCTGGTCGCGTGCTCGAGCCCGACCGGCCCGGCCTTCGAAGGCGCTCAGATCAGCTGCGGCCAGCGCGCGGCGCCGGGCGCCATCGAGCGCGTCCGCATCGATCGCGAGACGCTCGAGCCGCGCTTCAAGGTGATCGGCAGCGACCTGTGGTCCGACGACCCGGGTTTCGCCGAGGCCACGAAAGCCACCGGCGTCACCGGGGTCTGCGGCTCGGGCATCATCGAGGTGATCGCCGAGATGTACCTCGCCGGCATCCTCACGCAGGACGGCGTGGTCGACGGCTCGCTGTCCACTCGCTCGCCGCGCGTCGTACCGAACGGCCGCACGTTCTCCTACGTGCTGCACCAGGGCGCGCAGACGCTGGCGATCACGCAGAACGACGTCCGCGCCATCCAGCTCGCGAAGGCCGCGCTGATGGCCGGCATCCGGCTGCTCATGGAGCGACTGGGCGTGGAACAGGTGGATCGCATCCGGCTCGCCGGCGCGTTCGGTGCGCACATCGACGTGATGTACGCGACCGTGCTCGGCATGATTCCCGACTGCGACCTCACCCGGGTCACCTCGGCCGGCAATGCCGCGGGCACCGGCGCACGCATCGCCCTGCTCGATTCGCGCTCGCGCGCGGTGATCGAGGAACTCGTCGGCCGGGTCGAGAAGATCGAGACCGCGATCGAGCCGCGCTTCCAGGAGCATTTCGTGGAAGCGATGTCGATCCCGCACAAGACGGCCAGCTACCCGAACCTGACGAAGGTGGTCACGCTGCCGCCGCCGAAGGTCGTCGTGCCTGCGGCCGGTGACGGCCGCGAGCGCCGCAGCCGCCGCCCGCAAAAATAGGGGACACTCACTAATTTTCTTCGAGGAGGGGACAGTCCCCGTTGGGGACAGTTCCCGTCGAAGAAAATTAGTGAGTGTCCCCTATTTTCAGACGTTGGAGTCGGGCGCGGCGGCCTTGCGTCGCTGCATGTAGTCCACGAGCGACTCGTCGACCGCCGGGTCGAGCGGCGGCGCGACGTATTCCTCCAGCTGCTTCTTCCACTGGGCATTTGCGCGCTGCGCCATGTCGAGCGAGCCCTCCGCCAGCCACTGCTCGTAGCTGTTGTTGTCCGCCAGCGGCGAGCGGTAGAACGCGCTCTCGAAATTGGCCTGCGTGTGGGCGCAGCCCAGGAAGTGGTTGCCGGGACCGACCTCCGCGATCGCGTCCATCGCCTGCCCGTTGGGCGAGAGGTCCACGCCCGCCAGCAGCGTGTGCATCATGCCGGCCTGGTCGACGTCCATCATGAACTTCTCGTAGCCCATCGCGAGGCCGCCCTCGAGCCAGCCCGCGGTGTGCAGCACGAAGTTCACGCCCGCCAGGCAGGTCGGCAGCAGCGTCTGCGCCGCCTCGAACGCCGCCTGGGCGTCCGGCAGCTTCGAGGCGCACAGGCCGCCGCCCGAGCGGAACGGAACGCCCAGGCGCCGCGCGAGCGCCGCCATCACGTACAGCACGAGGGCGGGCTCGGGCGTACCGAAGGTGGGCGCGCCGGACTGCATCGAGATCGACGAGGCGAAGCTGCCGAACACGACCGGGCAGCCCGGATTCACGAGTTGGGCGAACGCCATGCCCGCCATCGCCTCCGCCAGCGTCTGCGCCGCGGTGCCCGCCACGGTCACCGGCGACATGGCGCCCGAGAGGATGAACGGCGTGATGATCGTCGCCTGGTTCGCCCGCGCGTAGACCTTCAGCGCGCCGAGCATGGTCGCGTCGTAGATCAGCGGGGAATTCACGTTGATGAGGCTGATCAGCATCGTGCGCAGCCGACCCGTGTCCGGGTCGAGAGCCTGCGGACCGAACGCGAGCTTCGCCATCTCGACGCTGTCCTCGGCCCGCTCCGGCGCCGTCACCGAGCCCATGAACGGCTTGTCGCTGTACTTGACGTGGCTGTACACCATGTCGAGGTGCCGCTTGTTGACCGGCAGGTCCACGGGTTCGCAGATCGTGCCGCCCGAGTGGTGCAGCGAATTGGCGAGGTAGGCCAGCTTGACGAAATTCCGGAAGTCCTCGATGCGCGCGTAGCGTCGGCCTTCGTCGAGGTTGTGGATGAACGGCGAGCCGTAGGCCGGCGCGAACACCGTGCAGTCGCCGCCGATGTGGACGTTGCGGGCCGGGTTGCGCGCGTACTGCGTGAACTCGCGCGGGGCCGTCTTCTGGATCAGCTCGCGGCACATGCCGCGCTCGAAGCGCACGCGCTCGCCGCGCACGTCGGCGCCGGCCGCCTTCCAGACCGCGATCGCCTCCGGGTCCTCGCGGAACTCGATTCCGGTCTCGGCCAGCAGCGTGTCGGCGTTGCGCTCGATGAGCGCGAGGCCCTCCTCGTTCAGCACCTCGAAGCGTGGGATCGCGCGCCGGATGTAGGGCACGGAGGCCGATGCCCGGGCCGCCCGGGCCGCGCGCTTGGCATCGCGGCCGCTGCGCAGCGAGCGGCGCTCGCCCGGAGCCGTCCCCGCGTTGGATCCCGTGTCCGTCATGTGCATCGCCTCCCGGCTGCGAGGCGGCCAGTATGGTCAGCCTCACCCCCGCGGGCTGATCAATTTGCGACAAACGCTGTCCCGCACGCGCCACGGGGCGTGCGCCGGCCGGCCTCAGTCGCCGAACCGGTACGTCGCGCTCAGGCCATACCAGCGCGGCCGGGCGTAGACGCCTGCGACCACGCCCGAGAACAGCGAGCTGTCGAAGGCGTACACCCGGTACTTCTCCTCGAACAGGTTGTTCACGAAGGCCGCGACGCCCCAGCGGCCGCTGTCGCTGTCGTAGCCGATGCGCGCGTTGGCCACCGTGTACGCGTCCTCGTGCTCGACCGGCGCGCACAGGACCGTGAAGCAGAAGCTGCCCGAGTACTGCACGTCGGCCTGGACCCCGAGCTTGCCCGCGCCCAGGGCGAAGTCGTAGCGGGCCAGCGCACTGGCCGACACGCCCGGCGCCTGCGGCAGGTCGTGGTCCTCGATCGTCACGCCGTCCGGCAGCGGCACGTCCTTGACCGTGGAGTCCAGCAGCGAGCCGCTCAGCTGCAGCGTGAGGGCGTCGACCGGCCGGGCCACGAGCTCCGCCTCCAGGCCCGCGAGGTTCGCGTCGAGGTTGATCACCGTCTGCACCGGGCCGAACTGCGCGAAGGCCTGGTAGTCGTGGTAATCGTAGTAGAACGCCGCCACGTTCAGCGTCGTGCGACCGCCGAACAGCGTGGACTTGACGCCCAGTTCGTATGCATCGAGCGTCTCCTCGTCGAAGGGCATGCCCTCCAGGAAGGCGCGCGGGATGGCCAGGCTGCCGTCCGGATCGTACGGCGTGCCGGTCGAGAACGTGTAACCGCCGCTCTTGCTGCCGCGGTTGAAGCTCGCGTAGAGCAGGACGTCGTCGCTCGGCTTCCAGTCGACCTGCAGGCGCGCCGTGATGCCGTCGAAGCTCCGCCGGGCGTCGCCCGGGGTGATCCCGCTTCCGAGCGGCGACACCTCGCGGTGGTTGAACACGATCGTCACCGGCGCCGAGAGCCCGGGCACCTCGGGGGCCGTGCCGAAGTAGCGCCCCTCGCGTTCGTCGCTCCAGTAGCGCAGGCCGGCGATGAGCTTCCAGCGCTCCGCGAAGGACCACTCGTCCTGCGCGAACACCGCGTACGAGGTCGTCTCCTGGCCCATTTCCACCGTCGGGTCGTAGCCGTAGAACGGATCGGCGAACTTGCCGGTGTAGTCGCCGTCCACTTTCATGCCGTACACGCCGGCGACCCAGTAGTGCGCACCGGCGCTGCCGGAGAGGCGGAACTCCTGCGAAACCTGGTCGAGGTCGCTGCCCTGGTAGAAGAGCACGCCGTCGACCGGCGAGGCGTCGCCGCCCTCGAGGTAGAACTTCTCTGCCTGCTGCCAGTCCGTGATCGAGACCAGGTGCAGGTCGTCGCCGATGTCCCAGTCGAAGTGCAGCGTCGCGCCCGTGATCTCGCGGTCGACGTAGGAGCGCTGCGTCTCCGCGGTCTTCCACGGATCACCGCCCCACTGGGGCGTGATGGCGTCGTTGCGGTAGCCGGTGCCGGCCTCGCCCGGGCCCGTGCCCCAGAAGCCGCACGACTGGTCCGGCCGGGTGAACTCGCCCTGGAACTGGTCGTTCGGGCACGCGGGCGCCAGCGAGTAGATGCCGGCCTGCGTCTCCTTGTTCGCCTTCATGTAGCGGACGAGCAGGTTCAGGTCGACGTCGTCCGACGCCTGCCACGAAAGCTGGCCGCGCAGTGCGTACTGGTCCGTGCCGCCACGGTCCCCGACCCCGGGCACCACCGACTTCATGTACCCGTCGGCCTGGTGGCTGATCGCCGCGATGCGGCCCTGCACCGAGCCGCCGAGCGGACCCGAGAGCGCCCCTTCGACGATCCACTGGTTGTAGCTGCCGAGCGTCGCCGTCGCGTAACCCTCGACGTCCCGGGTCGGGCGGCGCGAGACGAACTGGATTGCGCCGCCGGTCGCATTGCGCCCGAACAGGGTGCCCTGCGGCCCGCGCAGCACCTCGACGCGCGCGAGGTCGAACACCGGGAAGCTCGCGGTGTTGATCGAACTCGAATAGCTGTCGTCCTGGTAGACCGCGACCGGCGGTTCCTGCTGGTCGCCGTAGTCGTTCTGCGACACGCCCCGGATGTTGTAGACCACCTGCGACGACGAGTAGGCATTCATCTTCAGGCTCGGCACGGCCCGGGTGATGTCCGTCGCCGTCGTGATGTTGAGATCCGCGAGCGCGTTGCCGTCGAGCGCGGTGACGGCGATGCCGACGTCCTGCAGTTTCTCCTCGCGCCGCTGCGCGGTGACGACGATCTCCTCGACACCGCCACTCGCGCCGTCCTGGGCGTGGGCCGGTGTCGCCGGCAGCAGCGCAAAGGCGACCGCGGCGCCGACGAGAGAACGGGGAATGAAACTCACTACGATCGGGAAGCATCGGACGGCCATGTCGAACCCCCTCGGTGAGAAGTCAGGTGAATGCGCGGGAACGCGCGTCGCTGGTGGCGAGCGCCCGCAGGACCTCCGCCGGGCCGCAGACGCCACGCAGCGTGCCGGCCTCCTCCAGCAGGACGGGATGCCCCGCCTTGCACCACTGGATCAGCTGGCGCAGCGGGGTCTCGACGTTCGCGATCCGCAACCCACCCTCCTCGCCGGCGGGGCGGATGGGCAGCGGCTGCCCGTCGAAGGTCGCCGACACCGGCCGGCCCTCTTCGTCGAGCGTCACGGAATACTGGCGGGCCGGGTCGAGCCAGCGGCGCGGACCCTCGGCCGGCAGGTCGGCGAACGCGCGCATGACCATGCGGCCGTTCAGCACCGACAGTGGATTCATGTGCTGCACGAACTCGCCGACGTACGCGTCCGCCGGGCGCAGCACGATGTCCTCGGTGCGCCCCGTCTGCACGATGCGCCCGCCCTCGAGCACCGAAGTCTGGTTGCCGAGCTTGAGCGCCTCGTCCAGGTCGTGGGTCACGAACAGGATCGTCTTGCGAACGCGGGCCTGCAGCGCGAGCAGTTCGTCCTGCAGCTTGGTGCGGATCAGCGGGTCCAGCGCGGAGAACGGCTCGTCCATCAGGAGGATCGCCGCGTCCGTGGCGAAGGCTCGCGCGAGGCCGACGCGCTGCTGCATGCCGCCCGACAGCTCGTGTCCGTAGCGGTCGGCCCAGCGCTCGAGGCCCACCAGCTCCAGCTTTTCGTCGACGATGCGCTTGCGCTCGGCCGGCGACTCGCCGCGCAGTTCGAGGCCGAGACCGACGTTCTCGCGCACGGTGCGCCAGGGCAGCAGGCCGAACTGCTGGAAGATCATCGCGATCGTCCCGCGCCGCAGACGGCGCAGCGCCGCCGGCCCGCAGCTCGCCACGTCGACGGGCTGCTGGCCGTCATGCACGAGCACGCGCCCGCGGGTCACGCGGTTGAGCCCGTTCGCCGCACGCAGCAGCGTCGACTTGCCGGACCCCGAAAGGCCCATCAGCACCGAGATCTGGCCCTGCTCGACGCGCAGGCTGGCCCGGCTCACGCCGACCACGACGCCCGTGGCCGACTCGATCTCGGTGCGGTCCCGGCCCGCATCGAGCAGCGCCAGGGCCGACTTGAGCGAGGCGTCGCGACGCCGCCCCGAGAGCCCCTTGCTCGGGAACAGGATGTCGACCCCGTCGAACTCGACCGCGGCGCTCATTCGTCCCCCTTGCGATCCGGCGGCCGGCTGATTCGATCGAGCATGATCGCGAGCAACACGATCGCGATGCCCGCCTCGAAGCCCATGCCGACCTGAACCGTATTGAGGGCGCGCACCACCGGGACGCCGAGGCCGCCGGCGCCGACCAGCGCGGCGATGACCACCATCGACAGGCTCAGCATGATGCACTGGGTGATGCCCGCGAGGATCATCGGCCCCGCGCTCGGCAGCTCGACCTTGAACAGCAGCTGCAGCGGCGTCGCGCCGAAGGCCTGGCCCGCCTCGCGCAGCGTCTTCGGGACCGAGGCGATGCCGAGCTGCGTCAGGCGGATCGGCGCCGGCAGCGCGAAGATGATGGTCGAGATCAGGCCAGGCACGACGCCGAGGCCGAACAGCACCAGCGTCGGCGTCAGGTAGACGAAGGTCGGCAGCGTCTGCATCAGGTCGAGCACGGGGCGCATCGCCGCGTACACCGCGGGCCGCTTCGCGCCCCAGATGCCGAGCGGCACGCCGATCACCGTCGCGACGATGGCCGCCACCAGCACCAGCGTGAGCGTCTCGAGCGTCGCGTCCCAGTAGCCCTGGTTCATGATGAACAGCAGCGACAGGATCACGAAGATCACCAGGCCGATCGAGCGACGCACCGCGTAGGCGATGGCCGCGATGGCGAGGATGAGCACCGGCGCCGGCATCACGTTCAGCAGCCAGGCCACCGCCTTCGTCGACGACGTCAGCAGGCCGGCGATGCCGTCGAAGAAGCCGCGCGCGTGCTGCTTGGTGTACTCCACGACCTGCGTCGCCCAGTCGCCGACCGGGATCTTGCGCGCGGCGACGTAGTCGTCGAAGCGCTGCCCCGACCTGGCCGGTCCCGCCTTGCCCTTGAGCACGTCGAGGGCCGGCCGCCCGTCGTAGGAGCGCACGCCTTCGAGCCAGGGATCCATGCGATCGGGCTTGCCGCCGACCCACTCGCGGGCGAGATCCGCCGCCGTCACCTTGTCGGTGAGGATGCGGTCCATGAAGTGGTTCTCGAGCTCGACGTCGAACTCGAGGTTCTGGAACAGCCGGCCGAGGTTCGGGCACTGCTCGAGGTAGCCCTTGCGCACGAGCGTGTTGACCGTGGCGGCGCCGTAGTCCGGACCGAACGTGTCGTCGCCGCCCGACAGGTATTTCATCGGGTAGTGCGTGTTCATCGGGTGCGGCGCCCAGCCGAGGAACACGATCGGCGCCTTCGCGCGCACCGCCCGCTCGACCTGGGCCAGCATCCCCTGCTCGCTCGATTCGACCAGCTTGAATCCGCCGAGCTTGAACCGGTTGGCCTTGATCAGCCCCAGCACCATGCCATTGCCGTCGTTGCCGGGCTCGATGCCATAAATCGATGCCCCCAGCTCTTTTCGGAATTTGTGGATGTCCCCGAAGTCCTTGAGCCCCTGCTCCCAGAGGTAGTCCGGCACGGCCAGCGTGTACTTCGCGCCGACGAGGTTGGCGCGCAGCTTCACCACGGACCCGTCGGCGAAGTACGGCTCGACCATCTCGCCCTGCGCCGGCAGCCAGTTGCCTAGGAACGCGTCGATGTCGCCGTTTTTCATCGACTCGAGCGTGACCGGCACCGAAAGCACGGTGATGACCGGCTGGTAGCCGAGCTCGGTGAGGATCTGAGCCGTGACGGCGGTGGT
>WBZM01003213.1_pt1 | contig 12914 bp, 13 predicted proteins | sample 5204271 | NCBI WGS metagenome assembly WBZM01 (sample SAMN12344346, study PRJNA552823) | activated sludge metagenome | biome: Activated sludge suspended growth; feature: Nitrification reactor; material: Wastewater; isolation source: activated sludge from nitrification reactor of wastewater...
GACGGCATGCGCATCGTCCTGCCCGGCGATCCCGAACACGTCGGCGGCGTCTACGACGCCTGGACGGCCCGCCCGCTGAGCCCCGACCACGACTGATCGCCCCGCGACCGGGGCGGTGCCCGCGGGGGTGGGCGTTCAGGTCTGGAGGGGGAGCACGACCCGGGCGAGGCGTTCCAGATGATCGGTCGCGTCGACGGGGTCACCGAGGGGGACGGCGACGAACTTGGAGAATCCGACGTCGACGAACTCGCCGATGCGGTCGACGAGCTGCTCGGCGCCCACCGCCACCAGGCGTCGACGGTCGATGTCGGGGTCGCGGGCCGGCAGCAGTTCGAACACCTCGTCGGGCACCGGGTCGAACGAGTAGGGGAGCAGCACGCCGAAGTGCTCGGGGTCGATGGAGCGGCCGTGCTCGGCGGCGGTGTCGTCGACCACGGCCCGCCCGGCGGCCGCGGCTTCGGGGGTGATGAAGCTGGGCAGCCAACCGTCTCCCAGCCGTCCGACCCGGCGCAGCTCGGCAGGCGCGGCGCCTCCGAGCCACACGTCGGGAGGGGACTGGTGGGGGAACGGCCGGACCTTGGCCCCTTCCAGACGGAAGAACCGGCCCTCGTGGTCGACGCGGTCCTCGGTCCACAGCCGGCGCACCAGGCCGAGGGCCTCGTCGAACCGCGCCGCCCGTTCTCCCCGCTCGACGCCGAACGCCTGCTGCTCGGCCCGGCTCACGGCCCCGAGGCCGAACGCGGGGAGCAGCCGCCCGCCCGAGAGGCGGTCCAGCGTGGCGAGCTCCTTGGCCACGAGCACCGGGTTGCGACCGGGCAGGACCATGACCGACATGCCGAGCTTGAGGCGGGTCGTGCGACCGGCGGCGACTGCGAGCGCCACCACCGGGTCGGGGCACTCGGCGGTCACACGCTCCGAGAGCCACAAGCTGTCGAAGCGCAGCCGCTCCAGGTCGTCGACGAGGTCGAGGAACGACCGGTCGACGAAGCGGGTGCGCACTCCCAGTCCGAATCCGACCCGGATCTTCATCGGCCCTGCTGTAGCAGATCCGTCCTGCTCGACCCGTCAGCTCGGCGCCGAGGTGGCCAGAGGTCCCGAGTCGGCGTCGTCGAGGGCGGCCTGCACCGCGTCCAGCATCCGGCTGCTGCACCCCGACATGTCCGTGGGCTGGATCACGTCCTCGACGATGCGACGGGCCAGGGCCCGGAACGCGTCGGCTGCCGGCCCGGCGGCCAGTGCGACCGGCCGACCGTGGTCGCCGCCGTCGGCCACCGCCGCCTCGATCGGGATCCGGGCCAGGAGCGGCACCCCGGCGTCCTCGGCCAGACGGTCGCCTCCGCCGGTCCCGAACAGGCGGTGCTCGCGTCCGGTGTCGTCCACGTAGGCCGACATGTTCTCGACCACCCCCGCGATGTGCAGGAAGTTCTTGCGGCCCATGTCGACGACGCGGATCGCGACCTTCTGGGCGGTCAACGACGGGGTGGTCACGATCAGCATCTCGGCGCGGGGCAGCAGCTTGGCCAGACCCATCTGCACGTCGCCGGTCCCGGGCGGCATGTCGATCAGGAGGTAGTCGACGCCCTCCCAGTCGACGTCCTCGAGGAAGTGCTGCACCGCCCGGTTGAGCACGAGGCCCCGCCACATCAGGGCGCTGCCCTCGTCCTCGACCAGGAACCCCATCGAGACGACCTTCAGTCGGCCGTCCCCGACCGGGATCTCGTTGGGGATGATGCGGGCCCGCTTGTCGCCGGCCGCCGCGCCGTCGGGCTCCGGCGGCTGCTCCTCGGCGTGCATGCGTCCATCGAGGCCGACCATGCGGGGAACCGAGTAGCCCCAGATGTCGGCGTCCATGATGCCGACGGTGAAGCCCATGTCGGCGAGCGCGGCACCCAGGTTGACCGTCACCGACGACTTGCCGACCCCGCCCTTGCCCGAGGCGACCATGACCACCTTCGTCGACGACGGGACCGCGGTCTGCTCGGCGCGCTCCGCGATGTTGCGCCGGGCCCGCTCCATGGCCGCGGCCTTGCCGGCCTGGTCCAACTCGGTCCAGTCGAGCTTCACGTGCGTGACGCCCGCCAGGGCGCCGACGCGGGTCCGCACGTTGCGTTGGATCTCGGCCCGGAGCGGACACCCGCTGGTGGTCAGCGCGATCGTCACGTGCACGGTGCCGTCGGGTTCGATGCGCACGCCCTTGGCCATCCCCAGCTCGACGATGTCGGAGCCGAGTTCCGGGTCGATCACCCCGCGGAGCACCTCCCACACGGCCTCCTCGGAGACGCGTCCGGCGGTGGGCGCGGAGAGGACGTCGGTCGTGGCGGGCGGCGTCTGGTCGGTCACGGAACCTATTTTACTGGTCTGCGCCGTGTTATCTCGGTCAACCGGTTAGCCTGGGTCCGTGGCCACCTCCGAGCGCCGGCTCGACCTGCTCAAGACGCTGGGGGACAACACCCGCTACGCGATCTACCTGGAGCTGGCCCGCTCCCCGCGCCCGCTGGCCACCGCCGAGATCGCCGACACGCTCGGGCTGCACCCCAACACGGTTCGCCCCCACCTGGAGCGCATGCGCGAGGTCGGCCTCCTCGACGCCCGGCCCGACAGCCGTGGCGCCGTCGGCCGACCCCAGCACCTGTACTCGCTCACCTCCGACGCGCCCTCGCTCGGCCTCGAACCGCCGATGTTCCTGATGTTGGCTCGGATGCTGCTCGAGCTGGCCGTCGACGCCGGACTCGGCGGCGAACCGGTGCTCGCCGCGGGACGCGAGCAGGGGCGACGGCTGGCCCACCACGAGGTGCTCGGCGACGCACTCGATCCGACCCGGCGGCCGTGCGTGGATGCCTCGCTGTCGATGCTGGCCGAGCTCGGCTTCGACCCCGCCGCGGTCACCGAGGCCGATGCCACCACCGTGGCGTTCGGGCACTGCCCGTTCGGCGAGCTGGCCGAGTCCAACCCCGAGCTGGTGTGCGCCCTGCACCGCGGTCTGATGGAGGGCTTCGCCGGTGAGATCGGCGGGGCGACCGTGGTGGACTTCCACGACCTGTCGCACCGCGAGCCGTGTCGGGCGACCCTGGTCGCCGACCGGTGATCGACCGTGCCTGGGGGCGGTCGGCGTGCCGGCGGTAGAGTGAGTGTCCCTGATCTCCCACGTTCGGCGTGGAGACACTGCGGAGGAATTGTGATCACCCTCACCGACAACGCCGCCACCAAGGTGAAGCAGCTCATCGACGCCGAGGGCGAGGAAGGCCTGGCCCTGCGGGTCGAGGTCCGCCCCGGCGGGTGCTCCGGCTACTCCTACGAGATGTACTTCGACACCGATGTCGCCGCCGACGACATCCGCAACACCTACGGCGACGTCGACGTCGTGGTCGACCCGACCAGCGCCCAGCTCCTCCAGGGGGCCACCCTGGACTACAAGGACGGCTTGGAGGCGGGCTTCGCCATCACGAACCCCAGCGCGCAGAGCTCCTGCGGCTGCGGTCAGTCCTTCAGCTGAACCAGACGGCCGGGGCGTCGCCGCCCGCGGCCCGATCGGGCTGGTCGGCGGGTCACACCGCGAGGGCGAGCAGCTCGCTCAGCTCTCCCCGGTCCACCGTGATGTCGGCCCGGGCGACGATGGTGCCGGTCCGGTCCGTCACGTAGAGGACCGGCTCGAAGCGGAGGCGGTAGGCGTCGGGTACCGGCGCGAGCTGTGCGTCGCTCAAGTCCCTCTGACCCTTGGGGTTCTTGTAGACCTCTTGGTGCGTGACGACGAGGTCGTCGCGCCCCGCGGTCTGCTCCAACACCAGCTCCAGCAGCGGTGCGCACACGTCGCTCGAGCAGTACGCAGGCGTGGCGATGACGACCACGAGCGGCTTCCCCAGGCCCACCGCGTCGCGGAGGTTCACCGAGTGCAGCGGACACGGCCCCTTCAGACGGCTGCACAGCGGGTCCACCTCGAGGGTCCGCTCCGTGGTGGGCGAGTCGACCGGTGGCAGCTTCTGGCCCACGACGGGTGGACCGACCCGCGCGGGCTCGACCACCTCGACCGTCGACGACATCGGGGCACCGTCGTAGGTGGCCGTCAGGTCGTAGCGACCGGGCTCGGGGAAGGTGAAGCCGACCGGCAGGTACGCACGGGGGACGCCGTCGCTGTGGGGCTCGACCCGGACCGTGCCCAACTCGTGGCCGTCGCGGGAGACGGTGAAGGTGACGGCACCGTCGATGGTGGTGAGCGGTACGCCGTCGTCGTCGGAGATCAGGTACGGCAACCGGAACGGAACACCGGCGGGGATGTGCGGCAGGGTCTGTGGGAAGGCGGCCAGGAGCGCGTGGCTGGAGAGGTTGTCGGCGCTGCGGGTGTCGGCCTCGGAGCTGCAGGACCCGAGGAGGATCCCGCCCACGGTGGCTGCGCCCAGGCCGAGCCCGCCCCGCAGGACGGAACGCCGACTCGGGCCCGCGGTGGGAGCGTCGCTTCCGGCGCCGGGGCGGCGGGGGTGAGGGTGGGACGCCACGACGGCGCACGGTACCGTCTCGATCCGTCCGGGTGACATCGACCGGGAACGTCTTCCCGTCAGGTCGCCGACGCCCGGGCCCGAACCCCCAGGAGCCGACCATGAACGCGTCCCCGTCGCCTGACGAGCCGTCCGCCGAGGTCCCGACCCGCACCGTCGGTCTCACCGTCGACGGCCGTGACGTCGAGGTCGTCGACGACGGGATCTCCCTGCTCGACGCGCTGCGCGGCCCGCTCGGGGTCCACTCGGTCAAGGACGGCTGCTCCCCCCAGGGCCAGTGCGGATGCTGCACCGTGCTGGTCGACGGCACCCCGCGGGTGGCGTGCGTGACGCCGTTGCGGCGGGTGGCCGGGCGGTCGGTCGTCACCCTCGACGGCCTGGAGCCCGAGGCACGGTCGCGATGGGTCGACGCCTTCGTGGAGCACGGGGCCAGTCAGTGCGGTTTCTGCACTCCCGGCATCATCGTCCGCCTCGACGCCGTGCGGGCCAAGGGTGGCGACGTGCGCCCCGGAGCGGTCGACCGAGCCCTGGCCGCGCACCTGTGCCGCTGCACCGGATGGCAGACGATCGTCGAGGCGGCCGACGCGGTGCTCTCCGGATCGACGCCGGTCGAGGTCGGTCCCCGGGATCTCGACGCCGCGGCGCGGCGGGCGACCCTCGAGCTGGGTGCCCCCCAGCAGGTGGGTGAGCGGGTGGTCCTCGGGGCGGTCGGCTTCTCGGCCGACACCGCGCCCGCCGATGCGCTGATCGCGGTGCCGGTGCCGGGTTCCGACGACTGGGTGGTGGGGGAGTCCCTGGTCGAGGCGCGTCGGGCGGCCGGCAAGGTCCAGGGTCGGCGCACCACCGTCGATCCGGTGCCCCCGCTCGAGGTGCCCGACGGGGACTGGGACCTCACGTTGCGCACCGGGTGGGTCGACGCCGCGTACGTCGAGACCGACTCGTCGTGGTGCGTTCCGGGCGGTGACCCGTCGTCCGCCGCGGCCAACGGCGGGGCGTTCGGGGCCAAGCGCCACAGCCCGCTCCCGGCCGTGGCGCGCCGACTGGCCGACGAGCACGGTCGAGCGGTGCTGGCCCAGTGGTCGCGTGAGGACTGCAGTCGTTCGGCGCCCAAGCGCCCGCCGGTGGCCGCAGGAATCCGCGTCGACGGCACCGGCGTGATCCACGTCGTGCGCACCGAGGGGATCGCGGAGCGGATCCGTGCCGCGGCTCCCGGACTCGAGGTGGCCGAGCTCGACGTCGCGGGGCCGCCGACTTCGGTCGCGCTGCGCGGCGCCGGCTGGGCCGAGGCCGTGGTGCTGGTGGCTGGCGTCGGCGCGCCCAGCGACGTCGTGTCGGTCGAGTCGGGTGCGGTGGGCGCCCCCCAGCAGGTGGGTGAGCGGGTGGTGGTCCGCACGTCGGAGGGCGCGGTGGCCGAGGCGTCGATCGGTGCCGACGGCATCCACGTGCGCGCCGCTGGAGGCGAGATCCTCGACCCGGTCGTGCTGCGCTCCTATTGCATCGGAGCTTCCCACATGGCGTTCGGCTGGGTGACGTCAGAGGGCGTCGCCGTCGACGCGGAGGGTTCGGTGCTGGACCTGACCGTCCGCTCCCTCGGGGTCCTCAAGGCGGCCGAGACCCCGTCGATCACCGTCGAGCTCGTCCCGTCGGACCGACCCCCGGTCCGGGTGTCCGACGCGGTGTTCGCGGCGGTGGCCGCCGCGACGTGGAGATCCCTCGGCACTCCGCCCGACTGGCCCGCCGGCATCCCATCGAACTTGTAGCTGTGGGGTCGTGTGGATGACCGGGGTCTTCAAGTTCGGGTTGCGGCGTCGAACTTGTAGCTGTGGGGTCGTGGGGGTGACCGGGGGCTTCAAGTTCGGCGGGGGCGCGATCGGGTAGACAGGTCCCATGACTGCTCCCTACGTGCCCGCCCGGCGCGCCGGCGACTGGCTGGTGCTGTCGGGTCAGATCGGCCTGGGTCCCGACGGGCTGGCCGACGACTTCGGCGGCCAGCTGCGCCAGGCACTCGCCAACCTCGACGAGCTGCTCGCCGCGAACGGTGCCCGCGCCGACCAGGTCACCAAGGTGACCGTGTTCCTGGCCGACATGGACGACTACGCCGAGATGAACGAGATCTACACCGGGTACTTCACCGAGCCCCGTCCGGCGCGCACCTGCGTGGCGGTGGCCGGCCTGCCGCTCGGCGCCCGGGTGGAGGTGGAGGCCTGGGTCTTCACTGGGGCAGACTGACCGCCATGATCGGTCCGCTGCTCATCATCGTGGTCCTGGTGGTCGCGCTGCCCATCGCCTTCATCATCACCGGAGGCGTGATCTCGGTGATCCTCGGCCAGTCGCTGGCCAAGGAGGGCGAGTACCTCAACGAGGGCAGCGAGCTCATCGACCTCAACGTCTGACCGGGAGCCGGCGAACGGCGCCGAGACGCCGGTCCCGGCAGCCGCGGCCGAGGACCGCTCAGGTCCCCCAGCGCGACTCGCCGAACTTGTAGCCGACCGACCGGACGGTCTGGATCAGCCCGGCGTGCTCCTCGCCCAACTTGGCCCGCAACCGTCGGATGTGGACGTCGACCGTGCGGGCGCCGCCGTAGTACTCGTAGCCCCACACCCGTGACAGCAGGATCTCGCGGGTGAACACCCGGCCCGGGTTCGACGCCAGGAACTTGAGCAGCTCGTACTCCATGTAGGTGAGATCCAACGGCGTCCCGTCGATCGCCGCCTGGTAGGTCTCCAGGTTGAGCACCAGCGCCTCGTACTGCACCACGTCCGGCTCGAGTGCCAGTCCCGGCTCGGCGGCCAGCAGGTGGCGCACCCGGGCCTCGAGCTCGGTCGGATGGGCCGGGGCCAGGCAGAAGTCGTCGAAGGTGTCGTGGCGCCCGTCGAGGTCGGCCAGCTGCGTGCCGCGCACCACCAGCAGGAGCGGGGCGACGGCCAGGTCACCACGTCGCAGCGTTCGCGCCATGGCGAAGCCGCGCTCGGGGTCCTCGTCGGCGGCCACGACCGCGCCGGACCACACGCCGTCGCGTGCCGCGGCCTCGTCGGCGACGGCGCGCCACGGCAGTCCCGCCAGGTCGAGGACCCGGGCCACGTCCGGCGGGGCGGGGTCGGGCCAGACGAGCAACGGCTGCACGTTCCCCTACCAGGTCCTCAGGTAGCGGTTGAGCTCGAAGCTCGACACGTGGGTCCGGTACGCGCCCCACTCGGCCCGCTTGTTGCGCAGGAACCACTCGAAGATGTGCTCGCCGAGCGCCTCGCGGACGAGCTCGGAGCGCTCCATGGCGTCGAGCGCCTCCGCCAGGTTGGCCGGGAGGCGACGTCCGAGGTCGGCGGGGGCATCGGCGCCGGACTCGAAGAGGTTCACAGTCGTCTCCTCGGGCAGCTCGTAGCCGTGGCGGATGCCGGCCAGGCCCGCGGCGAGCAGGACCGAGAAGGCCAGGTACGGGTTGCAGGCCGGGTCGAGCGCCCGGTACTCCAGCCGGGTGCCCTGGTCCTCCTTACCCTTCTTGGGCACCGGGACCCGCACCAGGGCCGAGCGGTTGTTGCGGGCCCACGAGATGTGCACCGGCGCCTCGAACCCGGACACCAGCCGCTTGTAGGAGTTGACCAGCTGGTTGGTCACCGCGGTGAGCTCGCCGGCGTGGACGAGCAGTCCGGCGATGAAGCTCCGGGCCGTGGCGCTGAGGCCGACCGCGTCGTCGGGGTCGTGGAAGGCGTTGTCGTCGCCGCTCCACAACGACAGGTGCGTGTGCATCCCGGAACCCTGCACGCCCTCGAACGGCTTGGGCATGAAGGTGGCGTGCACCCCGGACGCCATCGCCACCTCCCGCACGATCATCCGCAGCGCCATGACGTCGTCGGCCATGGTCAGCGCATCCGCGTAGCGCAGGTCGATCTCGTGCTGGGAGGGGGCGTCCTCGTGGAACGAGTACTCGACCGGGATCCCCGAGCCCTCCAGTCGCTGGATGGTCCGCCGGCGGATGTCTGAGGTCTCGTCGTAGGTGGTGAGGTCGAAGTAGCTGGCCGAGTCGAGCGGCTGTGGGTCCCGGGGGTCGTCGCTGGCCAGGTAGAAGAACTCGACCTCGGGGGCGCACATGAACTGGAACCCGGCCTCGGACGCCGCCGCGAGGTTTCGCTTGAGGACCTGGCGGGGATCGCCCTCGAACGGCGCGCCGTCCAGGCGGGTGATGTCGCAGAAGATGCGGGCGGTCACCTCCTCGCCGTCCCGCGCCGGCATCAGCTGGAACGAGTTCGGGTCGGGGAAGGCCAGGACGTCGCTCTCCTGCACGCGGCTGAAGCCGTCGATCGCCGACCCGTCGAACTGCACGCCCTCCTCGAACGCGGCCTCGAGCTCGACCGGCGAGATCGCCACCGACTTGAGCTGGCCGAGCACGTCGGTGAACCAGAGTCGCACCAGGCGGGCCCGGCGCTCCTCCACGGTGCGCAGCACGTAGTCCTGTTGGTGGTCCATGACCGCTCCATCGTGTCACCGGGCGCCGGCGGGCACCCAAGCCGATCCGGATCCGGTCGGCCGACGAGCACGGGATCGCCGACGGACCGTCCGCAGCTGTGGTACCAGCCGACGGGCCGGGGTTCCCGGCACACCGGGCTCAGTTCACACGCCGTTCACAATCGGGCAACGGGAGTGAAAACGGCGTGGGGCAACATGGCGGTCACCGGGCCCGGTGGGCCCCGACCGGCCAGCGCCGGATCCGACGACAGAAGGAAGCGAACGTGGCGTATCGCGCTGAGTACATCTGGATCGACGGCACGGAGCCGACCCCCCTCATGCGCTCCAAGACCAAGATCGTCCCCGACGGCGACGAGCCCGGTCTGTGGAACTTCGACGGCTCCTCCACCAACCAGGCCGAGGGGTCCAACTCCGACTGCATGCTCAACCCGGTGTACTCCGTCCCGGACCCCACTCGGGGCGGCAACGACGTGCTGGTGCTCTGCGAGGTGCTCCTGCCCGAGAGCCTCGAGCCACACCCCACCAACAACCGTGCCGCGTGCGTCGAGATCGCCGACAAGTTCGCCGACTTCGAGCCGCTGTTCGGTCTCGAGCAGGAGTACACGTTCTTCAAGGACGGCCGGCCGCTCGGCTGGCCCCAGGAGGGCTACTACTACCCCGCCCCGCAGGGTCCGTACTACTGCGGCGTCGGCGCGGTCGAGATCGCCGGTCGTGACATCGTCGAGGCCCACACCAGCGCCTGCATGGCGGCGGGGCTCAGCATCTCGGGCACCAACGCCGAGGTCATGCTCGGCCAGTGGGAGTTCCAGATCGGCCCGTGCGGAACCGTCGAGGTGGCCGACCAGATCTGGATGGCCCGCTACCTGCTCTACCGCATCTCCGAGGACTTCGGCGTGAACGCGTCCATCTCGGCCAAGCCGATCAAGGGCGACTGGAACGGCGCCGGCTGCCACACCAACTTCTCGACCCGTCAGATGCGCGAGGGCTACGACGCCATCATCGCGGCCTGCGAGGCGCTCGGCGCCGAGGGCAAGGTCGAGGAGCACCTGGCCGGTTACGGCCACGGCTACGAGGATCGTCTGACCGGCCAGCACGAGACGGCGCACTTCAGCCAGTTCCGCTACGGCGTCGGTGACCGTGGCGCCTCGATCCGCATCCCGTGGCAGGTCGCCCGCGACCAGAAGGGCTACATCGAGGACCGCCGACCGAACGCCAACATCGACCCGTACGTCGTGACCCGCCTGATGACCAACACGGTCTGCGGCGCCGCGTCGGCCTGACCGGGACGCTCCGATCCGCGACCGAGGGCCCGGCCCAGGCCGGGCCCTCGGCGCGTCCGCAGCGCTGGGTACCATCCGCTCGTGACGCCCGAACCCTCCACCGCGCCCGGACCGGCCGTCGTGCTGCGGGTGGCGTTGTGCCAGCTGGACCTGACCGTCGGGGCTCTGCGCTCCAACGTGGCCGCCATGGCCGACGCCTACCGAACCGCCGAGGCCGCGGGTTGCGACGTCGCCCTGTTCCCCGAGCTGGCCACCTGCGGCTACCCGCCCGAGGACCTGCTGCTGCGACCCGGGTTCGTGGCCGACAACGCCGCCGCGCTCGACTCCTTGGCCGCGCAGGTCACCGGGCACTGCGCGGCGGTCGTCGGCTGGGTCGAGGGTCACCGCACCCCGGGAGCAGATCCCCACGACTCCACCGACGGCCCCTGGAACGCCGCCGCGGTCCTGCACGACGGGAGGGTGCTCGGCAGCTACCGCAAGCAGGCCCTGCCCAACTACGGCGTGTTCGACGAGAAGCGCTACTTCGATCCGGGGAGCGCCGGTCAGCCGCTGTTCCGGATCGCCGGGGTGCTCGCCGCGGTGACCGTCTGCGAGGACCTGTGGGTACCGGCCGGACCGGCGCTCGACGCGACCCGCCGGGGTGCGCACGTCGTGCTCAACATCAACGCGTCGCCGTTCCACGCCGGCAAGCAGGAGTTGCGCGAGTCGACGCTGCTCGACCGCCAGGCCGAGTGTGCGGTGCCGATCGTGGCGGTCAACCTGGTCGGGGGCCAGGACGAGCTGGTCTTCGACGGTGGATCGTTCGTCGTCGACCGCGGCGAGGTCCAGGCCCGGGCCCGTCGCTTCGACGAGCAGGTGCTCGTGGTCGACGTCGAGGTCAGCGCCGACGTCGCGGGGGACGGGCCCTCCGGGGTCGGCCCGGTCCTCGCGGTCAGCGAACCCGCTCCCGGGCGCGACTCCCGCACCCCGGTCGACACCCTGGTGGAGCGGTCGCCGGCCGGGCCCGAGGAGATCTGGGACGCCCTGGTGCTCGGCACCCGGGACTACGTGACCAAGAACGGGTTCACCGACGTCACCCTCGGGCTGTCCGGCGGGGTCGACTCGGCGCTGGTCTGCGCGATCGCGGCCGACGCCGTCGGCGCCGAACGGGTCCACGCCGTGCTGATGCCCTCGCGGTACTCGAGCGACCACTCGCTCGCGGACGCCCACCACCTGGCCTCCAACCTGGGTGTCGACGCCCGGACGATCCCGATCGAAGCGGCCCATGCCGCCTTCCTGGATCTGCTGGCCCCCAGCTTCGGCGAGCGACCGCCCGACCTCACCGAGGAGAACCTCCAGAGCCGGGTCCGCGGCGTGCTGTTGATGGCCCTGTCCAACAAGTTCGGGTGGCTCGTCCTCACCACCGGCAACAAGAGCGAGACCGCCGTCGGCTACTCGACGCTCTACGGCGACTCCGCCGGCGGCCTCGCCGTCATCAAGGACATCCCCAAGCTGCTGGTCTACGAGCTGTGCCGGTGGCGCAACGAGCGTGAGGGCGCCGCGCTGATCCCCGAATCGATCCTGACCAAGGCGCCGTCGGCCGAGCTGCGCCCCGACCAGCGTGACGACCAGAGCCTGCCCTCCTACGAGGTGCTCGACCCGCTGATCGAGGCCTACGTCGACGGCGACCAGACCTTGGATGACCTGGTGGCCGCCGGTCACGATGACGCGATGGTGCGTCGCATCACCCGCCTGGTCGACCTCGCCGAGTACAAGCGACGCCAGTCGCCGCCGGGCATCCGGATCTCCCAGAAGGCCTTCGGGCGCGACCGCCGCCTGCCGATCACCAACGGCACCACCCGCGACTCCGGGACGGCCTGACGTGGTGAAGCCAGTCATCGTCGAGGGGTACCCACCGGCCTCGACCGTCGAAGGGGAGTTCCGGGACGACTCGGGCCCGTTCGACCTGCTCAGCTCTGCCGGCCGGCTCGGGTCCTTGGCGTGGACCGAAGCTCGGTTGCACCGGATCGTCGGCGGGTGGGCGCCCGAGGCGGACAGCGCGGACGCCGTCGTCGTGCTCGACCGGTTCGCCATGGGTCACGCGGCACGTTCCGTGCTCCTCGTGGACCGCCTGCCGCGGCTGCGGGAGCTGCCCCGGGACGCGCTCGTGCGTTCACCCGGCGCCGCCGCCGACGCCGTGCTCGAGCAGTTGGGAGCGCTGAGCCAGGGCGACCGCCTCGCCGCGTGGGTGGTCGTCGCGTCAGCCCTGGCCGACGCGTACGACGCACACCTGTCGCGGTGCACCCCGGTGGCGGACCGACCGCTGCTGGCGCGACTGCCGGCCCAGCTGGATCGGCTCCGAGCGGATGCGGTGGACGCCCGCACCCGGATCGGACCGGATCGGCCGCCTGTCGAGATGCTCGACCTGCTCGAGGCCACCTGCGGGTTCACCGCCTGAACCACCCCGGGTCCGCCGAGCGATGGGGCGGGTGCCGGTTCGTGTCGGATCGCGCTCAGGTTTTCGACCCTGTCGTGCCGATGACGTGAGGTCCACGGGGACCAGCCACGGCCCCGGGACCGGCGGTCGGGTCGACCGCCGCGATCCGAGGGAAGGCGAGGTGCCGGTGACCGACCAGCGACGGGAGCGCGACGACGAGGACCTGGTCCGTAGGTACCTGGCCGAGATCGGTCGCCACGACCTGCT
>WBZM01003216.1_pt1 | contig 12906 bp, 11 predicted proteins | sample 5204271 | NCBI WGS metagenome assembly WBZM01 (sample SAMN12344346, study PRJNA552823) | activated sludge metagenome | biome: Activated sludge suspended growth; feature: Nitrification reactor; material: Wastewater; isolation source: activated sludge from nitrification reactor of wastewater...
GTGCCGACCCCTTCGCCAACGCCGACTAACACGCCAGTCGCGCCGACAGCAACGTCAACATCCACCGCTACGGCTACGGGGACCGCCACTGCCACCAGCACGGCCACGCCAACTCCGACAGCCACGGGGACCGCCACTGCCACCAGCACGGCCACGCCAACGCCGACAGCCACGTCGACAGCCACGCCAACGGACACGGCCACGCCAACGCCGACAGCCACGTCGACGGCCACGCCAACGGACACGGCCACGCCAACGCCGACAGCCACGTCGACGGCCACGCCAACGGACACGGCCACGCCAACGCCGACATCCACGCCGACCGACACACCGACCAATACACCGGTGCCGCCGACGAATACGCCGACCAACACACCGACCAATACACCGGTGCCGCCGACGAATACGCCGACCAACACGCCGACCAACACACCGGTGCCGCCGACGAATACGCCGACCAACACACCGACCAATACACCGGTGCCGCCGACGAATACGCCGACCAGCACGCCGACCAACACACCGGTGACCAGCACCTGCGTCGCCAATACGGGGGCGTACGAGCTGACGACCATCATCGGCAAGGGCATGGGCAGCAATGCCTCGGCGACGAACGTGACCAAGGTCTTCGTGCCCAATCCTGAAGATGTGATTCAGCTTTACGGCCAGTTGGCGGGTAAAGACCAGCGCGCCTGGAAGTACGCCCGCTTCATCCGGCCCAACGGCACCTACATCAATGACAAGACGCTGGAAAGCCCCGCCTTTCGCGATTGGGCTGTCTTCTGGTACGGTCAGGACCTGACCCCGGCCACGCTGCCGCACTGGCGGGCCCGCCTGATCGGCGCGCCAACCAACGCCCCGTTCGTCCAGCGTGCGTTCATTCTTTATCCGACCTACCAGACGGAGGCCGAATACGTCAACGTATTCGAGACCTTCGCCGATAGCAGCAATAACCACGTGTTCTGGGAAGGCTTCAACGGCTGGTTCCCGACTCAGCAGCAGGTCATCGAAATCGCGCCGCCGCAATTGCCGACGACCCTGACTGTCTCGGTTGCCCTGGTCGACAACGACAAGGACGACCGGCCGTTCGAGCTGACCATCACGGCCGGCGGCGTGTCGCAGACCGTGACTGTCAATGGCCCAACGAACGGCAACCTGCTCAACATCGTCGAAGTGACGCTGCAAGTCCCGGCGGGCACGGATGATATCGTCCTCGACCTCGTGTCCCCCTCCGAGATCGGCGACTCTGTGGCGATGACGGGTATGACTGCCCACTACCCGTGCACCCCGACTCGCAACTAATTCATCGGATATGATCCGGAAAGCTCCGAGGCTCCGGATCGAGTTTCACTATCATGGCCGAGCCTTCTCTTATTAAAGGCTCGGCCTTTTTGTTAGAGCGCCGCGGCATCATCAGGCGAGCGGCGGGAATTCGTCGCACGGCCAGGATTGCGACGCCTTCCCCGTTGGGCTAGACTTCACACCACATGGAGCAAATCCCCGATCCGACCACGCCGGAACCGTTTCCCGCCACCCTTCGGCCGACGGTTGATCCCTCGGTCGAAATCCCACCAGCGGCGGGGGAGATCAGTGAGGAAAATCGGGGCATCGTCCGCGCCGCGGCAGTGCTGGCAGCCGGCAACGTCGCCAGCCGGGTCCTCGGACTGGCGCGGGAGATGGTGAAAGCCAACCTATTCGGCACCTCGCCGCTTCTGGCGGCATTCCAGGCCGCCGCCTACGTGCCGACCAGCCTGTTTGACCTGATCATCGGCGGCATGGTCAATTCCTCACTGGTTCCCGTTTTCAGCGACTACACCGACAAAGACAAGCGCGATCAGCTTTGGCACGTACTGAGCATGGTTCTCAGCGTGGCGACCCTGGTGTTACTGGTGGTCATCGCCATTGTGGAACTGTTGGCCCCGCAAGTTGCCTGGATGGTCGGCGCACTCAACTTCACCGAACCGGAACTGTCGGAACTGAGCGTGTCGCTCATCCGCCTGACCACCCCGGCCGTGCTCTTTCTGGGCATCGCCAGCATCCTGACGGGCGCCCTCTACGCACTCAAGCGCTTTACGATCCCCGCCTTTATTGGCGCAGCTTTCAACGGCACCATTGTTGTGGTTGCTCTGCTCAATCCGGGCGAAATTCGCAGCCTGGTCTGGGGTTTACTGCTTGGCTCGCTGCTCCAGGTCCTGCTGCAATTACCGGCGCTACGCGACGCTCGGTTACGCTGGACCCTTGACCTGCAGCACCCGGCCATTCGCCGGATCATCAGGCTCTATATCCCCATCCTCGCCGGTCTGGTGGTCAATCAGATCGCCATTATGCTCAGTTACAACCTGGCCATCCGCACCGGGGACCAGAGCCTTAACTACATGAACTACGCCACGACACTTTACCAGTTCCCGTTGGGGCTGGTCGTCACCGCGCTCTCCATCGCCACCCTTCCGACCTTATCTCGTCAGGCGATCGGCGATCTGTCCGCCTTCAAGCAAACCCTGGGCGACGGCCTGCGGCTGGTGCTGGCCCTCATTCTGCCGGCCACGACCGGCCTCTTCGCGCTGGCGCCGTTCATCATCGGGCTGTTGTTCGAACACGGGCGCTTTACGGCGTTGGACACGGCGACAACCGCCCTTGTGCTGCGCGTCTACCTGGTCGGCATGCCGTTCGCGGCCGCCGACCAGATGCTCGTCTTCGCCTCCTACGCGCGCAAGGATACCTGGCGGCCCGCGCTGGTCGGATTCATCAGCATCATCATTTACTCGCTGACGGCGTTGATCCTGCTGCGGCCGTTGGGATTGCTCAGCCTCATGGTGGCCGACGCAGTCAAGCACGTCGTCCATACCATGATCATGTTGTGGATTTTGCGGCGGCAATTGGGCGGCCTGGCAGGGAATCCCGTTTTGCGCAGCTCGGCCAAGTCGTTGCTGGCCGCCGTACTGACCGGCCTGGCGGCATTTGGGGCGGCGCGGCTGGTTGGCGATTTGGCGGCTGCGCCGGCCGTGGCGCGGCTGGTGCCGGTAGTGGTGGGTGGCCTGGCGGGAATAATGGCCTACACAGCGAGCGTATTTGCGCTTAATATTACGGAGACGCGCGCCCTGCCGAGACTGCTTTTGCGGCGGCGCTAAATCGGGAAATCGGAGGATTTGATGGACGAAAACGCATATCGGTTACAGACCCAATCAGGATCGCAGCCCGGCCGCGAGTACGAATTATCGACGGCTAGTCTGACCGTTGGCCGCTATCCATTGGCCGACATCGTCATCGACGATCCCGACGTCTCTTACCGCCACGCCATCCTGACTCGCGCCGGCGACACCTACCGGATAGCCGACCTCGGTAGCGATTCGGGGACCTACGTCAACGGGCAGCGCATCGGCCCGGAGCCGGTCGCGCTGGCGCATGGGGACATCATTCTGCTGGGTTCGCGCTTTTCGGCCGCCTTTTTAGCGCATCCGATCGAAATATCAGCAATGGACGATGCGATTGTCGAGGGGCGGCCTGTGGTTGAGCCTGCGTCAGCAGCGTCACCGATCCTCGATCAACCGGCTGGCGACCTGGCTCCGACCGCGCTGGAAGCGGAAATAGACGGCACGTCCGGCAATGAGTACGACCCCCCGCTTTGGGAAGCAGCGGCCGAAGCCGTCGACTCCGCGACGAGACCGGTGGAGATCGCCCCCGGGCCCGTCGCCGAGAAAATCGGCGCCGGCCACGCCGGGCCGCTCCCGGCGATGCCGCCGGCCCAGAAAAAGAAAAACGGCCGGATCATGCTGATCACGGCCGGTTGCCTGGTCGCGCTGCTCGCTTGCTGCTGCAGTTCGACCTTGTTTATGTACTTTATCGGCGGAGACTGGCTTTTAAACCAGTTGGGCTATTTGCCCTAGCGACGGAAAAGGCCTTTCTTGCGGCCCGGTGCGGTTTCGGTCGACGCGCCGTTGTCCAGCACGTCAGTAACCTGGCCCTCGATCAGCTTGACCTTGGATGCCAGGTCCGCGGCAACCTCGGAGGCAACGTCGTTGGCCTCGCCCTCGACAATAGTCGCCGTTCTGGCGATGTTCATCTCATTCATGTAACGGGCCACGACCTGCGGTGGAGCCATCTCAATGAACACCTTGGCGCCGATGAGCAAGATGGTCAAATCATCCAACTGGCCCAGCACCGGCACAACATCGGTAATGATGTCAATGGGGAACAGTGTGTAGAGGATGCCGGCCAAGGGGAGAACCTTCAGATAAATGGGGACTTCACGATCCTTAAACAAATAAAAGACCAATCGGACTTGCTGCCATAGTTCGCCCAGAAAGCCGACGTCCTTTAATTTTCCGGTCACTGATTTATCATTCTTTGCCACTTCACCCAACCTTCTCCCTGATTGCAGATTGGCCGATTAACCGGATATACCCTGAACCGCAGAGGTCTATCGCCTGTACCCGGTTAACCCAAGAATATGCACCAGAGCGTTACTCCAATTTTACCAACTGACTTCACCCATTATACGTTAATTGACCCGTGAAGTCGCACGGGCTTCATTAATTTCCCATGCGGCGGTTGCCTTCCGCCGGTCATGGGCATACAATCATCCGCCGATGATACTGGTAATCTTGAAACTACTGGTCGTCCTGTTTTTTCTGATCATGTTCATCCGCCGGCCACGTGTGGCCTGGGGGATCGGTCTGCTAACGGTGACGACAGCCGTCCTATTGGATACGCTGCTCGGCACGTTCAACCGGGAAGAGTTGCTGGCCGAACTAGGTTTCTTCTTCTACGTGATCAGCGGCGTGCTGCTGGCTGGCGCGGCCACCTGGTTTTGGGGGGTGGTGCGCCCTTGGGTGCAGAACGATTCCAGCGCCGCCCCGGCGCCGGCCGTCCGGCCAACCACCACCAGCCCCATTGTCGCTGCGACCAGACTTGAACCCCTCACCCCGTCCCCTGAGCCGAAGTTACCCCCGTCGCTCCCGGCCGACCACGTTGACAATTACGCAGAATCCGGCTATGACCGGCAAATGCTCTACGAAGAGATCCGCAGCCGTTTCAGCCGCGCCGATCTGAGCGATTTGATGTTCGATCTGAATATCAATGAGCTGGATGTAGTGACCGTGGGCCAGACCATGGACGAGTTGGTCGTGCGCGTGATGGATGGGGCCGACCAGGACAGCAACGCCTCAACCGTCGCCCTGGCCGTGGAGCGAGTTCTGACACCCCCCCCACCTCAACTCCTGCCCCGCCTGGAAAAATTGACCCCTGAGTCGCCGCGAACCGTCATTCGCCACTACCTTTTAGCCCATTATAGTATGGAAGAACTCCAGCAATTGGCGGCCGACCTGGACGTCGATTGGGAGCAGCTGGAAGGTCCTGACAAGAAGGCCAAGACCCGCGCCCTGCTCCTCTATATCTACCGCCGCAACCGCCTCGAATCGCTGCTCGAAGCCATGCGCACCGGCGCAGTGGATGAACCGGCCGAATAAGCTTTCTTCATTTCTCACCCACAATTGATCAGGTTTCGTTAAATAGAAAAGGACCGCGCCGCAACACCGGCTGCGTGGTCACGTTTCGTCCTGGACGCCGGCGTCTGGTATCGCTGCCCGCCGGCACAGGTTGAGCAACGAGAATGAATATTTTTACGCAATACGGCTAGACAAAATGATCCACATGCGGGATACTACAACAAATGCCAGTTGACGCGGGTGCTATTGGCTGAACCTTAAAAGTTCAAAGTTCGTCCTTCACAATATTGCATCTGTGCGCTATACTATGGCCAGTTGTGGGAAAAAGTGGGGCGATGTGGGACAAATCGGCGCAACAACCCTACTTTTTCAAGTCAGAATGGGGCAATACGAACAAGTGTTCTAATTTGAAGACGACATGTTCCTAGGCGAGTACCGGCACACGATCGATGATAAGGGTCGCTTGACCATCCCGGCCAAATACCGCGGTTCGCTGGCGGCCGGCATGGTGGTCACGCGCGGTTTCGATCGCAACCTGATGGCGTTTTCGCTGGAGGGATGGGAGGAGTTGGCGGCTCGCGTCAAGAGCTTGCCCTGGGGCGACCCAAGCGCGCGCGAATTCAGGCGGCGCGTTTTTTCCGGGGCGGTCGACCTCGTGCCCGACCGTCAGGGTCGCGTCTTGTTGCCCCCCTATTTGCGAGAGTTTGCGAATATCGACAGCGATGTCGTGATCACCGGTATGCTGGATCACCTGGAAATCTGGAATAGCGAGGCTTGGGAACCGGTTCGCTCCGCGGCCGAAAGCGACGAGCAGCACTGGGAAAATCTCGGCATCTAAACCAGATGGCCGTGAATCCGCCGCCCTATCGGTGGCGGAGGATCGAATGATATGAGATGGTCGACGACGAACAAGCAGGCGAATTTGGTCATAAGCCCGTCCTATTGCGGGAAGTTTTGGCCTATCTCGACCCGCACTCGGGCGATGTGTTTGTCGACGGCACTCTCGGCGCGGGCGGCCACGCAGCGGCTCTCTTGTCAGCCACAGCGCCCACCGGCCACTTGCTCGGCTTCGACCGCGATCCCGCGGCCCTGGCCTTCGCCGCGCAGCGACTCGCCCCGTTTGGCGAACGCTTTATCCCTGTCGGTCACAGCTACGCCGACATGGACACCATCGCGCTTGAACACGACATCTCCGCAGTCGACGGTATTCTCCTCGACCTTGGGCTATCGTCTCGTCAATTAGAAGATGCCAATCGCGGGTTTTCCTTTTTAAAGGAAGGCCCGCTGGATATGCGGTTTGATCCCCGACAGGGAGAGACGGCCGCCGATTTGGTTAACAATTTATCTGCGGAAGAACTGGCCGACATCTTTCGTCGCTACGGCGAGGAGACGCACAGCTGGCGCTTTGCCCGGCTCATCGTCGCCCACCGGCCGTTGCGGACGACCACCGAGTTGGCGAGCCTGATGGAGCGCGAGATGGGACGTCGCGGGCGGCCGGGCCGCCACCCTGCTACCCAGGTGTTCCAGGCGCTGCGCATCGCGGTTAACGGCGAGCTAGACGAAGTTGAGCGCGGTCTACGCGCCGCAGTCAAGCTCCTGAAACCCGGCGGGCGGCTGGCGGTGATCAGCTTTCACTCGCTGGAAGACAGGCTGGTTAAAAACTTCTTCCGCGATAGCGCGCGGACGTGCATATGCCCACCCGAACAGCCGGTTTGCACGTGTGGCGCGCGCGCCGCGCTAAGATTGGTAACGCGAAAAGCGGTGCAGGCCACGGCCGACGAGATCGCGGCCAATCCGCGCAGTCGCAGCGCCCGATTGCGTGTCGCCGCGAGACAGAAAATAGAGGATAGCGAATGATGGCAACGCCCGAGGAAAAACGTCGCCCCCGCCAGGCCCGCGAATTGGCCCGGCGTCTTGGCCTGCTGACACAGGCACAGGCGGCGGCCGGCTGGGCGGTCATCATTATTCTGGGCGCTTTGCTCGGTGTCATCTACCTCAACCAAACGAGCAAGATCGCGACCATCGGCCGGCGCGTGCAGCGTGAGCAAGCTGCGCTCGACGAAGTGAAGCGCCAAAACGCCGAACTGGAACGACTCATCGCCGAGGCCCAGGTGCTGGAGCGGCTGGACGTGGAGGCCAGGCGGCTGGGGTTTGTCCCCTCCACCCCGGCCGATATCGACTATGTAGTCATTCCTGATTATCCAAGCGAGCCGGCAGTGGAGCGCGAGGAAGCAACGACCCCCGTCGAAGAGCCGGAACCCCCGGACACGATGTGGGAGGCCATCGCCCTGACGATCAGGGACTTGGGCATCGATCTGACCCGAGGAGAGGCCAATGAACAGTAGTCAAATTCGACGCATGTGGGTGGTAGCGTTTACGATAGGCGTGGCGGCGGTCGTCATCGTCGGTCGTCTGTTTGCCTTCCAGGTGACTCAGGGTGAAGAATTCAAGGAGATGATCGTCAAGGAATTGCCGGTCATCGACCAACCTGAGCGCGGTGTTATTTACGATCGGAACGGTGCAATCTTGGCCGTCGACCGCTGGGACTATCGGGTTGCCGTTTCGCCCAGCATTCTGACCGACCCGGAAGAGCTGGCCGTATCGCTGGCGCCTATTTTGCAGATCGGCCCCAACACGCTGCTCGACGCTATGGAAGAGCCTTTCATGTACGTCGTCCTGGCCCCGCGCGTCACGTCGGAAGTAGCCGACGCCATTCGCGAGCTGGAATATGCCGACGAGATCCAACTCGACCCGCTGCCGCGCCGCTTCTATCCGCAGGACAAGCTGATGTGCCATGTTCTGGGATTCGTCAATTACAGCAACGAAAGCAGCACGGGCGTGGAGGGTGAATATCAAAAAGAACTGGCCGGCGAGGCCGCCAGCGCCACTGTGGCCATCTCCCCGCTGCGCGAGCAGGCATCGGTCATCGCTCGCGAAGGGTCCGACCTGGTGCTGACCATTGACCGCAGCGTCCAATATCTGGTTGAGAAGCACCTGAAGGAAGCCCTGGTCGAACATGGCGCTGTGAGCGGCGCGATTATCGTCATGGATCCGCGCACCGGCGCACTACTGGCCATGGCCGCTGAGCCCTGCTTTTCGCCCAATGAATTTTACGACTTGAAAGAAGGCGAGGAGTTAAACCCGCTGGTTAGCGCCGTCTACGAACCGGGTTCGGTCATGAAGTTAATCACTATGGCGGCCGCGCTCGATTCGGGCACGGTGACGCCGACAACGACCTATAACGACACCGGCGCCATCGAAGTGGGTGGCCATATCTCCTATAACTGGGACCGCGGCGCGCACGGCACTGTAGACATGACGACGCTCCTGGCACGCTCGCTCAACGTCGGCGCGGCGACCATCGCCACATGGATGGGGCCGACGACTTTTTACGATTATTTCCAGCGCTTCGGATTTGGCCACCAAACCAACATCGATATCGCCAACGAGTCGGAAGGGCTAATGCCTCTGCCCGGCAGCGGGCTATGGCAGGAATCATTCATCGCCACCAACGCCTATGGTCAGGCGCTGGCCGTCACGCCGCTGCAAATGATCTCCTCGGTATCGGCCCTGGCCAATAACGGCCGTTTGATGCAGCCCTACGTCGTATCTGAGGTGCGGGACGAGTATGGCACTCATCCGCACGAACCCAAAGAAGTAGGCCGGGTCATCAGTGAATCCACGGCCGCGCAAATGACGGCAATGGCGACGATTGCCGTTCAGCAAGAAGTTCAGGAAGCGCTGGTGGATGGGTACACAGTGGCCGGCAAGACCGGCACGGCCCAGATCGCCGAGGATTTCGGCTATCACCCCACTGACGTGATCGGGTCGTTTATCGGCTGGCTGCCGGCCGATGACCCGGAAATTATTGTACTCGTTAAACTCGACCGGCCGCAGAGCGCACCGTGGGGCTCCATGACGGCCGCGCCGGTGTTCGCCAAGCTGGCCCGCGAGTTGGTAGTTCTGCTCGACATTCCGCCGGATGCGATTCGCCTTGAGGCAAACAGTATATCCGGTGGTGGTGGATAAGGACTTGATGACGCGAGACACAGGGCCCACACTGGGTCACATTCTGGAAGCGCTGACGGATTATCGGCCGACCCAAGAGGAACCGGCCGTTTCGTCATTTGTGGTGGACAGCCGTGAAGCGGTCGCCGGCAGCGTTTTCCTCGCGTTCCGGGGCGAGAATGCCGATGGTCACGATTACGTGGCGGACGCGTTCAACCGCGGAGCCATGGCGGCGATCGTGCAGCGACCGATCGCCGGCGAATGGCCGACCCTCGACGCGCGCGCCGGCAAAGCCTGGATGCCCGATCGCCTGCCGGTCTGCATTCTGGTCGACGACACCATGCGCGCCCTACAGCAAGTCGCGCGCCATTGGCGGGCTAAATTCGACGTCCGCGTTATCGGCATTACCGGCAGCGTGGGCAAGACCTCAACCAAGGAACTGGCGGCGGCGGTCCTGTCACGCCGCTACCGAACGCTCAAGTCCGAGGGCAATCAGAACAACGAGATCGGCGTGCCTCTGACACTCCTGAACTTGCGGGACTCTCATGAGCGGGCCGTCATTGAGATGGGCATGTATGCCCTCGGGGAGATCGAACTGCTCTGCGACCTGGCCCGGCCGGCCGTGGGCGTTGTCACGATCATCGGCCCGGTCCATCTGGAGCGCCTGGGGTCCATCGAGGCCATCGTGGCCGCCAAACAGGAATTGATCGCCGCCTTGCCCGACGACGGCGTGGCCATCCTCAACCTGGACGACCCGCGCGTGATGGGCATGGCTGATCACACCCGCGCCGCGATCTTCACCTACGGGCTGGGCAGCGGCGCCGACTTATGGGCCGACCAGATCGAGTCGATGGGATTGGATGGCGTGCGCTTTACCATGCACTATCATGAGGAAACGCTCAATGTGCGCGTGCCGCTACTCGGCCGCCACAGCGTCCACACCGCCCTGCGGGCCACAGCCATCGGACTGGTCGAAGGCCTCGGCTGGGATGAAATCATCGCCGGCCTGGGGGCAATGTCGTCGCAACTCCGGCTGGTCGTCATCCCCGGCCCGCGCGGCTCTCTGCTCATCGATGACACCTACAATTCAAGCCCCGACTCGGCGCTGGCCGCGCTAAACTTGCTGTCCGACCTGGACGGGCGGCGCATCGCCGTACTGGGTGACATGCTGGAACTGGGTGATGCTGAGCAACAAGCCCACCAGATGGTCGGCCGGCGTGTGGCCGATATCGCCGATGTGCTAATCACTGTCGGCTCGCGCGCCCAAACGATTGCCCGCCAAGCAATCAGCGCGGGGATGCCGAGCGACCGGGTGCACAGTGTCGAGGAGGCGCCGGCGGCTGTGCCGGTGCTGGAAGAAATCGTCCACGCCGACGACGTCATCCTGGTCAAGGGTTCGCTGGGTATGGCCATGGACCGTATCGTCACCGCGTTGGGGAGGTTGGACTAATGGGATGGGCCCTAACCGTGGCCGCCGCCACCTTCCTGCTCTCCGTCATCTGGGGCGCGCCATTCATCGAACTCATGCGCCGCCTCCGATTGGGCAAGAATATCCGCATAGACGGACCGGCCACCCATGCCGTCAAAGTGGGGACGCCGGCAATGGGAGGAATTTTAATCGTCGGTTGGACTTTGGTAGTCAGCTTGGTAGTGAATATCGTTCAGATCGTCCAAGCGTTGGAAATTGCCGAAAGCGTGGTCATCCCCCTGGGAGTCATGGTAGCCTACTCTATCCTCGGAGGTATCGACGACTACCAGGGGTTGCGCCTCAGACCAGGCGAAGGCATGCGCGCGCGGTCCAAAATCTGGATTCAACTCGCCATCTCGCTGGTTGCCGCAGTCCTGTTGTACTGGGTTGTGAACGAGCGGCACGGCTGGATAGCCGTGCCGACTGTTCCCATTCTGGTGGATATCGGCTTCCTCTACATCCCGGCGGCTGTCATTTTGATCACGGGGTCCGCCAACGCCGTGAATCTGACGGACGGCCTCGACGGGCTGGCGGGGCTTATCTCGGCGACAGCCTTCGTCGCCTATGGCATCATCGCCTTTCTACAGGATCAACAGTTTCTGGTCGTCTTCAGCTTTATCGTGATCGGCGCGACCTTTGGCTTCCTGTGGTACAACGCCAAACCAGCGCAGATGTTCATGGGCGACGTGGGTTCGCAAGCTCTGGGCGGCGCCCTGGGCGTGCTGGCCCTGATGACCAACCAGTGGCTAATCTTTCCGATCATCATCGCTATTCCGGTGGCGACGGAGCTGTCGTCCACGCTGCAGGTGCTCTATTTCAAGGCCACCGGCGGCAAGCGGTTATTCAAGATGGCCCCGCTCCACCACCACTTCGAGTTGTTGGGTTGGAGCGAGACGCAGATCGTCCAACGCTGGTGGCTCATCGCCATGCTGACGGCAATGATCGGAATCGCGTTGGCTTTGGTTTGACGAATAAGAAGATTCAAGGCCCAGGCGCCAGGATTGATTGACACAAACGCGCATATTTCAGGCGGCGCGGCGGTAAGTGAAAGTAATGGACGCATTAAACGGTAAGCGACTCGTAATACTCGGAATGGCCCGCCAGGGGACGGCTCTGGCGCGCTTTGCCGTGGGTGCCGGGGCATTGGTGACGCTATCCGACATGCGCCCGGCGGAGAAGCTGGAAGCGACGGTAGTCAATCTGGCCGATTTACCGGGCGATCGTTTGCGTTTCGTCATGGGCGATCACCCGCTTTCGCTGCTCGACGCATGCGACGTGCTGGCTATCAGCGGCGGCGTATCGCCCGACATGCCACTCGTCGTCGAGGCCGTGCGGCGGGGAATCCCGCTGACCAACGACTCGCTGGAATTCATGCGCCGCACGCCGGCGCTGGTTGTCGGCATCACCGGCTCGGCCGGCAAGACGACCACCACCGCCCTGGTAGGCCAGATGGGCCATAAATCCGACCGGCGCACCTGGATCGGCGGCAACATCGGCCGCCCGCTCATCACCGACCTACCGCAAATGTCGGCCGGAGACCTGGTCGTGAAAGAACTGTCCAGTTTCCAGTTGGAGATATGGCGTGATTGTAGCCCGCCGGTGGCCGCGGTTCTGAATGTGACGCCCAACCATCTGGATCGCCACAAGACCATGGCAAATTACGCGGCAGCCAAGAGCCACATCTTACGCTACCAAAAGCCGGAAGGCATCGCCGTCCTGTCGGCCGACGATCCCGGCTCGCTGGAGATGCGCGAGTACGTCCGCGGCCGGCTGCGCACCTTCAGCGTGCGTGGGCCAGTGGCCGATGGAGCGTTCCTGCGCGATGGTCACATCTGGCTGGCCGACGGCGACAATGAGCGCCCGGTCTGCCCCGTGGCTGCCAGCCGGCTCATCGGCCCGCACAACATTCTCAATATTTTGGCCGCTGTCACACTGGCCGACTCGGCCGGCCTGCCGCATGAGGCCATAATCGAGGGCATCCGCCTG
>WBZM01003217.1_pt1 | contig 12903 bp, 13 predicted proteins | sample 5204271 | NCBI WGS metagenome assembly WBZM01 (sample SAMN12344346, study PRJNA552823) | activated sludge metagenome | biome: Activated sludge suspended growth; feature: Nitrification reactor; material: Wastewater; isolation source: activated sludge from nitrification reactor of wastewater...
GGCATCGACCCCGCTCGCATCGACGTCATCGTCGACACCACCCGCGAGCTCGGCTTCGGCCAGACCACGGGTTCGCGCGGCACGCTCATGGCCGCCGGCTCGGTGCTCGACGCCTGTCGCGCCGCGCTCGCCGGTGGATGCCAGCAGGAGGTCGACTACGTCGGCGAGCACCTCGTCGACTGGACCCAGCATCTCGGCGATCCCGACCACCCGAATCCCACCATCCACGCCGCCTTCGGCTACGCCGCGCAGATGGTCGAGATCGACCGCGAGAGCGGTCGCATCGAACGGGTGGTGGCGATCCACGACGTCGGCAGGGCGGTCAACCCGCTGCTGTGCGAGGGCCAGATCGAGGGCAGCGTGCACATGGGTCTCGGCTACGCGCTGAGCGAGGAGTTCCCGTCCGATCCCGCCACCGGGTTCCCCACGAACACCACCCTGCGCTCGCTCGGCATCCTGCGCGCGAAGGACGTGCCCCACATCGACGTGCAGTTGATCGAGGTCCCCCAGCCACGCTCGCCGTACGGCATCAAGGGCGTGGGCGAGATCGGTCTCGTGCCGACGGCGCCGGCGGTCGCCGCTGCGCTGCACGATCTCGATGGCCAGTGGCGCAGCGTGCTACCAATGCGCCGGGGCACCGACGACGCCGACTGACGGCGCCGATCTCGGCGCCCCGGCTGGGGGTGCCACGTGAAGATCGACCACGACGCCGTGCGACGGCTGCTGGAACGGGCCCGCCGCGACGTCGACGACGGCCTGCTGCCGTCGGCACAGATCGCGCTGGCGCGTGACGGCGAACTGATCGCGTTCGAGACCTACGGCGAGGCCACGCACGAGTCGCGCTACGTCGTGTACTCGGCCACCAAGGCGTTCGTCGCGGCGGCGGTGTGGGCGCTGATCGGTGACGGGCTCGTCGACGTCGGCCGACCGGTGGCGGCGTACGTGCCCGAGTTCGCGTCGAACGGCAAGGACGGGGTCACCGTCGAGCAGGTGATGCTGCACACGAGCGGGTTCCCGACGGCGCCGCTGCGTCCGATCGACGGTGACACGAGCGCGGGCCGCACCGAGGCCTTCGCCCGGTGGCGCCTCAACTGGGAGCCCGGCTCGACGTGGGAGTACCACCCGACCAGCGCCCACTGGGTGCTCGCCGAGATCGTCGAGCGCGTCACGGGCGCGGACTTCCGCGACGTGGTGCAGCAGCGCGTCACCGACCCGGCGGGCGTCCCTCGGGTGTTGGGCGACGTCCCGCACCGTGCGGCACCGCTGCAGCTGGTGGGCGAACCGGCGTCGCGCGACGAGCTCATGGCCGTGTTCGGCGTGCCCCAGCTCGACGTGGGCGAGGTCACCGACGAGCTGCTGCTCAGCTTCGACGAGCCGGCACTGCAGCGCGTCGGCGTGCCCGGTGCAGGCGGCGTGATGCGGGCAGCGGACCTCGCGCTGTTCTACCAAGCGGTACTGCGCAACCCCGGCGAGATGTGGCGACCCGACGTGCACGCCGACGTGACGGGACGTGTGCGCAACACCCTGCCCGAGCGGCTCACCGGTCTGCCGGCGAACCGCACGCTCGGACTGATCCAGGCGGGCGACGACGGGCAGAGCCACCTCCGTGGCATGGGGCGCACCGTGTCGCCGCTCACCGTCGGACACAACGGTGCAAAGGGCCAGATCGCATGGGGCGACCCGGCCACCGGGTTGAGCCTCGGCTACTGCACCAACGGCCTGGATCGCAACGAGGTGCGCACGCCTCGGCGCACCACGGCGATCTCGAGCCTCGCCGCGGTCTGCGTCGTCGACTGAGCGTTGCCGTTTTCGGTGATCCGCTCGCCCTCGGGCGGCGAAGGCACTCATGTCGACACCAGGGGGTGCCGACGAGAGGAGCAACACCATGAGCGACGACCGCGTCTCCACCGTCATGTCGATCTACGAAGCGTTCGGTCGCGGCGACGTGGCGACCATTCTCGGTCACCTCGCGGACGACGTCCGCTGGGACCACGGCATCCGCCGCACGTCCGTGCCCTACCTGCGAGAGGTGACGGGCCATGCCGCCGTCGCCGACTTCTTCCGGGCGCTCGACGAGCAGCTCGAAGTCTCGAAGTTCGAGATCTCGACCGCGGTGGCCTCCGACCGCGAGGTGTTCACACGCGTGCACCTCGCCGGCCGCAACAAGCACACCGGCATCGAGGTCCCCGAGGCCCCGGAGGCGCACCACTTCGTGTTCGACGCCGACGGCAAGGTCGCGTCGTTCACGCACATCGGCGACTGGGCCGTGCACGAGGCTGCGATGCCGGGCGGTCGCCCGCTCGAGATCGCACACGCCACGGCCTGAGCGGCACGAGTGAGCCCTGATGTCGTCGGTCGTCACCGATCCGGTCGCGTGCCGACCGCCCCGCAAGGCGCTCGCAGGGCGGCCGGTAGTGTCGCGGCCGGTGACCGACGACGGGCACGCCTGGGACGCGTCGATGATGCGTCGTGTGGCAGCGGGTGACGACAGCGCGCTCGCAGCGATCTACGACCGGTATGCGTCGCTCGTGCACGGACTCGCGAAGCGGATGCTGGGTGCACCGTCTGCCGCCGACGTGTGCCAGGAGGTCTTCGTCGCGCTGTGGCGCCACCCGGACCGCTTCGACGCGACGCGCGGTCCGCTGCCGTCGTACCTCGCGACGATCGCCCATCGGCGCTGCATCGACGAGCTCCGCCGCACCGGCCGCCGAGTGGCGAACGAGGAGCGCTCCGTCGATCCGTCGCCATCCCGTGACGAGCCGGAGACGGTCGGACTGCAACGGCTCACCACGTCCGCCGTGCGGCGGGCACTCGATCTGCTGCCGGAGGCGCAGCGACGCGCCGTCGAGTTGGCGTACTTCCAGGGGCTCACGTTCCGCGAAGTGGCCACGGCCACCGGGGTGAGCGAAGGGACGGCGAAGTCGCGGCTCCGGCTGGCGCGCGAACGACTCGCGGTGGCGCTCGACGACCTGGCACCCTCCGCCCTCTCCACCCCTTCCACCCCCATCACCCCGGACGTGACCCCGTGAGCACCGCAGACCAGCCCTTCCCGCCCGACGGGCCCGACGACCTCGTGGCGCTCCTGGCCCGCCTCGAGGCGGAGCCGCCGCCGTCGTCGGTCCGCGACGAGCTGCTCGCCGCCGCTCGCCGGTCGCCCCACGTGCCGGTCGCTCCGATGGCGCCGCTCGACGTGTTCGAACACTGCGTCATCACGCTCGACGACCTGTTCGACGAGCTCGTCGATGCCGACCACGACCGGTGGGTCGCCGCGTACGACTGGACGGTCGGCGGTCTCGTCCGGCACCTCGCCGCGGTCGAGCACCACATGCAGTCCGTGCTCGGCATCGCGATCGACGATCGCGATCCCGACCGGCTGAACCACCTCGCCGTCGGTCGGGAGTTCCGGGACGACCTGCAGACGCGCCGACCCGTCGACGCCGTCCGTGCCTGGCGCGACCTGGCGTACGGCACCGTCGCCGCGCTGCGGACCGGCGCCGGTCCCGACGAGGAGACCGTCGTGCAGATGCACCAGTGGCCGTTCGCCGTCGGCAGCCTCCTGATCGTCCGGTCCTTCGAGATCTGGACGCACACCGACGACGTCCGCCGTGCCACCGGCCGTCCGCTCGACGCCCCACCACCGGCGGCACTGCGGGCGATGTCGACGCTGTCGGTGCAGAGCCTGCCGGTGCTCGCCGCCGTGGTCGCCGATCGCGGCCACGTCCCCGGGGTGCGCGTGGTGCTCACCGGCCAGGGCGGTGGCACGCACGACATCGGCACCGGTGTGCGCGAGGCCACCCTGGTGGCCGACGTGGTCGACTACTGCCGGCTCGTGGCACGCCGCGCCGACGCCTCGGTGTTCCAGGTCGAGGGCGATCCGGCGCTCGCGGCCGACCTCGTCGCGGCCGCGCAGGCCATCGCGATGTGACTCAACCGCTGACGGCGGCGGCCCAGCGCGCCAGTGCGGCCGTGGCGGCGAGCGCGACCTCGTGGTCGCTGCGACCGTCGTGGTGCGCCGTGACCGCGGGGCCGGCGATCAGACCGGCGATCGTCGGCACGCCGAGCACGTCGGTGAGATCGAGCCACTCGGTCCACGAGGCGGGTTCGTCGTACCAGCGCAGATACCCGCTCGGCGACGCCGGCCACCAGCGTTCGTCGAACTGCAGCACGGCCTTCTCGAACGCGGCCATGCCGAGACGGCCGAGGGCGTCACGGTGCGCAGTCGGCAGACCGGGCGAGAATCTGATCGTGGGAAGCACGCCAACCGGGATGGTGCAGATGCAACGATCGGCCGCGATCTCGTCGACCAGCACGCCGTCGAGGTCCCACTCGATCGAGCGGACCGGGTGTCGCAGGTGCACGTCGAGCCCGGACGCGAGGTGCTCGATCAGCTGCCGGTAGCCGCCGGGCAACCACGGATCGCCGGGTGCGGCGCCGTCCTCGTCGAGACCGTGGGTCGAGATCGAGTCGAGTGCCGAGCCGTGTTCGAGCAGTAGTTCGCCCTCGATCGCGAAACTGGTGAGCCGCCGGTCGGCGGGGGAGAGGCCCGCGAGATGGTGGGCGACCTGCTCGTCGAGCCGGCCCCCGTCGCGATCGATCGCGGCGTCGAGCGCGTGGTAGGCGGCGCGCACGTCACCGACCGGTCCGTCGTGGGCGGCCGCCAGCGCCTCGTCGAACCGGGTGGGCACCATGTGCAGCCCGAGCGACTCGGCCAGCCGGGCCATCGGGTTGCGCGGGAACTGTTGCACCCACGCGGCACCGGCATCGAGCGCGACCCCGCCGAGTTCGACCGTGTGTGTGCGCCCGCCGATGCGGTCGCGAGCCTCGAGCACCAGCACGTCGAGACCCTCGTCGGCCAGGCGCCTCGCCGCGGCGAGGCCGGCCGTGCCGGCACCCACCACGATCACGCTGCGGCCACCGCTCTCGATCGCCCAGTCGGCCGCCGCCAGGCCGCTCGTGTACGCGCCGTGCACCATCGTCGCCTGCTCGCGGTCGACGGCCTCGCCGGCCAGGATCAACCGCCGATCGATCGGCTCGCCCAGCACCCGGCGATCGGTCGGTGACGCGCCCGGGCGCAGCACGCTCCACGAGCCGCGGCTGTACGGGTCGTCGAGCCAGCGGGTGACGTGCCACCTCACCGGCGTAGGGGGAGATGACGGCACGACGTCCATGCTGCCACGATGGGTGCCGATGACCGACACCACCTCCGGACTCGTCTGCGGGCACCATCACCTCTACTCGGCGCTCGCCCGAGGGATGCCGGCCCCGCCCGTGCAGCCCACCGACTTCCGCAGCATCCTCGAGCAGATCTGGTGGCGGCTCGACACGGCGCTCGACCTCGAGATGCTGCGGTGGAGCACGATGCTGGGCGCGGTCGAGGCGCTGCAGTGCGGCACGACGGCGATCGTCGACCACCACGAGAGTCCGCACGCGATCGAGGGCAGTCTCGACGTCATCGCCGAGGCGTGCGCCGAGGTCGGGGTGCGCGTCAGCTGCGCCTACGGGATCACCGATCGCCACGGTCCCGATGGCGCACGACGGGGACTCGCCGAGAACGAGCGGTACCTCGCCTCGGGCGGCCGCGGCATGGTGGGCGTGCACGCCGCGTTCACCTGCGACGAGTCGACGCTCGAGGCCGCTGCCGATCTGGCCGGTCGCCACGGGGTGGGCGTGCACATCCATGTCGCCGAAGGTGTCGACGACGTGACCGCCGGCGCCCGGCTCGAGCGGTTGGCCGCCGACGACTGGTTGATCGTGCACTGCGTGCACCTCGACCGCCCGCTGCCCGGCACGATCGCCCACAACCCGCGCAGCAACATGAACAACGCGGTCGGCTACGCGGCGCCCACGACATGGACCAACCCGGTGGTGCTCGGCACCGACGGCATCGGTGCCGACATGCTCGAGGAGATGCGGCTCGCCTACGTGGCGCTGCGCGCCCACGACGTGACCGCGTCGCCCGACACGGTGTGGGCATGGCTCGACGAGGGCTACCGGTTCTTCCCCGAGGCGCGCGCCGACCGGGTGCGCTGGAGCTACGACCACGCCGACTCGGCGTGGCACGTCGCGTTCACCCCCGGCATCCGCGCGATCGACGTGACGAGCGCCGACGGCGAGGTGTTGCTGCGCGACGGACGGCCCACGCGTGTCGACCTCGACGAGGTGCGGGCCAAGGCCGCCGAGCAGGCAGCCAGGTTGTTCACACACCTGTGACGCGGCCACCGGCTTGACAAAACGTCAAGCGGCTACGCTCCGCCGCATGAGCACTCCCGTCGCGCTGTACCTGCAGGACGCACACGCGATCCGCGAAGGCATCGAGCTCGTCCGCTACGCCGAGGCACAGGGGTTCGACGCGGTCTGGCAGGCCGACAGCCGTCTGGTGCGCGACGCCGTGGTCCCCATGGCCGCCTTCGCCGCCACCACGGACCGGATCAAGGTGGGCAGCGGCGTCATCGACATCTGGACCCGCAACCCGGCCAGACTGGCGAGCACGTTCTCCACGCTCGACGACCTCGCGCCGGGGCGTGTCATCTGCGGCCTGGGTGCCTGGTGGGATCCGCTGGCCAGCAAGGTCGGCATCCACCGCGAGCGTCCGCTCACCGTGATGCGCGAAGTGGTGACGGTGGTGCGAGCGCTGCTCGCCAACGAGACCGTCACCTTCGACGGCGTGTTCGCCCACCTCGACGGCGTCGAGCTCGACTACGTGCACCAGGAACGTCGGCCGAAGGACGTGCCCATCTACATCGGCGCCACCGGCATGCAGATGATGGAGCTCACCGGCGAGATCGCCGACGGTGCGGTGCTCAACTACCTCGTCTCGCCCGCCTACAACAACGACGCGATCGCGGCGCTCGAGCGCGGCGCCGCCAAGGCCGGTCGCACGATCGACCAGATCGACCGCCCCCAGCTCGTCGTGTGCAGCGTCGACCGCGACCGGGCCGCCGCCCTCGACGGTGCGCGGCTGCTCGTCACCCAGTACCTCGGGCAGCAGCCGCACATCATGAAGGCGTCCGGCGTGCCCCAGGAGCTGCTCGACGAGATCGGCAAGGTGCTCACCTGGCCGGCCACCCACGACCAGGTGGTGGCCGCCAGCAAGCTCGTGCCGGACGACATCGTGCAGATGATCACCGCCTCGGGTGAACCCGACGAGGTGCGGGCCAAGGTGGGCGAGTACGTCGCCAACGGCTGCACCTGCCCGATCCTGTACCCCCTCGGCGACGACGTGCGCCTGATGATCGACACCTTCGCCGGCGGCATCTGACCGCCGCAAGGGGGACCGGCGGCCGTACGATGTCGCCCCGTCGTCCCCGACCGGCGGTCGAGGGCGCACCCGGCACGGCCCCATCCGGGCCACGACCCGCCCCTGGCGCTCCTTGGAGGAACCGGTGAAGTCCACTCGAACCGTGCTCGCACTGTCGCTCGCCGGCACGCTCGCGCTCACCGCCTGCGGCGGCGACGACGACACCTCGACCACGGCCCCGGTGGCCTCGCCGACGGTCAACGTCGGCCGCACCACCGACCCGCTCAACGACCTGCTGGCCGAGATCTACGCGCAGGGCATGGAGAACGCCGGGGTGCGCGTCGGTCGCAAGGACCCGGTCGACTCGCTCGACCGCCTGTACGAGCAGCTCGGCGCCGGCTCGGTGCAGTTCGTCGCCGACTCGACGGTGTCGGTGCTCGAGCGCTTCGAGGTCACCGACATCCCGGCCACCTCCGACGAGCAGCTCGTCGCGATCGAGAACGCACTGCCGGCTGAACAGGCCGCCACGATGATCAGCTCGATCGCACTCACCGACGTGGTGGCGTGTCGCGCCGACGTGGTCGACGAGCACTCGCTCACCGATCTGAGCAGCCTGGCCGAGGTCGCCGCCGACGTGAAGCTCGGCGCCACCGCCGGCTTCGAGTCGTCCACCACCTTCGGTCCGACCGACCTGAACGCCGCTTACGACACCGAGTTCGACGTCACCGAGGCCGGCGACACCGATGCCGAGGTGGCGCAGGCCGTCGCCGACGGCACCGTCGACTGCGGCGTGGTCTCGTCGCTCGAGCCCACGATCACCACCCTGGGTCTGCTGCCGCTCACCGACGACGCGTCGGCTGCGCCGCTCGACCTCGTCGTGCCGGTGATGCAGGCCATCGCCGCCACCCCCGAGGTGTCGGCCGTGATCACGCAGATCAACGGGCTGCTCACCACCGACGTGCTGCGCGCGCTGCTCGTGAAGGTGGAAGCCGGCACCCAGTCGATCGACGTGATCGCGAAGGACTGGCTCGCCAGCCAGAGCGCGAGCTCGTGATCGCACGCCGACGGCGCGCCCGCGGGCGCACCCGTCGGATGCCAGACTGGCTCCCGTGATCACCGTCGAGGGTCTCGTCAAGCGCTTCGGCGCCAAGGTCGCCGTCGGCGGCCTCAGCTTCGCCGTCGCGCCCGGCCGGGTGACCGGCTTCCTCGGTCCGAACGGGTCGGGCAAGAGCACCACCATGCGCTGCATGCTGGGCCTCGACCGCCCCGATGCCGGCCGGTCGCTGTTCGACGGCCAGCCGTACCAGCAGCTCGATCGGCCGCTGCACCAGGTGGGCGCGCTGCTCGATGCCGGCTACGTGCACCCCGGACGCTCCGGCCGCAACCACCTGCGCTGGCTCGCCGCCTCGAACGGGCTGCCCGCCGCCCGGGTCGACGAGGCGCTCGCCACCGTGGGGCTGAGCGAGGTGGGCGGCAAACGCGTGCGCACCTACTCGCTCGGCATGAAGCAGCGCCTCGGGCTCGCCGGTGTGCTGCTCGGCGACCCGCACACGGTGATCCTCGACGAGCCGGCCAACGGCCTCGACCCCGAGGGCATCCGCTGGATCCGCGACGTGCTCGTCTATCTCGCCGGCCAGGGCAAGACCGTGCTCGTCAGCAGCCACCTGTTGTCGGAGATGGCGCTCATGGCGTCCGATCTGGTGGTGATCGGCAAGGGCCAGCTCATCGAGCAGTGCACGGTCGGCGACTTCGTCGCCCGCTACGGCGAACACTGGGTCCGGGTGAAGAGCCCCCGACCGTCGGCGTTGCTCGATGCGCTGCAGGCCGGCGGTGCGTCGGTCACCGGTGTCGACGACACCACGTTCGACGTCCGAGGCCCCTCGGCGGCCGACGTCGGCGAGCTCGCGGCGCGCTATCAGGTCACGTTGCACGAGTTGTCCGAGCAGACCGGATCGCTCGAGGACGCGTTCTTGAAGGCGACCTCGGCGGTGCAGGAGTACCACACCGGAGGTGTGCGGTGATCTCGACCTTGCGCAGCGAGTGGATCAAGCTCCGCACCGTGCGGATGAACTGGGTGCTGGCGGCGATCGCGGTCGCGTTCCCGCTCGTCATCACCGTGCTCACCACCCTGCTCGTCGACAACGACGACATGAACTCCGGCGACGTCGTCGGGCTCGTCACCGGCACGTCGGTCGTCACCGGCATGCTGCTCGGCGTGATCGGCGCGGCCGGCATCACCGGTGAGTTCGGCTTCGGCACGATCCGCCCCACGTTCGCCGCCACACCGAAGCGGTCGCGGGTCATCGTCGCGAAGGCGATCGTCACCGTCGTCGTGGGGGCGGTGGTCGAGGCCGTCATGGTCGCGATCTGCTTCGGGATCGGCTCGGCGATCCTCAACAGCCGGGGTGGCGACATCTCGCTCGGAGGTGCCGACGGCGAGCAGGCGGCACTGATCGGCATCGTGTGCTTCGCGGCGATCGTGTCGCTGCTCGGGCTCGGGCTCGGTCTGCTCATCCGCAGCACGCCGGCCGCCGTGGCCGTGCTGATCCTGTGGCCGCTCGTCGGCGAGGGCCTGATCGGCGCGCTGCTCAGCGCCGCCGGCGTCGACAACGCCTTCAAGTGGCTGCCGTACCAGGCCGGCTTCAACCTCGGGAACCCCGACGCCGGACAGACCACGGACTCGCTCGGTCGCTGGACCGGTGGGCTCTACTTCTTCGTGGTGACGGCCGTGATCGCCGCCGTCGGCGCCTGGTCGACGTCGACGCGCGACGCCTGATCAGCCTGATCAGCGGGCGCGGATCTCGAGGCTCTGGCGCTTGATGATCGTGTAGCGCCGCTCGTGCTGGTCGATCCAGCCGAGGCGGATGAAGCTGGCGATCGCCTTGTTCACGCGCTCGCGGCTGGCGCCGACCATGCCGGCGAGCTCTTCCTGGGTGACCGGGAGGGTGAACTCGTCCTGGCCCTCGCTGAGCTCGAGCAGGCGCTTCGCCGTGCGACCGGTGACGTCGAGGAACACGCTGTCGGCGAGGTTCTCGTCCATGACGCGCAGACGCTTGGCGAGCAGCCGGGTGACGCCCCACAGCAACTGTGGCTGGGCGCGGAAGATGTCGAGGACGGCGCGGTACGGGATCGACACGACGCCCGACGGCTCGAGTGCACGGGCCATGGCAGAGCGAGGTCCGTCGTCGAGCATCGCCATCTCGCCGAACAGGTCGCCCGGCTCCATGAGCGACACCACCGTCTCGCGGTGGTCGATCGGGTTGGCGATCGCGATGGCGAGCCGACCGCGGGTGACGACGTAGAGCGCGTCGGCCGCGTCGCCCTCTTTGAACAACACGTCGCCACGGACCAGTTGCCGCTCGGTGCCGGACGCCGCGATGGCGGCGATCACCTCGGGTGACGCGTCGGCGAAGAATTCGGTCGACGCCAGGAGTTCCTCGTGAGCCATGCGGGGATCACCGTACTACCCTCGCTCGACGTGACCACCGCCCAGCCAGGATTTGCAGGGGTCGCGGACGCCCGTGCGGCCGGAGCGGAGGTCGTCTGGACCGTGGTCGTGGCCGGCGGTTCGGGCGCCCGGTTCGGCCGGCCCAAGCAGTACGAGTCGCTCGGCGACGCACGCGTGCTCGACCGCTCGGTGGCCGTCGCGTCGCGCGCGTCCGCCGGCGTGGTGGTCGTGGTGCCGGGATCCGACGTCGACAGCGAGTCGGCCGTGTTCCGTCATGTCGTGGCGGGAGGCGCGTCGCGCAGCGAATCGGTTCGCGCCGGGTTGGCCGCCGTGCCGGCCGACGCGACGGTGGTGTGCGTGCACGACGCCGCTCGCCCGTTCGCCAGCGCCGAGCTCTACGCGCGGGTCGTCGCCGCCGTGGCGGCCGGTGCCGACGGCGCCATCCCGGGCCTCGCCGTCACCGACACGATCAAGGTGGTCGCCACCGACGGCACGGTTGCGGCCACCCCCGACCGAGCCACGCTGCGGGCCGTGCAGACACCGCAGGCGTTCCGCGCACGCGCGCTGCGCGAGGCCCACGCGTCGGGCGGCGACGGCACCGACGACGCCGCGCTGGTCGAAGCGGCGGGCGGCCGGGTGGTGGTGGTCGACGGCGAACCGATGAACCGCAAGATCACGCATCCCGACGACCTCGACTGGGCGCGCCGCGTGGTGCAGGAGGAGACGACGTGACGATCGTGCGAGTCGGGCAGGGTTTCGACATCCACCGCTTCAGCGACGATCCCGACCGTCGCCTCGTGCTCGGTGGTGTGGTGTTCGACGGCGAACGCGGCCTCGTCGGCCACAGCGACGCCGACGTGCCGGCCCACGCCGTCGCCGACGCGCTGCTCGGCGCCGCCGGGCTCGGCGACATCGGCGAGCACTTCCCCGACACCGATCCGCAGTGGAAGGGTGTCGACTCGCTCGTGATCGTCCGCCACGTCGCGGCGCTGCTCCGCGAGCAGGGTTGGACGATCGGCAACGTCGACTGCGCCGTCGTGTGCGAGGCACCGAAGCTGGCGCCACGCAAGGCCGAGATGCAGCGCAACCTCAGTGACGCCGCAGGGGCATCGGTCACGGTCAAGGGGCGACGGGCCGAAGGACTCGGCACACTGGGACGTCGTGAGGGCATCGCCTGCTGGGCGGTCGCCGTGATCCAGCGCGAGGAGCAGCAGTGAAGCCATCGTCCGCGAAGGGCAGCAGCACGAAGCAGGGCGGCAAGGGCCGCGGCGGCAAGGGCAAGGCCGCGGGTGCCGCGCGAGCGGCCTCGACCCGCGCCGCGTCGTCGTCGGGTTCGACGCGCGCCGGTGGCCGACCCGGCGCGATCGGCGGTGCGGGTGGGTCGGGCGGCGGCGGCACGTCCAGCCGGGCCAAGGCCGGCGCGAAGGGCGGTGGTCCCCGCGGTGGGTCCACCAAGTTCCAGTCGCGAGGGCAGGGCCGTACCGGCAAGGTGTCGCCCACGGGCGCCCCGTCGCGCAAGCCCGAGAAGACCTTGGGCGGCGAGCAGATCGAGGGCCGCCAGGCCGTCCGCGAGCTGTTGCTCGCCGGCCGCCGGCGGGTGCGCGAGATCTGGGTCGCGAGCGACCTCGACGACAACGAGACCGTGCAGGACATCCTCGAGATCGCGAGCCACGAGCGCATTCCCGTGCAGTACGTCGCACGCAAGCGGCTCGAGGCCGCCGCCCGCAGCGAGGCACCGCAAGGGATCATCGCCTACGCGAACGGTGTGCCCGAGGCCGAGCTCGCCGACTTCGTCCGTCGTGCGCCGGGCAAGGCCGCACCGTTCCTGGTGGCCGTCGACGGCGTCACCGATCCCGGCAACCTGGGCGCGCTCTTGCGCTGCTGCGACGGCGCCGGGGTGCAGGGCGTGATCCTGCCGCGCCACCGCGCGGTGCACGTCACGCCCACCGTCGCGAAGTCCGCGGCGGGCGCCGTCGAGTACGTGCCGATGGCGATGGTCGGCGGGCTGCCGTCCGCGCTCACGACGTTGAAGGAACAAGGCATCTGGGTGGTCGGTCTCGCCGACGAGGCCGATCGCGACCTGTTCGACATCGGCGACCTCGCGGTCGACGGCATCTGCATCGTGATGGGCGCCGAGGGTGCCGGGCTCTCGCGCCTCGTGCGTGAGCGCTGCGACATGATCGTGAGCATCCCGATGCTCGGTCGCCTGTCGAGCCTC
>WBZM01003218.1_pt1 | contig 12901 bp, 12 predicted proteins | sample 5204271 | NCBI WGS metagenome assembly WBZM01 (sample SAMN12344346, study PRJNA552823) | activated sludge metagenome | biome: Activated sludge suspended growth; feature: Nitrification reactor; material: Wastewater; isolation source: activated sludge from nitrification reactor of wastewater...
CACGCCACCCACGCCACCCAAGCCACCCACGTCGCCCACGCCACCCACGTCGCCCACGCCACCCACGTCGCCCACGTCGCCCACGCCGACGCGTCACCGCCGGCGCGCGCGCACCTCCTCGGCGCGCACGATCCCGTCCTTGTTGAGCACGACGCGCAGGTGGGCGAAGCGGACCTCCGGCGCGTCGCCCACGCGCTCGCGGCGGACGCGGGCGACGACGTTGAGGTGGTACACCTTCGGGAGCTCGACGTGGACGAAGGCCCCGCGGTCGGCGTCCCAGGCGTCGACGCGGTCGAGCGGGTCGTCGAGGCGGGTGAGGAAGTGCCGGAGGTTGACCCGCAGGATGTCGCGGATGCGGTAGCCCTCGGGCAGCCCCGCGCCCTTGTCGCCCGCCGTCAGCAGCTTGCGGTAGTGGATCACCTCCTCGCCCGCGGCCTCCAGGTGCCGCACCGTCCGGCGCTGGAGCCGCACCTCCCGCACCTCCGTCGGCACCTCCTCGGGCGACAGGAACACCACCGCCTCGCCGCTGCGGGCCGCGAAGTCCTTCACGCCGAGGTCGGGCAGCGACTCGCCGTAGATCCAGTGCGCGTGGTCGTGCGTCCGCGCGCGCCGCAAGAGGAACTCCCCCGTCACGGCCTTGATGCGGTCCTTCAGCACGTACGCGAGGACGGCGCCGGCGAAGAAGACGAGCTTGGTGGGCCCCGAGAGGTTGGAGACGTACGCCGGGAGCTGCGTGGCGAGCGCCCAGATGGCCGCGAGCGCGGCGGCCACCGCGCCGACCGCGTTGCGCACGAACATGTCGCGCTTCGACCCGCGCACGTTGAGGTAGAGCGCCTGCTGGACGGACTTCTTCAGCAGCGAAGCGCGGTAGGTGAAGTACTCGCCGGGGTCGATGGCCGCGCGCGCGCCGGGGGCCACCGGGTCGCGGCGCGAGGTGAGCGTGAGGTGCCCGTAGCGCGCGCGGAGCCCGGACTCGGCGCGCGCCACCGCCGCGAGGTGGGCCCGCATCCGCGTGACGAAGCCCGTCCCGTCATAGCGGGAGGCGCGCTCGCCCAAGGCGCGGGAGAGGACGGCGAGGCGCTCCTCGAGCTCGAGGCTCATGTACTCGTCGGCGCCGCGCATCGCCTCGGCCACGCCCTCGTGGCAGAGCGGCTCGAAGGGCCACGCCGCGCCGCGCAGCGAGCGGAAGGCCCGCAGCGCCTCCTGCATCCGCGCGAGCGCCGCCGCGAGGTCGCGCTCGAAGGCCCCCTCCGGGTCGGCGACGCGGGGCCCCGCCGGGGCGGGCTCGGGGCGGCCCTGCATGCTCGCGGAGGCGGGCGCGAGGGACGTTCGCTCCTCGTCGCGCTCGCGGCGGGTGAGGAGCTTCTCCAGCCGCCGGCACTCCGCCCGCACCGCGGCGACGTAGAGGTTGGCGTAGAGCCGCGCGTGCACGCTCAGCGGGCGCGTCGCGGGCGGCCGGGGCGCGGCGCGCAGGGCCTCCAGCGTCGCGGCGAAGCGGTGGAGCGGCGAGGCCGGGTTGCTCGGGTCGGCCAGCGCGTCGAGCGGGAGCGGGGCCGCGTCGACCCGCACGTACGCCGTGAAGTCCGAGTAGAACTGCTCCTTCGAGTAGTTGGCGCGGTTGAGCCCGACGTTGCGCGGCACGAAGAAGTAGGCGTCGACGTGGTAGTCGCAGCGCCCGTGCTCGCCCACCGCGTAGTTGAAGCGGAGCTCGAGCTGCTGGCGGTCGTGCACCTCGGCCTGGACGGAGAGCGAGTCGACGCCGCGCCGCGCCTTGGGCTTCGCCACGTCCGCTCGCTTGTCGCCGTGCGCCATTCGTCGTGCGCCGAGCATGGCACGCCGCGCACGACCGCGTCAGCGATTCGTCACCCGCCGAACTCGCTCCGGCGCAGGGCCTCGGCGTGCCAGCGACAGACCTCCGCCAGCGGCCGGTCGTCGCCCATCCACGCCACGACGGCGAGCGCGGGCGCCGGCAGGTCGCGCACGCGCAGCTCACCCCCTGCGAAGGCCGCGGCGTTGGCCTCCCACACCCGCACGGAGAAGTCCCGCGCGGCCTCCGGCGCGACGCAGCAGCGAACCGCCGGGTCGACGTACGGGAGCGCGTAGGGTGCCCTGCCGAGCGCGCCGTCGGGCAGGCGGACGACGAGCCCGCCGTGGTCGGCGCCGAGCAGGAAATCGCGGCTGTCGGCGACGTCCTCGTCGGGCCCGTGCGCCACCGCGAGCGCCTCGCCCGCCACCGTCACGCGGCCGCGCAGGAGCGCTCGGGCGAAGGCGAGCGTCGAGCCGCTCATCCGGTCGTCGTCGTGGAGCGTGTAGCGGCCCGGCGGGAGGGCCGCGCGCTGGTCGTCGAGCGAGGGCGCCCCGGGGCGCGCGACGTGGCCGAGGGGCTCGTAGCCGCCGAGCGCGTAGAGCCGGCTCAGCGCGAGGGGGCGGCCGCCGCGGGCCATCGCGTCGAGGGTGACCACGTCGCCGCCGAGGGGCGCCGCGTCGAGGCTCGCGAAGCGCAGGTGCGCGTGCTCCTCCAGCAGCCCGACGAGCTCCTCCTGGAAGCGCGGGAAGTCCACGCGGCCGAGCGTCTCGACGGCGCGGCGATCCTCCAGGCGGAGCACCAGGCGCGCGTACCCGACGCGGGGCGGAACGGGCTTGCGCAGGAGGCGCGAGGCCGCCGGGTGGTCGCCGTCGGCCCAGACGATGTTCGGGTGGCCGGCGAGCTCCTGGCGCCAGCGGTTTGTTTCGGCCTCGGCGCCGGGGCGGCCGACGACGGCGCACAGGCCACGCTCGGCGAAGGCGAGCGCGAAGCGGGCGTTGTCGCCGCCGCAGACGAAGGCCACCTCCATCCGCGGGTCGACGTGGGCGCGGAGGTAGGCGCGGAGGCGCGCGACGACGTCGGTGAAGTTCACCGCGACGCGGCGGTGGAGGGCCTCCCAGGGGTCGACGGACACCCAGTCGGTGGCGGCGGCGGCCTCGCCGCACCGGCGCAATCGCTCCGACGCGGGGATCGCCGCGTCGCCGCATTTCATCCGCAGGTAGCGGTCGTGGCCGGGCGAGAGGTACCCCCCGACGACGTCGAAGCCCGCGGCGGTGAGGGCCTCGCGCGCGCGCTGGAGGATCGCGAGGTGGCCGTCGTGCACGGGGCAGAGCCCGCCCGTCAGCACCGCGACGACGGGCCGGTCGCCGCGCACGGGCAGCTTCGGGGGCGGCGTGCAGCGGAGGTCGACGTCGTCGAGGGGCGCGTCGTCGGGGTCGTCGTCGAGGAAGAAGCCCGAGGCCCACACCGCCGCCTCGCCGCGCCGTTCGGCGAGGGGGCGGAGGTAGGGGTCACGGAGGATCTTCCAGTGCATCGCAGGGGCGCCCGTCGGGCACGGCTTCATACACCACGTCGCACCGGATGATCACCCGGTCGCCGGGGCCCTCCCAGCGCGCCACGTCGTGACAGATGCGGTGGTCGAAGACCAGGGCGTCGCCGACGGCGGGGAAGACGGACGCGAGCACCTCGTCGTCGCGGGCGTCGCGCGTCCAGTCGCCGAGGTCGCGCGTCGCGAGAGCCGTCCCCTCCTGGCCGTCGCGGAGGAAGCGCGTCGCGCCGCTCGCGGGCGCGTCGGTGAGGTAGAAGACCACCGACAGGAGCGTCCGGCGCCCGTCGCCGTAGTCGTAGCCCGCGTCGTAGTGCCCGAGGTGCCGCCCGCCCGGCTCGTAGCGCATGAAGCGGAGCAGCGGCGAGAGCCCCACGACGCGCCAGCTCCGGTGCCCCGCCCGGGCCTCCGTGGCGAACGCGTCCGTCGGGTCGCGCGGGCCCACGAACCTCACCGACGGGACCGCGGGGCGCAGACGCTCCCACAGCGCGGCGGCGAGTTCGGGCGACCACCCGGTCGCGCGGACCGAGCCGACGCCGTAGCTCCCGCGCACGCCGGTGACCCCGACGGGCTCCGCCGCCCCGGAGGCCGCCATCGCCGCCCGCAACGCCGCGCAGTCGCCCGCGGTGAGCACCCCCCTCGCCCGCGCCGCGAAGCCTTCGGGCAGGGCGATTCGCTCGACCTCGGGGAGCCCGGTGAAGGCGTCGAGCGCGAGCGGCGGCGGCGCCCACGCGCCCGCGATGGCGCCGGGCGGCGGCGGTCGCTCGTCGCGGCCGGCGAAGGGGACGTCGGGCCATCCCCCGGGCACGCCGCGCGGCATGACGTCGAGGTGAACCGCGGCGGTGCCCACCCGGTACTTGTGGGCGTTGACCGCGTGGTGGCGCGCGACGGACGCAGCCCCCTCGCCCGCGAGGGACACGTCGCGCCCGAGCTCGAGCAGCCGGACGACGGCCTCCACGGTGTCGTAGGGCGCGCCGATCATCGCCTCGTCCGAGCGCCCGTCGAACACGTCGCCCGAGGGAACGGCGTCGACGACGTCGCGTGGGACGCCGAGCAGCGCGGCGAGCGCGCGCACCTCGGATTTGTGCAGGTCGGAGATGGGCTGGACGTCGACCATGCCGTCGGAGGCCTTGCCGTAGAAGCCGAGCCACGCGCCCTCGTCGCGGTTGGTGGTGCCGACGACCACCGCGGCGTGCCCGTGCGCGCGGAGCAGCGCGACGGCGCCGTAGAGCGCGGGCGTTCGAACCACGCTCAAGCACTGCCCCTCGGCCCAGGCGTCGAAGCGGAGCCCCGACGCGTTCTCCAACGCCGCCACGGTGGCGGCGAGCGCGCCCGTGAGCGGCGCCTCCCACACCTCCGCGCCGAGGGCTTCGCACACGCGGCGGCCCTGCGCGGCGGCCTCCTCGTGGCGGGTGGCGCCGCGCCCACCGATCGGGAGGACGAGGCCCACCACGCGGCGCAGGGGCGACGAAGGCAGGCGCGCGACGGACTGGAGGAGCGCGAGGGCGAGGGCGGAGTCGACGCCGCCGCTCACGCCGACGACCGCGGCGTCGAGTCGTTCGGCGGCGAACCATCGGGCGAGGCGGGCGGCCTTGGCGGCGGCGACCTCGCGCGCGTCGAAGCCGCGGGCGGCGCGGAGACGTTCGAGGAGCCCGTCCATCCCGCGAAGGTTCGGGGTCAAAACCAGTTGTCGCGGTCGCGCATGCGCGGGGGCGGCTCCCAGCGGCCCTGCGTGAGGTTGGCGGCGGGGACGGTGGCCTGCGGGGCGGGCGGCGCGGGGGCGCCGGGCTGCGCGGGCGCGCCGGGCTGGGCGGGCGGCTGGGCGGGGGGCTGGGCGGGCGCGGGCGGCGGCGTGGGGCGCGGCGGCGCGGGCTCGCCGAACTCCTGCCGCAGCTTGCGCGACAGGTGCTGGAGCATCATCGACTCGACGTAGGCGGGCATCTGCGGCACCTGCACGATGACCCGGGCGCTGGGGCGGCCGTCGGTCTCGCTGCGCAGGATCTCCACCGACCCGGGCACGGTGCGCCGCCCCTCGCGGTACTGGAAGGTGAAGTAGCCGAGGTCGCGGTCGCGCTCCTCGATGGCGAAGCCGAAGTCGACGCGGATCATGCGGACGGCGGCGTTCCAGGTGGTTTCGACGGGGTAGGGCTCGTCGCGGACGCTGCGCCCCTCGGCGGCTGCGGCGGAGAGGGCGAGCGCGGCGGCGAGGGCGACGGCGGAGGGCTTCACCCGACGGGCTCTACCCCGGGGCCCGCGACCTCCGCCAGTTTCCGGCAGCCCGGCGGCGGGTCACACATGGGGCTTCCGGCGGGCGGCGGTTGCCGTATCCTCCGCGGCCGCCATGAGCGAAGGTCACTCCACGAAGGTCGTCCTCACGTCGCTCGCCGCCAACCTCGGGATCGCGACGGTCAAGACGGGGGCGGCGGTGTTCACGCACTCGGGCTCGATGCTGGCGGAGGCGATCCACTCGTTCGCCGACTGCCTCAACCAGGGGCTCCTGCTGGTGGGCATCAAGCAGTCGGCGGCGGGCCCGTCGGAGCGGCACCCGCTGGGGACGGGGCGGGCGAGCTACTTCTGGTCGTTCATCGTGGCGCTGATGCTGTTCTTCGGGGGCGGGGTGTTCTCGATCGGCGAGGGGGCGGAGAAGGTGCTGCACCCGGAGGAGATCCACAACGTCGGGGTGGGCCTCGCGATCCTCGGGGTGTCCTTCGTGCTCGAGGCGCTCTCGCTCAAGCAGTGCGTCACCGAGGTGAACAAGAAGCGCGGCGCGACGGGCTTCCTCGACTACCTCCAGCTCACCAAGGACGCCGAGCTGGTGGTGTGCACGGGGGAGAATTTCGCCGCCGTGGTGGGCCTCGGCTTCGCCTCCCTCGCGATGCTGCTCGCGTGGAAGGTCGACCGGCGCTTCGACGGCGTCGGGAGCATCTGCGTCGGCGCGGTGCTGGTGTGGGTGGCGTGGTTCCTCGCGCGGAAGGTGCGGTCGCTGCTGCTCGGCGAGCGGGCCGACCCCGAGGTGGAGGCCGCGGTGCGCGACGCCGCGAAGGGCGACGCGCGCATCAAGTCGGTGCTCCGGCTCATCACGGTGCAGCAGGGCCCCGGCGAGGTGATGATCGCGGTGAAGCTCCGGGTCGACGACGCGCTGACGAGCGGCGACGTGGTCGCGCTGATCAACGAGTTCGAGCAGCGCGTGCGGCGGCAGATGCCCGACGTGAAGTGGCAGTTCGTCGAGCCCGACGTGCAGGAGTGAGGGGCGTCAGGGCCCGGCGACGCCGTCGAGGATCGCCTCGATGTGGTACCGGATCGTGCTGAGCGACGCGGCGCGCCCCACGAAGCGCACCCGGCCGTTGCGGTCGAAGATGAACGCCCCCGGGAGGTCGCCGCTGGCGTAGCGACGGACGCTCCCCGCCGGGTCGACCAGCATCCGGTTGGTGAGCCCGTAGCGCGACTTCCACGCGCGGCAGAACTCCGGCGTCCCCGTGGTGCGGTCGGGGTTCTGGATGATCACCTGGAGCACGCGCACCCCGCGCCCCTTGAACCGCTGATTCACTTCTCGTTCGAGTCGCCCGGACTCGGCCTGGCAGGTGCCTCACCACCCCGCCGCGACGGAGATGAACGTCACCTGCGCCGGGCAGTACTCCGCCTCGTCGTAGAGCACGTAGGGCTGCTCGGAGTCGCAGTCGGTGAGCTGCATCCGGGGGAAGCTCTGCCCCACCACCGCGCCGTAGGGGCCCTCGGGCACGACGCACGGCTCGGCCGCGTCGGGCGCGACCGCGGCGTCCTGCGCGTTGCCGTTGGCCGGCGCCTCGTCCGACGAGCACGCCAGCATCGACATCACACCGAAGAGGGACCACGCGCGAGGGGTCATCGGGGGAGCGCTCCTTCTCCCTGATACGTCACCACGAGCCCGCGCGGCCCGTCAACGGCAACTCACGGCGCCGCCTCGTTGCGCGCGCGTGCCACCGCCAGCACGTCGCCGATGTCATAGAAGTCCACCGTGATGAAGTTGGGGAACACCCCGCGCTCGGCCGCGCAGCGCGCCGCGTGGTCGGCGAGGACGGGGTTGAAGTTGACCCTCCGGGCGAGGTCGGGCGACGCCAGCGGGGCCGTCAGGAAGTGGTTGAGGATGAAGAGCGGGTTGCCCGCGCGGCCCCGGTTGGCGCGGCAGTCGAGCTCGGCCGGGGTGGTGGCGGCGTAGGGGTTCTCCTGGGCCCACGTCCACATGTCGTGGAGCCACGGGCGCTCGGCCCCCGCCCGGTCGGTGAAGACCACGAGGCGCCGCCCGGCGCGCGCGATCGCCCCGAGCGTGGGCCACGGCGCCCCCGCGGGCTGCGCGAAGACGTCGTCGAGCAGGTCGGCCTCGCGGAAGGCCGTCTCCATCTGGGCCGCGTCGAGGTAGCTCTCGAACAGGATCGTCACGACCGCGCCCGGGTCCTCGTCGAGGTAGCGGCCGACGTCGCAGAGGCCCTCCGCGAGGCGCCTGCGCCCGGCGAGGCAGATGCCGTGGCAGAGCCAGAGGTCGTCGCGCCAGGCGTGGGCGTCGAGCATCAGCCCGCGCACGCCGTCGCGGAGCTGGCGGGTGAGGCCGAAGTTCTGGTTGGGGGCGGCGAAGCGGTCCTCTTCGGAGGACATCGCGTTGTGGGTGGTGGCGTAGGCCACGCGGTCGTAGCGGCGCGCGCAGAGCGACGCGGCGCCGTTGCACTGCGCGGGCTCGGCGGGCGGGCGGCGGTTGCGCACGCAGCGCCACGGGGGCGGGGCGTCGGGCGCGGGCTCGTCGGGGGCGACGTCGGGCGTCACATCAGCCATCGCGTCGACGGTCGCGTCGGGCGGGGCGGCGGGGTCGGACGAGCACGCGAGGATGCCGGCCGCGAGGCAGGCGGGGAAACGTCGCACGGGCGGGAGCATACGCGAGGGGCGACCGCCGGGGGGGGCGGCGCCGCGACGTCGTCAGATGTCGAAATCGACGTCGCCGGGCGCGGGGCCGGGCGGGGCGTTGGAGGCGCCGTCGCCGGGCTTCGCGCGGGGCGTGGCGACGCGGAGCTTGGGGGCCTCGAGGGCCACGCGGTACCCCTCGGGCACCGAGCGGGTGATGAAGACCGACCCGCCGACCACCGCGCCGCGGCCGAGCACGGTGTCGCCGCCGAGCACGGTGGCGTTGGCGTAGATGGTGACGTCGTCCTCGACGGTGGGGTGGCGCTTGGTGCCGCGGATGAGGTTGCCCTGCGCGTCGCGGGGCATCGAGAGCGCGCCGAGGGTGACGCCCTGGTAGAGCTTCACCCGCGCGCCGATGCGGGTGGTCTCGCCGATGACCACGCCGGTGGCGTGGTCGATGAAGAAGCTCTCGCCGATGTCGGCGCCGGGGTGGATGTCGGCGCCGGTCTGCGCGTGGGCCCACTCCGTCATGATGCGGGGCATCAGCGGGACGCCGAGGCGGTAGAGCTCGTGGGCCACGCGGTAGACGGTGACGGCGAGCAGGCCCGGGTACGCGAGGATGATCTCGTCGAGGCCCGAGGCGGCCGGGTCGCCGTCGAGGGCCGCCTGCACGTCGAGCACGAGCTTGCGGCGCAGCTCGGGGAGCTTCGCGAGGAAGCGGTCGGCGACGAGGCGGCCGTGGTTGCGGCAGCGCGGCACGTCGGGCTGGCGGTGGTCGCCGCTCTCGGAGCCGTAGCAGAGGCAGAGCTCGACCTGCGCGCAGAGCTTCTCGCGCAGCGCGTGGAGGGTGGCGCCGACGTGCCAGGAGACGTTCTCGTCGGTGAGGTCTTGCCGGCCGAAGTACCCCGGGTAGAAGAGCTCGAGGAGCATCCGCAGCACCTCGATGGTCTCCGCCCGCGACGGGATGAAGCGCTTGTTGAGGAACTGCCCGCGCTCGTCGGCGCGGTAGCCCTCGACGAGGGCCGCGACCACCTCGGTGAGCCCGCCCGGCGGGGCGCTGTCGCGCGGGGCGTTCACGACGCCTTCGCCTGGACGATCTCGTCGAACATGCCCTCGAAGAGCGCGCCGGTGAGGTAGCGCTCGGCCGCGTCGGGGAGCACCACCACGATGGTCGCGTCGCGCCACCGGGGCTCGCGGGCGAGCTTCGCGGCCACGTGCATCGCCGCGCCGCACGAGATGCCGCAGAGCAGCCCCTCCTCGCGCGCGAGCCGCCGGGCCATCGCGATCGCCTCGTCGTTGGAGACGGTCTGCACCTCGTCGACGATGGAGAGGTCGAGGTTCTTCGGCACGAAGCCGGCGCCGATGCCCTGGATCTTGTGGGGCGCGGGCTGGAGGGCCTGCCCCCCGATCGTCTGGGTGATGACGGGCGAGTGCGAGGGCTCGACGGCCACCGAGTGGAGCTTCTTCCCGCGGGTCTGCTCGAAGTAGCGGCTGACGCCGGTGATGGTGCCGCCGGTGCCGACGCCCGCGACCAGCACGTCGACGTCGCCGCCGGTGTCGTCCCAGATCTCGGGGCCCGTGGTGCGCTCGTGGATGGCGGGGTTGGCGGGGTTTTCGAACTGCCGGACGAGCACGTACGTGTCGGGCGCCTGGGCGGCGAGCTCCTCGGCCTTGGCGATGGCCCCCTTCATCCCCTGCGGGCCCGGGGTGAGCACCAGCTCCGCGCCGAGGGCGACGAGCACCTTGCGGCGCTCCATGCTCATGGTCTCGGGCATGGTGAGCACGCAGCGGATGCCGCGCGACGCGCAGGCGAACGCGAGGGCGATGCCGGTGTTGCCCGACGTGGCCTCGACGACGGCCTTGCCGGGCCCGAGGAGGCCGCGCTCCTCGGCGTCCCACACCATCGCGGCGCCGATGCGGCACTTGACGGAGTACGCGGGGTTGCGGCCCTCGATCTTGGCGAGCACGGTGGCGCCGCCGGGCTCGACGACGCGGTTGAGGCGGACGAGCGGGGTGCGCCCGATGCTGTACGAGTTGTCCTTCGCGACGTTGGGGTAGGTCTTCACGGGGAACTCTCCTCTGCGGGTTCGCGAAACATCCAGCGCCAGTCGTCGGCGACGGGCGCGCCGAGGTAGGCCGCGGCCTTGTCCTCGTCGGGGAGCATGTAGTGGACGGTGCCCATCAGCACGGTCTTCCCGCGCTGCGTGAGCCGGACGGCGACGGCGGCGATCGACCCGTTGCGCGACGCGATGCGGCCGCGGGCCTCGACCTCCTCACCGACCAGGGCCGGGCGGATGTACCGCACGTCGAGCGACGTCGTGAAGCCCATCCGCCCGAGCAGCCCGACGCAGGCCCACGCCGCCACCTCGTCGGCCACGGTGGCCTGGAGCCCGCCGTGGAAGACCCTGGGCGGCCCCTCGAAGCCCTCCGCGGGCGTGAAGCGGGTGACCACCTCGTCGCCCTCGCGCTCGAAGCGGAGCCTCAGCCCGAGCGGGTTGTGCGGCCCGCAGCCGAAGCACCGCTGTGCGGCGCCGAAGACGTAGGGGTCGAGGGGCTGGCGCTCGGGCATCGCGGTCGCCCGTGTGTGCCGGCACCGCGGGGGCGCGTCAAGGGGGGTTCGCGCGGGGGAATCAGGCCGCGTAGGTCTGGCGGAGGTACGCGGCGATGTCGGCGGATTCGAACATCGACGTCCCGGTGTTGGGGTCGTGGAGCCAGGGGACCTGCATCTTGCCCGAGCGCTCGGCGAAGGCGCGGCGCCCCTGCGAGCCCTGCGCGACGTTGTGGAGCACGTAGGGGATCTCCAGCTCGCAGAGGGCCTCGCGCGCGATGCGGGAGTAGGGCGAGGCCTCGTAGCTGTAGAGCTCGAGGGCCTGGGCGGGGAGCTTCGAGGGTCGCGCCGCGCGCCCGTGCCCGAGGCGCCACATCGACGCGAACGACGACGTGAGCGCGGTGAGCGGGCCGAGGCGGAGGAGGGCGGGCACGCTGCCGTCGCCGTAGGTGGTGGCGAGGTGGCGGATGATCGCGTCGCTCTCGTACATCGCGACGCCCGCGTTGGGGTCGACGAGGTAGGGGAACTGGGCCTTCCCCCCGCGCTCGACCACCGTGGGCCGGTAGCGCGTGCCGCCCGGCGGGCAGGGGAACACCTTGGCCTCCAGGTCGAAGGCGCTCAGCGCCTCGCGCACCTTGCGGCAGAAGGGGCAGGCTTCGAACTCGTAGAGCTCGAGGAGCCTCTCCGGGCGGCGGGCGCGGTGGGTGACCTTCATCCCGAGCGCGAAGCGGGCGCCGGAGGCGAGGAACGACGTGGCGACATCGAGCGTGCGCGGCATGGGGGCCCGTTGGTACCACGGGCCCCGCGCGCGGTGGGAGGGGCGCGCGCCGCGCTCAGCTCACGGCGGGGCGATGAGGGCGGGCGCGCGGGTGAGGCCGTCGATGCCGGCGGCGAGGAGGGCGCCGTTGCCCGTCCAGCCCCAGCAGGCCACGGTGCCCCCGCGCTCGACCGCGCAGGGGCCCCCATAGGCGGGCGGCATGTCGAGGACGACGTAGTCGCCGGCGACCGTGCGGTAGGTGCCGTCGTAGTAGGCGAGCATCCCGTTGCCGTTGTTGCCGAACTCGTTGTACCCGATGCACTCGGTGGCGCCGGTGGTTCGGATGACGCAGGAGGCGTTGTTCGACCCGTTGAGGTCGTAGTCGGCGATGTTGTTGAAGGAGGTGTTGGGGGAGGCGCGGTTGCCGCCGATCTGGCTCCCCCACACCATCCAGGCGCCGCCGGACTGCTGCGCCCAGCACCCGTAGTACGAGCACCGGAGGCCCGTCACCATCGTGAGCGGGACGGGCATCGTCACCGTGGAGGTGTTGGTGGTGACGGCGCCGGCGGTGAAGCGGTTGGTGTTGCTCCCGTCGGCGAGCTGCGACTCGATGTTGCGCCCCCAGCACCACACCTGCCCCGCCTGCGCGCCCGACGTCCTTCGGACGCAGGCGGCGTTGGCGAGCACGCGCAGGTCGGCGGCGTCGGAGATGCCCGGGACGCGCACCGGGACGCGCGAGTCGACCATCGTCCCGACGCCGAGCTCGCCGTGGAAGTTGTACCCCCAGCACCACACCTGCCGCTCGGCGCCGCTGGCGACGATGGCGCAGGAGTGGGTGGAGCCCACGCCGACCTCGACGGCGCCCGAGAGCCCCGTCACCGCCGTCGGGACGCTGCGGTTGGTGACGGTGCCGTCGCCGAGCTGGCCGTAGGCGTTGTAGCCCCAGCACACCACCGCGCCCGACGTGCGGATCGCGCAGGCGTGGAGCGACATCACCGAGAAGCGCGTGGCGTCGGTGAGGCCGGTGACCGGCGCCGGGAGCGTGTGGGTCACGGTGGTGCCATCGCCGAGCTGGCCGTACTCGTTGCCGGTGGTGCGGCCCGACCAGCAGCGGAGCGTGCCGCCCGCGGGGCACGCGCGGTTGGCGCCGCCCGCGCAGGAGAGGGCGCAGCGCCAGGCGGTGCCGCCGCCCGTCCCGATGTTGGAGGCGCTGCCCGACTGGAGGTCGACCACGTCGGTGAGGCCGGTGAGGCGCGCCGGGGTGGGCCGCGCCTCGGTGCCGCCGCCCGCCTCGCCGAGGGGGTTGTAGCCCCAGCAGTAGACGCTGTTGTCCGACGTGATCGCGCAGGAGTGGTGGTCGTAGGCCGCCACCCAGCG
>WBZM01001276.1_pt2 | contig 12898 bp, 15 predicted proteins | sample 5204271 | NCBI WGS metagenome assembly WBZM01 (sample SAMN12344346, study PRJNA552823) | activated sludge metagenome | biome: Activated sludge suspended growth; feature: Nitrification reactor; material: Wastewater; isolation source: activated sludge from nitrification reactor of wastewater...
AACTACCTGGTCGCCCAGGGCAGGCGCGCACCGACGTCGACCCAGTTCGACAGCGAGGAAGCCGAAACCTTCGAGTCCGCCGATCAGTTGCGTGATATCAACACCCCGGAAAGCCTTCTGATGTCGAAGCAGATCGGGGAAACCGTCAATTCCGCCATCGACGCACTGCCCGAGGAGTTGCGCCGGGCGATCGTCCTGCGAGAAATTGATGGCCTTTCCTACGAGGAGATCGCGGAAATGATGGATTGTCCGATCGGCACCGTGCGCTCGCGAATCTTTCGCGCCCGTGAGGCGGTGGCCGAAAAGCTGCGCCCCTTGCTCGATATCGCGCCGGACCGCCGCTGGTAATCGATGATCTCCGAACCAAGCACGATCGGCGCCGTCGTCCGAGAGATCGGCCAAGCCGATGCCCTGGTCGAGGTGGAGCAGGAAGGTTGCGGACGCTGCCACGAAACGGGCGGCTGCGGGGGGCAGCAGCTGACCCGGATGTTCTGTTCCACGGCGAGAACCTATCGCGTCGCCAACCAAATCGGTGCCGGGATCGGTGATCATGTGACGGTCGCGATATCTGCCGGCAGCGTCCGCCGCAGCGCGAATCTGGCCTACGTTCTGCCGTTGACCGCAACCATCGCCGGCGCCGTGCTCGGGATGTTCCTCGGCGATGATCCGGGCGCGATGCTTGGCGCCGTGACCGGTCTGTTCATTGCGTTCCTGCATGTTCGTCGCCGTGCGGCGGCGGACACCGGTATTTCCGCAATTCGTCCCCAAATCATTTCCCGTTCGTCTTGAGTCATTCAGAGGTAACCGCCAATGAAACGTTTTCTGGCTATCTTGTCACTCCTTCTCGCTTCGTCCATCGTGCCGGCACAGACCCGCGGTCTGCCGGACTTCACCGAACTGGCCGATAAACAGGGACCCGCCGTGGTCAATATCAGCACGACGCAGGTGATGCGCGGCAACCAGGGAATGCCCTTTCCGTTCGACGAGAACGACCCGGCCTTCGAATTCTTCAAGCGCTTCATTCCCCGGGGACCCGGTGGGAACACGCCGCGCGAGTTCGAGAACAAATCGCTCGGGTCAGGCTTCATCGTCAGCCAGGACGGCTATCTCCTGACCAATGCGCATGTCGTCGAAGGCGCCGATGAGGTCACGGTGCGCCTGACCGACAAGCGTGAATTCAAGGCGAAGATCATCGGCGCCGACAAACGCACGGATATCGCGCTGCTGAAGATCGAGGCCAGCGGACTCCCGGCCGTAAAGATGGGCGACCCGGCCCAGCTCAAGGTCGGCGAATGGGTCGTCGCCATCGGTTCGCCGTTCGGTTTCGACAATTCGGTGACGGCGGGCATCGTCTCGGCCAAGGGCCGTTCGTTGCCGCAGGAAAACTACGTCCCCTTCATCCAGACCGATGTCGCGATCAATCCCGGCAATTCCGGCGGTCCGCTGTTCAACCTGCGCGGCGAGGTGGTCGGCATCAATTCGCAGATCTACAGTCGCAGCGGCGGCTATATGGGCGTCTCCTTTGCCATTCCGATCGATGTCGCCATGGAAATCCAGAACCAGTTGCGCGTTTCGGGCAAAGTCAGCCGCGGGCGACTCGGCGTGGTCATTCAGGAGGTCAGCAAGGAACTCGCCGAGTCACTGGCATTGGGCAAGCCGATGGGCGCCGTCGTCAATGCGGTCGAAAAGGGCGGGCCGGCCGACAAGGCGGGACTTGAGCCGGGTGACGTCATCCTCAAGTTCGATGGCAAGCCGATCAGCGCTTCCGCCGATCTCCCGCGCATGGTGGGCGCAACCAAGCCGGGAACCCGATCGACGCTTCAGGTCTGGCGCAAGGGTGCGACCCGCGACATTGCGGTGACCGTGGGCGAAATGAGCGACGAGAAGACGGCTTCCAGTCGCCCTTCCCGTGGTGGCAAGCCCGCGGAACAGAAGGCCAATCGCCTCGGACTCGTGGTCAGCGAACTGACTGCAGAGCAGAAGCGCGAACTCAAGATGTCGACAGGCCTGCTGATCCAGGATGTCCGCGGCACCAGTGCGCGCGCCGACCTCCGGGCCGGCGACATCATCATCGCTCTGATCAGCAAGGGGGCAACGACCGAAGTGACGACGGTAGAGCAGTTCAACAAGTTGCTTGCGCAGTTCGAAAAAGGCAGCAACATCACGCTCCTGGTCCGCCGCGGCGAGATGCAGACCTTTGTCACGATCAAGGGACTCAATGGCAATTGACCTGACGCTTCTCAGCCGGAGTTACTGCCACCTTTGTCAGGAGATGGAGGTGGCACTGGCACCATTGGCGGAAGAATTCGGCGCTTCGGTGACGGTTATCGATGTGGATTCCGACCCCGGGCTCGCAGCCAGATATGACGAACTGGTACCCGTTCTGCTGCATGGCGAAAGCGAAATCTGCCATTACTTCCTGGACGAGGCCAAAACCCGTGAATACTTGGCCGGAATCCGCTAGAATTCAAGGCCTTCTGAACAAGGAAGGGCGCCTCGAAAGCGCCCTTTTTTACTCGCAGCAATGGATCACATCCGCAACTTTTCCATAATCGCCCATATCGACCACGGGAAATCGACGCTTGCCGATCGTATCATCCACCTTTGCGGTGGGCTTTCGGATCGCGAGATGGAGGCCCAGGTGCTCGATTCGATGGATATCGAGCGCGAGCGCGGCATCACGATCAAGGCGCAGACTGCGGCGCTGCAATACAGGGCACGTGACGGCAGGATCTACAATCTCAACCTGATCGATACGCCGGGACACGTGGACTTCTCGTATGAGGTCTCGCGGTCATTGTCTGCCTGCGAAGGGGCACTTCTGGTTGTCGACGCGTCGCAGGGTGTCGAGGCGCAGACCGTCGCCAACTGCTACACGGCGCTCGAACTCGACGTCGAGGTCGTGCCGGTGCTGAACAAGATCGACCTGCCTTCGGCCGACCCCGATAACGCGCGGCAGGAGATCGAGGACGTGATCGGCATCGACGCGACCGATGCGGTCCTCGCGTCGGCCAAGACCGGCCGCGGAGTCGACGATATCCTTGAAGCGGTGGTTGCGCGCATTCCGCCACCGAAGGGCGATCCGGAAGGGCCGCTCAAGGCCTTGATCATCGATTCCTGGTTCGACAACTACGTCGGCGTCGTCATGCTCGTGCGCGTGATTGACGGCATCATGCGCCCGAAGGACAAGCTGCTTTTCATGGCAAGTGGCGCCCAGCATCTCTGCGAACAGGTCGGCGTGTTTTCCCCGAAGTCGGTGGCGCGCGACGCGCTGCGTGCAGGCGAAGTGGGGTTCGTCATTGCCGGGATCAAGGAATTGCAGGCAGCCAAGGTTGGCGACACGATCAGCAGGGTCGACCGCAAGGCGAGCGAACCATTGCCGGGTTTCAAGGAAATCAAGCCGCAGGTTTTCGCCGGACTTTACCCGGTCGAGTCCAATCAGTACGACTCGCTGCGCGAATCGCTGGAAAAGCTGAAGCTCAACGATGCTTCGCTGCACTACGAGCCGGAGGTTTCGCAGGCGCTGGGTTTCGGTTTCCGCTGCGGATTCCTGGGCCTGCTGCACATGGAAATCGTGCAGGAGCGCCTGGAGCGCGAATTCGATCAGGATCTGATCACCACGGCGCCTACCGTTGTCTACGAAGTGCTCATGCGCGACGGCTCGGTTGTCGAGGTCGAAAACCCGGCCAGGCTGCCGGAGCTGAGCAAGGTCGAAGAAGTGCGCGAGCCGATCATCACCGCCACGATCTTCGTGCCGCAGGATTACCTGGGCAACGTCATCACGCTGTGCAACCAGAAGCGCGGCAATCAGATCGACATGCATTACCACGGCCGGCAGGTGAAGCTGGTCTACGAAATTCCAATGGCCGAAGTGGTGATGGATTTCTTCGACCGCCTGAAGTCATGCTCCAAAGGCTATGCGTCACTTGACTACGAGTTCAGGGAATACCGCGCGGCCGATGTGGTCAAGCTGGATATTCTCATCAACAACGAAAAGGTGGATGCCCTGTCGCTGATCGTGCATCGCGCCAATTCGCAGTTCCGCGGACGTGAACTGGCGTCCAAGATGCGCGAGCTGATTCCGCGTCAGATGTACGACGTGGCGATCCAGGCGGCGATCGGATCGCATATCGTTGCCCGCGAGAACGTCAAGGCGATGCGCAAGGACGTACTGGCCAAGTGCTATGGCGGCGACATCACACGCAAGAGAAAGCTGCTGGAAAAGCAGAAGGCCGGCAAGAAGCGCATGAAGCAAGTCGGCAGCGTGGAAATTCCGCAGGAGGCCTTCCTGGCCATCCTGCGTGTCGATAGCTGAGATCTCAACGAATGAATTTTGCCCTTATTCTTTTCGTGCTGACGGTCGTGACCGGGGTGCTTTACGCGGTCGACGTGCTGAAATTCCGGAAATTGCGCGAGCGGAAGTACGCATCCTTCTATGGGCTGACCAGCAAGCCGTTCCTGGCAAACCCCGATCCGAAGTTCTATTTCCCCAGTGAGGCACATCTGCGCGCAACGGCCTATCTCGAGTACGGCATGCAGCAGAATGAAGGCTTCGTCGTCATTACCGGGGAACTGGGCATGGGCAAGACGACGATCATTCGCAGGATGCTCGAGAGCCTGGATCCGGACGAAACCATCGCGGCGCATCTGGTGAGTACCCGGGGTGATGCCGACAACACCTTGCGTCTTGTCGGCGCTGCATTCGGCATTCACACGAAAGGCGTCGAGAAATCCGACGTCCTGCAGTCGCTTGAAGCGTTCCTGATCGGCCTGACGAGCAAGGGCAAGCGCTGCCTGCTGATCGTCGACGAGGCGCAGAATCTGCCTGTCAAGGCCGTCGAGGAATTGCGCACACTTTCGAACTTTCAGTTCGGAAACCAGCCCCTGCTGCGAAGTTTTCTCGTCGGGCAACCCGAATTCCGTGACATCCTGCAAAGTCCCCAGTTGACGCAATTCAGGCAGCGGATCATTGCCTCCTACCACATCGAGCCGATGAGCGAGGCGGAGACGCGAGACTACATCGAGCACCGGCTCAGGTGCGCCGGAGCAAGCGGATGTCCCAGCTTTACGCCGGATGCCCTTGAGGCAATATTCCATGCCGCGGGCGGGGTTCCCGGGCGCATCAATTCACTTTGCGACCATCTGTTGCTGTTCGGCTATCTCAACAACAAGAAGGAATTCAACGCCAAGGACGTCGAGGAGGCTTCCCGAAAGGCAGCAGATTACCGAGGCTCATCATCCGGCACGGGCCCAGGCGCCAAAGGCCAGACCTCTGGCGGCGGATGGCAGCGGTTCTTAGCCAATCGGGGTCTCGATGCGCAAGGGGATACGAACGAGGTCAAGGAGCCGCTGTGGGTGGAATGGGGCGCCAGTTTCTTCCCGGTCATCCTGATCGTCTTCCTGTTGCGCTCCTTCCTGTTCGAGCCGTTCAAGATTCCCTCGGGTTCGATGATCCCGACCTTGCAGGTCGGCGACTTTATCCTGGTCAACAAGTTCACCTACGGCATCCGGCTGCCGGTGATCAACAAGAAGATCATCTCCATCAATTCGCCGCAGCGGGGCGACGTAATGGTTTTCCGCTATCCGGAAGATCCTTCGCTCGACTACATCAAGCGGGTGATTGGCGTTCCCGGGGATACGGTTGCCTATCAGAACAAGCGCCTGACCATCAACGGCCAGCCTGTCGAAACAACGAAGGTATTCGACTACCATCATCCGGAACGCCTCTACTACTCGGAACAGTATGTAGCTAGAATGGGCGATGTCGAGTACAGGTACCTGAACGACAGTGACGCGCCGGCATTCATTCCCGATGCGACCCGATTTACGCATCGGGACAATTGCACCTACAATGCGGCCGGCGTCATCTGCAAGGTGCCCCCCGGGTATTACTTCGTGATGGGCGATAACCGTGACAACAGCCGTGACAGTCGATTCTGGGGCTTTGTGCCCGAGCAGAATATCGTGGGCAAGGCGTTCTTTATCTGGTTGAACCTGAGCAGTCCCAGCCGGATTGGTTCCTTCAAGTAGGAGAAAAAATGAAACATCAACGTGGGGTGGCTCTTTCGGGACTCATTTTCTGGGGCGTCGTGATAACGCTGGTGGCCGTGCTGGGGATGAAGGTCGTGCCGACGACGATCGAGTACTACAAGATTCTCAAGGACATCAAGGCAACGGTTGCCAAAGTGGGGCCCGACGCGACGGTCGCCGATGTCAGGAAGACTTTCGACAACTTTGCCAATATCGATCAACTCGACTTCAAGCCGGAACAACTCGATGTTTCCAAGGAGAAGGGCAAGATTGTCGTCTCGTTCGACTACGACAAGCGGATTCCGCTGTTCGGCAATGTCAGTCTGGTGATCAACTACAAAGGTTCGACCGCCGAATGATCCCCTGGTGATTGACTTGTCGGCGCTGACGGCGTCACTGGGGCATGTCTTTGCCGATCGCGAGTTGTTGCAGACCGCACTGACGCATCGCAGCTTCGGTAACCCCAACAACGAGCGGCTCGAATTCATCGGGGATGGAGTTCTCAACTGCGTGATCGCCGTCGCGCTTTTTCGGCGCCATCCTGATCTGGCGGAAGGCGAGCTTTCACGGTTGCGTGCCAATCTGGTGCGTCAGGACGCGTTGCACAGGCTGGCCGTCACGCTGAATATCGGCAGCTACCTGCGCCTGGGCGAGGGCGAACTGAAAAGCGGTGGCAGCGAGCGTCCTTCGATACTTGCGGATGCGCTGGAGGCCTTGATTGGAGCCGTCTATCTCGATGGTGGTTTCGAGGCCGCGCAATCGCTCATCGCGCGGCTCTACCTCCCCCTGTTCGACGAACTGACGCCGGGGCAACTCGGCAAGGACGCCAAGACCCGCCTGCAGGAATGGTTGCAGGGCAGGAAGAGGTCGCTGCCCCGCTATCAGGTCATCGAGGCCAGCGGTGCGGCCCATGAACAACGCTTCGCGGTGGCTTGCGAAATCGAGAGTCCCGCCTTGCGTACCATCGGCCAGGGCAGCAGCCGGCGTCTGGCCGAACAGGCCGCTGCCGAGAGCGCACTGCAGGCACTCAAGGCATGAAACAGATCCGTTCCGGCTATATCGCCATTGTCGGCCGTCCCAACGTCGGCAAGTCGACGCTGCTCAACCATCTTGTCGGCGAGAAGATCAGCATCGTTTCGCGCAAGGCGCAGACCACCCGGCACCGGATTACCGGCATCGTCACCAACGACGACGCGCAATACGTGTTCGTCGATACGCCGGGTTTCCAGACAAGGTTTGCCAATGCCTTGAACCGGACAATGAATCGCGGCGTGACGCAGACCCTGAGCGACGTCGATCTGGTGCTCTTCGTCATCGAGGCGGGGCGCTACGATGCCAAGGATCAGGCGGTCGTCAGGTTGTTGCCCAGGGACCGGCCGGTCATTCTGGTCATCAACAAGATCGACCGCCTGAAGGATCGCACGGCACTGTTGCCGTTCATCGCCCGTGTCTCGGCAGGGCGTGAGTACGCGGCGATCGTGCCGATCAGCGCAACCATGGGGCGCCAGACCGGGGAATTGCTCGCCGAAGCGCGTAAGCACCTGCCCAACGAAGGGTTGATGTTCCCGGAGGACGACCTGACCGACAGGAGCGAACGCTTTCTCGCCGCCGAATACATCCGGGAAAAGGTCTTCCGTCTCCTTGGCGACGAGTTGCCCTACGCGACGACCGTCGAGATCGAGAAATTCGAAATGGAAGGCAATTTGCGGCGGATTTTCGCCGCCATCGTCGTCGACCGCGACAGTCACAAGGCCATCGTCATCGGCAAGGGCGGCGAGTCGCTCAAGCGCATCGCCAGCGAGGCGCGCCAGGACATGGAGCGCCTGTTCGACGGCAAGGTCTATCTCGAGGTCTGGGTCAAGGTCAAATCCGGCTGGAGCGACGACGAACGCCTGCTGAAGAGCCTTGGCTACGAATGAACCTGCGCAGCAAAGTCGACGGCCAGCCGGCCTACGTCTTGCACACTTACCCGTTCCGGGAAACCAGCCTTATCGTCGAGATCTTCTCGCGCGACTTCGGGCGCATGGCGTTGCTGGCGCGCGGGGCGCGCCGCCCGCGGGCGGCGATTCGCGGCCTGCTGCTGGGCTTCCAGCCGCTTGAACTGGGCTGGGCCGGCAAGGGCGAAGTGCTGACCCTGATCAGGGCCGAATGGCAGGGCGGCCAGCCGTTGCTTGCCGGCGAAGCCCTGTTCTGCGGCTTCTACCTGAACGAGTTGCTGATGCATCTGCTGCCGCGCGAGGATGCCCACGCGAAGCTCTTCGCGCAGTACGCGCAGATGCTTGCACGGTTGGCCGACGATACCGGGGCTGGTGAACGCGAGGCGGATCTGCGCCGCTTCGAGAAAGCACTGTTGCAGGAACTCGGCTACGGACTGACGTTGCATCATGACTGCAGCGGCAAGGAAATCATTCCCGCAGCCCATTACAGCTACCGCATGGAACAGGGTCCGGTGCGGCTGGAGCACGCGGATGCCGCCGCCCAGGTGATTAGCGGCAAGACCTTGCTTGATCTGGCGGCCGAGGATTTCTCGGATCCGCGATCACGCGGCGAAGCCAAGCAACTCATGCGGATGCTGATAGCCTACTATCTGGGCGGCAGGGAACTCGAGACACGTAAAATATTCAAGGAGTTGCAGGATCCATGATCGAACTTGGCGTCAATATAGACCACATCGCCACGCTGCGCCAGGCGCGCCTGACCTACGAACCTGACCCCGTCTGGGGCGCGGTCGAGGCTCATCTCGGTGGCGCCGACGGCATTACGGTCCATCTGCGCGAGGATCGTCGCCACATTCAGGATGCCGATGTCCGCCGCTTGCGCGATCTGACCCAGATCAAGCTCAATCTAGAAATGGCGGCGACCGACGAGATGGTCGGCATTGCCTGCGGCCTGAAGCCGGAGATGGCGATGCTGGTGCCGGAAGGTCGCCACGAGGTGACCACCGAAGGCGGCCTCGACATTCTGGCCCAGGAGGCCCGTCTCGCCGATGTCATCGCCCGGCTGGCCGACGCCGGGATCATGACCAGCGTCTTCATCGATGCCGAGATTCCGCAGATCGAAGCGGCGGCCCGCATCGGCGCCCGCGTCTGCGAGATCCATACCGGCCCGTATGCCCACGCCTTTCATGCCATGGGCCGTGATGCCGAAGCGCGGGCGGTGATTGGCGAGCTGGACAAGGTCCGTCAGGCCGGCGAGTGCGTTCGCAAGCTGGGCATGCGTTTCAATGCCGGCCACGCGCTCAACTACTACAACGTCCAGCCGGTGGCCCGGCTGGCAGGAGTCCGCGAACTGCACATCGGCCACGCCATTGTCAGCCGCGCGGTATTCGTCGGGCTGCGCGAGGCCGTGCGTGAGATGAAACAGTTGATGCGCGAAGGCGCCGAGCGCGGCGAATGATCCACGGCATCGGCACCGACATCGTCGCCGTGAAGCGCCTGCAGCGGATGTGGGAGCGGCATGGCGAAAGGGTTCTGGAGAAGTTGCTCGCTCCGCAGGAACTCGCGGAATTCGCCCACGCTGCCGTCGCCGCCAAGGGCCGCTTTCTCGCCAAGCGTTTCGCGGCGAAGGAAGCGTTCTGCAAGGCGCTGGGCACCGGCTTACGCCCGCCGGCTGTCCTGCCGGCCATTGCCGTCGGCCACGACGAACTGGGCAAGCCCGAACTGGCCTTTCGCGGTCAACTGGCTGAACTTGTCGAAAACCAGGGGCTCACGGTTCACGTCTCCCTGAGCGATGAAGCGGAATACGCCATCGCCAGCGTCATTCTGGAACGCCCATGAAGCAACTCGCCCCGGGTCCGCTGATGATCGACATCGCCGGCACACGACTCGACGATCTCGATCGCGAGCGCCTCTGCCATCCGCTGGTTGGCGGGATCATCCTGTTTTCCCGGAACTACGAAAATCCCGGGCAACTGGCGGCGCTGACCGGCGAGATCCATGAGTTGCGTGCGCCGTTCCTGATCGCCGTCGATCATGAAGGGGGCAGGGTGCAGCGCTTTCGCGAGGGATTCACCAGGCTGCCAGCGATGGCCGCCTTGGGCCGACTGTGGGATCGCCACCCGGCAGCGGCGCTCGAAACGGCGCGCCAAGTGGGCTACGTCCTTGCCGCCGAACTGCGCTCGCGCGGCGTCGATTACTCGTTCACCCCCGTCCTCGACCTCGACTACGGACCGTCGCGGGTGATCGGCGATCGCGCCTTTCATCGCCAGCCGGATGCCGTCATCGCACTGGCCGCGGCCCTGACGGCAGGCTTGCGCGAGGGGGGCATGGGCAGTTGCGGCAAGCATTTTCCGGGGCACGGCTACGTCATTCCCGACTCGCATGTCGAACTTCCTGTCGATGACCGCAGCCTCGACGCAATGCAGGACGACCTGCTTCCCTACCGCAGGCTCGACCTCGATGCGGTAATGGCCGCGCACGTGATCTACGAGTGCATGGATTGCAGTACAGCAGTATTTTCAAATAGATGGATAGACTATTTGAGAAATGACATAAAGTTTCGCGGAGTCGTTTTCACCGACGATCTGTCGATGCAAGGCGCCGGGATCGTCGGTGGCATGGTCGATCGCGTCAATGCGGCGTATCGCGCCGGGTGCGACATGTTGCTCGTGTGCAACTCCCCGGATGCTGTCGGCGAGGTCTTGGCAGCCTGGCGTCCCGAGGTCGATCCGGCCCGAGGCAGGCGGGTCGAAGCCTTGGTGCCGCGGCAGGCGGCGATGGACTGGCAGGCGCTGCAGTCAGAACCGCGCTATCGCGCCGCACTGGAAGCCATTGCGCGATTGACGAACTGAAACGAAAGCGGGCAGCCGAAGCTGCCCAGTCGAATGCGAATGACGGTCCGCCGATTACTTGGCGCGGCTCTTGTATTCGTCTGTGCGGGTGTCGATCTCGATCTTGTCGCCGATACTGATGAAGGCCGGAACCGGCAATTCGAAACCGGTGGCCAGGCGCGCCGGCTTCAACACCTTTCCGGAGGTATCGCCCTTGACCGCCGGTTCGGTGTAAACGACCTCGCGGATGACGCTGTTCGGCAGTTCGACGGAAATTGCCCTGCCATTGTAGAAGACAACCTCGCAGGCAAGGCCGTCCTCGAGATACTTGAGCGCGTCGACCATGTTTTCCGCTTCCACCTCGAACTGGTTGTACTCGGCGTCCATAAAGACATACATCGGATCGGCAAAATAGGAATAGGTCACTGCCTTTTTCTCGAGGACGACGACCTCGAACTTGTCGTCGGCCCGGTACACGGCTTCCGAAGCGGCGCCGCTCAGGAGGTTCTTGAGCTTCATCTTGACCACCGACGCATTGCGGCCGGATTTGCTGTACTCGGTCTTCTGGACGACGAGCGCGTCGGAGCCAACCATGATGACGTTGCCCGAGCGGAGTTCCTGTGCGGTTTTCATTCGAAGTTCCCAAAATGCCGAAAAATAAATTTGCAATTATACCTTGGCGGCACAGAACTTGACGAGGGCTGCGCACAGGTCGGGCTGCTCGGCAAGCCGCCGGCTCCAGCGCCGCGTGTGCGCCGTGATTTCCATCCTCGCCGCGAGAAAATCCGCCCAGGCGTGGCGAAGTTGGCTGGAAGAATTCCATGCCCGGAACAGGTTGACCGCGGCAGTCGCCGCGAGATCGCTCATCCCGGCCGTGTAGCGCTCGAGAAAGGCATCCAGCTTGACCAGATGGGCGCCAGCCTCCTGGACATAGGGCTGCCAGACGAACGCCTTGCCGGCCCATTGCGCACGGACGAAGGAGTCCTCGCCGCGAACGAAATTGATGTCGCAGCGCCACAGGAACTCATCGTAATCATCGAGCGGCAGAGGGTCGAAGGGAATCACGCGCAACGCGCCGCACTGCCACGGGCCGCTACCGGCAAGATGAGCCTTGACGGCAGCCAGCGGCTTGCCGGCTGCGACATGGACGCGCACCGGAGTCCGAGAGGCAGCCAGACCATCGAGCAGTTCACCGACCGGGGCGTTGTCGTAGCAGAAGAGGCTGACATCGATGCCCTCGTGAACGGGATGGCGCGTTGCCGCGGTATCGCGTCTCCCGAGCAGCCCCGTTTCGCGCAGCAGACCGCCCGTGCCTGCAGAAAAACCCGGAAAGTAGAAATACTTCGTCAGCGGCAGGGTGGGGTGCGGTGAAGGCAAGCCGTGACAACCTTCGGTCCACGATTCGGCGGTGAGGTATTCGAGATTGATCCAGCACGGCCTGTTCGCGGTCTGCGCCATTGCCTGCAGGTAGTCTTCGGGAAGCCTGCAGCCGAAGCCTTCGATAATGACCTCGCCGACGCGGTCCACCGCGACATCCCCTGCCCAGCGGCGGATTTCGACCCCCTGGCAGGACTGCCTGTCCTTTGCACCATCGACGGCAGGGCACAGCGGTCGCAGGCCGTCCACATCGTCGAGCCACAGTCGCACCTTCTTGCCATGCTCGGCGGCCAGTTGCCGGGCGAGCCGCCAGCAGACGCCGATATCTCCCTGATTGTCGATGGCGTGGCAGAAGATGTCCCAGTGAAGCTGCATGGACGCCATGCTACCATCGCCGTCATGTCGTCATTCCAAGATCCGCAGGAGTGCACTGCCTGTCCGCGCCTGGCAGAACACCTTGCTGCCATCCGCCAACGCGATCCGGACTGGCACGCGCTGCCGGTTCCGGCTTTCGGCCTGCTCGACGCGGAACTGCTCGTGGTCGGGCTCGCGCCCGGCGAAAAGGGTGCCAACCGGACCGGTCGTCCGTTCACCGGTGACGTGGCCGGTGAATTGCTCTATCCGGCATTGCACCGCTTCGCCTTTGCCACCTCGGACGCGCCTCTCGGGCCGGACAAGCGAGCCAATCCGGCGATGCGCATGGCCAACTGCCGGATCACCAAC
>WBZM01003219.1_pt1 | contig 12898 bp, 13 predicted proteins | sample 5204271 | NCBI WGS metagenome assembly WBZM01 (sample SAMN12344346, study PRJNA552823) | activated sludge metagenome | biome: Activated sludge suspended growth; feature: Nitrification reactor; material: Wastewater; isolation source: activated sludge from nitrification reactor of wastewater...
CACCAGCGTGCTGTTCCCCGAGATCGACGCGGCCGAAGACGACTGAGCGCTGCCGCTTTGTAAAGCTGTGTGTCGGCCATGTGGCCGGCGTCGGCGTTCCCGGCCGCCGGCGCGTTGCGGAGGGGCGGCCGCCGCAACTTCCGTGCGCCGGCCGGCTCCGAACAGAACAGAAGACGCACACGAGGCCCCCATGAACAGCCCCCGTCGACATCCTCCCCTGGCCGCCCTGATCCTCGCCATCGCCGCGGCGCTGCCTGGCCTGCAGGCCTGCACCGCGGTGGCCGCGCCGGTTCCGATGCAGCGCACCGACGAGGCGGTCGACCCGCCCGGCCGCGTCGGCCGGCTCTCCGAGGTGCAGGGCCAGGCCTGGATCTACCACCCCGACGAGGGTGAGTGGGTGGCCGCCGAACGCAACCGGCCGCTGACCAGCGGTGACCGCCTCGCCACCGACGGCAACGCGCGCACCGAGGTGCGCGTCGGCTCGAGCGTGCTGCGCCTGGACGGTGGCACGGAGATCGAGGTGGTGCGGCTCGACGACGACCGCCTCGTGCTGCGCCTGCACGACGGCAGCGTGGCCGTGCGCATCCGCAGCAGCGACCAGGTCAACGGCTTCGAACTGCTGACGCAGGAAGGCCGCTTCACCGTGCAGCGTCCGGGCCGCTACCGCTTCGACCGTGCCGACGAGGCCAGCTTCGCGACGGTGCTGTCCGGCCAGGCCTACTACGAGACCCAGAACAACGCGCTGAGCATCAACGCCGGCCAGCGCGCCGAGTTCTGGGTCGACCGCGCCAACGTGCCGCAGTACAGCATCGTCGAGCCCGAGCGCGACGGCTTCTCGGCCTGGGTGGCCGACCGCGATCGAGCCGACGAGCGCAGCGCGTCGAGCCGCTACGTCTCGCCCGAGATGACCGGCGTGGAAGACCTCGACCGCTACGGCTACTGGCAGGACAACCCCGAGTACGGCGCGCTGTGGGTGCCGCGCACGGTGTCGCCGGGCTGGGCCCCGTACACCACCGGCCGCTGGGTGTGGGTGTCGCCCTGGGGCTGGACCTGGGTGGACGAGGCGCCCTGGGGCTTCGCGCCGTTCCACTACGGCCGCTGGGTCTACGTGGGCTCGAGCTGGTGCTGGGCGCCGGGAACCTACGTGCGCCGGCCCGTCTACGCGCCGGCGATGGTGGCCTGGATCGGCGGGCCGCGCCTGTCGGTGAGCCTGACGCTGGGCGGCGGCCCGGCGGTCGGCTGGGTGCCGCTGGCGCCGCGCGAGGTCTACGTGCCGAGCTACCGCGTCAGCCCGGGCTACGTGCGCAACGTGAACGTCACGCACGTCACCAACATCACCAACATCACGACCATCGTAAACAACCCGCAGCAGGCGGTCTCCGACCGCGACTTCCGCAACCGCAAGTTCCCGCACGCGGTGACGGTGGTGCCGGCGAGCACGCTGACGGGTCGCCAGCCGGTGGCGCCGGTGGCGGCGCAGTGGCGCGACACACCGGCCGTGCGCGACTTCGTGACCCAGCCGCCGCGCGCGGCCGTGGTGGCGGCGCCGCCGGTGGCCACGCCGCCGCCGGCCGCCCGCCGACCCGACGCGCCGGTGGCGCGCCCGCCCGCGGCCTTCTTCCAGCAGCGCGGCGACCGGCCCGACGTCGGCCGTGCCGCGCCGGTGGCGCCGGTATCGCCCGCCGCGCCAGCGGTGGCCGGCCAGCCGCCGGTGATGCGCGAGCGGGATCCCGAGCCGAGACGCGAGCCGCGCGAGGTGCGCACGATGCCGGCGCCGATGCAGCCCGCGCAGCCTCAGCAGTCTCCGCAACCGCAGGCCCAGCCGATGCCACCTCGCCAGGAGCAGCGATTCGAGCGTCGAGAGCGCCCGATGCCGGTTGAGCGCAGCCAGCCGGTGGAGCGGCAGCCTTTCGCGGAACGGCCGCAGCCCATGCCGCAGGCGCAGCCTCAGCCGATGGCCCCGGCGCCGCAGATGGCGCGGCCCGCCCAGCCTCAGCCGCACGTGGCGCCGCCGCCGCCGCAACCCCAGGCGCAGCCCGCTCCGCAGCCTCAGGCCGCGCCGCGCCACAACGGCACGGCGCCCTTCACGCGCGAGCGCGACGAAGGCAACAACGGTCGGCCGGGCGGCCGGCCCCGCGAGAACTGAGCGGGCACCGCGGGTCCGCGCGCTAGCTAGCGCAGCAGCGGCGCCAGCACCGGCCAGACGTTGCCGAGCATCACCGGGTGGGCAGCCGCCACCGGGTGGATGCGGTCGGGCTGAAACATCGCCTCGGCGTTCGGCGCATTCGCCACGCCCTCGAGGAAGAACGGCACCAGCGCCGCGCCGCCGGCCTTGGCCACGCTGGCGAACAGCGCCGCGAAATCGTCGCCGTACTTGCGGCCGTAGTTGGGCGGCACCTGCATGCCCAGCATCAGCACCTGCGCGCCGGCGTCGCGTGAGGCCTTCACCATGGCCGCCAGGTTGTCGCGCGTCATCGTCAGCGGCAGGCCGCGCAGGGCGTCGTTGCCGCCGAGCTCGATCAGCACGTGCGTCGGCCGGTGCTGCGTCAGCAAGGCCGGCAGGCGCGAGCGGCCGCCCGAGGTGGTGTCGCCGCTGATGCTGGCGTTGATCACCCGCGCGGCGATCTTCTCCTTCGCGAGGCGCTGTTCGAGCAGCGCCACCCAGCCGCTGCCGCGCGCCAGGCCGTACTCGGCCGAAAGGCTGTCGCCGACCACCAGCAGCGTGGCTGGAGGCTTCGCAGTGGCCGCCATCGCCCCCGCGCCGCACAGGCCCAGGCCGAGCAGGCTACAGTGCGCCAGCCACTCGCGGCGCGTCACCGGCCGCTTCATCGAACGCTGATTCATGTCCGAACCCATCATCGCCGTCGAGCATGTCACCAAGCAGGTGCACGACTCCACCGGCACGCTGACGATTCTCCACGACATCGATTTCACCCTGGCGCCGCGTCAGTCGGCCGCGATCGTCGGCGCCTCGGGCTCGGGCAAGAGCACGCTGCTGTCGATCATCGCCGGGCTGGACACGCCGAGCTCGGGAACGGTGAAGCTCGCCGGCGCCGACCTGTTCGCGCTCGACGAGGACGCGCGCGCCGCGCTGCGCGCGCAGAAGCTCGGTTTCGTGTTCCAGAGCTTCCAGCTGCTGGCCAACCTGACGGCGCTGGAGAACGTGATGCTGCCGCTGGAACTGCAGGGCCGCAGCGATGCGCGCGCGCTGGCCACCGAGATGCTCGGCCGCGTCGGCCTGGGCGAGCGCTTGCGCCACTACCCGAAGGTGCTGTCCGGCGGCGAGCAGCAGCGCGTGGCGCTGGCGCGCGCCTTCGTCGTGCAGCCGGCGGTGCTGCTGGCCGACGAGCCCACCGGCAGCCTGGACTTCGCCACCGGCGAGCGCGTGATGGAGCTGATGTTCGAGCTCAACCGCGAGGCCGGCACCACGCTCGTGCTCGTGACGCACGACCGCGGCATCGCCTCGCGCTGCGACCGGCAGCTTCGTATCGAGGCCGGGCGGCTGGAGCTGGGCGCGCTGGCGATGTGAGCCCGGCGAGCGCCTTCAGGCTGGTCAGTTCAGCGTGTTGAACTTGTAGTCGGTCTTGGCCTTGGCGCGGATCGCGTCGCGGAACTCGCCGATCTTCTGCTGGCCGAGGCGTTGCTGGATCTGGGCCTTGACCTCTTCCAGCGGCGGGAACTTGGCCTCGCGCGTGTCTTCCAGCTTGATGATGTGCCAGCCGAACTGCGACTTCACCGGCGCGTCGGTCATCTCGCCCTTCTTGAGCTTGACCATCGCCTGCGAGAACTCGGGCACGTAGGCGCCCGGCGCGGCGAAGTCGAGGTCTCCGCCGTTCTCGCCGGAGCCCGGATCCTTCGAGTTCTTCTTGGCCACGTCCTCGAACTTGGCGCCGCCCTTGATCTGGGCGATCAGGGCCTTCGCCTCGTCTTCCTTCTCGACCAGGATGTGGCGCGCGCGGTACTCGGTGCCGCTCGACTGGTTCTTGAACTTGTCGTACTCGGCCTGGACCTCGGCGTCGGTGACAGGGTTCTTCTTCTGGAAGTCGGCGAACAGTTCGCGGATCAGCAGCGTCTGGCGCGCGAACTCGACCTGCTGCTTGTACTCCGGCGTCGCGGCCAGGCCGCGCTTCTCGGCTTCCTGCATGAAGATCTCGCGCAGCACGACCTCGTCGCGCACCTGCTGCTCGAGCTCGGGCGTCTTCGGCTGGCCGGAGCGCAGCGCCTGGCTCATCAGCGCCTCGACGCGTGCCTTCGGCACCGCCTTGCCGTTGACGATGGCGATGTTCTGCGCCTGCGCGGCCAGCGGCGCGGCGAGCAGCGCGGCGAGCGCGAGCGACGTGAAGCGGAAGGAAGCGGAATTCTTCATGGTGGGGAAGGACACTCAGAGGTCGCCCGGCGCGCGGGCGTCGATGGCCAGGGCGTGGATGCCCCGGGGGATGAGATTGCGCAAGGCATCATAAACGAGGCGATGCCGGGCGACGCGTGACAAACCGTTGAAGCGCTCGCTCGTGACGCGCACGCCGAAATGCCGGCCCTCGCGCGCTCCAGCGTGCCCGGCGTGCAGGTGGCTGTCGTCCTGCACCGCCAGCGCGGTGGGCGCGAGCGCCTCGCGCAGCGCCACCTCGATGTCGGCCGCCGAAACGCTCATGCGCTGGGCGTCTGCCCGGCCTCGGCGTCGTCCTGCACGTGGCGGCTGATGTACAGGCCCTGGGCCACGGTGAACGCGATCATCAGGCCGATGCCGCCGAACAGCTTGAAGTTCACCCAGGTGTCGGTGCTGAAGCTGTAGGCCACGTACAGGTTGAGCAGGCCCATGAAGGCGAAGAATGCCACCCACATGAAGTTCAGGCGCTGCCATACGCCGACGGGCAGGCTGAGCTGCTCTCCGATCAGTGCGCGCAGCAGGTTCTTGCGGAAGATCAACTGGCTCAGCCAGAACGAGAGGCCCATCACCCAGTAGAGCACGCTGGGCTTCCACTTGATGAAGGTCTCGTTGTGGAACCAGATCGTCGCGCCGCCGAACACGGTGACCAGCGCCAGGCTGACCCACAGCATCGTGTCGACCTTGCGGCCGCGTGCCAGCACCCAGCCCACCTGGGCCAGCGTCGCGAGGATCACCACCACGGTGGCCAGCAGCACGGGCGCCTCGCCGGGGCCGACCACGCCGCCGTTGACGATGAAGCCGAGGTGGTCGGAGGCGAACTGCGCAGCCCACTCCCTGCGGCCTTCGGCCACCTTGAAGGTGGCGAAGAAGAGGATGATCGGCAGGAAGTCGAACAGCAGCTTCATTTCGCGGCGAAGTCTATCGCAGCGGAATTGATGCAATAGCGTTCGCCGGTGGGCTCCGGGCCGTCCTCGAAGACATGGCCGAGATGCGAGCCGCAGTGGTTGCAGCGCACCTCGACGCGCACCATGCCGTGGCTCTTGTCGACCACGCGCTCGATCACTTCGCTGTTGATCGGCTGCCAGTAGCTCGGCCAGCCGCAGCCGGCATCGAACTTGGTGTCCGATTCGAACAGCGGCGTGCCGCAGCCGATGCAGTTGTACTGGCCCTGGTCCCAGTGGTCCCAGTACTTGCCGGTGAAGGGCCGTTCGGTGGCCGCCTTGCGCGTCACCTGATACTGCATCGGATCGAGCTGCTTGCGCCACTCGGCGTCCGTCTTCTGGACCTTGTACTGGCTCATGGCGCGCAGTGTAGCCAGCGGGGCAGACTGCGCTACCGCTAGGGGTAAACCGCAGGCCGTCGCCCGGTGCGGCGCTTCCTATCATCGCTGCGTCGCAGCATTCGACGCTGCCCCCTTCCATCACACCTTTCGACACGGAGCAAGACCATGGCACGCCTGATGGGCCAGATGATGCAGATGCCGCTGATGATCTCCTCGCTGCTGGTGCACGCGGCGCGCCACAACGGCGAGGTCGAGATCGTCTCCAAGCGCGTCGAGGGCGACATCCACCGCTACACCTACCAGGACGCGGAACTGCGCGCCCGCAAGCTGGCGCAGGCCCTCGCCAGGCTTGGCTGCGAGCCGGGCGAGCGCGTGGGCACGCTGGCCTGGAACGGCTACCGGCACTTCGAGATCTACTACGGCGCCTCGGGCTCCGAACTGGTGTGCCACACCATCAACCCGCGTCTTTTCCCTGAGCAGATCGCCTGGATCGCCAACGACGCGGCCGACAAGGTGCTGTGCTTCGACCTGACCTTCCTGCCGCTGGTCGAGAAGCTGGTGCCGGCGCTGAAGACCGTCAGGCACTTCGTCGCGATGGTCGGGCGCAGCCACATGCCGGCGCAGACCTCGATCCCGAACCTGCTGTGCTACGAGGAACTGGTCGACGCCGAGGACGGCGTGTACCGCTGGCCGGAGTTCGACGAGAACACCGCCTCGAGCATCTGCTACACCTCGGGCACCACGGGCAATCCGAAGGGCGCCGTCTACAGCCACCGCTCGACGCTGCTGCACACCTACGGCCTGGCGCTGCCCGACGGCATGGGCGTGGGCGGCCGCGACGTGATCCTGCCGGTGGTGCCGATGTTCCATGTCAACGCCTGGGGCACGCCCTACGCCGCGCCGATGATCGGCGCCAAGCTGGTGTTTCCGGGGCCTCACCTCGACGGCAAGTCGCTCTACGAGCTGATGGAAGGCGAGAAGGTCACCTTCAGCGCCGGCGTGCCGACGGTGTGGCTGGGCCTGATCAACTTCGCGCAGGCGGGCAAGCTGAAGTTCAGCACCCTGAAGCGCACGGTGATCGGCGGCTCGGCCTGCCCGCCCGCGATGATGCGCACGCTGGAGGACGAGTTCGGCATCGAGGTGATCCACGCCTGGGGCATGACCGAGATGTCGCCGCTGGGCACGCTGTCGAAGCTCAAGGCCAAGCACGTCGGCCTGCCGGTGGAGGCGCAGCGCCGCATCCTCGAGAAGCAGGGCAAGGTGATCTACGGCGTCGACATGGAGATCATCGACGACGACGGCGCCTCGCTGCCCTGGGACGGCAAGGCCTCGGGCAACCTGGTGGTGCGCGGGCCCTGGATCATCCGCAGCTACTTCCAGCGCGACGAATCGCCGCTGGTCAAGGTCGACGGACGCGAGTGGTTCCCTACCGGCGACGTGGCGGCCATCGACGGCGACGCCTACATGCAGATCACCGACCGCAGCAAGGACGTGATCAAGTCCGGCGGCGAATGGATCAGTTCGATCGACCTCGAGAACATTGCGATGGGCCACCCGGCGGTGCTGGAGGCCGCCGCGATCGCCTGCCGTCACCCGAAGTGGGACGAGCGCCCGCTGCTGGTGGTGGTGCGCAAGGCCGGCGCCGAACTGAGCCGCGAGCAGATGCTGGCCTTCTTCGACGGCAAGATCGCCAAGTGGCAGATCCCCGACGACGTGGTGTTCGTGCCCGAGATCCCGCACACCGCCACCGGCAAGATGCAGAAGCTCAAGCTGCGCGACATGTTCAAGGACCACAAGCTGCCCACCGCGTGACGCCTCGCGCGGCGGGCTTGTCCCCCCAGTGACAAGGGCGTTCGGGGTAGTCCCTAAAACCCGACACGGGAGCGATCCGCTACCGTCCGGACGCCCTGTCCAGCAGAGACAGATCTCACTTCCGGAGAGCTCGATGAACCTCACGAAACATGTCCTGGGCACCGTCTGCGGTGTGATGGTCCTGACCGGCGCCGCCTGGGCGCAGAAAGGCGAGACCGTCAAGATCGCCTGGATCGACCCGCTGTCCGGCCCGTTCGCCAACATCGGCCAGAACAGCCTGAAGACCTTCCAGTTCATGGCCGAGAAGGTCAATGCGAACAACCCGGCCGGCGTGAAGTTCGAGATCGTGTCGTTCGACAACAAGGCCTCGCCGCAGGAAAGCCTGACGGTGCTCAAGGCCGCGATCGACCAGGGCATCCGCTACGTCACGCAGGGCAACGGCTCGGGCGCGGCAGCCGCGATCATCGATGCGATCAACAAGCACAACGAGCGCAACCCCGGCAAGGAGGTCGTGTTCTTCAACAACGCCGCGGTCGACCCCGACCTGACCAACAGCAAGTGCAGCTTCTGGCACTTCCGCTTCGACGCCGACACGTCCATGAAGATGGAGGCGCTGACCTCCTACATGAAGGACGAGAAGAACGTCAAGAAGGTCTACATCATCGGCCAGAACTATGCGCACGGACACCAGGTCGCGAAGTTCTTCAAGGAGGCGCTCGCCCGCAAGCGGCCCGACGTGCAGATCGTCGGCGAGGACCTGCACCCGATCGGCTCGGTGAAGGACTTCGCGCCCTACATCGCCAAGATCAAGGCCAGCGGCGCCGACAGCGTGGTGACTGGCAACTGGGGCACCGACCTGTCGCTGCTCATCAAGGCCGCGAAGGACGCCGGTCTCGACGCCAACTTCTACACCTACTACGGCGGCGCCAATGGCACGCCGTCGGCCATCGGCCCGACGATGGACGGCAAGGTCAAGTTCGTCTACGTCGGCCACCCGAACATCCCCGACGTGTTCAAGCTCGCCGGCGAGTACAACGCGAAGTTCAAGGACGACTTGTCGCTGCTGACCACGATGCACGTGCTGCCCGCGCTGGCCGGCGGCATCGCCAAGGCCAAGAGCACCGATCCGGTCAAGGTCGCCTTCGCGATGGAGGGCCTGACGGTCAAAAGCTTCTCCGGCGACGTCACCATCCGCGCGGCCGACCACCAGCTGCAGCAGCCGCTGTACATCGCCACCTGGAAGAAGCTGTCCGACCCGAAGAAGCAGTGGAACGCCGAGGGCACCGGCTACACCTGGGTGCAGGACAAGGTCTTCGAGCCCTACGTCTCGAGCACGCCGACCTCGTGCCAGATGAAGCGTCCGGGCGCCTGAGCGCCTGAGCCCCTCGAGGCCCGCCGGAGCCGCCTCCCGCGGGCCTTGTCTTTCCCAGATCCGACCCCGGGGCGGCCTTGGACCAGTTCCTCATCAACCTGCTCAACGGCATCAGTTCCGGGCTGCTGCTGTTCATGCTCAGCTCCGGCCTGACGCTGATCTTCAGCATGATGGGCGTGCTGAACTTCGCGCACGCGAGCTTCTACATGCTCGGCGCCTACTTCGCCTACACGCTCAGCGGCGTGGTGGGCTTCTGGGCCGCGCTGGTGCTCGCGCCGCTGCTGGTGGGCGGCGCCGGCGCGCTGTTCGAGCGTGGCGTGCTGCGCAAGGTGCACAAGTACGGCCACGTCGCCGAACTGCTGGTGACCTTCGGCCTGTCGTACGTGCTCTACGAGCTGGTGCAGCTGATCTGGGGCCGCACTTCGGTGCCGTTCACGCCGCCCGAGGTGCTGCAGGGCACCGCCTTCACGCTGGTGCAGTCGTCGCGCGATTCGCTGGGCCTCGTGTGGGGCGTGGCGTCGCCGGAGCTGTGCAAGGGCTCGGCCGACGTGCTGGTGCAGTGCACGCGCTTCCCGCTCAATCGCGCCTTCCTCGCCGCGGTGGCGCTGCTGATGCTGGTGGCGCTGTGGTTGATGCTGACGCGCACGCGCATCGGCCTGGTGATCCAGGCGGCGCTGACGCACCCGGAGATGGTGGAGGCGCTCGGCCACAACGTGCCGCGCGTGTTCATGCTCGTGTTCGGCGCTGGCTGCGCGATGGCGGGGCTGGCCGGCGTGACCGGCGGCATCACCTTCGTGACCGAGCCGAACATGTCGAATATCGGGCCCATCATCTTCGCGGTGATCGTGGTCGGCGGCATGGGCTCGCTGCCCGGCGCCTTCGTCGGCTCGCTGCTGATCGGCATCCTGCAGACGCTGCCGCTCACCGTCGACAAGTCGCTCGCCAACCTCGGCCAGCAGTTCGGCTGGACCATCGCGCCCGACAGCCCGTTCTACCCGGTGGCGAAGATCACGCTCGCGCAGACCGCGCCCATCCTGCCCTACCTGCTGCTCGTGCTGATCCTGATCTTCCGCCCGCGCGGCCTGCTCGGCCAGCGCGAGGACTGACCTCATGGCCGGCAACGTCTACCACTTCAAGCCCTGGAACATCGGCCGCTGGCTGGTGTGGGGCCTGTTCGCGCTGGTGCTGGCCGTCGCGCCGCTGGCCTGGACCTCCAGCCTCGGCCAGACCATGCTCTCGCAGATCGGCATCGCGATCATCGCCTGCCTGTCGTACAACATCCTGCTCGGGCAGGGCGGCATGCTCAGCTTCGGCCACGCGGTCTACACCGGGCTGGGCTCCTTCCTCGCGATCCACACGCTGAACGCCGCGTCGGCGGGCAAGCTCGCGATTCCGGTCAGCCTGATCCCGCTGGTCGGCGGCCTGGCCGGCTTCGTGGTGGCCGCGCTGCTGGGCTACGTCACCACGCGCAAGTCGGGCACCACCTTCGCGATGATCACGCTGGGCGTGGGCGAGCTGGTGTGGTCGATGTCGCTGATGCTGCCGGAGTTCTTCGGTGGCGAGGGCGGCATCTCCGGCAACCGCGTGGTCGGCAAGCCCTTCCTGGGCATCAGCTTCGGGCCGCAGATCCAGCTGTACTACCTGATCGCGCTGTACTGCTTTGTCTGCACCGCGGCGATGTTCGCGCTGACGCGCACGCCGCTGGGCCGCATGCTCAACGCGGTGCGCGACAACCCGGAGCGCGTCGAGTTCGTCGGCTACGACACCCGGCAGGTGCGCTGGCGCGCCTTCATGATCGCCGGCTTCTTCGCCGGCATCGCGGGCGGGCTGGCGGCGCTGAACTTCGAGATCGTCACCGCGGAGGTGGTCGGCGCATCGCGCTCCGGCGCCTACCTGCTGTTCGTCTTCCTCGGTGGCGCCACCTTCTTCTTCGGCCCCATCATCGGCGCGGTGCTGATGGTGATCGGCATCGTGCTGCTGTCGGAGTGGACCAAGGCCTGGCTGTTCTACCTCGGCCTGATCTTCCTGTTCATGGTGATGTACGCGCCGGGCGGCGTGGCCAGCCTGATCATGATGAACCTTCGCGTGGCCGCCTTCGGCAAGCTGCGCCGCATCTGGACCGCCTACCTCGCGCTCGGCGGCGCCGGCGCGACGCTGCTCGTCGGCGTGGCGGCGATGATCGAGATGGTCTACCACGTGCAGCTCAACGCGGCGCTCGGACCGCAGATGAGCTTCCTCGGTGCCACGCTCGACACCGCGCGCGCCGACACCTGGTTCGGCGTGGTCTTCGTGATGGCGACCGGCGCCGGCCTGTTCGAGCTCGCGCGGCGCGTGTTCGTGCGCGAATGGGGCGAGACGCAGGGCGAGATCGAGCGCGAGATCAAGCGCAGGGAGGCGCTGTGAGCTTCGCCGTCGAATTGAGGGACGTTCGCAAGAGCTTCGGCAAGACGGAGATCATCCGCGGCGCGAGCCTGTCGGTGAAGCAGGGCGAGCGCGTCGCGATCATCGGGCCGAACGGCGCCGGAAAGTCGACGCTGTTCAACCTCATCTCCGGTCGATTCCACGCCACCACCGGCGACATCCTCGTCAACGGCCGCTCCATCCTCGGCCGCACGCCCTACGAGATCAACCGCATGGGGCTGGCGCGCAGCTTCCAGGTCAGCAACCTGTTCACGCGGCTGTCGGTGTTCGAGAACATCCGCTGCGCGGTGCTGTGGTCGCGCGGCTACCGCTACTCGTTCTGGCGCTTCCTCGCCGAGGCGAAGGACGCGAACGACCGCACCGAAGAGGTGCTGAAGATGATCAAGCTCGACAAGCGGCGCGACGTGCTGGCGATGAACCTCACCTACGCGGAGCAACGGGCCCTCGAGATCGGCATCACGATCGCCGGCGGCAGCGACGTGATCCTGCTCGACGAGCCCACCGCCGGCATGAGCCGCAGCGAGACCACGCGCTTCGTCCAGCTGATCCGCGAGGTCACCGAGGGCAAGACGCTGCTGACCGTGGAGCACGACATGGGCGTGGTGTTCGGCCTGGCCGACCGCATCGCCGTGCTGGTGTACGGCGAGGTGATCGCCTTCGACACGCCCGAGGCGGTGCGCGCCAACCCGCGCGTGCAGGAGGCCTACCTCGGCTCGGTGCTCGCCGAGGCGCAGGCGTCGGGGGCGCACCCATGAGCCTGCTCGACGTCAGCAACCTGCACGCCTACTACGGCAAGAGCCACGTGCTGCACGGCGTGCAGATGAACGTGCAGCCGGGCGAGATCGTCGCGCTGCTGGGGCGCAACGGCTCGGGCCGCTCCACCACCGCCAAGGCCATCATGGGCCTGGTCGACGCCACCGGCTCGGTGAAGCTGCGCGACCAGGAGATCCTCGGCCGCAAGCCCTTCGAGATCGCGCACCAGGGCATCGGCTACGTGCCGGAGAACCGCGACATCTTCCCCAAGCTCACCGTGCACCAGAACCTGATGCTCGGCGAGAAGCGCGGCGCGAAGAAGCCGCGCTGGAGCTTCGACGACATGTACCGCATGTTCCCGCGCCTGAAGGAGCGCCAGCACACGCCGGCCGGCGTGATGTCCGGCGGCGAGCAGCAGATGCTGACGCTGTGCCGCACGCTGATGGGCGACCCCGACCTGATCATGATCGACGAGCCCACCGAGGGCCTGGCGCCGATGATCGTCGAGCTGGTGGCCGAGTACCTGAAGGAGCTGAAGAACCGCGGCATCTCGGTGCTGCTGGTGGAGCAGAAGCTCACCATCGCGCTGGAGATCTCGCAGCGCTGCTACGTGATGGGCCACGGCAGCATCGTCTTCGAGGGCACGCCGGCAGAGCTGCGCGGCAATGCCTATATTCGCAAGGAGTGGCTGGAGGTCTGACGGCCTCGTCTTGTCGCGGCAGCGACAGGCCCGTCGACCTGCATCACCCTAGAATCGAACGATCGTTCTTTTCTGCACGATCCTTTCCGTTCCGTCCCTTCTCCCGAGAGGACCCGCATGACCGCCACCACCCAGATCCGCGGCGACGTCGCCGTCATCACGCTCGACAACCCG
>WBZM01003220.1_pt1 | contig 12895 bp, 14 predicted proteins | sample 5204271 | NCBI WGS metagenome assembly WBZM01 (sample SAMN12344346, study PRJNA552823) | activated sludge metagenome | biome: Activated sludge suspended growth; feature: Nitrification reactor; material: Wastewater; isolation source: activated sludge from nitrification reactor of wastewater...
GTCCTCAACCAAGATATAATTTTAAGTCTCATTATGTAAAACCTACTTAGTTTTTGTATTTAAAAGCATAACACCAACAATTATAAAGACTATAGCTACCAGCTTAAGGAGAGTAAAGTGCTCTTTAAAAAATAGAAAAGCAGCTGCAAACACCACAACGTATACTAGTGCAGTGGCAACTGGTATTATGTAGCTAAGTTCAAATTTTGATATTAAGAAAATATACACTAGGAAGCTAAGTGTATATAGTAGTACCCCTAGGATCATGGGGATATTTAAAGGAAGTGTTAATTTATCAGATAGCTGCCATACTTGCTGGCTATTCCCTGTTCCAATTTTTATAGCTATAAGCCCAAGCGATGTTAGGGCCACATAAGCAACGATAACAATAAAATTAGACATTTTTTACTCCCTTTTCTCTAGTATAAAAGAAAACATTTTATTTAGCAGTATGTTTCGTTCTAAATTTTGAAAGTGATAGGACTTTGCGTTTTTTCCAAGCTTTTCTCGTTGATCTGAAGATAGTAAGTATATCTTCTTAATGTTCTCAGAAAGTTGCACGAAATCACATGTTGGCCCTGCGAAGCCACAACCAATTGTCTTATTAATTAAATTGCGCACCTCGCCATCCATCGCGAGCACGATAGGCTTTCCTGCGGCAATATACGACATGACCTTAGCGGGTATAGTGGCTTCAAGCAACTTGCTCTTAACAAGACAGCCAACCAATAAGTCAGCATGATAGTTATATCTTGGCATTGCTTCTACTGGCTTATGACCCTCAAAGTAGAATATGTCTGCCAAACCTTCGTCTTTCACAGTTTGTTCTACCTCTTTCTTTGACATACCATCCCCAACAATAACCCAGTTGATATCCTTAAGCCCTTCAGACCTTAGCCTCTTCGCAGCTTGAATAATTGTACTAAAAGATTGAGCAGGGCTAATATTCCCCGTATAAAGAATAGTAAATCCATTTTTGAATCTGCGCGCAAGAGTTCTATCATAGATATTTTTTTCATATATTTTTTCAGCTGCCTGAGGGATCACTGTAACTCGGTTTTCTGGGACTCCAACCTTGTGAACAAGGTGGTGCTTCATGGACTCCGAAAGAGCTATTATTTTGTCAACACGTCTATAATGCCAGTGTGATAAAGATGCAAGTATCTTACGAAGTGTGCGATTTTTTATATCAAGTACCGAGTATAGATTCTCTGGCCAGAGATCGAGCACGTACATCGTGACTTCAGTACGCTTAATTTTTCCGACCAGTATGCCAGCAATAGACATCATAACAGGGGAGAGCTGGTAGATGAATATCTTGTCATATTTTCTGAGTAAAAGATGAGGGACATGAAATAGGCTTGTGATAGGGAAAGAAATGTAGTTTAAAAATATCCGTACATTTGAATTGCTGCCACGAGGTATCTCGAGAGCACGACGAATGTTAATGCCTTTATATTTTTGAGTACGGTTTTTGAAATAGCCATAGTCTTTAGGGAATCTACCCGTGGGGTAGTTTGGTAGCCCACATAAGACATCTACATCGCAGCTCTTTTCTTTGACAAAGAAGTCGGCAATATCATTTATGCGAAATGATTCTGGCCAAAAGTGCTGACAGACTATGAGGATACGTTTTTTTGGCATTATTTACTTTTGTGCTTATTCTTGTCATCAATCTTTTCAAAGAGTCCTATGAAAACATCACCTCTATGTTTGAGGGAGAAGTAACGGAATAGTATATACCATATCTTATGTATAATAACACCAAGAGGCGACATCTTTGATGAAATTGTTTCTGAGTAGTTTTTTGAAAAGAGTTGTGTCAAATCTCTTAGTATTGGTGAAAAAAATGGGAACCCTGCGTAGAAGGTGTGTACTGTTCTATATCCGCGACTTTCAAGAAAGTCTTCCATTTGGTTACGTTTAAAATTCCTGAAATGTCCAATATTCTTTTCGTAAGGCCTCATTCTACCGACAGGAAATGAGAATAGAAGATACTTGTTATTGATGGAGATCAATTTATCTACAGTGTCTTCCCACTTATCAATATGTTCGAGCACATCGAAAGCGCTAATTAAATCATAACGCTTGCTGTAGGTCTTTCTAGTGATATCTTCACAAGAATACTTAACACCTTGAGGTCCATAGGCTTTTTTACCAGCACTAATAGCTGATTCACTAAAATCAAAACCTGTTACCGTTGCTTTAGGTAGTTGTTGTTTAATTGCTAGAGTTTTGTGCCCGACGCCACAACCGACATCAGCTACGCTTTTAACAGAACTCTTTTTCACATATACTAAAGTCATGACCAAAAGGTCATTAAACCATCTTGCTCCAGCACTCTTTTTTAAGTACTCGACAGTATCTTCATTGAAGTGCTCGCCGTAGAATTCTTGATTTATTTGTTCTGTTGACTTAACGTTCGTCATTTTTCCTCCAAACTGTTTGATTGACAATATCGTAGTAGCTCTGAATTATCTTGCACACCTTTATAGAAACATTTGTATCTGAGTAGTCGAGGGGCATAGATACTTCTTCATGGTTATCTCTCATAGTTACAGCAAGTTCAATACTTTGCTGGATAGTGTTTTCTTTTATACCACCCACAACAACTGTCCCCTTGTCAAGAACCTCTGGCCTCTCTGTACTTGTTCGTATCAGCACACCTGCGAATCCCAGCATTGCACTTTCTTCACTTAAAGTTCCACTATCGCTAAGTACGCAATAAGCGTTTTGCTGTAATTTGTTGTAATCCATGAACCCGAAGGGTTTTAACGTCTGCACAAGTTTGTGAAATTTAAACTTTCTTTTGTCAATAAACTTTTGGCTTCTTGGGTGGGTACTGTATATAACAGGTAGTTGGTACTTTTCGGCAATGGTATTGAGTGAACTCATTAGACTCATAAAATTATACTCATTGTCGATGTTCTCTTCACGATGAGCGGATACTAAAAAGTACCCATTTGATTTGAGGCCAAGGTGTTTTAGAATCTCACTGTTCTCTATGCCGTTTGTATTATCCCGAATAACTTCGCGCATTGGACTGCCTGTTACAAAAATTGTTTTCCCGTCAATACCTTCATCAAGTAAATAGCGTCGTGAATTCTCCGTGTAGGGAAGATTAATATCTGAAATGTGATCAACTATTTTGCGATTAATCATCTCGCTAACGTTCCAGTCCCAGCAACGGTTTCCAGCCTCCATATGGAATATAGGTATTTTTAACCGTTTCGCACTTATAGCTGAGAGGGCACTGTTTGTGTCGCCAAGCACTAGTAGTGCATCTGGTTTATCTTTTTCGAGCACCTCATAACTCTTGGCGATGATATTACCCATCGTCTCGCCAAGATCCTTGCCGACACTTCCAAGAAAATAATTTGGCTCACGTAGTCCAAGGTCATTGAAGAAGACTTCATTAAGGCTATAATCCCAATTTTGCCCAGTGTGCACAAGTGTGTGATCAAAGTATTTGTCGGCTTTTTTAATGACAGCACTTAATCTGATGATTTCTGGCCGAGTTCCAATTATGGTCATAAGTTTTAGTTTATTCATGTTAGACCTCCTGGGAATTAGTGTCGGGGCTCTTGTTATCGAATGGTTCGTTTGCCCATATCAGAGTAACCATGTCCTTATCCCCTTTATTGATAAGATTGTGAATATAGCCTGTTGGTATATCGACTACTTCAAGATTTTCGTCACTCACGTTATATTCTATAACTTCTTTAGAGAAATAGTCACGCAGTTGAATAGTTCCTTTACCTGAAACTATAAGAAATTTTTCATTCTTTGTTCTATGCCAGTGCTGACCCTTTGTTATACCAGGTTTAGATATATTTACGCTCACTTGCCCCTTAGTTTGACACTTTAGTATCTCTGCAAAAGAGCCACGGTCGTCTTTTTTTTGGTCAAGTTTGTATGAGAACTTTTCAGCAGGCAGGTAGTTTAAGTATGTGGCATAAAGCGTCTTATTCAAATAGGTGTCTTGGTTTGGGTATGTGTATGTATTTCTTGAGTTATGAAATGATTCGAGTAGGTCTTTTAATTCAGAGAGGGTGATATTGCTTGTTCTATCTATCTCGTAGAATCCACTTTTCGTTGGTCTGTTAATCTTATCTAGTATCGCATCGATAACATCATCTATATAACACAACTCAAGCAGTTTATCAGGTTTATCAATTCTAATTTCAATACCTCTTGAGATGTTGTAGCACCATGTGGCAACTACACTGTTGTAGTTGGGCCGAGACCACTTTCCGTAGAGGTTCTTGAAGCGATAGATACATACCTTATTTCCGTGATCTTCACTTAGTCGAAGTAGTGCTTCCTCGGCCATCTTTTTACTTTTGCCATAATCATTATCTTGAGCTACTTGTACGCTAGAGCTTAGAACAACAGGGCAGGTATTCTTATTGTTTCGAAGAGCAGCACACAGCTGATCTGTCAGACTCGCGTTGCCTTCATAGAACTCAGCTGGATTCTCTGGACGGTTAATTCCCGCAAGATGTATAACTGCATCACAGTCTTTCGTATACTCTGCTAATTCATCTAAGGAACTATCTCTGTCAAATGTCAGGATGTCGATATTGTTGTCGGTTTCCAGTAATGATATAAGATTCTTCCCTATAAAGCCCCTTGACCCTGTTACGAGTATCTTCTGGCCCATTACTACGCCCTCTTCTCAAGCTCATCCGTTACTAAGTCAACAGTTAAGATCTTCTTTATGGTTTGACTCACATCCAATCGTTGAGTATTCTCAGAGTTGTATTCTGTGATTTTTTGAGTTTTATTATCACCTTCGTCGAAGTACTTATCGTAATTTAGGTCTCGAGTATCTGCAGGCACCCTATAGTAGTCACCCATGTCTTCTGACTTAGCCATTTCTTCACGGGTCATTAATGTTTCATGAGCCTTCTCCCCATGGCGAGTGCCAATAATCTTGGTTTTTACATTTGAATCAAAGAGCTGCTTCATTGCCTCTGCTAGATCTCCGATAGTACTGGCAGGAGATTTTTGCACGAATAGATCGCCTTGTTGTGCATTTTTGAATGCAAAAATAACCAGCTCAACTGCTTCATTGAGGTTCATTAAAAAACGAGTCATGTCAGGATTTGTTATAGTTAGGTGCTTTCCAGATTTTATCTGATCAATGAAAAGAGGTATAACAGAGCCACGTGATGCCATTACATTGCCGTAACGAGTACAGCAGATGATTGTTTTGTCTGGATGAACATTGCGAGATTTTGCAACAATAACCTTTTCCATCATTGCCTTTGATGTGCCCATTGCATTGATAGGGTAAGCGGCTTTATCAGTCGATAAACATACTACTTTTTTCACTCCCTCGTCTATGGCCGCTGTTAATACGTTATCAGTACCTAGGATATTTGTGCGTACTGCCTCCATTGGGAAGAATTCACATGAAGGGACTTGTTTTAGCGCGGCAGCATGGAAGATGTAGTCAACATCGCGTACGGCATCTCGAATGCTTTCAAGATTCCTGACGTCACCTATGTAGAACTTGAGTTTATCGCTAGCATATTTTTTACGCATGTCATCCTGCTTTTTCTCATCGCGGGAAAAAATACGTATCTCAGCAATGTCGGTATCTAAAAAGCGTTCTAAAACTGCATTACCGAAAGAACCTGTCCCACCAGTTATAAGTAAAGTTTTACCTTTGAACATCTATACTCCCTCTTTTTCTTATTATAGTTTATCAGATTTGCCCCGTGACATACATGGACGATGTATTATTTGGATAGCTTTATCGACAGCTCTTGGTGCAAATCCCTAAGACGACGTTCTGTTTCTTCTAGCTTTTGACGAATAGTATTAAGGATGTAGACTAAGCCTATAATGACGGTTGTTTGTATTATATCGAAAGCACTAAGATCCGTAGAATCAAGCAGGGGGCGGTTGTGGAGCTTATTATAAAAAGGGAAGGAGCAAACGAGTACAATAAGGATTAGGGCCCATAGAAAAAGCTGTCGCCTGAAGCGTTGTTTTGGCATTTTATCCATTTTGTAACGTGTAAGGATATTTAAAAACGCGAGCAGTATAACAGGGGTGTTTAGTAGTACGAGTATGACATATCTCATTCAAATAGCTCCACAAACCTACGTTTAATGAGGCTTTTTAGGATGTTCACTCCATTCCAGTTGTTTTGACCCTTTGCTTTGGAGTAATCAGTGTAGATAGCTTTTATGGGGTATTCACATATCTCCAGACCAAGCTGATTTGCGCGCCAGAGCATCTCCGAGCAAAACTCATAGCCACTAGTTTTCCAGCGAAGGTTCTCTAGCGCCTTTTGCGAAAATATACGCAAACCCGACTGCGAGTCTGTGCTACTAATACCAAACAAAGTAAAGGTGATAAAGCTGAGGCCTTTATTTCCTAGGATTTTTACACGAGACATTCCTTTGGAGTTTATAAGGCGACTACCAATCACAAGGTCTGCGTTTGTTTTTTCCAGTTCTTCAAAGCCACGTATCACATCTGTTGGATCGTGTTGACCGTCGGCGTCCATGGTAGCAGCCATAGCAAAGTTGCGTTGGTTTGCGTAGCTTAGACCGGTTGCAGTAGCCCCGCCAGCTCCACTGTTTAGGATATGGTTAATAACGTGCGCTCCAGCACTTTGTGCTACAGTTGCAGTTTCATCTTTTGAACCATCATTAACAACAACAACGGTTACATTATATTGGGATTTTCTTGCAGCCTTGTAAACATTTTTCACTACACCCCCTAGAACTTGGGCTTCATTGTAGGCGGGTATAATAATGGCGACTCGAGGTTTAATCATATCTGTTACTAGTATAGTTTCTTGCAGCTAAACTTCCAAGTATAAGCCGTACCCAGACTTTCTTAATATCCTAGCATGCTCAGCTAGCTGTTCTTTGCTAATGAACCCTTGCTCATACGCTACCATCTCAGGACTACCAATAATTTGTCCTGTGCGTTTTTGGATGACGCGTACGTAGTCGGTGGCATCGGCCAGGGAGTCGATCGTGCCTGTGTCGAGCCAGACGTCGCCATCATCAAGGGTGGTGACGGTCAGTTTGCCGCGCTTTAGATACTCTTCGTTCACAGCGGTGATTTCTAGCTCGCCGCGTTCTGAAGGCTGCACGTTTTTGGCGATTTCTACTACGTCGTTGTCGTAGAAGTATAGACCAACCACTGCGTAGTTACTCTTTGGCTGGGCAGGTTTTTCTTCGATCGAAATTGCTTTTTGGTTTTGGTCGAATTCAACCACGCCATAGCGTTCTGGATCGGAGACGCGGTAGGCAAATACGGTACCGCCATCGGGATCGGTGCAGCCTTTTAGTGATTCGTCGAGTTTGTGGCCGTGGAATATGTTGTCGCCAAGAACCAAAGCGACTTTATCGTCACCAATAAATTCTTCACCAATAATAAAGGCTTGCGCTAGGCCATCGGGTGAAGGTTGTACGGCATATTGTAAGCTAATTCCCCATTGCGAACCGTCGCCTAAAAGACGCTGAAATTGCGCTTGGTCATCTGGCGTGGTGATAATCAGAATTTCGTTGATCCCCGCCTGCATGAGCGTTGTGAGTGGGTAGTACACCATCGGTTTGTCGTAAATCGGCATCAGTTGTTTTGAAATTGCTTTGGTAATGGGGTAGAGTCGTGTGCCTGAACCACCCGCTAAAATAATTCCCTTCATTGATTTTCCTCCTTCTTTGGTTCGCTTAGATAGTTATTGCGATTAATAATACTGCGCTTGGTTTCTGATTCGAGTTGCTTTCGGGCAGAACCTGCCACTGAGCCGCCTCGCTTGGCTGTGTCACGGTTTTCTGACAAGCCTTGAGCGTCGCCAGCACGGGCAATCTGAGTAGTTGAGGCTTCGCCTAATTGGGTTAATAGTAACTCGATATCATCCATGTGGTCTCGTAGGTTTTCACGCTTGAGACCTTTTAGCTTTTTATACTCACTCGGGGTTATGCCAAAAGTCGCTTTTGATATTTCAGAGGTTAAAATTGCATAGTCTTGTTGCTCAGTCACTCCACGCTTTTGCCACTCATCAGTCAATTCTTCACGGATTGCAATACCTCTCATCCGCCGTTCAATCCAGTCGTCGGGGTAGCCTTTGGCTCGATAGAGGGCTTTCATGCGTTTCTGAGCTAATTCAGGGTTTTCTATCTCCTGTATGCGCTCGTAGCCTGTTCGAGCTAGCCAGCGCTTGAAAGGCTCGGCTTTCTTGCTGGGAATCGACTGAATTAGGCGGAAGATACCTTCGGTGTTCCAGCAGGGGAGCTTTTGTTTGCCTCCGGGAGTGTCAAAGGGTAGTAGAAGGGGGGTCTCAATTTGAGACGCCCCTTTTTCCACAGGTGGATCGAAGAGTTTAGCCAACTCTTCGTCTCTAGATCGTAGGTTTCGAAGATATCGAGCGGGGTCTGATGAGTCAACCAGGGCAGTGATGATATCATTTATCACAAACCACCACTCACCACCGTGTAGTTGTCGGCGAATCTCTTTGTGTTGAAAGATAGCTATTTTGTGCGAATCATTATCCATAGCTAAACTTCTTCGTTTAGATAATCATCCAGGGCTTTGCGCCAATTGCGGGGGGTGAAGCCAGTTGCTTTGATTTTGTCGAGGCTTAGAGTGCTTTGGAGTGGGCGCGGAGCAATACCATCTTGTCCCGTATAATATTCTTCGGTAGTTACAGGTGTCACGTCATCTGCTGGTTTGCCAGAATGCTGATATACGATTTTGGCCACTTCTGCCCAACTGGCAGATTCGCCGTCGTTGGAGACATTATAGGTGCCAAATGACGACTTGGTATCGATTAGATGTTTGGCAGCAGCTGCTAGGTCCTCTGTGAATGTTAGGCGTCCAATTTGGTCGCTAACAACGCTTGGCTTGACGCCGCGATCGGCTAGAGATTTCATGGTGCGCACAAAATTGTTACCTTTGCCAATTACCCAACTAGTTCGTAAGATGTAGTGCTGCGGTGCCTGGGCGGCCGCAATGTCGCCAGCGGCTTTGGTTTGTCCGTATACTCCAAGCGGGGAATATGGCTCGTCTTCGGTGTGTGGGCTTATTGTACCGTCAAAAACATAATCGGTAGAGATGTGCACCAGGGTGATTTTGTTGTCTGTAGCAATTTTGGATAAGTTTGCTACAGCTGTAGCGTTGGCTTTCCAGGAATTAATGCGGCCTTCGGGAGTTTCGGCTAAGTCTACGGCCGTATAGGCGGCTGCATTCAAGATTACGTCATACTCACTCCATTTACGAGCTGTAAAGACTTCGTTGCTAGATATGTCGAGCGTGTCGCGGTCTACGCAATCGGCGTCGGGGAATAGTTTTTGGAATTCTTGCCCAAGCTGTCCGTAGGCTCCTGTAATGAGTACTTTTTTGGGCTTTATGGGTGTGGCGTCTGATAGTTTGGGGTGACTCTTGTCTTTATCTGAAACGATGGCTTCGGCAAGCGGTATGGGCCAGTTTATACCCAGTGAGTCATCGAATATACTGACATTTGCGTATTGTGCATCGGCTGACCAGTGGTCGTTTACTAAATACATATAGACGGTGTTGCTCTCTAATGCCTGAAATCCATTAGCAACTCCACGAGGAACATAGATGGCCTTTGAAGGGTCTAGTTCTACACTAAAAGACTGGCCATAAGTAGGACTATTTTCGCGGATATCTACCCATGCCCCAAAGACACTGCCGTTGCCGATTGATATAAACTTGTCCCAGGGCTCGGCGTGTAGACCACGTGTGACGCCCTTTTCGGCATTGAAGCTGACGTTATTTTGAACTGGCCCAAAGTCGGGCAGCCCAACGGCTAGCATTTTCTCGCGTTGCCAGTTTTCCTTAAACCATCCGCGATCATCTCCATGGACTGGTAGGTCGTATACTACCAAGCCTTCGATCGGTGTTTCGTATGATTTTAGGTCTTTGCTGAATTGGATTTCGGACACAGTATTCTCCTAGCTATCTATGGTTATATTTTACCATCTTTGCCCGTGCTGTTTAAACAGTAGTTGTGTGCGCACACAGGCTAGGATATTTCCAAGATTTATATATTTTTATCGAGCCACTTTTGTGCCAAATGTATACCTGTGATACTTTGGGCGTCATTGATTGTGCCGTTTGCCACCATTTTATCTATATCGCTCATAGAGAAGAATCTTCCTTCGTCTATTTGTTCGTTTGAGACCTCTTTTGTACCATCGAATGTCAGATCTCTTGCCAGGCATACGGTCATTTTTTCGGTCATGAGGCCATTGCAAACGCGGGTGGTGCCGAGTCCTTCCCAAGTCTCGGCGCGGATACCCGTTTCTTCCTCGAGTTCACGCTTCGAGGCAACGATTAGGTCTTCGTTGTCTCCGCCTCCGCCGGGCATCTCCCAGTTCCAGCTCTGGGCGGGGTAGGCAAAAGTGCGGATTAGATAGAGTTCGTCCTTGCTGTTTAGGACGGCAATCATGACAGAGTCATTTGTTTCCATGACGCCATAGATACCCTCGCTACCAGTGGGTGTAACAACCCTATCTTCGCGTATGCGCATCCAGGGATTCTTGTACTTAATCTCGCTGTTGAGGATTTTCCATGGATTGTCGGTGCGCATCGCTACCTATTGCCCTTGTTCCGCGTATTTGGCTTCGATCTCGGCTTTTTGTGATTGCCACCAGTCTGGGTTTTCGGTATACCAGTTGATAGTTTGCTGTAAGCCGTCGCGCATACCTGTTTGGTTATCTGTGTATTGGGGTAGCCAACCCAGCTCGGTTCGGAGCTTAGTGCTGTCCATGGCGTAGCGCATGTCGTGTCCTGGGCGGTCGTTGACGTGCTCGTACCAATCGCTGCCTTTGCCCATAAGTTCACAGATGAGTTCAATAACCATTTTGTTATTAACGTGGTCGTTATCGGCCCCAATAATGTAGGTTTCGCCCATCGTACCTTTGTCTAGAATAAGATGAACTGCTGAGTTGTGGTCGTCGACATGAATCCAGTCGCGGACTTGCTCGCCCGTGCCGTAGAGCTTGGGTTTGATATCGCTGAGGATATTGGTAATTTGCCGTGGGATGAACTTTTCGATGTGTTGGTAAGGGCCGTAGTTGTTGGAGCAGTTCGAAATGGTCGCCTGAATGCCAAAGCTACGAACCCAGGCGCGCACTAAGTGGTCACTCCCTGCTTTGGTGCTGGAGTATGGACTTGACGGTTCGTAGGCAGTGGTTTCGGTAAAGCGATTAGGGTCATCGAGTTCGAGGTCACCAAAGACTTCGTCGGTCGAGATGTGGTGCAAGCGCTTGCCGTGCTTACGGATGGCTTCGAGAATGGTGTAGGTGCCAACAATGTTGGTTTCGACGAAGGGCCACGGGTCGCGCAAAGAATTGTCATTGTGGCTTTCGGCGGCAAAGTGCACTACAATGTCGGTTTCGCTCACCAGTTTGTCTACAAGCTCGGCATCGCAAATATCACCTTGTACAAATTCAATCTTGTCCGCCACAGACTGCAGATTTTCGGCATTACCTGCGTAGGTAAGCTTGTCGATAACAGTAATTTCGTATTCGGGCCTGTGTTGGAGTGTGTAGTGCACAAAGTTCGACCCAATAAACCCAGCACCTCCTGTAACGAGCATTTTTGTCATACTATTAGTATAGCGTAAAGTGGTAGTATAGATAAGAAGGAAATGAGAAGAGTATGAAAATTGTAATCGTAAGTGGGTATTTTAACCCTCTGCATGGTGGCCATATAGATATGATAGAGGCCGCTGCAAAAATGGGCGAGAGTTTAATCGTTATTGTCAATAACGACAAGCAGCAGCTGCTGAAAAAGGGCAAAATCATCTTAGATGAAAAAAACCGACTGCGGCTTATGCGTTCAATAAAAGGTGTCGATACAGTTGTCCTATCGATAGACGAAGATCCCACTCAGATAAAAACATTGGAAATGGTTGCAAAACAACACCCTGGTGACGATTTAGTATTTGCCAATGGGGGTGATCGAGATTCGGTAGCAACAATTCCTGAAGCAGCAATTTGCGAGCAATATGGTATTGAAATGCGATTTGACGCAGGGGATGGTAAGCCAGACTCTTCAACACGAATCAACAGGGCAACTGGTCACGAAGCTGAATAATATTGTTGCCAGCGCCACGTATCGCGGCACATGTCTTCGATAGATTCTTGGGTTGACCAGCTAAGTTTTGTGCGGGCTTTAGTGGCGTCGGCGTAGTATTCGGGTAGGTCACCTGCACGGCGAGGGGCGATTTCGTAGGGGATTTTTATTCCATTGGCGGCTTCGAAAGCCTGCACGAGTTCGAGCACCGAAGTGCCTTTACCCGAGCCTAAATTGTACGCGGTGAATCCTAGAGTTGCTTTTTCTAGCGCGGCGAGGTGGCCTTTGGCGAGATCGCTCACGTGAATGTAGTCGCGAACGCCCGTGCCATCGATTGTTGGGTAGTCGTCGCCAAAAATCATCAGTTTCTCGCGTTCGCCACTGGCTACTTGTGCAATGAATGGCATGAGATTGTTTGGCACGCCATTAGGTTTTTCACCGATCAAACCACTTTCGTGGGCGCCTACGGGGTTGAAATAACGCAGCGAAACAAACTTGGCTTCGGGCCACGAAGCTGCTTGGTCGGACATAAACTGCTCGATCATGTATTTGGTTTGGCCATAGGGGTTGGTGATGCCTTGCCCCGCAGGGCTTGCTTCGCTGTAGGGAATCGGTGCGCTACCGTAGACGGTAGCCGAGCTACTAAAAACTAGCGTTGGCACATTGTGGTTTTTCATCACTTCCAAAAGTGAAAGTGATGAATCGAGGTTGGTGCGATAGTAGTGTAGTGGCTCGGCCACTGATTCGCCAACGGCTTTGAGACCTGCAAAGTGAATCACCGCGTCAAATGTACTATTACTAAACAACTCATCGAGTCTCT
>WBZM01003221.1_pt1 | contig 12892 bp, 14 predicted proteins | sample 5204271 | NCBI WGS metagenome assembly WBZM01 (sample SAMN12344346, study PRJNA552823) | activated sludge metagenome | biome: Activated sludge suspended growth; feature: Nitrification reactor; material: Wastewater; isolation source: activated sludge from nitrification reactor of wastewater...
CGGGCAGCCATCGGTTGACGTGGATCGGGGTGCCGTCGGCGGCGCGGACCGCCAGGGTGGAGTGCTGCATGCCGGGAGTTTCGCACGCCGACGCAGGCGAGCGGGGCAGATGTGACGGGGCACCTAAGATTCCAGCCATGGCCGAGCCCTTCGATCCCAGCGCGCTGTACTCGGCGGTGGACCTCGGTGGGGTGCTGGCCAATGGCGTGCTCGGCGGGGTGCTCGCGCGGCAGCTGAAGTTCGACCCGGTCGGCTTCGTCGTCCTCGCCGTGCTCTCCGGCCTCGGCGGCGGTGTCCTGCGCGACACCCTCCTCCAGAACGGGCCCCCCGTCGCGCTCACCAACCTCGCCTACCTGTCGACGGCCCTCATCGGCGCGCTCATCGCCTTCACCGTGGACCTGCGCGGCAAGTACGCCCGCCGCGGCCTCCTCGTCGCCGATGCCCTCGCCCTCGGTGCCTGGTCGGCGACCGGCACGTCGAAGGCCCTGTCCCTGGGCCTGCCCTGGCTCTCGGCGATCTTCCTCGGCATCGTCACCGCGGTCGGCGGCGGCATGATCCGCGACGTCGTGGTGCGCGAGGTGCCCAAGGTGTTCTATCCCGGCACCCTCTATGCCACGGTCGCGCTGCTCGCGAGCGTCGTCATGGCGGTGGCGTTCAGTGTCGGCGCGCCGACGTTGGGGATGGGGGGCTCGATCGTCGTCGCCGCCGTCGTGGCGCTCGCTTCCCGTCGCTGGGGGTGGTCGCTGCCGGACCCGACCGACCTCCGCGTCCGTATGCCGTTGCCGCGCCTCCCGTGGAGCTCGCGGACTCCCGACGTGGGCCCCGACGTGGGCGTCGACCCGGCCGCGTATCGGCCCGTGTCATGACAGGGCGCCCGGTGCACTCGATCGCCGATCTGCAGGCGGTCATCGAGGCGACCTTCGGCGCCCGCGACGCGGCACGCGGTGTGCCCTCGACGGTGGCGTGGATCGCCGAGGAGGTCGGGGAGCTGGCGCAGGCGGTGCGCAAGGGGACGCGTGCGGAGCAGGTGCACGAGTTCGGGGACGTGCTGGCGTGGGTCGCCTCGCTCGCGAACCAGCTGGACATCGACCTCACCGAGGCGGTGCAGCGGTATGCCGCGGGCTGCCCGCGCTGCGCCGGCATCCCCTGCCACTGCCCCTGACCGCCTGGCCCTGCGCCGCTGCCCCTGACCGCCTGGCCCTGCGCCGCTGTCTCTGACCGTCTGGCCCTGACCCGCTGCCCCTGCCTGCCTGCCTGCCCCTGAGCGACTCCCCGCTGCCCCGTTCTGCAGTCGAGTGGGCACCTGTTGTCGCTTCAGCGGGTGTCAGGGCGACAACGAGTGCCCACTCGACTCGTGGAGGCAGGAGTCGGGCAGGGCGCACGGCAGCGAGGGGGGCGTCAGGCGCGCAGGAGGGCTCGGATCGTGTCGATCGTGTCGGCTTCGCTCGCGGCCTTGTCTGGGCGGTAGCCCTTGACGCGGGCGAAGCGCAGCGCCACGCCCCCCGGGTAGCGCGACGAGCGTTGCACGCCGTCGACCGCGATCTCGACCACGATCTCCGGACGCAACCAGACCACGCCGGGAGTCTCGCGGACGGCATACGAAGGGAAGGTCTGGGTCTGCCAGCGGAGGAGCTCGTCGGTGAGCCCCTTGAAGGTCTTGCCCACCATGACGAACCCGCCGTCGGGGTCGCGCGCGCCGAGGTGGAGGTTGGAGAGCCAGCCGGTGCGCCGGCCGTAGCCCCACTCGGCGGCGAGGACGACGAGATCGTAGGTGTGGACCGGCTTGACCTTGACCCAGGCCTTGCCCCGGCGTCCCGCGGCGTAGGTCGAGTCCACGCCCTTGACGAGGACACCTTCGTGCCCGGCGGCGAGGGCGTCCTCGAGGACCTGCGCGGCCTCGGTGGCGTCCTCGGTGACCGTGCCGGCGATGACGTGGGCCGGGCCCACGAGGGGGCGCAACATCTCGCGGCGCTCGGTGAGCGGCCGGTCGGTGACATCGACCCCATCGAGCGCGAGCAGGTCGAAGAAGCGCGGGGCGAGGACGTCGGTCGTCTCGTCCTGGCGACCGAAGCGGCTCATCGTCTCCTGGAAGGGCCGCGGCGTCCCGCCCTCGTCGAGGAGCAGGGTCTCGCCGTCGAGGATGAAGCCGTCGGCGTCGAGCCCGAGGGCGAAGGTGACGATCTCGGGCATCCGACCGGTGATGTCGGCCAGGCTGCGGGTGAAGACCCGGACGTCGGCACCGTTGCGGTGCACCTGGATCCGGGCGCCATCGAGCTTGTGCTCCACCGAGGCCGGCCCGGTGATGGCCAGGGCCTCGGTGACGTCGGCGGCGGTCGAGGCGAGCATGGGCTGCACCGGGACGCCGACGGTCAGGTTCACCGCGGCCAGGGAGGCCGGGTCGCGCAGCGCCATGGCTGCCGTGCGGCCGAGGTCGCCGGTGAGCATGACGGCGCGCCGCACCTGGGCCGCCGGGAGGTCGACGGCGCTGGCGAGGGCGTCGGTGAGCACACCGTCGAGGGCGCCGGTCCGGACGTCGCCGAGGACGGCGCCGGTGATGAGGTCACGCTCCTCCTCGGTGGCCCGTCCGAGGACCGCGGCGACCAGGCCGGCCCGGGTCGTGCTCGACCCGGCGCCCGAGAGGCCGGCGATGCTATCGAGGGTGTCGTCGACCTCGGCGACCGTGAGGGTGGCGTCCGTGGCGGCCGGCGCAGCGTCGCGGGCCGCGCCCATGGTGCGCCAGCCCAGGCCGATCCGCCCCTGGCGGGGGCGTCCAAGGAGGAGTCCGACGAGGGCCTCGACCTCCTCCGGTGAGGTCCGGCGCAGGAGGGCCGCGAGTGCCTGGACCTTGCCGCGTCGCGCGGACGTGGCCCGCAGCTCGCGCAGGGTCGCGGCCACCTCGCTGAGGGCCAGCGGCCCGGGCACCACCTCGTCCACGTCGTTCACGCGTCCGCCGTGACGTCGCGGTCGAGGACGGCGACGATGCGGAGCACGCCGGCGTCGACGAGCACCTGGAGTCCGTCGAGGACGAGGGCCTGCGAGCGCGGGTGCTCGCCCATGTCCGCGACGATCGCGTCGTGGAGTGTGGCGACGGGCGTCGGCTCGTCCGCGCGCAGCCACAGGTTGGTCCCGAGCCGGGAGAGCCGACTCGGGACGTAGTCGTGGAGGATGACGGTCTCGCCCTCGCTCGTCACGGCGTCGTCCCAGCCGCACCGGGTGAGGACGGACTCCCAGGTCACGACCTGGGTCGGCGCCTCGGGCAGCTCTCGGACCGACTTGGGGTGGTGCTCCCACTCCGGTGACGTGGCTTCGCGCTCCGCGTCGGGGCGGGTCAAGGAGTCCACGAGGTCCACGCAGTCGGTGATCTCGGCATACCGGAGGGCGAAGGGTCCACCTCCAGTGCACAGGGCGCGGGACAGCCGCGCCAGGGGGTCCGGGAGCGCCGGCAGGGCGGAGGTCTCCGGGATCGTCGCGAGCAGGGCCTCGACGAGCGGGACCAGCTCGAACTCCGGCTCCTGGAGGTCCGGGTCGCGTCGCATGACGACGATCCCGGCCAGGGTCGGCTCTTCCGGCGTGGGGCCGAGCCCGAGGTCGTCGGGGCTCGACTCGTCCTTGCTGTGGGGGCGCGCGGTGTCCGTGATGATCGACAGCGGCTTGGGATAGGGACTGATCCGGTCGTCGGCCTCGATGACGACGGTCTCGTCGGTGACATAGCCCAGGGGGCGGCACAGGACGCCGGCCGCGGTCGTCTTGCCGGTGCCCGAGGGCGCGACGAGGGCCACGGTGCGCCCGTCGGGGCCACAGACCCCCACGGCGTGGAGCATGAGCGCCTCGCCCCGGCGGCGCAGGATCGAGGCCAGCGTGAGGGCTCGCGACACGGTGTAGGGGGCGGCCTGGGCGTCGGTCCCGATGAGGCAGCGCTCGTCGATGGTGAGTCCGGCCTCCTCGAGGACGGCGTCGGTCGGGGCGATGAGGTAGTCCCGTGGTTCCTCGTCGTGACCCGACGCCGACGGCGCGCGCTCACCGAGGACGATCGCCCGTTGCCACAGGTGGCGCAGGCTCTGGGCGACCGGTGCCGGGACCCCGATGAGCCGCACGTGCCAGCGCAGTCCGAGGATGCCGAGGACGAAGTCGTCGACCTCGGCCGCCACCGGCTCGGCTCCTGCGAGCGCCCCGACCATGTGCTCCAGTGTCCCCTAGGCTCTTGTCATGTCCCGACCGCACGTCGCCGCCCTGGTGCACGACGCGTGGAGCCGGCGGGTCTCGGGCCGGTTGCGCGAGCGCGGGTGGGGCACGCGGATCATTGCGCACCAAGGCTACGGCTCGGCCGGATTCGTGCGAGTCCTCGGTCGGGTCGTCATGGATCGCCATGGGCGCAATGGCACCGACGAGCCGCCGCGCAGGGGTGGCCCGACCCTTCGGGACCTCGAGGCGGAGAAGCGCTGGTGGCGTGACTTCATCGGCGCTCCGGCGATGCGGGTCCCGGTGAGCGTGACGATCGGGGACCGGGTGCTCGACACCCGCACCGACGACAGCGGGCTGATCGACCTCACCGTGCGCAGCCCCGGACTGCCCCCGGGCGTGCACAGCGTCCTACTGTCCTCGCCCGATGCCGACGACGTGGCCGCCGAGGTCGTCATCATCGGCGCCACCCAGCGCCTGGGGATCATCAGCGACATCGACGACACCGTGCTGTCCACCTCGCTGCCGCGCCCCCTCGTCGCCGCGTGGAACACCTTCGTCCGGGAGGAGGGCACGCGACGCGCCGTCCCCGGCATGGCCACGCTCTATCGCGAGATCCGCGCCCAGCACCCGGGGCTGCCGGTCCTCTACCTCTCCACCGGCTCCTGGAACATCGCGCCCAACCTGGCTCGCTTCCTGCGCCGCCACGGCTTCCCCTCCGGCCCGATGCTGCTCACCGACTGGGGCCCGACCAACACCGGCTGGTTCCGCTCGGGGCAGCAGCACAAGCGCAGCAGCCTGCACCGGCTCGCGCGGGAGTTCCCGCAGGTGGCGTGGATCCTCGTCGGTGACGACGGCCAGCACGACCCGAAGCTGTATGCCGAGTTCGCCGCAGCCCGTCCCCACCAGGTCAAGGCGATCGCGATCCGTCAGCTCAGCACCGGCGAGCAGGTCCTCTCCCACGGACTCCCCGTGGCCAACGACGACCTCGTCCCGGCACCGACCGAGGACCTGCCGATGCCTGTCGTGCGGGGGGCCGACGGCTACGAGCTGGCCCGACTGCTCCGGCCGATCCTCGGCCTCGGGGCTGGTCCCGGTCCGGGCCGCGGCGGCGGCCCGCGATCGGGCATGGGCACGCACGCGGGGTCCGCCGTCGACGAGCTGGACGACGTCGAGGACGAGCTCGAGGACCCGGACGAGGAGGACGAGGATGCCTGAGCTGCCCGAGGTCCAGGCCCTGGTCGACTTTCTCCAGGGGCGACTGGCCGGCCTGGCCGTCGTCGGGGTCGAGCTGGGCTCGATCTCGGTGCTCAAGACCTTCAACCCGCCACCCCAGGCCCTCTTGGGTGCCCCGGTGACGGGCGTGTCCCGGCACGGCAAGTTCGTCGACATCGACTGTGGCGGCACGCACCTGGTGTTCCACCTCGCGCGCGCCGGCTGGCTGCGCTGGTCCGATGCCCTGCCGCAGACGGTGATCCGGCCGGGCAAGTCCCCGATCGCCCTGCGGGTCAGGCTCGACGACGGCAGCGGCTTCGACCTCACCGAGGCCGGGACGAAGAAGCGGCTCGCGGCATACATCGTCCACGACGTGTCGGAGGTGCCCGGCATCGTCTCCCTCGGGCCCGACCCGCTCGCCGACGCGTTCACCGAGGCGGCGTTCGCGGACCTCCTTGCTGGACAACGGGTGCAGGTGAAGGGCCTGCTGCGTAACCAGAGCGTCATCGCGGGCATCGGCAACGCCTACTCCGACGAGATCCTCCACGTCGCCAAGCTCTCGCCCTTCGCGCTCGCGGCCAGCCTGGACGCGGAGACCGTCGCGCGCCTGTATGCCGCGTTGCGCGTCACGCTGACGCAGGCCGTCGCGGCGGCGTCGGGGAAGCCGGCGGCCGAGCTCAAGGACGCCAAGCGCGCCGGCATGCGGGTGCACGGCCGGACCGGTGAGGTGTGCCCAGAGTGCGGGGACCTCGTGCGGGAGGTGTCCTTCGCGGACTCCTCCCTGCAGTACTGCGCGACCTGCCAGACCGGCGGCAAGCCCCTCGCCGACCGTCGGACGAGCAAGTTCCTCAAGTGAGCACGTCCTTCCCGTCCGGGCCGCGGACGGGGTGAAGCCCGGGGTTCGCGCCAAGCGGACCGGCCGATGCCGTAGCGTGGCCCCGTGGGTCGACACTCAGCGGCCTCGGGTGCTTCACGCCGTGAGCGGCGCGCCGGGGCAGGATCGGATGCCCGCGGCCGTCGTCGCGGTGGCCTGTTGCTGCCCCTCCTGGTCGGGCTCGTCGTCCTCGGGCTGGTGGCCGGGACCCTGTGGTGGGTGCTTGCTCGTGATCGTGGCATGATCGCGGGCATCGGCGGCCCCGCTGCCTGCACGCCCTTGACCGTGGCTGCCGCTCCCGATGTCGCGCCTCTCGTGGGCACCGCCCTTGCGCCGCTTGCCGACAAGGCAGAGGGCTGCGTCAAGGTGACGGTCACCAGCACCACTCCGGTTGCCTTCGCGCAGGCGGCCGTCGGTGGGGCCGCCCCGGCCCAGGTGTGGATCCCGGACTCGAGTCTGTGGGTGGAGAGCCTCACAGCGGCGCTGGGCAAGGCCTCGAAGACCTTGCCGCTGGAGGTCAAGAAGTCCGTCGCCCAGACCCCGGTGGTGCTCGGGGTCCCCGCACCGATCGCGTCCGAGGCAAACACCGGTGTGCAGTCGTGGATCGCCATCCTGGCCAGCCAGCCCGTCACGGCTGCCGACCCGTCCGCCTCCACGCCGAGCGCCGTGGCCTTCACGGCAGTCTGGCAGCAGCTCGAAGGCGTGGCGGCGGCGCAGGACGCCATGGGCAAGGCCTTCTTCGACACGGTCGCGAGCGCCTTGCCCACCCCGGACATCCCGGGCTGGGCCACCAAGGGCGCCGCCGACGCCAAGCTCTTTCCCGCGACGGAGCAGCAGCTGATCGCCTACAACGCCTCGGCCGGGGCGCAGCCGGTCAAGGCCATGACACCCGCTGAAGGGCCTCCGCGGCTGGACTTCCCGGTGGTGGCCGTCGGGGACCTAGACTCCGCCAGCACCCGCGCGCTGTTGGCCGTGCAGAGTGCCTTGACCTCGAAGGCGACGAGTGCCGCCTTCGTCAAGGCCGGATTCCGTGTCGACGACGTTCGTGAGGAGTCGGTTGCCGGCGTGCCCTCGCAGCTCCCCGGGTCAGTGCCAGGGCTCAAGGTCTCGACCTTTGACCAGATCCGCGCCGACTGGGCCCGCCTGAGTCGGGACCTGCGCCTGAGCGTCGTCGTCGACGTGTCCGGGTCGATGAAGGAGCCGGTCGGCGACTCGACCCGCATCGCGCTGGCCGCGCAGGCGGTCCAAGGGGCCCTGGGGAAGATGAACCCGACGTCGTCGGCCAGCCTGTGGGTGTTCTCGAGCAACCAGCGGCCCGGCGGCATCGACTACCGCGAGCTGCTGCCGATGGCCATCCTGGGCTCGGCGACCGACCCGGCATCCCAGGCCGCCGCCATGAAGAGTGCGACCGATCGGCTGCCGACCCTGCTCCAGGGGGACACCGGCCTCTACGACACGATCTGGGCGGCGTACGAGAACGCCAAGACGCTGCACACCCCCGACCAGCAGAGCATCGTCATCGTCGTGACCGACGGCAAGAACGACGACCCCACTGGCGGGATGTCCGAGGACGAGCTGGTCGCGAAGCTGCAGGCGGCGCAGGACCCGGCCGCCCCGGTCCGGCTCATGCTGCTGGGCATCGGGGACGGCCCCGACCAGGCCGTCCTCTCGCGCATCGCGACCACGACCGGCGGCACCGCCAGCGTCGCCACCGACCCCACCCAGATCGTCGGCCTCTTCGCCGACGCGGTGTGGAGCGTGACGCCGGGGGCCTACCAGTAGGCGACGATCGGTTTCGATCGGGGACTATCCCGATGTATTGCTTTGGTCCTAGACAGTCGTAGATCGTGCGATAGCCTGCCGGCGTGGACCCGATCCGGAACCCGTACGCCCCTGGCGCCGGCCAGCGCCCCCCGGAGCTCGCCGGCCGGGACGAGCAGCTCGACGCCTTCGACATCGTCCTCGAGCGGGTGCCCCGGGGTCGGCCCGAGCGCTCGATCGTGCTCACCGGCCTGCGCGGAGTCGGCAAGACCGTCCTGCTCAACGCGCTGCGCTCGGCCGCGGTGCGGGCCGGCTGGGGCACCGGCAAGCTCGAGGCGCGCCCGGAGCAGTCGCTGCGCCGGCCGCTGGCCTCGGCCCTGCACCAGGCCGTGCGCGAGCTCGGTCAGGCCGGCGGCGGCCACGAGCACGTCCTCGGGGTGGTGAAGTCCTTCGCCCAGAAGGATTCGGCATCGAACAAGGTGCGGGACCGGTGGAACCCAGGCATCGCCGCCCCCGCGGTGCCCGGACGCGCGGACTCCGGCGACATCGAGATCGACCTCGTCGAGCTGCTCACCGATGTCGGTGGGTATGCCGCGGACACCGGTCGCGGGATCGCGGTCTTCATCGACGAGATGCAGGACCTCGGGCCCGACGACGTGTCCGCGCTGTGCGCCGCGTGCCACGAGCTGTCGCAGTCGCGACTGCCGGTCATCATCGTCGGCGCCGGCCTGCCCCACCTGCCGGCCGTGCTCTCCGCGTCGAAGTCGTACTCGGAGAGGCTTTTCCGCTATTCGCGGATCGATCGGTTGGATCGCTCCGCGGCCGACGCGGCACTGGTGGTGCCTGCGGAAGAGGAGGGTGCGGCATACGCGCCGGAGGCCCTGACGGCGATGTACGCGGCGACCGGCGGTTATCCCTACTTCCTCCAGGCCTATGGAAAGGCGGTGTGGGACAAGGCCACCGGGACGGTCATCACGGCCGAGGACGTGGCGGTTGCTGCGCCGGAGGCCGAGTCGGAGCTGGCGGTCGGCTTCTTCGGGTCACGCTACGAGCGGGCGACGCCGGGGGAGCGGGAGTACCTCAAGGCGATGGCCGAGGTCGGCGCCGAGCTGGCGGCCCGCGACTCGGGCGGCTCGCCGGACCTGTTGCCCGAGGCGGTCCCGACGGCCGAGGTCGCGCGGGTACTCGGCAAGAAGCCGCAGTCGCTCTCTCCCGCCCGGGACGCCCTGCTCAAGAAGGGCCTGATCTTCTCGGGCGAGCGGGGGCAGATCGCGTTCACCGTGCCCCACTTCGGCAAGTACCTGCGCGACCACACTTAGCGAGATCAGGTGTCAACGGCGAGCCATTTTGAGATTTACCCGGGAGTACGAGACGGCGTGAGACAGATCGCGACTTCAGCGGTGGACTTTGAGACACCAGCCGCAGAAATTGAGACGCGGCCGACCTGTCACATCCCCATCTGCCGGTTGATCGCGGTCGCTCCGATCTCGACAGCGAGGTCGCGACCCGCGTTGCCGAGGTAGGCGGCGGTCTTACTGAACCAGCCCTTCCTGTCGGCGGGGAGCGATTCTGGGAAATACTCGCGAGTTCGGGACAGGTGGGACAGATCGGCCACTTCAGCGGCGGATTTTGGGACGAACCCTTCCCCCAGCCTCGACTCGGCGAGGCCGGCTTCAGGTTCCTGGTTGACTCCCCCCTGGACCGATCAGCGGCAGGAGCGCCTTACCTCTCCGCGGCATGAGCGGAAGCCGTGCTCCTTGGTCTTGGTCAGCCTTCGGCTACCCGCTTGAGCGCTCGGCGCAGATCCCGCAGCGCCGGGACACCACGTAAGCCCTCTGGGGTGGGGTAGAGCCGACACGCCATTGCTGCGGGGGCGGCGGGGTCTTCGAAGGGGTCGGAGCCGTTGACCAGGATCGTCGGAGAGCCCGCGAAGCCGCGTCGACGCGCTTGGTCCTGGCTGGTGATGACCGTGTGTGTGACCGTTGCCTGCACTCCGGTTTCCGCCACGGCGGTGGTGATCAGCTCGGCGGCGGCGGCCTCGTGGGGACAGTCCGGCACGACTAGGGCGTGTCTCCTTAATCCGTGGCCGTGGGTGAGTGATTGTTGGGGACATGACTCCGCGTGCGGTACTCACCGATGAGATGTGGGCCCTGGTCGAGCCGTTGATGCCGTCCTCAGATGGCAAGCGAGGCAAGCCTTTTCGAGACCATCGGCAGGTCGTCGAGGGCATCATCTACCGGTACCGTGCTGGGATCTGCTGGCGGGACCTGCCCGCCGATTTCGGTCCTTGGCAAACCGTGTGGAAGCGGCACCGCCGCTTCGCCGCGGACGGTACCTGGGACCAGGTCCTGACCACCCTGCTCGCCACCGCGGACGCGGCCGGGATCATCGACTGGGAGGTGTGCGTGGACTCCACGATCAACCGGGCCCACCAGCACGGCACGAACCTGGCCAGGGACACAGGGGGAACTGTCGAATCACACGAATCTGCGCATCGAGCCGCCTGACCACGCCCTGGGCCGCTCTCGTGGTGGCCTCTCGACCAAGGTCCATCAGCTGGTCGACGGAAAGGGCCGACCCTTGGTGGTCCTGATCGGGCCTGGGCAGGCGAACGACTCGCCGATGTTCCCGAACCTGCTTGCAGCACTGCGGGTTCCCCGCATCGGCCCGGGACGGGCCCGGACCCGTCCGACCGTTCTCATCGCGGACCGGGCGTACTCCGCTCGATCTCACCGGGCGCTGCTGAGGTCCAGGGGGATCGCCGCAGTGATCCCGGAGAAGGTCGACCAGCAAGGCGGCCGCAAGCGTCGAGGCTCCCACGGCGGACGGCCACCGGTGTTCGATGCAACCAAGTACAAGAAGCGCCACGTCATCGAGTGCAGCTTCAGCCTCACGAAGCAATGGCGCGCCTTGGCCACCCGCTACGACAAGCTCGCCCTGACCTACCGCGCCGGAGTCGTCCTGCGCGCCGTCACCATCTGGCTCTCAGCATTAGGAGACACGGCCTAGCAGTTCGATCTCCATGGCTACGGAAGGTACCTGTCAAGCCACCTGAGCTTTGCGCCGATGAATCTGTTGTGGTGCCAGCCTCGGCGAATCACCAAGGCGCGCAGGTCGCGGAACCGGTCACGGACGAGCGCTGCCGGGCCTTGCTTCCCCTCTCCCTCAATCTCCCGCGCCCGGTGGTGCACGAGTGCGCGCAGCCCAGGCAGAGGTGCACCTCAGGGTGGTCACCGAGGTTCACCATGCGGTCGGGGGCGTCGATGGTGCCGCAGCACCAGCAGTGGACGCTCCCGTCTTCGGGGAGGTCGATGGAGGTGACCGGGTCGGCGCTCATGTGCTCAGTGTGAGTGCACTGACGACCGTGAGCAACTGACCGCATCACGCGCGCCGGCGTCCGTCCCGGGCGACAGTCCAATTACTGCGGGTGCGGGCGTTCCCGTGCGCGCGACGACGGTGGGTCGCCTCATCCCTGGCGCGCACTTGCCAGGGTCAACTGCCGTCTGTGGTGGTCGTAGTGCTGGGTGGGGTAGTGGTAAACCTCGAGCAGTGTCATGAAGTCCCTGAAGTAGGGGTCCCAGCCCACCGGGAAGTGCATGCCCCGAGCCAAGGACTCATCTGACTGGGCCCGAAGGGACCGTTGGAGGCCGGTGACTACGCGGTCCATCAGCCCCTGGATCCGCGCGTAGCCCAACACGCGGGCTCCGAAGAGGGAGCCGACGTAGTTGACGACGTGGAAAGGACGGGTGCCCGCGTTGAGCACGAACGCAAATCGGCGGGAAGCGCTATCCGGGAGCCGAGAGAAGCCCCAGACGATCAACCGCAGGTTCCGCACCAAGAGATACCCAAACAGCATGTGAAAGAGCAGTTGCTCATTGTTCCACTTCGTGCCGTTGGTGGGTTGACGCAGCTCGCCGACGGTGGCGCTGTCCAGCAGTCCTCGGAAGTCGTCCCGGACACGATCCAGTTCGGCGTAGATCTGGTCCTGGTCCATGGCTGCCTCCCGGGTCGCCGCCCCACTGGTCAACGCTAGCCCCGCGCGGAGGACCTTGCCCATCCGCTCGTCGGCACGGTCTGTGGCCGGGCCTTCAGGTGTATCGAGCGACACTGCCGCCCCAGCAGTGAACGACAGCGCGCCGCCTGGTTGCGCGATCGCGGGGACCGTGCAACCATCGTCTCATGGCGATGACAAAGACAGTTGGCGATGCATTGGCGCCGCAGCGGCCCCTGACTGCGGCTGCGTGCTTGTTCCACGGCTTCTCTGACGCCTCGCGTCTGGAGATTCTGCGCCACCTGGCTCTCGGTGAGCATCGCGTTGTCGACCTCACCGCGCACTTGGGGCTGGCGCAATCCACGGTCTCCAAGCACCTGGCTTGCCTTCGCGACTGCGGCTTGGTGACCTCGCGGGTGGAGGGTCGGGCCTCGGTGTTCGCCCTGGCTCATCCCGAGGCCCTGATGGACCTCCTTGCGGCCGCTGAGCGCCTACTCGGCTTGGCCGGTGATGCTGTTGTCCTGTGCCCGGTCTACGGCCTCGATGGCACCGTCACCGCCGCGGACGAGGAGGAGCCCGCGCGATGACGACCGTGGAGCTGAGCGCACCGGAGGTGGAGCGGCTGACCCGCCGCGGGCTGCGCTTGGCGCAGTTCACCGTCGCCTACAACGTCGTTGAAGGCATCATCGCGATCACTGCCGGTGTCATGGCCGGGCTGGTCTCGGTGATCGGGTTCGGCATCGACTCCGGGATCGAGTCCATCGCCGCGTTCCTGGTCGCCCTGCGCCTGTCCGCCCGGCTGCGTCATGGCGAGGCGGACGAGGAGAAGGAGCGCCTCGTCCTGCGAGCCGTCGCCGTGACGTTCTTCATCC
>WBZM01003222.1_pt1 | contig 12892 bp, 10 predicted proteins | sample 5204271 | NCBI WGS metagenome assembly WBZM01 (sample SAMN12344346, study PRJNA552823) | activated sludge metagenome | biome: Activated sludge suspended growth; feature: Nitrification reactor; material: Wastewater; isolation source: activated sludge from nitrification reactor of wastewater...
TTCGTTCCCCGAGGGACTGTGGCCGGTGCTCGGCGAGATCCTCGCCTCGCGGGACACCGGCGCGGCCTTCCGCTCGGACGTGTATTTCTCGCTGCTGCGCAACTACCGCCGGCACGGCTGGATCGTCCTGTACCTGTTCGGCAACTCGCCCGCGCTGTGCCGCTCGTTCCTGCAGGGCCGGCGCGTCGAGGGCCTCGAGGAATTCATGCCGGGCACCCTCTACGCGCGGCACGCCACCTCGCTGCGCATGAGCGACCTCGGCTACCGCAACAAGAGCCAGGCTGGCCTGCGGGTGTCGGTCAACAGCCTCGAGCACTACGTCCGCGACCTGTCGCGCGCCATCAGCACGCCGCACCCGCCGTACGAGCGCATCGGCGTGAAGGTCGACGGCGAATACCGGCAGCTGAACGCGAACCTGCTGCAGATCGAGAACGAGTACTACAGCTTCATCCGTCCGAAGCGGGTGACCCAGCCCGGCGAGCGGCCGACCAAGGCCCTGCAGCGCGCCGGCGTGCAGTACGTGGAGATGCGCTCGCTCGACGTGAGCGCCTACGACCCGGTGGGCGTCAACCAGAACAAGCTGCGCTTCCTCGAGGCGTTCGCGACCTACTGCGCGATCGCCGACGAGCGGCCGATCGAGGACGCCGAGCAGGACGAACTCGACGGCAACCACGCGCGCGTGGCGCGCGAGGGCCGTGCGCCCGGACTGCGTCTGCGCCGACAGGGCCGCGACGTGGCGCTCAGGGACTGGGCGCTCGAGATCATCGACGGCATGCGCGGCGTGTGCGAACTGCTGGACGAGGGCGATCCCCAGCGCCCGTACGCCACGGCGCTCGAGACCCAGGCGGCCAAGGTGTCGGACGTATCCCTGACGCCGTCGGCCCGCACGCTGGCCGAAATGCGCACGAACGAAGAATCCTTCTTCGACCTCGCGCTGCGCATGTCACGACTGCACAAGGCGTATTTCCTGGATCTTTATTCGCCCAACGAGAGCCGGCAGGACGAATTTGCGGCGGAAGCGCAACAATCGCTCGAGGCGCAGGCGCGGCTCGAGTCGGAAAATGTGACGCCGTTCGAAGTTTATCTGCAGAAATTCTTCGCATGAGGCCACGGGCAGGGGTACCATTACATCCAATTCGGATATAACCGCCTCAAGAGAATTACAGAGGCGACGACTGCCCGGGCGGTCAACCCGGTCGGTTTTGACATAACGAAGACAGGAACGTCGTCCAGTACACGGGAGTACGACACAGGCATGAGCATGCAGAGTGATTCGCAAGGGATGCGAGATGCGACTGTCCCCGCGTCGAACGAGACGCAGTCCTGGGATCCGTATGACGTGTGGCTGAACCGCGTCAAGCGGCCCCGGGACGGACGGCGCGTGGCCGCGCAGCCCACCCCTTCGCAGGCGGCCCAGGCGGCTGCCCTGCGCCTGCCGGCCGATCTGAGCGAAACCGCGCGCATGCGCGCGCTGACGCTGCCCGCCGGCTGACCCTACCCTGGCTGACGAACGCTGCCCGCGGGAGCGAACCGCTCCCGCGCCAGTGCCGCGTGCGCGCGATCCACGCGCGCCAGCGCGCCGACGCAGCGGGCGTCCAGGGCGAGCGAGGCGAGTTCGACGGTGCAGTGCCGCCCCGGCAGGTCGAACCCGATCGAGCGCGTGTCCGGCTTGCAGCCGACCTCGAGACCCGCCGGCGGTGCCGACAGGCCGACGCCCAGCGCCTTCAGGCAGGCTTCCTTGCGCGTCCAGCAGGCCAGGAAGGCGCGCTGGTGCTCCTCGCCCGCGAGTCCCGCCAGCTCCGCCTGCTCGGTGGCCGTGAAATGCCGTCTCGCGAGCGCCTCCGCATCGGCCACAGGCTTCACGACCTCGATGTCGACGCCCACCGGGTGACCGTCGCCGATGGCGACGAGGCAGTCGCCGGCGCTGTGGCTCAGGTTGAACTCGAGGAACGCCGCATCGCGCAGCCGCGGCTTGCCGAAGGCATCGGCGGTGAAGTGGAGCGTCGCCGCGTCACGTTGCAGCACGCCGCCGAGCAACGCCCGCAGCGCCCGCCGCGAGGCCAGGTAGCGACGCCGGTCCGCCGCGTACACGAAGCGAGCGGCACGGGCTCGCTCGTCCTCCGGCAGGTCCGCGCCCTCGTCCGGGCCGCGCACGAGGTCGAGGTCGACGTGCCAGACGCGCAGCGCGGCCGACAGCGGCTGGGCGAGCGGCACGATCCCGGGTCCGCCCGGCCAAGCCGCCCCTGTGCCTGTGTGCGTGTCCACGACTTGAAGTATTCCACAGAAGCGAGCCGCCGCCGGGCCCGCGTGGCGACGGCGCGACCGCCCGGCCCGCATAATTCACGGTCGTCGCTTCGAGCGAGTCACCATGGCCCACCCTGAGTGCAGCTTCCTGCTGCATGCCGACTTCGACGCGCAGGCGAGCCGCACGCCCGGTGCCGTCGCGCTGCACGAGGGCGGGCGGCAGGTGAGCTATGCGCAGCTGCAGGCCCGCACGCTGCACCTCGCGGCCGCGCTGCATCGCGCCGGGCTCGGCCGGGGTGCCAGCGTCGGACTGCACCTCGAGCGCTCCATCGATTACTACGCCGTGGTGCTGGCGCTCCTGCGCCTCGGCGCCGCCGTCGTGCCGCTGCCGCCGTCCTACCCGGGGGCCCGCATCCGGGAGATCCTGGCGCACGCGCACCTCGATGCGGTCGTCGCCCGCGGCGACGTGCCGCAACCCCAGGCCGGCGACACCCGCGTCCTGCAGCTCGACGAACTCGACGCGCAGCCGCCCGGCCCGCTCCCGCCGCCGGCGGATGATCCGGACCTGCCGGCCTTCGTGCTGGCCTCGTCCGGCTCCACCGGCACGCCGAAGCTCATCGTGCGCAGTCACCGGTCGTTCTACCACCGGCTCGCGTGGACGTGGTCGCAGCACCCGTACGGCGAGGGCGAGCGCTGCGTGCAGAAGTCGGCGATGACGACGACGCACTCGCTCTACGAACTGTTCGAGCCTCTGCTGCGCGGCGTGCCCGTCTGGATCCTCGGCGATGCCGAGGCCCGCGACCTGCGCGGGTTCTGGGACACGGTCGCCGCGCTCGCGATCACGCGCCTGCTGGTCGTGCCGTCCGCGCTGCAGGCGGCCCTCGACCTGCCGGGATTCGCGGCGCCGTCGGTGCGCGTGCTGGTGCTGATGGGCGAGTACGTGCACGCGCGCCTCGCGGAGCGTGCGCTCGCCGCGTTCCCCGCCCCCGCCTGCGTCGTCTCCATCTACGGCAGCACCGAGGCGAGTTCGACGCTGCTGTGCGACCTGCGGGAGGCCTTTCGCCCGGGCGAGGAACTGCCGCTCGGCCGGCCGCTGACCGCGGAGGTCCAGGCGCACGTCCTCGACGCCAACGGGTTGCCCGTCGCGGCGGGCGAGACCGGCGTGCTGCACATCGGCGGCACGGCGCTCTTCAGCGGCTACTTCCGCGACCCCGACCTCACTGCGTCGGTGCGCGTGCGCGCGCCCGTCGCCTCGACGCCGCTCTACCACACGCACGACCGCGTGCGGCGCGCGCCGGACGGGCACCTCTATTTCGTCGGGCGCAGCGACCACACGGTCAAGGTGCGCGGCCACCGCGTGGACCTCCAGGAGGTCGAGCGGACCCTGCTGCGGCACGCCGACATCCGCCAGGCGGCGGTCGTCCTGCACGATGACGAGGACAGCGGAGCCACGCTGCTGGGCTTCTACGCACCGGCGAGCGTCGGCCGCGCGTCGGTGCAGCGCTTCCTCGCCGAGCACCTGCCGTCGTACATGGCGCCCTCGGAACTCGTCGCGCTCGAATCGATGCCGCGCACCGCGAGCGGCAAGACCGACCGTCGCCGCCTGCTCGAGGACCACCGCTCGCGTCTCGACCGGGATGCCGAGGCGCCGTCGTCGACCCCGGGTCATCGGTGCTCCGCCACCGAGATCGAGGTGGGCCGGCTCTGGGGACAGCTATTGAAGCGCGGGCCGGTCGATCCCGACCTGAGCTTCTTCGACGTCGGCGGCACCTCGCTCTCCGCCTTCGCCGCGGTGCAGCGGTTGCGCGAGGCTTTCGGGCTCGGGCGGGACCGCCTGCCCGACCCGGCGATCTTTCGCGCCCCGACCGTCCGCGAGATGGCGGCGCTCGTGGACGAGGCGCGCTCGGGCGGTCCCTCGCAGCCCTCGGTCCCGGCGACGGACGAGGTGCTGTTCCGCATGCGGGGCGGCGACGCGCAGCGGCCGCCGGTGTTCCTCGTCGCGTCGGCCGGCGGCACGCTCGGTGCGTACGAGAAGCTGGCCCGCAGCCTGCGCACGCCGCGCGAGGTCGTCGGCCTGCGTGATCCGTACGTCTGGGGCGGGCGGCCCGCCACGCTCGGGTTCCGGGGCTGGATCGATCTCTACCTCGATGCGATCCGCCGGCGACAGCCCGCCGGTCCCTACCACGTCGTGGCCTATTCGTCGGCCGGTGCCTTCGGCTACGAGATCGCGCGTCGCCTGCGACTCGCGGGCGAGACCGTCGCGCTGCTGGCGCTGGTCGATCCGCTGAGTCTCGACCGGTCGTCGCCCACGGGCTTCGGCTTCCGGGCCATGCAGTCGCGCTGGGGCCGGCCGTGGCATCGCGCGGCGATCCGGCTGGAGGGCTGGTGGCGGCAGCGGTCCGCGCTCTCCGCGCCGGCCGATGCGGCCCGGGACGAGCCGGTCGAACTGACCGTCTCCGAGCCGGAGTTCCGCGCCCGCGTGCAGCGTGCCCGGACCGCGCCCGGCGAGGTGCGCAGCTTCGCCACGCTGCTCGAGCTCGGATCGGGCATCCCCTTCGGTTTCCCGGACGCCGAATTCGCGGCGCTGTCGCCGGAGCGCTGCTTCCCGGCCTTTCTCGAGCGCGTGCGGCAGGTGGCTCCGGAGCTCGACCCGGACACGGTCGAGCGCATCTTCGACCAGTACGTCGCGCTGCAGCTGCCGGCGCAGCAGGCCTACCCGCTGCGCCGCTACGACGGCGAGACCCTGCTCGTCGAGCCGCGCGGGCCGGCCTGCGGGCTCATCGCCGCGCAGCTCCGCCCGCACGTGCCGCGGCTGCGCGCGATCGGCCTCGCGATGGGTGCGCAGAGCCCGCAGGTGGACGCGCTGGCGCGCGGACTCTCGCCGCGGCTGCGCGAGCACTATCTGTGCATGCGCGACGATACGTTCGTCGCGGCACTCGCGGCGGAACTCGACCGCGCGCTCGACGCGCCGGCACGCTGATCAGTCCTTCAGCAGTCCCGTCCGGAACAGCCCGTTCGAGTCCATCGCGCCGCGCAGCATGCCGGCCGAGTTGAACGGCATGGCGATGGTGCCGTCGCGGCCGAGCGCGATCACGCCGCCCTCGCCGCCGAGCCGCACCAGCTGGCGCATCACGACCTCGTCCGCCGCCGCCGCGACGTCGAGCCCGCGGTAGCGCATCAGCGAGGCGATCTCGTGCGCGACGGCCGCGCGGATGAAGTACTCGCCGTGGCCGGTGGCCGAGACGGCGCAGCAGTCGTTCGCCGCGTACGTGCCGGCGCCGATGATCGGCGAGTCCCCGACGCGACCGTAGCGCTTGCCCGTCGTGCCGCCGGTGGACGTGGCGGCGGCGAGGTTGCCTTGCTGGTCGAGCGCGACCGCGCCGACCGTGCCCATCAGTGACTCCTCGCCGGCCGCGGCGAGCCCGGCGAGGTGCTTTTGCAACTCGCGTTGCCGGCGCTCCGTGACGAAGTGGCTGTTCGGCACCGGCGCCATGCCCTGCTCGAGCGCGAACTCCTCGGCGCCGGGCCCCGCCAGCATCACGTGCGCGGAGCGTTCCATCACGCGCCGCGCCAGCTCGATCGGGCTGCGCACGTGGCGCAGGCCCGCCACGGCGCCCGCCCGCAGGTCGCGCCCGTCCATGAGCGACGCGTCCAGCTCCGCGACGCCGGCCGCATTCAGCACGGCCCCGCGGCCCGCGTTGAACAGGGGGTCGTCCTCGAGCGCCTGCACGGCCGCGACGACGGCGTCGAGGCTGGCGCCGCCGCCGGCCAGCACGTCGAAGCCGGCGCGCAGTGCCCGCTCGAGTCCCTGCCGGTAGGCCTGCTCCCGTTCGGGCGTGAGGTCGGAGGGGGCGAGGGCACCGGCACCGCCGTGGATCGCGATCGCATGCATGGTTGGGTCCTGATTCTCTTGCGTTGCGGGAAATCCGCTGGAGTTGTGACATTATCGGCGCAGGCCCTTCCGCCTGCATCCGAGTCCCGGCCGGCCATGCGACCGCACCGCAAGATCAAGACCCTGCTCGTCGCCAACCGCGGCGAGATCTCCATTCGCGTCATGCGGGCCGCGCACGAGCTCGGCATCCGCACGGTCTCGATCTACTCGCAGGAGGACCGCTTCTCGCTCCACCGCATGAAGGCGGACGAGAGCTACCTGGTGGGCGAGGGGAAGGGGCCGGTCGAGGCCTACCTCGACATCGAGGACATCGTCCGCGTGGCCCTCGAGGCCGGCGCCGACGCCATCCACCCGGGCTACGGCTTCCTCTCGGAGAACCCCGACTTCGCGGACGCCTGCGACGCCGCGGGCATCGTGTTCATCGGCCCGACCTCCGACATCATGCGCCGGCTGGGCAACAAGGTGACCGCCCGCGACCTCGCGCAGGCCGCCGGCGTGCCGGTGATGCCGGCCACGCCGCCGCTGCCGAACGACGACGCCGAGGCGCTCCGCCTCGCGGGCCGGATCGGCTACCCCGTGATGCTCAAGGCGAGCTGGGGCGGCGGCGGGCGCGGCATGCGCGTCGTCGAGAACGACGGGCAGCTCGTCGAGATGGTCGCCGCCGCACGCCGCGAGGCGAAGGCCGCCTTCGGCAACGACGAGGTCTACCTCGAGAAGCTCGTCCGCCGCGCGCGCCACGTCGAGGTGCAGATCCTCGGCGACCGGCACGGCAACCTCGTGCACCTCTACGAGCGCGACTGCACCGTGCAGCGCCGCAACCAGAAGGTCATCGAGCGGGCGCCCGCGCCGTTCCTCGACGACGCGCGCCGCCAGGAACTGTGCGAGCTCGGGCTGCGCATCGGCCGCGCCGTCGACTACCTCAATGCGGGCACCGTGGAGTTCCTGCAGGACGCCGACACCGGGCAGTTCTACTTCATCGAGGTCAACCCGCGCATCCAGGTCGAGCACACCGTGACCGAGATGGTCACCGGCATCGACATCGTCAAGGCGCAGATCCGCATCGCCGAGGGCGCGGCCATCGGCACGCCGGCGAGCGGCGTGCCGGCGCAGGACGGCATCCGCATCGGCGGCCACGCGATGCAGTGCCGGGTGACGACCGAGGATCCCGAGAACAACTTCATCCCCGACTACGGGCGCATCACCGCGTACCGCAGCCCGGCGGGCTTCGGCATCCGGCTCGACGCCGGCACCGCTTACACCGGGGCGTTCATCACGCGTTCCTACGACTCGCTGCTGGTGAAGGTGACGGCCTGGGCCCCGAGCGCGGAGGAGACCATCGCTCGCATGCACCGCGCGCTGTGGGAGTTCCGCGTGCGCGGCGTGGTGACCAACCTGCGCTTCCTCGACCAGGTGATCGGCCACCCGCTGTTCGAAAACGGCGAATACACGACCAAGTTCATCGACCAGACGCCCGAGCTGTTCCGCTTCGCGCGCAAGCGCGACCGGGCGACGCGTCTGCTGCGTTTCGTCGGTGAGGTGATCGTCAACGGCAATCCCGAGGTCGTCGGTCGCGCGCGGCCGGCGCGGGTGGTCGATCCCCGGCCGCCGAAGCTGCCGATCTCCACGCCCCCGCCCGGCACGAAGCAGAGGCTCGACGAGCTGGGCGCCGCTGGCTTCTCGAAGTGGATGCTGGCGCAGCAGGGCGTGCTGCTGACTGACACCACCTTCCGCGACGCGCACCAGTCGCTGCTGGCGACGCGCTTCCGCACGCGCGACATGGTCGCCATCGCTCCGGCCTACGCGCGCCTCGCGCCCGAGCTGTTCTCGGTGGAGTGCTGGGGCGGCGCGACGTTCGACGTCGCGATGCGCTTCCTGAAGGAGTGCCCGTGGGAGCGGCTGATCGCCTTCCGCGAGGCGATGCCGAACCTGCTGCTGCAGATGCTGCTGCGCTCGGCCAATGCGGTCGGCTACACCAACTACCCCGACAACGTCGTGCGCTACTTCGTCGAACAGGCGGCGAAGCACGGCGTGGACGTGTTCCGCGTGTTCGATTCGCTCAACTGGGTCGAGAACATGCGCGTCGCGATGGATGCCGTGTGCGGGACCGGCCGGCTCTGCGAGGCCGCGATCTGCTACACCGGCAACCTCAGCGATCCCCGCCAGACCAAGTACGACCTCAAGTACTACGTCGGCATGGCGAAGCAGCTCGAGAAGGCGGGCGCGCACATCCTCGGCATCAAGGACATGGCGGGCCTGTGCCAGCCGCGCGCCGCCTACGACCTCGTCAAGGCCCTGAAGCAGGAAGTCGGCATCCCGGTCCACTTCCACACCCACGACACCAGCGGCATCGCCGCCGCCAGCGTGCTCGCGGCCGTGCACGCGGGTTGCGACGCGGTGGACGGCGCGCTCGACGCCATGAGCGGCCTCACCTCGCAGCCGAACCTCGGCTCCATCGTCGAGGCGCTGCGCCACGGGCCGCGCGAGTCCGGCGTGAATCCGGACAACCTGCGCGTGCTGTCGAACTACTGGGAGCAGGTGCGCCACGGCTACGCCGCGTTCGAGAGCGACATGCGCTCGGGTGCCTCCGAGGTCTACGTCCACGGCATGCCGGGCGGCCAGTACACCAACCTGCGCGAGCAGGCCCGCTCGCTCGGCATCGACGACACACGCTGGCACGAGGTGGCCCGGGCCTACGCGCAGGTGAACGAGATGTTCGGCGACATCGTCAAGGTGACGCCGTCCTCGAAGGTCGTGGGCGACATGGCGATCATGATGGTCACCAGCGGCCTCACGGCCGGCGACGTGGTCGACCCGAACGTCGAAGTGGCCTTTCCGGAATCCGTGGTGTCGCTGTTCCGCGGCGACATCGGCCAGCCGGCGGGCGGATTCCCGAAGGAGCTGCAGAAGAAGGTGCTCGGTTCGCAGGTGCCGGACGCTTCGCGGCCCGGCGAGCGCCTCGCGCCGACCGACCTCGAGCAGGCGCGCGCGCAGCTGCAGGAGAAGATGCCGCGCGCGATCACGGACTACGAGTTCGCCTCGTGGCTCATGTACCCGAAGGTCTTCACCGACTACATGGCCGACCGGGTGCACTTCGGCGACACGAGCGTGCTGCCGACGCGCACGTTCTTCTACGGCATGGAGGCCGGCGAGGAAATCACCGTCGATCTCGAGAAGGGCAAGCACCTGATCATCCGCTACGTCGCGACCAGCGAGGCCCACGACGACGGCACGCGCACCGTGTTCTTCGAGCTGAACGGCCAACCGCGCTCGGTGAAGGTGCACGACCGGACCAAGGTCGCGAAGCGCCCGCCGCGGCGCAAGGCCGAGGCCGATCACCCGAACGAGGTCGGCGCGCCGATGCCGGGCACCATCGCGACGGTCAACGTCGTGGTCGGCCACAAGGCGGTGAAGGGCGAGGTGCTGGTCACCATCGAGGCGATGAAGATGGAGACCAGCGTGCGCGCCGAGCGCGACGGCGTGATCAAGGAAGTGGTCACGCGGCCTGGCCAGCAGGTCGACGCCAAGGATCTGCTGATCGTCCTCGAGGACGCGGCGGGATGAACGCGGTCGCCGTCGACGAGGTCCGGCGGCTGTATCCGGCGCTCGCCGGTCTCGGCGAGCGCGCCTTCACGGGGCTCATGAGCCAGGCGCAGGTCGTCGAGCTGCCGGCCGGCACGCAGCTGTTCGCCGAAGGCGCGGTCTGCCGGCAGTTCCCGCTGGTGCTCGCCGGTTCCATCCGCGTCGCCAAGGTGGGATCGGAGCGCGAACTGCAGCTCTATCGCGTCGGGCCGGGCGAGAGCTGCGTGCTCACCAGCAGCTGCCTCGTGGGCGGCAGCGACTACCCGGCGAACGGCGTCGTGGAGAGCGACGTGCGGCTGGTGGTGCTGCCGCGCGCGACCTTCGAGCAGCTGCTCGCCACGCACGCGCCGTTCCGCCAGTACGTGTTCGGGCTGTTCGCCGAGCGCCTCGCCGACATGATGAGCCTCGTCGAGGCGGTCGCGTTCCACAAGCTCGACCGGCGCGTGGCGACGGCGCTGCTCGGTCGCGGGAAAGTGATCGAGGCGACGCACCAGCAGCTCGCCGACGAGCTGGGCAGCGTGCGCGAGATCGTCACGCGCGTGCTGCGCAGCTTCGCCGACCAGGGCCTCGTGCGTCTCGCGCGAGGAGCGATCGAGGTGCTGGATGCGCCCGGCCTGCGGAAGATCGCGGCCGGCGAGTGACGCATGGTGGACGCGCCGAACTTCGTGGACTGCACCCTCGAGCGGCACGGCGATGCGATCCTCGCCATCCTCAACGACGCGATCGCGAATTCGACCGCCCTCTACGACTATCGTCCGCGCGCGCCGGAATCGATGGGGCCGTGGTTCGAGGCCAAGGCCAGGGGACGCTTTCCGGTCCTCGGCGTCGAGGATGCGGGCGGCACGCTGCTCGGCTTCGCGAGCTACGGGACATTCCGGGCCTGGCCGGCCTACAAGTACTCGGTGGAGCACTCCATCTACGTGCGCCGCGACGCGCGCGGGCGTGGCATCGGGCGCGGCCTGTTGCAGAGGCTGGTCGACGCCGCGCAGGCCCAGGACTACCACCTCATGGTGGGCGGCATCGACGTCGACAATGCCGCGAGCATTGCCCTGCACACGGCGCTGGGGTTCACGCACTCGGGCACGATCCGGCAGGCCGGCTTCAAGTTTGGCCGCTGGCTGGACCTCGCGTTCTATCAGCGCATCCTGTCGACGCCGGCCGCGCCCCGGGACGGCTGAAGGGCGCGTCCCGCTACTGCTGCGCGACGTAGGCCAGCAGCAGCGTGAAGCCGGTGATCGCGACGGTGACGTGGACGATGAGCGCGGTGTTCATGATCGGGCGCGACTGGCGGCCGATCAGCGGCGCCAGCAGGCCGGTGAACATCGCCGCCAGCACGCAGGCCGCCGCCGCCGTCATCAGGCCACCCCCGGGAACGATCTGTCGATCCGGCGTGCCGTGCAGCAGCATGGCCATGACCTCGAGCCCGCCGCCGCCGAGCAGCAGGTGAAAGCCGATCATCACCGGCTTGCTGCGGACGCCGCGCAGGTAATTGAGTCCGAGCAGCGTGCCGAGGATGGCGGCGCCGGTCAGCAGCAGCAGGGCGGGCAGGGCTTGCATCGTGGTTCTTGCGGTCGGTGGAACCCGGGGCGATCCTAGCAGGCGTCCACCGGGGGGAGACAACCATGCGTCCTGCGTCCGCCATCGTCGCCACGTTCGCGATTGCAGGTCTGGCGCACGCCGCAGCGACGCCTCCGGCCGAGCCCGCACCGGTCCCGACCGTCGTGGCGCCGGGCCTGTGGTGGATCCCGGGCGGGATCCGGGCCGGCCACCAGCCGGACGGCAACAGCGTCGTGCTGGAGGCGCGGGACGGACTCGTCGTCGTCGACACCGGTCGCCACGCCTGGCACCGCGAGGCCATCCTCGCGCTGGCGCAGGAACGCCACCGCCCGATCGTGGCCGTCGTCAACTCGCACTGGCACCTCGACCACGTGAGCGGCAACCCGGCGTTGCGCGCGGCCTTTCCCGAACTGAAGATCTACGCCAGTCGCGCCATCGACGGGGCACTGGCCGGGTTCCTCGCGAAGAGCGAGCGGGAGTCGGCCGGGTATCTCGCCGACGAGTCGATTCCCGCCACGATGCGCGACGACATCCGCGCCGATGCCGAGACGATCCGCAACGGCGCGGCCCTCGAGCCCGACGTGCCGATCACGTCGTCGGCGACGATGTCGCTCGGCGGACGCAAGGTGCAGGTGCACCTCGCGGCGAATGCGGCGACGGCCGGGGACGTGTGGCTGTATGACCCGGCCACGCAGGTGGCCATCGTGGGCGATCTCGTCACGCTGCCGGCGCCATTCCTCGACACCGCCTGCCCGGACGGCTGGCAGCACGCGCTGGGTGAGGTGGCGGCGTCGAAATTCGAGAAGGTGATTCCCGGGCACGGCGCGCCGATGGATCGCGCGCAGTTCGAGTCGTATCGCGCGGCCTTCGCGGGCTTCGTCGCGTGCGCCGCTTCGACGAGTGCGAAGGAGGCGTGCTCCGCACAGTGGGCCGATGCCGTGCAGCCGTTGCTCGGGGCCGACGCGAAAGAGCGCCAGCGAGCCGAGGCTTATGCGGCCTATTACGTCGACCTGCTGCGGGCGAACGGCGGCCGCAGTGAGTACTGCTCGTCGGGAAAGGCAGCGGGGTAGGCGCGGGGATCGTGGTGCCGGTGGATGCCGTGACGCGTGCCGGACGTTTCCGCGGAAACGTCAACTAAATCTCGTCAATCGCACGACAGGCGTAAGTCGACCCAATACCGACGCTCAACGAACCAGTATCAAGGCGGCGACGATCGCGAGCAGTCCGGCAAACAACGCGAGGACACCCTTTCGGATCACCGGCTGGCCGGCCTCATTCGCCTTGGCCTGTTCGCACTTGAAAAGCCGCCAGTACACGTAGGCTGCCAAAGGTACGGTGACCACGAACTTCAGGGCAGGATCTACTCCAAGCGATGCCAGCAGGTTGTCCTCAGCGACACGCAATTCACGGGCCCAATAGAAGCGAGCAACGACAAGAAGCATCGCCGCAATGATCGCCCACTCAATAAACGTTAGACCGAGAAACGTTCGTGGTTGCATGTAGTGTCTTTACGGCTGAACGTCCGGTTCTGGCCAATCCTAGCCTAGTTCAACCGGCAGCTTCCGACCCACTCGAGACGTTTCCGCGGAAACGTCAACTAAATCTCGTTAATCGCGCGAC
>WBZM01003223.1_pt1 | contig 12886 bp, 5 predicted proteins | sample 5204271 | NCBI WGS metagenome assembly WBZM01 (sample SAMN12344346, study PRJNA552823) | activated sludge metagenome | biome: Activated sludge suspended growth; feature: Nitrification reactor; material: Wastewater; isolation source: activated sludge from nitrification reactor of wastewater treatment...
CGCCCCGGTAGCGTAAAGAAATCTGTGTCTGGTTCTTGCGGCCCTGGAAACAAAGGGAGAACAAGAACATGGGACTCGGAGATCAGTTGATGAAGATCGTGGTGAAGGTGGGCGACGTGGTGGAGCTCGCCCGGCGGTTCCGCGCCGAGCCCGTCGCGGCGATGCAGGAGGTCGTCACGCAGGTGCGCGCGACGGTCGTGCAGACGCTCGAGCGGGTGATGGACGCCGAGATCGACTTGGTGCTCGGCGAGGGCAACGACCCCGCCAACAAGCGCAACGGCCACACCACCCGCACCTACGCCATCAAGGGCGTCGGAGAGGTCACGGTGAAGGTCCCGCGCGACCGCAAGGGCGCCTTCAAGAGCGCCGTCGTGCCGCCCTCCAAGCGCTACGACGAGGCCATCGAGAAGGACATCGCCATGCTCCACCTCGCCGGCATCTCCACCCGAACCCTCGCCCTGGTGAGCCGCCGCGTCCTCGGCCTCCACCTCTCCGCCCAGGAGGTCTCCAACTCCATGCAGGCCGTCGTCCCGGCCGCCAGGAGGTTCCTGGAGCGCCCGTTGGGCGACCGCCGATGGGTCTTCCTCTACGTCGACGGCACCTACTTCTCCGTCCGCCGCAGCACCGTCGCCAAGGAGCCCACGCTCGTCGTCCTGGGCATCGACGACACCGGCCGCAAGAGCGTCCTGGCGATGATGCAGGGGGACAAGGACGCGCGGTCGACGTGGAGGGTGGTGTTCGCCGACCTGAAGGCGCGCGGGCTCGACGCGTCGGCGGTGCGGTTCGGGGTGATGGACGGCCTGCCGGGGCTGGCGGCGGAGTTCCGCGAGGCGTTCCCGAACGCGCAGGTGGGCCGGTGCTGGGTGCACAAGGCGACCAACGTGTTCGCTCGGGTGCCGAGGCGCTACCAGTCGGGGTTCAAGGCGTCATGGGACGCGGTGCAGTACGCGTCGGACGAGGGGGCGGCGCGGGCGGCGTTCGAGTCGCTGAAGGGCCAGTGGGGCGCGACGTGCGGCGACGCGGTGGAGGTGATGGAGCGTGACCTCGCCGATCTGCTCTCGCACTACCAGATGCCGCAGGCGTACTGGGACGCGCTGCGGACGACGAACCCGATCGAGCGGGTGAACAAGGAGTTCAAGCGGCGGACGAAGTCGATGGAGCAGGCCGGGGTGGACACGCTGCGGGTGATGCTCGCCTTCACCGCGCTGCGGCTCGAATTCGGGTGGCTCAAGACCCCCGTCACCGCCCCCAACCTCGCCCACCTCAAGTACGCCAGGCGACGGGAAGAACGCCTCGAGGAGATCGCGAAAACGCTTCTACACTAGGGCTTTCGGAGCAAAATGCCGTAGCCCAGACACAAAATACTTTACACGACCCTCGCCCCTGTTGGGCTCCAGCCAGTAGTGGAGGCCGGTGAGGCACCGGTAGGCGATGAGCCCGATGGGCCAGAGGTCGGTCGCCGCCGACACCTGGCCTTGGAGCGCCTGCTCGGGGGCCATCCAGAGCGGCGAGCCGATCGCGGTCGTCGCCGTCGCCGAGGTGCGGCGCTCCTCGAGCACGCGACCGATCCCGAAGTCGAGGATCTTCGCGGTGAAGGGCAGGCCGGGAGACTCCGCGGCGCAGATGAAGATGTTCTCGGGCTTGAGGTCGAGGTGCAGGACGCCCGCGGCGTGCGCGGCGGCGATCCCGTGGCCGACCTGTTCGAGCAGCACGACCAGTTCGCTCCAGGGGAGCCGCCCACGTCGCCGCAGTACGCCCTCGAGGTCCTCGCCGTGGAGGAGCTCCATGACGAGCCACGGAAGCGCGAGGCCCTCGTCGACCCCCGAGGCGATGACCTTGACCACGTGCGCGCTGCGAAGGCCCGAGCTCTTCCTCGCCTCCTCCAGGAAGCGCTGCCGGACTCTCTGCCCGCGCTCGGAGTCACTCGGGCCGTGCGCCCCGTCCAGCATGACCTTGAGCGCGCGGGTCTCGCCGATGCTCACCTGCTCGACGACGTACACCGCGCCCATCCCGCCCTCGCGGAGCGGGCGAACCACCCGGAAGTCACCGCCGATGATCGTCCCCGGCGTCAGCATGGCGGCCGCTCCGTGAGGGGGAGCCTCGCTGCCGCAGTTTCGTCCGCTCGTGCCATGTCGCTCTCCTCGAACGTGGAGCGGCGACCATAACACAATATTTAGCCATGTGTTTCTGTCGGCCTCCGGCCCGGTACGCCCTCGTCATGAGCACGCGCGGCGATCAGCCCGGAGAGGCGGCAGATCCAGCCTCCCGATCGGCCCTGGCGCGTGTCGCGACCAACCTCCGGCGCCTCCGCCACGCCCGCGGCTGGACACAGGAGGAGGCGGCACGCCGTTGTGGCGACATGGCGGCTCAGTATTTCCAACTTATTGAGCGCGAGGGCGTCAATGTCACCGTCTCCACGCTGTCCCGGCTCGCGCAGGGGCTCGGCGTGGACATCGTCGATTTGCTCGCTCCCGGTGACCCTCTCCCGCCGCGTGTCGCAGGGCGTCCGCGGAAGCGCAGGACCTCCGCGGAGGGGGAGGGTGCTGCCTCCGTTCAGGCGCTCCAACCGAACGAGCCTCAACCTGAGAAGGCGGCGCCGGGCATCGAAGGCGCGGAAACGAAGCCAACCAGCGAAGACTGACGGCGTCGCGGCGTCAAGCGTCAGGGGAGTGGCGTTGGCGTCGGCGTCAGCCGGTGTCGACGATCTGTGGTGGGAAGGCCGAAGGACGGGCTGGAACGGCTGTTTGGTCGCCGTGGCCGCTCGCGGCGAATTACCTTGTGAATTACCAAGTGATTTACCGTGTAGGGTAATTCGATCCGCGTCTTATACACGTCGGGTCTCTCGCTGAATTCCCGTCGATTTAAAGGCCCGTCATTTCGCCGAAATCACGGCACGGCGATCCGCGATTTTTACACGTCGGGTCACGCGGTTGGGGATGCCCGTCCCTTGCTGCGGATCGAGTCTGACCACCCTGGCCGCGTGTGGGGAGCTTGTTTTGTCAACCCTGTATGGCGCGCATGATGTCGAGGGCCACGCGTTGGGGGTGTTGACAGAATGATCTCCGCGGCGGGCGTGATCGACCGTCCGTCCGCCGACCGACACACCCACGTCGGTGCCGCCGATGCTTCCCGCTATCGAGGAGCATCACGCGCTGTCCTGCGACTGCGCGCGGTCGCTGCCGTTCGGGGCCGGAAGGCATTCCAGCACGAGTATCCTGGCGATTTTCTCGCGCAGAGAAAAGACGCCAGAGGATTTACACGAGGGACGACGCCACGGCTTTTCAGGAAGAATATTTGGCCCGCAATCTCGCGAGTTCTGCGGCCTCTCTGCGTTTGGAGGACTTTATTTTGAAGGCTCACCCGTCGCCCCCTGGATGAGCACGGCACTCCTCGTCGAGCCGAGGACGGCCTTCGCCGCCGTCACATCGACCAGCGCCGTCCGCCGCGTCGCCATGAGCAGCGCATCGGGCAGGCAAACGTCGAACTTCGACTCGGGGCCCGTCGCCCCGTCGAGCGCCTCGCGCTCCGCCCGTTCGCCCCAGTCTTCGCTCCGAAGCCCGCTCGCGAGCGCCGACACCTCGGCCGCGGAGAGGGGCGTCGTCGCGCGCACCGAGAGGTTGCCTGCGGTCCACTCGCGACCGCTGAGAACCCGCAGGCCGGCCGCCAGCGTTCGGTTGATCGTCGCCCCCGCGAACGTGTGCCACGTCACCCCGTCGTCGGTGACCTCGAAGGGCGCGGCGCCGGGCTCCACCAGCCCGTCGTACCCGTTGCGCAACTCGTCGAGGCACTCACGCGCGGGCCGCGTGAGCGCGGCAACAGCCCCGTCGTCGCGGAGCACGGCCTTCATCTCCTGACAGATCTCCCACGACAGCCCGAGGGGCGTGCCGAGCCACGATGGAACGCGCCCAGATGTCGCGGGCTCGACCTCGCAGACGCCGCGTGCCCAGTCCGTCCGCACCACCGACCACGCCCGCCCCGCGAGGCGGAAGCACAGCGCCCGCTTCTCGTCGTGGAGCGCGTTGAGGAAGGTCGCCTGCACCGTCCCGACGTCGGCGCCGCGGTGCACCACGCGCAGCACACGCGGTGCCGAGAACACCGCGTAGAGCTCGAAGAAGTGCTTCGCGCCGAAGAGCTTCTCGCCGCGCGACCCCAGTGAGAGGAGCCCGTCCCCTTCGTGTAGGATCTCCCGCGCGACCATCGTGTCGACGATCGCCTGCAGCGTCGCGTCGTCGACGTCGGCGAACCCCGCCGCCCCGTCGAGCCACCCCCGGATGCGGTGCCGCGACACGCCGGCCTCCTGCAGCGTCAGCGCGAGGATCTGGTGGGCGAGGACGTGGTGGCTCGCGCGCAGCGGGCGGACGTCCTCGACCCAGCCCCGCTCGACGAGGCGGGTCATCGCCGCCGACTGCACCACGGACTCCGGCGAGGCGCAGAGGAACGTGCAGGTGGAGCGGGTGCCGGGGCGGCGGCCCGTCCGGCCCATCCGCTGGAGGAGCGCGGAGACCGTCGACGGGGCGTCGACCTGGATCACGTGGTCGAGGTCGCCCACGTCGATGCCGAGCTCCATGGTGGCCGTGCACACGATGGCCGTGTTGCGCCCCGTCGCGAACTGCTCCTCCGCGCGTGCCCGATCCGCGCGGCTGATGGCGCTGTGGTGGACGAACACCTCCGTCCCGCGCCCCGCCATCGCCGCCGCCACCCGCTCGGCCTGGCTGCGGCTCTCCACGAACACCAGGCTCTTCTTGAAGCGCCCGATCCGCGCGGCCTCCTCCGCCGCCGCGTCGACGTCGGGGACGCGGTCGACTCGCATCTCCCGCGGCGTCGGCTCCTTCGGCGGGTCGACGAGGCGGAAAGGTCGTCGGCTCGACCCCTGAAGCCAGCGGCCGATCTCGCCGGGGTTGCCCACCGTCGCCGAGAGCCCGATCCGCTGCACGTCGCGGCCGCAGAAGCGTGTGAGGCGCTCGAGCAGGCTCACGAGGTGCGCACCCCGCTGGTCGCCCGCGAAGGCATGCACCTCGTCAACGATGATTGCCGAGAGCCCTGCGAAGAGCCGACGGGCGTCGGTCTTCTCGGAGATGAGCATCACCTCGATGGACTCCGGCGTCGTCAGGAGCAGGTGCGCCGGCGCGCGGCGCACCCGGTCCTTCGACGAGGCCGCGACGTCGCCGTGCCACTTGAACGACTCCAGGCCCACCATCCGCGCGTAGCGGCCGATGCGCTCCTCCTGGTTGTTGAGCAGCGCGCGGATCGGGCACACGTAGAGCGCGGCGACCGGCCCGATCCCCTCCGTGAGGATGCGGGAGAGCACCGGGAAGACGCTCGCCTCCGTCTTGCCGCCGGCGGTCGGCGCCAGCACCACCGCGTTGTCGCCGTCGAGGATCGCCTCCGCCGCTCGCTCCTGCACCGGGCGCAGCGAGCGCCAGCCGAGGTCGTGGACGATCGCGTGTCGGAGGTTGGGGTGGAACCGCTGGAAGGCGCTCATCGGCTACCCGTCGAGGCGGCGCCGGGCGGGGACGGGCGGCGACTCTGCCTCCTCGACCTCGCCGTCGGGCGGGGGGCGGCCGAGGCGGGCGGCGAGCTCCTCGGGGCGCAGCGCGTCGTCGTCGATGGCGAGACGGTAGTGGGCCCGCGGGTCGAAGTCGGCGAACTGGTCGACCCGGTCGAGCACGTCGACCAGCTCGCGGAGGAACACCCGCGGGCACACCTCGACGTGGCCCCCGAAGCCCTCGGTCACCTGGTCGACCAGCGCCGCGACGAAGACGTCGTCCACCGCCGCGCGGACCCGCGCGACGTCCTGCGCCGGGAAGAGGTCGCGCACGCGCCGCCCGGCCTCGCAGAGCCGCGCCCGGTCGAAGGCGGGGAGGCGCACCTGTGGGGCGCGCGGGTTGTCGAAGCGGGCGTCGGCCTCGAAGCGGGTCGCGACGCGCTGGTAGAGCGGCGGGAGCGACTTCACGCCCTTGTAGCCGTCGAAGAAGTCGGGCGTCCCGGTGATCACGAGGTAGAGGCCGGGCAGGTGGTTGTCGGCCAGCATGTCGACGAGCTGCCGCAACGCATTGAGCGCCTTCTCGCGCGTGGGCCCCGCCATGCGTTGGACGGTCTCGACCTCGTCGAGCACCACCACCAGCCCCGCGTGCCCCGACTGCCGAAGGAGCAGGAGCAGCCCGCGGAGGAAGGTGAGCGCGGCCTGCCCATCGACCGCTCCCTTCACGCCGGCCTTCGAGGTGACGGACCGGTCGACGTGGGGCTGGCCCGCGAGCCACGCGAGCAGGCCCTGCGCCGTGGCGAAATCGCCAGCGTCCAGCGAGCGCTGGTAGGTGCGCAGCACTGCCGCGAAGGCGGGGTTCTGCGCGGTGAGCGCGGCGAGCTTGTCCTCGAGCCGCTCCACCACCGCCGCCGAGAACGCGGGGTCGTCCTCGGAGAGCCCCCGCAGGCGCGTCACCTCCTCGCCGACTTCGAAGAGCCAGCCGTCCACCACCGCCTTGAACGCGCCGACCCCCTCGGAGTCGGTGGTGAGGCGCTCCATCATGCGCCGGTACACCGTCTCCAGGTGTTGGAGGGGCGTGTCGTTGACGGAGATCTGCACCTCCGACGTCGCGAAGCGCTGCGCGCGGGCGCGGGCGCAGAGGAGGCGCGTCGCGAAGGTCTTGCCCGTCCCGTAGGCGCCGCGGATCCACTTCGCCGCGCCGCGCCCCGAGCCCTGTCCGACGAAGGCGAGCTCCGCCTCGACCGCCGCCATCAACGGGTCGAGGCCCGTCGCGAAGTGGTGGAGCCCGCGCGCTGGTACCGCGCCCGTGCGGAGCGCCGCGATGATCTCGCGGGCGTCGTCGACCGCCACGCTCACGACGGGCCACCCTGGACGGTGTACTGCGTCTCGCCGTCGGGGAGCGTCTCCGTGCGGAACACGTCGTGCCCCGCGGCGTGCAGCTTGCGGTGGAGTTTGATCATGAAGCCGCTCATGCGTGCGAGGGGTCGCGCGATGGCCTTCGCGAGGTCGCGGGCGCGGACCGAGCCGTTCTGCGCGAGCGCGGCGAGGGCCCCGCGTTCGGCGTCGTCGAGCTCCGCGAGGACGGCGTCGGGGAGCCCGAGCCGCGCGAGCTGTGAGGCGCGAGGTGCCGGGAGGTCGGCGACGAAGAGCTCGCGCTGGGGCTGCGACTGCGGGCGCGACGCCTTCGGTGTCGCGCCGGCGGGCGTCGAGCGCTCCTTGCGGGGCGGGGCCTTCGGCGCGGGCGCCTCGCGCGCGCTGCCGAACCACCACACGGGCTGGTCGGCGGGGAAGCCCTTCTCCTGGAGCCAGGCCATCGGCACCACCATCTCCTCGAGGGCGCAGCCGCCGTGGAAACCCACCTGGGGCGACCCCTGGTGCGAGCCCATGCGCCACGCAAACGCCTGCCGCGCGCCCGCGTCGCCGAGCCCCTGCAGGTCGACCTCGATCCAGCCGTCGGGGGGGGCCTCGCCGGGCGCGAGAGTCTTGAAGCGGGGTGTGGCGCCGTTGCCGACGCGGAGGTCCTTCGACCACCAGGGGCTGTGGCCGTGGTCGGCGACGACGAGCACGAGACGCGCCGCGCGGAAGGCCTCTCGCAGGGCCGGCAGGAGGCCCCCGATGGCGGCCGCACCTACCTTCACCATCGCCCCGGTGTTGGCCGAGCCGATCTGGTCATCGATGGCGTTGAAGACGGCGGCGACGACGTCCACGGAAGTGTCCGCCAGTGCGCTGCGAAGAGCGACCCCTCCGTCGGCGAGGTCGCCCTTGAGGAAGAGCTGGCGCATGCGGCCGCTGAGGTGGGGGTTCTGACGGAATCGGGCCGGGTCGGTGACGCGCTCTTGCGTGTCTCGCCAGATCGTCTCCGCGGCCCACGCATCCTTGGGGACCTCGCCGAGGAAGATGGCGCCGCGCGCATGGCTGGTGATCGTCGGCAAGGGGGCGAGCGCGGGCGTCCCCATCGCCTCGCCCGAGGGGCCGACCGTGAGCCCGATCGGCAAGGTTGTCATCGCCGCGAGCTCCTCGATGAGCTCGAGGAACACCGGGTAGCTGCACCCGTCGAGCACCACCAGGAACATCCCCCGCCGCTTGTTCTTGTCCGCGCCCTCGGGCAGCGGCGTGGTGTCGACCTTCGGGAGCGCGTGGTCGCGCCACAGGCGGTGAAGCGGCACGACGCCGTCGGCGTGGAGCGCGCGCTGGTAGCCCGCCGCGAGGGTGCGGGCGAATTCGCCGTTCCAGGTGTCGCGGCGTTCACGGTAGCGCGCGAGGAGCGCTTCGGCGGTGTGCTGGTGGTCGACGTTGACGGCCAGGAGCCGTCGGAGGCGGGCGGCGGTGACGTCCGCGAAGGCCCCATCGCGGAGGTACCGGACGATGTGGCCCTGCGTCGTCTCGGGCGTGGCCTCGGGCATCGCGAGGAAGCGCCCGAGGCGGGCCATCTGGGCCAGCACGTCGAGCACCATCTCCTGCGTCGCGGCGGCGCGGTGCGCGCGCAGGGCCTGGACCTCCGCATCGGTGACGGGCTCGCCCGCGCCGATCCGGCGGGCGATGTCAGCGCACGCGTTCTCGAGCCCGAGCGGGAGGTAGCGGCTCTGCGCCAGCATCGCGCGGGGCAGGTAGCGGCGCCCACGATCCTCGGCCTTGCGGAGGAGGAGGCTGGCGGTGGCCTCGGCCTCCGGGGAGGCACGAAGCACGTCCATCACGCCCTCGGCGAGGCGCGCGACGCGGACGCGGAGGTCGCGCCGCGCGGCGGCCCCGTCCGTGTAGCCGGGAGCCCAGATGAGCGCGCCCCAGGCAGACTCCGGCACGTCCTCCGCGACGGCCAGGAGGAGACCGCTCACGACGATCTCGTGGAAGCGCTCCGGGGTTTCGAGCGCCCACACGATGAGCCGCCCCTCTCCCGGATACACCTGTGGGAGCGTGCGTTCGAGGAGCGCGCGGGCGGGGCCTTCGAGCTTCGGCGGCGCGCGGAGCCATGCCGCCACGAGCTCGGTCGCGGTCATCGCGCGGAGGCGTCGGCCGACGCAGGCGTCGACCACGAGCTCGTCGAGGAGGCGCCGGTCGATCACGGTGGGCAACGTGCGCTCGGTGACGAAGCGCGCCACCTCGTCGAGGTGGGCGAGGGCCAGCGCGACCACGTCGTCGTCGACGCCGGCGAGGCGGATGCCGAGGACGGAGCTGAGCACGTCGGCAGGCTCCAGCGCCTGAACGCGGGCGCCATGCGCGCGGCGGATGAGGTCGGGTGGGAGGCGGCGGGCGAGGTCGTCGGGGACGAGCGCTATGAGCGGCGCACCGCCCGATTTCCAAAGCAACCGGCGCAGCGCGAGCTCGGTGCGGGGCCGGGCGACCAGGTAGGTCTCCCCGCGCGACGTGGGGATCGACTCGGGCAGCTCGCCGAGCCCCTCGCCGTCGAGCGCGAGCAGGTAGCCGCGCTCGAGCGGACCGCCGGCCTGCTCGACCAGCTTCTTCAGCAGGAGCACCGCGTCCGAGCGCATCGGTCAGCTCTTCTTTCGCACGACGACGTCGACGTCCGCCAGCTCGATGCCGGTCTCCCGGAGCTTCGTGCGCAGCTCGCGCCAGAAGTCCCCGAGCACGTCGCCGTCGGTGAGGTTCACCTGCGTGAAGCGGATCACTTCGCCCTCCACGGGCGGCGGAGGCGGCGGGGGCGGTGGAGGAGGCGGCGGGGGCGGCGGGGGCGTCGGGTCGGGCTCGCGGGCGAGGGCCTTGGCGACGAAGGCGTGGGCCTCCTCGTTCCAGCGCGCGATGACCTCGGGGGTGAGCGGCCGCTCCTGCTCACCGTCCGCCAGGCACGCGGACAGGGCGTCGCGGAACGACTTCGCCTCCGTGCCCATCGTCGGGTGAGGCGTGAGGGAGGCGAGGAGCAGGAGGGTGCGCTCGTCGATCGCCGCGACGGCCTTCGCGACCGTCGGGAGGCGCCGCAGCGCGGTTCGAACGGGGTCGGTGTGGTTGTCGGGCCACGCGGCGAGGAGCGCGCGGAGCATCGCGCAGGAGTCGGTCCCCGGCGCGGCGAGTGGGGCGAAGCGGGCGATCGCGTCCGCGAGCTCCGTCTTGCGCCGGGTGGGCGCAGCCTCGAAGTGGGCGAGGCGGGCGTGGAGCCCCTGAAGGGATTCGCGCAGCCCCTGCGCCTTCGTCCGAAGCACGGCGGCGAAGCGGTCCTGCTCGGTGAGGGTGCGGTGGGGGGCGGGCTTGTCGACCCCGAACACGTCGGGGCCCAGCTCACGCAGTCGGCTCCACTCCGCGGGCTCGACCAGCGACGCGCGCTGGAGCGTGAGCGGGATGGGCGGCTTGCGCTCGATGCGCACCTCGAAGGGCTCCCCCGACACGGCCTGGAGCGCGCGGAAGCCGCAGGCCCGCGTGAGGAACACCAGGAAGAGCGAGCGAACCTCGGGGTCGAGGCCGAAGACGCGCTCCAGGTGCTCGTCGACGGGCTGCCAGTGGACGTTGGCCTCCTGCGCGCGGTCGAGGACGGCCTTGATGTAGCGGCTGTCGCGGCGGAGGCTGCCGCGGATCTGCCCCGGCGTCACGACCTCCAGGGGCACGCCGAGGCCCCGAACGACCTTCCCGGTGGCCTCGTCGAAGGGCGCGGAGTCGGCGTTCTCCGCGGCGGTGACCATCCACTCGCAGAGGGAGCGGAGGTCCTCGACGCGCGGCTCGATGCCGAACTCGGGGTGGTGTGGGTGCGCGCGGTCGAGGAGCTCGCGGGCGAAGGCTTCGAGGTTCCTCTCCAGTTCCTTGTGGGGGACCTTGGTGGGGACGTCCGACGTGAGGGCGACGGCCTCGCCGTGGTCGAAGTAGACCTCCTGGAGGATCTTCTCGACCTTCTGCTCCATGTTCTGGGCGACGTTGCGCGCCTGCTCGATGACGGCGGCCTTGTCCGCGCCGTGCAGGTGCTGGAGCACCTCGTCGTCGGCGTGCGGCCCCAGCAGGAACTCCGCCGCCGCGTACTCCGACAGCGCGTCGAGCTCGGAGCGGGTGAAGTGGCGAGGGAGCCAGGCGATGGTGAGCAGGGAGCCGCCCTTGCGCGCGTCGCGCACGCGCTGTCGGTCTTCCTCGACGGTGTGGCCGGGGTCGTCCCAGGGGTAGTCGACGAGGATGCGGAAGCGTTCGCCGTCGCGGGGCTTGAAGTCCGTCGGCTTGAGCTCGCGCACGTTGCGGATCGCGAGGGAGCCCTTACGGGTGGTGCCCTTCCACTTCACGGTGATCTCCCCCTCGTTGGGGAGGCCCGGGCCGAAGTCGTTGCGCTTCTCGAGCTTCAGCGCCTTCTTGAGCAGCGCGTAGAAGGGCTTGAAGCGCTCGGCGCCCACCTTGGCGCGGGCGCGCTCGAGCACCTCGCCGAAGTTGACGCCCTGGAGCACCACAGACACCACCGCCGCGCCGCCCTTGCCGCTCACCTGGAGCGCGCGGACGATGCGGGAGAGGTCGACGAGGTCCTGGTGGACGGAGGCCTCGCGGCCGCGGTCGGTCTCGCCCTCCACCTCGGCGTCGTTGAGCTGGACGAGGCGCGACACGGCGAGGCCCGCGGTCCCCTTGAGGCGCGGGGAGATCTCGGCGAGGAGGGCGGTCTTGATGATCTGGTCGAGGGTGCGGCGGCGCGCGGCGTCGAAGCCGGTCTTCTCGCCCTCCCGCTCCATCTGGTCGAGCGCGGGGCGGAAGCGCTGCCAGTAGAGCGAGTGGATCGCGCGGAGGTCCTGCACGCGCTTGCCGCCCTCGACGCCCGCCTCGGGGAAGATCGCCTCGAACGCGGCCCCCGCCGGGAGGAACTCGCCGAGGGGGAGCGTCGGGTAGTGGACCACCAGCAGCTCGTAGAGGAGCCGGAGCGCGGTGCGCTCGCGCTGCATGAGGGACGAGATGTCGATGAGCATCTCGATGAGCGCGGGGTGGAAGGGGTACACGTCGCGGAGGTAGTCGGCGTCGCCCTTCTGGAGGAGCGTGGGGAGGAGCTTGCGGTGGCGCTCGGTGAGCTCGTCGACGACGCGCTGGACCTCCGCGGCGGCGGCGGGGCGGCGCTTGAGGACGCGCTCCTTGCAGATGTGCCGGAGCTCGACGTCCTGGAGGATGGTGAGCTCGAAGCGCTTCGAGTGGTGGTCGAGGTGCTCGTGGAGCTGGTCCTCCGCCACCATGTCGGGGAAGAACTCCTTCAGGTTGCGCTGGCGCGCGACGAAGGCGAACACCGGGAGCGCGCGGCGGCCGTCCGCGTGGTCGACGATCACGTTGAGCTGGTTGATGGCCCGCTTGAATTGCGCCCCGCTCTTCTCGCTGAGCCAGAGGAGGAACTCGTCCACCAGGAGGACGACGCCCCCGTACCCCTGCCCCTTCGCGTGGCGGGCCATGCGCTGGAGCCCTTCGGCCCAGTTGGGGTCGAGGCCGGCGCTCGCCGCGTCGCGCCCCTTCCACTGGAGCCAGGCGTGGGCGAAGTCCTCGCGCTCCTGGGGCGTGCCGGCCTCGACGGCGTCGAGGTCGTCGGGCGCGCCGCAGACCCCCGCCTCCGACGCGCGCCGCCAGAAGACGTCGCCGTACTGGGCCGCCTCGCGGCGCGCCTCGGCGACGAGCTCCGTCACGTCGATGAAGGAGAAGGGCGGCTTCCCGGAGAGCTCGAGCGTGCGGTTGAAGCCGTCGTAGACGATGCGGTCGAAGCCCGTGTCGGCCCCGCCCGCGCTCACCATGTGGAGGCGGACGACCAGCAGGCGGGCCTCGCGGATCCACGCGCGGTGCTTGCCGGCGAGCTCGCGCAGGAGGGCGTCGTCCTTGCCCCAGGCGACCGCGGAGTCCTCCAGGAGCAGCCCGAGGAAGCTCATGAAGTGGCTCTTGCCCGAGCCGAAGCTGCCGTGGATGAAGCGTCCGAGGTCTTCGCCGCGCTCCCAGGCCCGCTTCATCCCGTCGAGGATGACC
>WBZM01003224.1_pt1 | contig 12885 bp, 11 predicted proteins | sample 5204271 | NCBI WGS metagenome assembly WBZM01 (sample SAMN12344346, study PRJNA552823) | activated sludge metagenome | biome: Activated sludge suspended growth; feature: Nitrification reactor; material: Wastewater; isolation source: activated sludge from nitrification reactor of wastewater...
TACCTGAAACGGCACTCGCTCGCCTTCACCACCTCGCTCCACACCAAATTTCCCGAGTACCTGGCCGCACGCTACCGGCTTCCCCTGGCGTGGGGTTACCGCTTCATGCGCTGGTTTCACCGCCCCGCGGCGGCCACGCTGGTCACGACGGAGTCTCACCGCCGGGAACTGAGCAACTGGGGTCTGGAACATTTGGTCGTCTGGGGGCGGGGGGTGGACACATGCCTCTTTTCCCCCCGGCCCCGCCTTGCCAACCACCAGCCGGTCCTGCTCTATGTCGGGCGGGTAGCCGTGGAAAAAAATCTGGAGGCCTTTCTTAGGCTTAAGGTCAGAGGCCACAAGGTCGTCGTCGGTGATGGCCCCCAACGAGCCGCCCTGCAGGAGCGGTATCCCGGGGTGATCTGGCGTGGCTATTACCAGGGTCAGGAACTGGCCAAGGCCTATGCCGAGGCCGATGTCCTGGTCTTTCCGTCGCTGACCGACACTTTCGGTCTCGTGATGCTGGAGGCCATGGCCTGCGGCACCCCGGTAGCCGCCTACCCCGTCACCGGTCCACGGGATGTGATCCGCGAGGGTGTCAGCGGGGCCCTGGATGAGGATTTGGCCCGGGCGGTGGAGCGGGCGCTTCGCATCCCGCGGGAACGGGTCCGCGCCTTTGCCGAGGAACATGATTGGCGGGCAATTGCCCGCCGCTTCCGAGAGGCGCTTATCCCTCTGAAAGGAAATACAAGAATTCCGCTAGGTCTGCCGCTGGCCCGGCAATGGCGTTAAGCCCGATTGATGCCCACGGGCGCGGGCCTGGGATAGGGTGAGCTAGTCAGGGTGGATACGCCACCCCGCCGATAACCCTCACGCAGCCTGTTGCCCCGCGAGTAAGCGCTTCGCGCCGTCCTGGCCCAGATACTTCTCCAGGAGATCCGGCTCCACCTGGCGCAGGTCCACCATCAGCAGACAGTCAACGACCTGGCTGAAGGCAGGGTCGACGTTGAAGCCAAGAATCCGGCCACCAAGCTTGAGATACTGACGAAGCAATACCGGCACTCCCTTGCCATCGCGCTCAAGCTGGGCGATCAGATCGGAGACGGAGGTCAGATCGAGACTGTCCAGATCAGCCCGCGACAGGAGAGGCTCGCGAGCAGGGCGGAAATGATGACGAGCACGAATTTCCCGAGCCAGATTCGCTTCCAGCCGGTGATGACGCAGGAAACGCACTAGGAGATCCTGGGAGCGGGGATGATAGTCATTGCTGACGCTGACAGGTCCGACCAGCAAGTATTTGTCCGGTTGTCTGGCAACATAAGCCCCGATACCCCGCCACAGGAGTAAAAGAGGACTGTAGCTGCGCTGAGCTTCGGGACGTACAAAGGATCGTCCCAGTTCGAGGGCCGGCCTCAGGGCTTGCGTCAGGCGGCCTGACATCCGGAACAGGGAATGCGTGTAGAGCCCCTTGCGTCCGAACGGCCCAAGATGTCGGCGATGCGGCCCAACCGATAGCCTCCAACCACGCAGGACTTGGTGTCATCCCAAATGAAGAGTTGAAGGTAATAGGCATCATAAAGGTCGATATCAGCCGCTTGACCGGTGCCCTCCCCCACCGCGCGGAAGCTCAACTCCCGCAGACGACCGATCTCTTGGATAATCCAGGGAATCTGGTCAGCCTCCGCGTAGAAAACCCGTTGGCAACCACTGGTCAGCAGGCAGTTCTCAACCGGTAGATTGTCAATTTCAGCCTTCATCAGGGCCGCATTGACCGGGGATCGCAAGGGAACCAGGCCAGTACCCTGGTCGAACGACGCCGCTCCTTCCGGACTAGGCTGACGTTGGCTACCCAAGAGATAGGTCTGGGTGCGAAGAAAGCGCATCGCGGCCTCGTCGGAAGCCAGTTTACCCAACTTGGCGGCGCTGATCGGCTTACCAATCCGCAGTTCGATGCGGCTGCCGCGCTTGTTTAACAATTCTCGCGCCAATAAGGCCGTGCGCAGCCAGGGGTGCATGAGGCCGCTCACCTGAAACAGATTACTGTTGCGGCCTTGCACGAACAGGGGTACGACGGTGGCGCCGGTGCGCCGCGCGAGCAGGGCGATGCTTTGGCTCCAGGGTGGATCCATGACGATAGGCTGACTCGGACGGAAATGAGAGACCACCCCCGCCGGAAAGGTGAACAGCATCCCCCCCGCCTGGAGAAAGCGCAGAGCAGTCCAAGTGCCACTGACATTGGGGTGATGAGCGGCAATGCCCCCAAAAGGCTTCACCGGGATCAGCACGGGTTGCAATTCGATGATGCGGGCTAGCAGACCATTGGCCAGAACCCGCAGGTCCGATCTCAGGCCGGCCAGGAGATGGGTGATGATGACCCCATCGAGACCACCAAAGGGGTGATTGGCAATAACGATCACCGGTCCGCTGGTGGGTATCCTGGCAACCTCGTCGTCATCACAGACGTATTCCACCCGCAAGGCGTTGAGCACCTCGGTCAGAAAATCCCGGTAATCCATGGAGGCCGGCAAGCGTTGATAGCGGTCGTCCAGGTCCTTGAGGCCCAGCATTCGGTCGACGGCGGCCAACATGGGCCTGGCCAAGGCTGGCCAACCCTGACGAGGTGGGGTGGACAAGCAAAGACGGCCCCGTGTCGGGGGCGACCCTACTGTGAACTGGGGCGATGCCTCGGCAGCGATCAAGGTCTGATTCATGTGGGATCTCCCACTTCGTTGATGTTGACGGCTGGATAGGGGATGGGGTTCACCGTGCGGTCTACCCGGATAACTCGGGATAAAACAACGGCTCCCAATAACGCCTGGCGGAGTCGTCACCCGGCTTAGTGGCGGACTGGGCGGGATTCGGTACCAGTGGCGACGGTAGGACGGGAAAGGGACCGGGCGGTTTGGGGACGGTCGCGCCGATTGGTTTTGGTGCGACACTCCCTGTAGCCGCCCAATGCACCAGATCGAGGGACCCGTCCAGATGCTCAACGATACCGGTACAACTATCGACCCAGTCACCACAGTTCAGATAGTGGAGACCATCGATTTCCTTCATCGCCGCGGAATGGATATGACCGCAAATCACACCATCCAGGCCGCGCAGGCGGACCTGATGAATCACCGCGGCCTCGAAATCGAAGACAAAATTGACGGCTGTCTTCACCTTGCGCTTGGCGTAACCAGCAAGAGACCAATAACCCGGAAAACCGAGCACGCGCCGCAACCAGGACAGGAGGATATTGAGACGTACCAAGAGGCTATAGGCATGATCACCAAGGATGGCCACCCAGCGGTGGTATTTGGTCACACCGTCGAAATCATCGCCATGCAGCAACAGAAGGCGCCGACCATCGGCCAGGGTATGAACATAGTCGTAATGGACCTGGATGTTTCCGAATGAGATCCCCACATGTTCACGAGCCACCTCATCGTGATTTCCAGGGATATAAACGACCTGGACAGACTTGCGTGCGCGCCGGAGAATCTTCTGAATCACCGTATTCTGGGCCTCGGACCAAAAGGGAAGTCGACGGCGCATGGCCCAGAAATCGATGATGTCACCCAGCAATAATAGATGCTGGCATTCATATTCACATAAGAATTCAAGCAACTGGGATGCCTGACAGGCGCGAGTGCCCAGATGGACATCTGAAATGAACAGTGAACGTACCTGTGTAGTCATCGGCGCAATGGTGACGAATAGGCTAATCAAGATCGATGCTCAGTGAATAGTGAGCAAGCCTAAGCGGTCAATGTTAAAACTCAGGGAAGAATTCGTAGCGGAATCGTGAAGGTGCCTTGAAGAATTGACGTGCCAGATGTTCCAAACAAGCCCTAGATCTAATGGATCGATTACTCACTGCGCGGCATGAAAATCATTGATTGGTTACCCCTTATTCATCGGGGCGTCATACCCATCTACCAATATGCTTCAATCGAATATTCAAACAAAGGTGACTCGTGTGGAACGTTTTGCAGATGACCTCGATCTGGCGCAATTCCGTAGCGATCAACTCACTGAACTGGCTATTGCCGCTAGGCGTATTCATCAGAGCACACACGCTGGGCGGGAATTTTGTCTTAAGTGTGGCTCTAAGATTCCTGAACTGCGCTTACATCATGTCCCGTCCGCGCTCAGATGTAGACCCTGCCAGGAAGAACACGAAGCGTTTTCCCGATACACACGGGCAAACTAATCTAGCCGCGGCAAACCATCCCCCGGATTTACTGGCCAAGAGCCGGGACTGGACAGCTAATTCATGCCTCTACCAGCTATTCCGCATCCGCTGATCCAACTTCCTTGAGGCGGAATTCACCCACCAGTTACAAAAATACTTGTCACTCGATCGCCGGGTAGTCAGTCTTGGGAACTGGGTTTAATGCCCTCACCCTTGTCGTCGTCAAAAACCCAATGGAGATTGGCGACGTAATTGAAAATCAGGGCTAGCGCGGAACCTAAGGCTACCCCCAGTACTGGGGTCTGACGAACCATATCCAGTGACAGAAGGCTGAGAACATAGATGCCGTAATTTATCCCGGCGCCAACCCCGTTGACGGACAGATAGTGCAGCCACTGGGTGACGCTAGCCCCGCAAGAACCTTTGATAAAGGTGATACGACGATTGAGCCACCAGGTCCCGGTGGCCGCCACCAGATAGGAACCGATCCGGGCGACGAAGGGATCGAGCCCCACCCCAAAGATGAGCAGTTGAAGGGTGCCAGCATCGAGGACAAAGCCAATCCCGCCCACCAGGCAAAATCGCAGAAAGCGAGTGTTCAGGGCCTGCTGCCTCGCTGCTAGGTCAGGCTGACAATCACAAGGAAGACCAGGGTCCCTCTGCTATAGACATCGCACATCAATTTCCGGTTTTCCGGGTCGGGTGGTGTCTGGCGGGGGATGCCGTGAATCCATCCCTGGAGACTTCACGACCGCATCCCTGTGGTCGACACCCCCGCCAGGCGCCCCCCGACCCTCCCTGTGGATGCCGAAAATATAAATGCGATGTGTATACAGGCATGCGCCGCGCAAGCCTCACGCCAGCCTTGGGCGGCGAGCAAGCGGATGTCATTCGGCGGTGAGATAGATCAGGCGCCGCATTTCCTGGCGACCCCGTGTCACCGTGTCCAGGATCAACCCACACGCCAGACTGAGGGCGGCAAGGATACCCATCCCGGTAGCGAGGATGGCGGTGGGAAAGCGCGGCACCAGACCGGTCTCCAGGTAGGTTATGCCCAGAGGTAACGCGATCACCAGAGCAACCGCGGCGGCAATGCCAGCAATCACCGAAAAGAAAGCCAGGGGACGCTCCAGGCGATAGAGCTGGAGAATGGTTTGCAGGATTCGCCAGCCATCACGGTAGGTGCGTAGCTTGCTGGAGGAACCCTCGGGGCGTGAATTATAGGGAGTGAGGACCTCACCCACAGGCATCCTCAGCTCCAGGGCATGGACAGTGAGCTCAGTTTCAGTTTCAAAGCCATTAGCCAAGGCGGGGAAGGACTTGACGAAACGGCGGGAAAACACCCGGTAACCGGAGAGAATATCGGTGAAGTGACGACCGAAGAGGGTGGTCACGACCCCGGTCAGCAGGGAATTGCCAAAACGATGGCCGCGCCGGTAGGCCGATTGCTCGGTACTTTCCCGACATCCCACCACCATATCGAGCTGCTCGGCGCAGGCCTTGGCGACCATCGCCGGGGCACTGGCGGCATCATAGGTGGCGTCCCCATCCACCAGCACGTAGTAGTCGGCATCGATATCCCCAAACATGCGCCGGACCACGTTGCCCTTCCCTTGACGGGCCTCGCTGCGCACGACGGCACCCGCGGCCCGGGCCGCACCCACCGTGTCGTCCCGGGAATTGTTGTCATAGACAAAGATCTCCGCCGCGGGCAGGGCGGCACGAAAGTCCATCACCACCCGGCCGATAGCCGCTGCCTCGTTATAGCACGGGATAAGGACGGCAATCCGCGGACCAGCCTGGGTATGGTTGCTGACCAGGGTCAAGGGAGATTTATCAGCTCGTAACGAAAAACTCATAGGATGCCACTTAAGGTTCATGGAGTAGCTGCCTAAGCAGCCGGATCGTGACTGTCCGCCATAATCCCATACCGTTGTTATTGGTCCATGAAATTCTTATGAAGCTCTCAAGAACAAGGGGGGTAGCGACTCCACCCTCCTCGGTCTGGATACTCACCCTGTTGGTGCCCCCTCTACTGGGCCTCCTGGGCCTGGCCCTGGGCAAGGATGCCGACTGGGATTTCCAGAACTACCACTACTACAACCCCTTCGCCCTTCTTAACGACCGACTCCATCAGGACATCGCCGTCGGTCACCACGCCACCTATTACAACCCCGTCCCGGATCTGCCCCTCTATGGGTTGATTGACCTCCTCAGCGCCCGCGAACTCGGCTGGGTCCTGGCAACGATCCATGGCCTGAATTTCACGCTCCTCCTGTGGTTGGGCTGGTATCTCTTCACCGCCTTGGCGCCACGGCCTCGCCTGCTGCTGGCCGCTGCCCTGGCCCTGGCCGGCAGCCTGGGTGGCGGTGCCCTCACCGAACTCGGTGGCACTTCCAACGACAACCTCATTAGTCTGTTTCTGCTGGCTGGGTTGCTGGTCCTGATTCGCTATCAGACCCAGGTCTTTCAAGCCTCGGGGGGGCTGGTGGTTGTCGGCCTCGCGGGTCTGCTGGTGGGCTCGGCGGCTGGCATCAAACTGGTGGCGGTGATTTATGCCGTCGGATTTACCATGGCCTTTCTCTTCCTGCCCCTGCCCTTCCGGCGCCGCATCCACCTGATACTGACCTTCGGTCTGGGTGAGATCGCTGGCCTGCTCCTTTTTGCTGGTCCCTGGATGCTGATCCTGTGGCGCGAGACCGGGACCCCCCTCTTCCCTTATTTCAACGACCTCTTTCAGTCCCCCTTGATCAGCCCGACGTCCCAGCGAGACCTGAACTTCATTCCCGACTCCCTGGTAGAGCGACTGTTCTTTCCCTTTTATTTCAGCTTTGATTCTTTCAAGGTTGCGGAATTTGCCTTTCGCGATATGCACATTCTGATAGCCTTTGTGCTGATCCCGCTGGCGGCCCTGTTCACCCTTGTCCAGCGCCCAGCCTCCGACTCGGGCTGGACCAGTGGCCTGCCGGGTCGCTATCTGATGCTGGGGGGAGGGCTGAGCTACCTGGTCTGGCTGGCCCTCTTCTGCATTTACCGCTATCTGATTCCCCTGGAGATGCTGGCCCCGCTGCTCATCGCCATCGCCGTGGGCATGCTCCCCTTTACCGAGCGCACCCGCTTGATCACCTTGGCGGCATTACTGGTGATCGCGCAACTGCTGGCCTATCCTGACACCCAACGGCGACAGGCCTGGGGTAACCACTACCTGGAAGTCGGCGTCCCGCCTTTGGCGACGGAGGTTCCACGCCTAGTGGTGATGGCCGGCACGAGTCCACTGGCCTACCTGATTCCTCACTTCCCGTCCCGCAGCCACTTCCTGAGGCTCGATGGCTATCTGGTCTCCAGCCAGGAACGCGATGCCGGTCTGGCGCAACGGATGCGCGCGCGATTGGAGCATCACCCGGGCCCGGTCCATGCCCTATACCAGCCCCACGAGCGCGAGAGCCTCATCCAGGCCCTCACCGCTTACGGTCTGGAACTGGTGGACTCAACCTGCCAACCGGTGACCTCCAGCATTGCCGAGGACCCTTTACTCTGTACCGTCAACGCGGTCAGACCCCTGGGTGAGTGACAGGAAATAGAAAAGGGCTGGGCGATGACTAAACCTTGCGCTCAGGGCGTGATAAGGGGAAGGGCGGCGCGAAGCCGGGACTCGCCGCCGGGCTTGAGTTCCGCCACCGCCAGTTTGCGCAAGGTAGCCCGTCGCTTGACGAAATGCTCATCCATGCGGCCAATGACCCCGTCCAGAAAGCGGACCGTCTCGACGATATTGGGTCCTTTGTTGAGCATGGCGCATTCCGCCATGATGCTCATGGCGGCATCGGAGACCTCGGCCCGTGAAGGGGCACCCTTCTTGGCCATGCCCTCCAGGATTTGGGTGGCCCAGATGACTGGCACATGGGCGGCCTCGCAGAGCCACAAGATCTCCTGCTGCACCTCCGAGAGGCGTTCGAAGCCCACCTCCACGGCCAGATCGCCGCGGGCGATCATCACCCCCAGGGGGGGTGAGCCAAGCCCAGCGAGGAGAATGCGCGGCAGATTTTCGAAGGCCTGGCGGTTCTCGATCTTGAGCACTACCCCGAGGTGATTGGCGCCAAGGCGATAGAGCTCGTCATGCAGGCGTCGGACGTCCTCGGGGCCGCGCACGAAGGACTGGGCGACCATATCGACCAGGGTGACCAGAACGGGCAGGTCTTCCAGATCCTTCTCGGTCAGGGATGACAACTGGAGTGCGGTATCCGGGAAATTGATGCCCTTTTCCGCCTTCAACTTGGCCCCTTGGGGAGGTGTGTGCGTGATCCAGACCCTGATCTCTTCCCCGTTGTTGGCTTGGACAATGCCACCGATCTTGCCGTCATCCAGCCAGACGCTCTCCCCCGGTCGGACCTGGTCGAATGCCGCCGCCAGGGTGCAGTGGATGCGGGCCGGCTTGATCACCCGACCCAGGGCGTCGCGCAGCGCCTGCCGCCCCGGCTCATCGGCCCGGGTCAGCACCAACGAATCACCGGACCGCAGCAAGATGGGCTGGATGATCTCCGGCAGATTGCGAACGCAGGTCTCTCCCAGCACGACGCCGTCCCGGGACGCCCGCAGAAGGGTCCCCTCCTTGACATAGGCGGTTCGCTGAATCTCGGCGGTAACGGACGGGCCCCGGCGGCCGGTGATCTTGAGTCTGTGCGCCTGGCCACGGGTATCGTTGAAATCGAGACGATCCCCCTCCTGAAGCCTGGCGGACAGTTCGCCATCCAGCTCGAGGGCATAGCGCCATTCTGGGGGAGCGGGCTCGGACCGATCCGCGGGCGTCAGCCAGACCCGGCCCGGCGCCATCAGCCGACCGAAGGGATCGCGCCGGGGGGCCAACCGCAGAACCCGGCCAACGGTCTGGAGCCGGCCGGTGCGCAATTTGGGCCCGGCCAGATCGGCCTGGACGCGGCAATGGCGTCCCACGGCACGCTCCGCCTGGCGCAGGTTTTCCACCATCGCCCGCCAGGCGGCGGGGCCATCGTGGGCGCAATTGATCCGCATGACGTCCATACCGGCCAGCAACAGGTCCTTGACCAACTGTGGGTCAGTCGCGGCCTCACTGGGCATGGTGACCATGATGCGGACGAAGCGATCCTGGGGGGCCGGGCCAAGCAAGGCCCGGGCGTGATCACGCAGCAGCAGGGGGCCGGTGCGGAAGTCCACGGGTGGGTCGGGCATGGGGCCCATGGCCTGGCCGCTGAGGTCCTCGAGGATGGACATGACGGCATCGAGACTCGCCAGGACATGGGGCTCCAGGATGCCCAGAGAAGAGAGCCCCAGGGCGCTCAGATCCCGCTGCAGGTCACGGATATCGTGCTGGCGGATACTCAGGTAATGGAGCAGATTGCTGGCGCTGTGACGGTGGCCAGGCTCGATCAGATCGAGGTCCTCGGCGTGGGACTGTTCGAGTCTGATGGCATCGTCACGCAAGGCCTTGAGCAAGGCAATGGGCCTTTGCAGTTGCCGCGAGGTGGGTTTGATCATGGGAGACGCGCGGGAAATTCACGGGTGCGGTGAACACCTGAACCACCTGGGCCAGGCCCGATGGGAACCAGGTTCGGATCAGGTGATATCGAGAGCATGTTCCACCCGGGCACGGAATTCCTCCGGGTGGCGTGAGATGACCTCGGCGGGTACGCCGAACTTGTGCCGCAGCCGTTCGTAGCCCTCGAAGCCATAGGCCACCATGAAGGGATGCATGCCGGTGGCCAGGGCGATCGCGTAATCCTGGTATTCGTCGCCGCAGGCATAGGCCCGGGCGGGATTGATTGCCAGGGAGTTGCGGATGGCGCGGAAATAATCCAGCTTGGTCTCTTTCAAGGGGACATGGATGAAGAAGTCCAGTGCGTCGAGATCGATGGCGTGACGCCGGAACAGTTTGGCCAGGGTGACTTGGGGTTCGTGGGCAATATTACGGGTGATCAGGCCCACCCGCAGCCCCGGTTGCTCGATCAGGCGGCGGATCAGCTCTGACACGCCCGGGTAGAGCCGCGCCTCATCACGATAGACCTCGGTCAGGGTATCGAGCAGCCGGGCACGGCGGCGCCGGCCGATCTGGCGGCCGAGGTTGACCGGAAATTCCTTGAGGCCCCCCAGGTACTTGAAGAGGTTATGGCGACGCTGGAAGCGGCTCAGATCGCCGATGTCCATGCCGTGATGGGCGAAGGCGCGTTCGATGGCCGTGAAGGCGTCGATGGTGGTGCCATCGGCGTCAAGGATCAGCAGGCGGTAAGGGCTGAACATAAGGGAGCGGTAGGACTCAGGTACGGAGTGACCACCAGTCCGGGTCCACGGTGTTCAACCCACGCTGGGACCGAAGTCGGGCGCGGCGGGACCCGGTGCGACCAGGGAAGGATGACCTCTCGGAACTATTCCAGTTCGGGTATCTGACCCGTGGTGATGAATACCAGTTGTTCGGCGATGTTGAGGGCCCGGTCCGCGACCCGCTCGAAGTCGTGAGCCACCCAGAGGAGGCGGATCGCCACCTCGGCGTAGCCGGGGTCTTGCTGGATCAGGGCGACCGTGGCGCGGATGAGGTCCCGTTGCGCCACATCCACCTGGTCGTCCTGGGCCGCGAGGGCCAGGGCCTGTTGCGGGTCCTGGTCGCCATAGGCCTTCAGGATGCCCGTAAGCATCGCCAGGGCCTGTTCCGCCAGGTCCAGGGTTTGAAGCAGAGGCGCCGGAGGAATCTCCCGCCCGGCCATTTCTTCCACCAGTCGCGCCACGTCCTTGGCATGATCGGCCATGCGCTCGAGTTCGGAGACCAATTGCAGGGTGGCGCCGATCTCACGGAAGTCGTCACCCGCCGGCTGATAGGCCGCCAGGGCTACCAGGGCCTGCTGTTCGGCCAGCCGGCGGAACTGGTTGATCTTGTTATCGTTAATGACGATCTCCCGGGCCAGTTCCAGGTTGCGGCCACGCAGGCAGTCAATGGCCTGGCGCAGGGCGGCCACCACCATCTCCCCCATTCCCAGCAACCCCTCCCGCAAGGCCTCGCGTTTCTGTTGCACCAATAATTTCATGACGTCGGAGACTCCCAAAATAGGTAAGTGATTGCCGGGCATGGCATGGCCAGACCCGTAAGAAGCGGCTCTCCCGCGGCGACTGGTCCGCCCGGCGCTCATTCCGGGCCTCCGCCAGGGGCCGGGGAGGATGGTGCCTGGCTGAGGGTGGCGATCAGGATCTCCTTGTTGCGGTAACGCACGTCGGTACCCTTGGCGACGAAGATGACCTGTTCGGCCATGTTGGAGGCCTTGTCGCCAATGGTCACCAGGGCGCGCAGGGCAAACACCACGTCGATGACCTGCCCCAGGAGCGCGGCATCCTCGAAGACGAAGGTCATGAGATGGCGCATGGCGGCGTCGAATTCTTCCTCCAGTTCTCCCTCCTCGCGAAAGACATCCAGGGCCCGGTCGACGTCAATGTCCGCCAGCGCCATCAGGGCCAGGTCCAGCAGGCGGCTGGCGATGCGATGCAGGCGCCGGACGTGGTGGAAGGTGCGCGGCACCGCGCCTCGTGCCTCCCGATCCTTGATGCGCAAGGCGCACCAGGCGATCTGTTCCGCCTTGTCACCGGCCTGCTCCAGATAGCCGGTACACTTCGACAGGGCCATGACCAGTCGCAGGTCGATCGCCGCTGGCTGGCGCCGGGCGATGAGGTTGAAGATCGCCTCGTCGACGGCCATTTCCTGGCGGTCGACGTGGCGCTCACGGTCCACCACCTGCCGCGCCAGCGCGATTTCTCCCTCGGTAAGGGCGCCCGCGGCGGCATTGACCTGCTCGACCACCCGTCGGCCCATGGCCAGGACCTGGTCCCTGACCTGGCTCAGTTCCTGGTCGTAACGCTGAACGGTATGACCCTTGGCAATGTCTGGCATAAGGTTGTGTCTCAATCTGGAAACGGATCAGCCAAAGCGCCCGGTAATGTAGTCTTCGGTGAGCTTGTGGCTGGGGTTGGTGAAGATTTGACTGGTCTCGCCGACCTCCACCAGGTCGCCCAGATGGAAATAGGCCGTGCGCTGGGAGACGCGGGCCGCCTGCTGCATGGAGTGGGTGACGATGGCGATGCTGTACTGCTCGCGCAGTTCGTCGATCAGCTCCTCGATACGGGCGGTGGCGATGGGGTCCAGGGCCGAGCAGGGCTCATCCATGAGGATCACCTCCGGGGAGACGGCGATGGTGCGGGCGATGCATAGCCGCTGCTGCTGGCCGCCGGAGAGGCCGGTTCCCGGCTGCTGGAGGCGGTCCTTGACCTCGTCCCAGAGGCCGGCCTTGCGCAGACTGGTCTCTACCAGGGCATCCAGCTCGACCTTGTCATTGGTCAGGCCATGGATGCGCGGGCCATAGGCGACGTTCTCGTAGATCGACTTGGGGAAGGGATTGGGCTTCTGGAAGACCATGCCGACCTGGGCGCGCAAGGGCACGACATCCTGCTGCTTGTCGTAAATATCCTGACCGTCCAGGGTGATCCGCCCCCGGACCCGGCAACCCGGAACCGTATCGTTCATGCGGTTCAGGCAGCGCAGAAAGGTGGACTTGCCACAGCCGGAGGGGCCGATCATGGCCACCACCTCATTGCGGCCGATATCCAGGCTGACGTTCTTGATGGCGTGCTTGTCGCCATAGTGGACGTCCACGTTGCGGCAGATCATGCGCGCCTTGGGGGAGGTGAAGTCACCAACGGTCCCGGAAAAATCCCGGAGG
>WBZM01003225.1_pt1 | contig 12883 bp, 14 predicted proteins | sample 5204271 | NCBI WGS metagenome assembly WBZM01 (sample SAMN12344346, study PRJNA552823) | activated sludge metagenome | biome: Activated sludge suspended growth; feature: Nitrification reactor; material: Wastewater; isolation source: activated sludge from nitrification reactor of wastewater...
TGCGCAGGCAACTCGTCAGGCGATCGACGTTAATGAAGCAAATCCATAAATGCCAATGATGAGCATTTTGCTATTGCCGCCTAAAAACGGCTAGCCGGGGCTGCTGGAGCCTTGTTACCAAAGACAGCCGGCGGGGACTTCGGTCCCCGTCGTCAATTCCGGATCGGGTTTTCGCGCCCGCTCAGCCATCCAGCCTGAACACGATCGGCACGATGACGGAGCCGTCGACGGGCTCATCGCCGCGCCGCGCAGGCACGAAGCGCCAGCGGGCGACGGCGTGGCGCGCGGCTTCGTCGAGCCGCTCGAAATTGCTGCTTTTTTCGAGGTCGACCGCAACCGGGTGCCCTTCGGCACTGACGCGAACCCTGAGCAAGACCCGGCCTTCTTCGCCCAACCGGCGCGACAGCACCGGATAGGCGGGGCGAGGATTGTGCAGGTAGGCGGCTTCGAAGCGGGGGGCGGCTCCGGTTGGCGGTGGCATGGAAGCAGCAGCGGGAGCATCCGGAACGGCGGGGGCGGCCTCGGGTGCCGGAATGGAGAAACTAATGGCCGGCGCGGCCTGCTCGGGCTGCATCGCCAGGATGCGGCGCGGTGCGACCGCACGCCGTTCGCGTGGCGGGGCCGGCAGCGCTTGCAGGGCAGCGGCAGGCGCGGCTTGCATGGGCATCGGCGCCGGCGGGGAAACGGCGTCGACGAGCCGGACCATGATCGCGACCGGCGGCGGCATCTCCAGCCTGCCGATCGACAACTTGAGCGGGTAGACCAGAACCGCCAGATGCAGGCCGGCCGCGAGTGCCAGGAATGGAGCGATCCTGCGCCATTCGGGAATATCGCGAGGAAGTTCCAGCCGTGCGCCGTTCATCCACGAATTGTAGCTTCCTGGCGCCAGGAGCGTGAATCAGGCGCCCGGCGCGCAACCGATCCGGAAGCCGCGGTTGGCGTGAACACCGGCGATACGCAGCGGTGACAGGATCTGCCTGCGTTCGAACGTCTTGATGATCCGCGAGATGGTCTCGAAGCGGAGGGCCGTGATGTCGGCAATGTCCTGACGGGTTGGCAGGATGACGCGACCGGCGCCATCGGCCAGCAGGCGAATCAGGCCGAGCACGCGGTCGGCCGCCTGCCCTCCGCGCAGGGCGACGAGTTCCGCGGAGCGGCGCTGGGCCAGGGTGAGAGATTCGAGCAGTATCTCCCCGGTGGGTCTGCGTGCGCCTTCGGGCCACGGCGTCAGACAGCATGGGGTCAGCGCGCTGGCGCTGAAGGTATAGGCGCCAAGGAGCAGGGTTTCGCAGCCGAGGATGTCGCCCCTGATCGCCAGGCTGGCGAAGGCCGGTTCGCCGTCCTTGCCGGCCGTGTCGAGCCGGACGACCCCGTCGGCGACGCGCCAGGCCAGACCCTCGCTACCCGCCCGATAGATGACTTGGCCGGCTGGCAATTGGTGGGTAGCACGGGGCATGAGCGGACTCTCCTCTCCCAGGGGGACTTGCAGCGCAACGCGGTCGACCGCCGAAAAGAGGCGCATTTCGCTGCCGTGGTCCGAACGTGCCGCAAGCCCCGTGCGCTCTCGGTGCTTGCGGCCGCGACCGCTGTGATCCCCGGTCAGAACTTGAGGTTCAGCCCCGTGTAGATCGTGCGTCCCGCGCCCGGAACTCCGGTTCCCCAGGCGGGGTTGCCACTCGCCGGATTGAGGGCCATGGTCGTGCCCTGGCCAACATAGGCGCCGCCCAGCGGCATGTAGTAGAACTTGTCGAACAGGTTTTCGACGCCGAAGTCGATCCGGGCCTGCTTCCACGAATAACTCAGGCGCAGGTTGGTCAAACCGTAGCCCGGCGTTTCGAGTTCGTTGCGCACGGTCGAGACATCATCCTTGCGGGCGACGCCGATGACTTCGAGGACATTGTTCCAGCCACCGATCTGGTGCGTGAGCGCAACGCGGGCATTGAGCGGCATAATGTTGTATAGGCCGTCCCCGGTATCGCGATTTTCGCCATGGACGTAGCCGATCAGGCCCCGCAGGCCGAAATCGCCAACCCCGGTCTGCGCCAGGGGCATCTGGCCGGAGATATCGATGCCGTAGAGTTCGGCCGACGTGTTGGCGTACTGCAGCACGACGAACTGGTTGGTCGTCGTCCGGTTGGCTGGCGTGCACGAGGCACCGCTGGTACAGCGGACGGCGTCGATGTAGTCGGTGACGCGCGAATAGTATGGGGTTGCCTTGATTTCCCACGAGCGGTCGGCCGCGTGCCAGTCGAAAGTCGCGGCGATGGTGTGAGCGACTTCCGGCTTGAGATCGAGGTTGCCGATGTAGCCGTTGCCGTCACCCACCGTATTGTTCATCGTGGCAGCCATGGACCACGTCGACCACGTATACAGCTCGTACAGGTTGGGCGAACGCACCTTGCGCGCGACGCCGAATTCGATGTCGGTCATGTCCGACGGTGTGTAGCGGGCCAACGCGGTCAGGTTCCAGTTGTTGTTGGTGCGCTTGTGATCCCGGGCATTGAAGGCCGCTGCATCCGCGACCTGATTGCCCATCGCGCCCGGCGCAGTGCTGTAGCCGCGTACGTCGCCGGTATTCATCTGCACGTTTTCATAGCGGGCACCGAGCAGCGTCTTCCACTGGGAATTCAGCCGCGACTCCCATTCCCCGAACAGGCCGAAGCGGTTGCGCTCGCCGTCGTTGATGTTGTCAAAGGTGCCCGGCCACATGCCGGCACCGGAGGGCGGCCACCAGTCGTCCAGCGTGTAGTGCTGGTAGAGACCGCCGACACGCAGCAAATCCTTTTCGCTCAGGTCGATGTCGGCAGCGACCGTACCACCGGTGTTCTTGCTGGCGGTGTACATCGGCATGCCCGCGGCACACCCCACCATCATGCCGTTGACCATCCGCGTGCCGGAGATCGGCGAACAGGGCAAGCCGTTGACCGCGGCATCGCCACCGGAACCGGCGGGCGGCTGTCCGGGTCCGTACCAGAAGCGTTTGTCCGGGCCGAAGTCCATGAAGTGATCGACCGTCTCGTGGTAGATCCGCGCATCGAGCCTGCCCCAGGCGAACTGGCCGGTGTAGTTCAGGTTGAAGCGCTGCTGCTCGTTGTCGAGCATGTCCATGCGCTGGTTGGGATAAAGCTGTTCCGGGGTCTTGACGAAGGTGTATCTGAACTCGACGAGATTGCCGTCGCCCTGGAGGCCGAGCGCCAGTTGCTGGGTCCAGGTCTTGTAGGCACTTGACCCGACCTCATCGAGGGGAAGGGTGTTGCCGAGGCGGCCGGTAGCGGTCGTCGTCTTGAAGTCGCCGCCGGCCTTGTAGTTGTCGGATTGCGCGTACGACCCGGTATAGGCGATGCTGAACGATTCATTGGCTGCCGCGGCGTAGAGGTTGCCACCCCAGGCATTGCCGTTGCTGCGGTAAAAGGCACCCAATTCACCCGTGGTCAGCAGTCCCTGGCCGGGTGCCGCAAACGGCAGCGGACGGCCGCTGGCAACGATGGTGCCGCCGATACTGTCGCCGCCAACGCTGACCGGGCCGATGCCGGGGTAGACCTTGAGCAACGAAACGCCGCTCGGGTCAAGGTAGGACAGGGGCGGATTCATGTGGTTGGGACACGACGCGATCAGGTCCATGCCGTCGACCAGGATGCGGTTGCGGTCGTCGGCCAGTCCACGAATCACCGGCAGGCTGGAGGTGCCGCCAGCACTCTGGAACTGCATGCCGGGCACGTCGCGCATCAGCGTGGCGGTGTCGCTGGTCGCCGGGCGCAGCATCCGCAACTCGCTGTTGCTGACGCTGGAGGGGTCGCCGAAACCTGCTGCGGCCGGCTCGCGGGTGCCGTGGACGACGACATCGTCGAGGACGGTCGGCCCGGCTGGCTGACTCTGCGCCAGAGCGGACGACGGAACGGCGGAGCCGGAGAACAGAACGGCGACGGCCGCCGCCAGCGGATGAATGCGGAACCCCATGAAACGCTCCCTCGGTGTTGTTTTGGTCGGCCGCGATTATCGGGGGAGCGGCGCGTGCGGGGAATGTGGCAAATTGTCGCGCGACAATTTGTCTAGTTCCAGGGACCGAAGGATTGCGCTTAGGATTGCCTCCCACAAGGCGATCACGCCAGAACATCGCCGGCCAACGCTTTCGTGCCGGAACTCCATCGAGGATTGTCATGAACCGATTGCTTGCCTGCCTTCTCCTTGCCCTGTCCGCATCCTTCGCTTTGCCCGCCTTCGGGAGCGCTGCGGACGACGCCCTGCGCCAGGCAGCGCGTTTGCACAAGGCCGGCGACACGGCTCTGGCCGTCGATGTCTGGCGCGACTGGGCCGAGCGCGGCAACGTCGACGCGGCCTACAACCTGGCGGTCATCCATCAGCACGGGGACGGTGTCGCGGTCGACTACGTAGTGGCAATGCGCTGGTATCGCATCGCAGCGGAGAAGGGCGACAAGGTTTCGCAGTTCCAGATCGGGCTGATGTACCAGACCGGCCAGGGCGTCGCCGCCGATGCCGAAGAGGCGCACCGCTGGTTCACGATGCATCGCCGCCATCACCTGCACCACGAGCACACGCCGCAGATGCAGGTGTGGCGGGATCAGGCACGACTCATCATCGACGAACGCGATCGCCGGGAAGGCGCGCTGGCTGCACGGCAAGACGCAGCGCAGGTGGTGGCGGAACTGAGACGCCGCGCCAACATGGTTGAACCGGTGCGGATCGAAACGGCAGCCAGCGCGCCGGCAAGCGTCATGCGCTGAAAACCCGCAAACGGTCCACGGCCGGACTGCGACAATATGTCGCAATGGCGCCTGGCATTTTCTTGTCTAAAATCAAACCGCTGCATGACCCGGCTTCGGTAAGCTGGCTACACGCATAGACAGGGGGCGACATGAAAAACGATTTCCAGGTTCAGCAGGAAGAAGGCGACGAATTCCCGGCCTTGCTCGTCGGCACCGGCCTCGTCCTGGCGTCGCTGATTCTGGTGCCGGCGCTGGCGCAGCGGGTCGGGCTGGGCGCCAGCGTGACGATCGCCTTGCGGGGTGTTCTGATGCGCGCCGCCAACCGCGCCTGATTCGAACAGCAGGCGCCATTGACTTGCTGCAGGCAGGCGGCACTGCCCGCCGCGCCGGAATCGCAATCGTCCCCGTAAGACGCAGACACCTTTGTTCAAGCTCATGCATCGCCTGACTGCACGGCTGGTCCTGCTTCTCCTTTCCTGCGTGCTGCTGGCCGCCTGCTCGCCGGCGCCGCAGAGCGGCAGGCCGGCGGGTGCCGATTTCGTTCTGCAAGGGCCGGCCGGCCCGGTCGACAGCCGCAATTTCCGCGGCAAGCTGATGCTCGTCTTCTTCGGTTACGTTCATTGCCCCGATGTCTGCCCGACTTCACTGGCGGCGATGAACGAGGTTCTGACCGGCATGACACCCGAGGAACGGGCTCGGATACAGCCCATCCTGATTTCTGTGGACCCGGAGCGCGACACGCCGGAAGCCCTGAAAAACTACGCGGCCTATTTCCACCCCAGCCTGATCGGCGTGACCGGCACCCCGGAGCAGATCGCAACCATCGCCAAGGCCTTCGGCGCCGGCTACGTCAGGCAGCTAACCCGCCCGGATGGCGGTTACGCGGTCGACCACAGCGCCAGCACCTATCTCGTGGGAAAGGACGGGAAACTGGCGGGAACGCTGCCCTACGGCGCGCCGGCCGACGAACTGCGCGCCGCCATCCGCAAGGCCTTATGAGATACGCCGGGCGCCCCTCGGCGCTGGCGGCCTGGGTCTTCGCCGTGCTCATCGCGCTCTTTCTTGCCAGCTTTGCCGATGCTGGCCGGCTAGGGCAGAAGCGTAGCGGCGAGCAAGCCGCGCGCGCCGAACTTGCCGCCAGACTCCGCCTGACCGATCTCGCCCTGTTCACCGAGGCACGCTACACCCGCCACCCGTCGCTCGCCGACCTGCATTCCGCCGCCCAGGATCACCCGTTGAGTCTCGAACACTTTCCCTCCGGCAGCCTGCTGCCGCCACCGGCCCACCTGAGAAACCATGCGCCTCTGGATCGCCAGACAACGGTACCTGATTGACTTCACGCTGGCCTCGCTGGCGCGGCGCAAGTCCAAGAACATCGGCCTGGTGCTGGTGTTCTCGCTGCTGGTCTTCGCGCTGGCCTCGGTCACCCTCCTGACGTCGGCGCTGCGCCAGGAAGCGGCGCGGGTTCTGGCGCAGTCGCCAGAAGTTCTGCTGCAGCGCATGGTGGCCGGCCGCCACGACCTGATTCCGCCCGGCTACATCGAGCGCATCGGCCGCATCCGCGGCGTACAGCAGGTCGAAGGCCGGCTCTGGGGGTATTACTACGACGCGGTGGTCAAGGCCAACTATACGTTCCAGGTCGCCGCCGACGACCCGCCGCCGGCCGGCCGCATCGTCGTCGGCCCTGGACTGGCGCGCTTTCGCGGGGTCCAGGCGGGCAATGTGCTGTCCTTCCGTTCGTATTCGGGCAAGCTGTTCACGTTCACGGTCGACGCCGTCTTGCCAGCTGAATCCGAACTGGTCAGCGCCGACCTCGTCCTGCTCAACGAAGCCGATTTCCGCGCCTTCTTCGATTACCCTTCCGGCCATTTCACCGACATCGCGCTGAGCGTCGCCAATCCGCAGGAAGTGCGCACGGTGGCGACCAAGCTCGCCGCCGCAATGCCCGATTCCCGCCCGATCCTGCGCGACGAGGTGTTGCGCACCTACCAGTCGATCTTCGACTGGCGCGAAGGCATCGCCCTGGCGTTGCTCGCGGCGGCCATCCTCGCCTTCGCCATCCTCGCCTGGGACAAGGCTTCCGGACTTTCCGCCGAGGAAAAGCGCGAGATCGGCATCCTCAAGGCGATCGGCTGGGAAACCGGCGACGTGATTCGCATGAAGCTGTGGGAAGGCATGCTGGTTTCGCTGGGCGCCTTCCTGATCGGCTATCTCGCCGCCTATGTCCATGTCTTCCATTTCTCGGCCGCGCTCTTCGCGCCGGTGCTCAAGGGCTGGGCCGTGCTCTATCCCAGCTTCACGCTGGTACCGGCGATCGACGGCCTGCAGATCGCGACGCTGCTCTTCTTCACGGTGTTTCCCTACGCCATAGCCGTCCTCGTGCCGATCTGGCGGGCGGCGATCACCGATCCCGATGCCGTGATGCGAGGCTGAGATGATCGAACTCGACGACATCCACAAGGCCTTCAACCAGGGGCAGCCCAACGAATACTGGGCGCTCAGCGGCATCGACCTGACGCTGGCGGCGCACGAGGTGACGGTATTTTCCGGCCCCAGCGGTTCGGGCAAGACGACGCTGCTGACGCTGCTCGGCTGCCTGGCGCGGCCGACGCGCGGCCGCGTGCGCCTGCGCGACGAGGATGTCTCCGGCCTGCCGGAACGCTTTCTCACCGAAATCCGGCGCCGCACCTTCGGTTTCGTCTTTCAGCAGTTCAATCTGGTGCGCGGACTGTCGGCGCTCGACAACGTGATGCTGCCGGCCTACCCACTCGGCCTGCCCTACGGTCAACTGCGCGAAAAGGCCGAAAACCAACTCGCCAGCCTCGATCTCGGCCACCGCCGCGATGCCCGCGTCGAATGGCTGTCCGGCGGCGAACAGCAGCGGGTGGCGATCGCCCGGGCGCTGATCAACGATCCGGAAGTCATCATCGCCGACGAGCCGACCGCCAATCTCGATACGGCGCTTTCCCGCCAGTTTCTCGACATCCTGACCAGGCTGATCGACGAGGGACGCACCGTGCTGCTGACCAGTCACGACCCGCTGGTCGTCGAATCCAGCGTCGTCGACCGCGTCGTCCGCCTCCGCGACGGGCGCTTGGTCGACAGCGCCGCCTGAGCATGCTGTTCCAGCCCGCCATCATCGCGCTGCTGCTGGCCGGCGCCGTCAGCCTGCTGGTGCTGGTCGCGGCGACGCCGTTCGCGCTGCAGGTGATCCGGCGCTGGGACATGCAGAGCGGCAGCGAACTGCAACTGGTCCTTGAACGGCGCACCTACCTGTTTTCGACGCTGGCCGCCTTCGTTTTCGTCACCCAGATCGGCGCGCTGCTGCTCACCGTGTTCAATGCCGACAGGATGGCTGTGATGTTCGTCGGCGCCATGTGCGCGGTCGGCACGCTGAATGCGAATGCCTGGGGCTTCCCGATGCTGTACGCTCAGATCGCGGTGTTCTTCATGGCCGCCGTCTGGCTGACGCTCAATCAGGTCGACAATCAGGCGCCCGATTACCCGCTGGTCCGCGTCAAGTACGCGCTGTTGCTCGTGCTGCTGCCGGCGCTGGCCGCCACTTTCGCGCTGCAGCTCAAGTATTTCCTGAATCTGCGCGCCGATGTCATCACCTCGTGCTGCGGCAGCCTGTTTTCCGAGCAGGGGCCGACGCTGGCCAGCGAAGCATCCGCCATGGAAGCCAGACCGGCGATCCTGCTCTTCTACGGCGCGCTCGCCGCCGCCGTCTTCGCCAATGCGCTGCACGCCGGATTGCGCCGGCGCTGGAGCGGCATCCTTGCCGCGCTGGCCAGCGCCGCCGCCTTCGTCGCCGCCATCGTCGGCATCCTCTCCTTCGTTTCGCTCTATGTGTACGAACATCCGCACCATCACTGCCCGTTCTGCCTGGTCAAGCCGGAATACGGTTACCAGGGTTACCTGCTTTATGTGCCACTTTTCGTGTCGACCGCAGCCGGCCTCGGCGCCGGCATCCTGCAGCCCTTTGCCGGAGTCGGCAGCCTGAAGGCGCTGGTTCCGCAAGCCAGTGGGCGCCTCGCCGGGGCGGCGGCGCTCGGCTTCGCGCTGTTCGCGGCGGTAGCGACTATCATGGCGCTGAAGTCCAACCTCATCCTGCTGGCCTGAGCTCATGTCGACCTCATATCCACCGAAGAAGCATGCCTGGCCGTTCGCCCTGGCGGCATTGCTGTTCGCCCTCGGCCTCGCTGCCTGCGACAGCGGGGCGCCCGCCGTTCAGCTCAATATCGGCCAGCCGGCACCGGGTTTCCAGACCTTCGCCGTGGATGGCGCGCCGGTCCACTTCCCGGCCGCCTTTCTCGGCAAGCCGCTGGTCATCCGTTTCTGGGCCGACTGGTGCCGGTACTGCGAGGGCGAGATGACGGCGATCGAGTCCGTCTATCAGCGCCACCGCGGGCAGGGATTGCAAGTGCTGGCGATCAATAGCGGACAGGACAAGCCGACGGTCGCCGCCTTCATGAAGAAGATCGGCGTCAGCTACCCGGCGCTGCTCGACGAGCAGTCGAAGATTGCCCGGAGTTATGGCGTCGTCGCCCTGCCGACCACCTATTTTGTGGACGCCCGCGGCATCGTGCGCGGCAAGATCGTCGGCGAGGCCGATGTGGCGACATTCGAGCGCCAGGTGGTGGAATTGCTGAAATGAGCGACAATGCAACGTGCGATCTCTGCGGATTGCCGGTCGGGCGGCTGGATTTCACCCTGGCGACGCCGGAACGGACGTTCCGCTTTTGCTGCGAGGGCTGCAAGGGGATCTACCAGATGTTGAACGACATCGAGGACACCCCCGGTCCGCCAGCCAACAAACCTCTTCAAGGAGAATCCAGATGATGCAACCGATGATGACCGAAGCCGCCCGTCAGGCCCCGCAGGTCATGGGCGAAATGGTGAAGCCGATGGTGATGGGCGCCGGTGGCTATGCCGCGGCCCGCGTCCTGACCACCAATCCGGCGCTTTCCTTCCTGCGCACGCCGCTGGTGGTTTTTGCCGCTGGCGTGACGACCGGCTACCTCTTGCACAAGTATCGCCGCGAGATCATTCAGGCGGTGACCAAGGCAGCCGACCTTGGCAGGGATTTCGTTCTGCAGCAGAAGGAATCGCTCGATGATCTGGTCGCCGAGGCGCAGGAAGGCAACGAAGCCGAAGCCAAGGCCCAGGGCAGCGTCGAGGCCGGCGCGCCGGCAGCCAGACCAAGGGCCAGGAGAGCCGCAGCGAGCGCCTGATCCAACCATCCCGTGTCGCGAGTCAAACGATGAGTGTTCCGTCCGTGAATCCCCTGTCCCGCCAGGTTCTGGTCCTGCACAAGAGCGCAGGTCATGTCCGTTTCGCCTTGCCGGAAGCGCTCGCCAATCCCGGCTCGGCAGCCGTCATCAAGGCGGCGCTGCTGGGCATCCCCGGTGTCAGGCTGGTGCAGGTCGATGCCGGAACCGGCAAGCTGGGCGTTCATTACGACCCGATCGCCTGCAGCCTGCCGCAGCTTGCGCTAGTCCTCAAGGGCAGCCTGGAAGCTGCCGCAACCGCAGCGGCGCGCCGGACCGCCGTCAATGCGTCTCCGGCATCCGGGATCGGAGAAATCGGCCAGCAGCTGGCACGGGGAGCGAAGCAGGCGGAAACGCTGGCCCGGCGCTTCGTGCAGCGTGCCCAAGCACAACTTGCGCCAACTCAAGCGGCCGACAGCGGCGCGGCGCCAGGCAAGCTGACGCCGCTGCGCCGCGCCTTCGATCCGGCGCTGCTCAACGAGAAGGCCGTGATCAATTTCGCCAATGACATCGTCGCCTTCTACCTGATCCGCGTGCATTGGAACCTGATCACGCAGCACTGGCTCAAGTCGCCGCTGCGGCACGCCGACGTCTGGCTGACGGTTTTCTACCTCACCTTCCTGCTGGTGCGCTACCGCAAGGGCGCGCCGCGTTCCCCGGCGAAGACCCTGCCGGCGCCGCCCGTCGAGGAAAAGGCGGCAGCGTGAGTGCGCCCCTCGAGATCCGGCTGGCGCATGCCCTGCAGCGGCGGATCCGGGTCGTCATCCCGTCGCTGAAGGGCGACCAGGAGCGCTTCTATCTGCTCGAAATCCTGCTGCGCAAGCGGCCGGCGATCCGGGAAGTCCGTTCCGAGTGCCGGATCGGCTCGCTGACCATCCATTTCGACCAGGCGGCGATCGCGCGCGCCGATCTGCTCGCCGCGGTGACGCAGATCGCCACCGTCCTGGCGCGCAGCCCGCGGAAGCCCAAGGCGGAAGCGCCGGCCGTTCGCCAAGGGCCGCTGCAGCACTGTTCGGTGGCAATCGAGGGGATGACCTGCGCCTCGTGTGCAGCACTCATCGAACTGACGCTGCAGCGCGACCCGCGCGTCAGCAACGCCACCGTGAATTTCGCCGCGGCCACCTGCGCCGTCGACGGCCAACTCGATCGCGACGCGGTCTTCGCGCTGGTCGAGCGCCTCGGCTACACGCCGCGCCCTATGGATACGCTCGCCCAGCGGCGTTTCCTCGTCGAGCGCGAGAAGGTCCTGCGCGAAGAGGCGCGCAAACGCCTGCTCGCCGCCGCCGCGCTGACCGCGCCGCTGATGGCGCTGGGAATGGCCATGCCGCACCATTACGGCCTGCGCCTGCTGCAGTTCGTGCTGGCGACGCCGGTGGTCTTCGGCGCCGGCCTGCCGTTCTTCGAGAAGGCCGTCAGGCTGGCGCGCAACGGCAGCGCCAACATGGACACCCTGATCGCCCTCGGCGCCGGCGCCGCCTACCTCTACAGCCTGCCCGGCCTGTTGCCGCAGCGGCGCACGCATTTTCTCTATTTCGAGGCGGCGGCGAGCATCGTCACCTTCGTGCTGCTCGGCCGCTATCTCGAGGAGCGCGCCAAGGGCAAGGCCGGCGAAGCGATCCGCCAGCTCATCGAACTGCAGCCGGCGACCGCGACCGTCATCCGTGACGGCATCGAGACGGTCGTCGATGTCGAATCCGTTGGCCCCGGAGAAATCCTGCTGGTGCGGCCCGGCGAGCGGGTGCCGACCGACGGCGAAGTGGTCGCCGGCAGTTCGGCGGTCGATGAATCGATGCTCACCGGCGAAAGCCTCCCGGTCGGCAAGACGGTCGGCGACAGGGTGATCGGCGGCGGCATGAACCAGAACGGCGCGCTGACGCTGCGCGCGACCGCGGTCGGCCAGGACACGGTGCTGGCTCACATCGTGCACATGGTCGACGCGGCGCAGGGCGCCAAACTGCCGGTCCAGAAGCTGGCCGACCGGATCTCCGCGGTCTTCGTTCCGGGCGTCATCGGCATTGCCGGGCTCACGGCCGGCGGCTGGCTGCTCGGTGGCGCGCCCGCGACGCACGCGCTGGCGCATGCCATTGCCGTCGTGCTGATCGCCTGCCCGTGCGCCCTCGGCCTCGCGACACCGACGGCGATCATGGCCGGCACCGGCGCGGCGGCGCGGCGTGGCATCTTCATCCGTAACGGCACGGCGCTGGAAACCGGCGCCAAGGTCACCACCGTGGTTTTCGACAAGACCGGCACCATCACCGAAGGGCGGCCGCTGGTCAGCGACTGGCAGAACCTGAGCGGGCTGCCGGACAAGGAATTGCTTGGCCTGCTCGCGGCCGCCGAGAACGGGTCGGAACATTACCTGGCCAGGGCCCTGCGCGAGTTCGCCCGCCTGCTTGTTGCGGTCGACGGTCAGGAAGTGGCCAATTTCCGGGTCGAGCCCGGGCATGGCATCGCGGCCGACGTCAACGCTCGCAGCATCGTCATCGGCAATGCCGAATGGCTGACCGCCTGCGGCGTCCAGACGACGGCTCTCGCCGAACCCTGCGCGCGCGCCGGCGGCGAAGGAAAGACGCCGGTGCTGGCCGCGCTCGATGGCCAGCTGGCCGCTTTCTTCGCCATCGCCGACCAGCCGCGGGCGGACGCCGCGGCGACCATCGAACGCCTGCACCGGCTCGGCATCAAGACGCTGATGGCCACCGGCGACGTCGAGGCCGCCGCACGCCATGTCGCCGGACTGGTCGGCATCGATCGCGTCGAGGCGCGCACGACGCCGGAGCGCAAGCTGCAACTGATCCGCGCCCTGCAGGCTGCTGGCGAAGTCGTGGCGATGGTCGGCGACGGCATCAACGATGCGCCGGCGCTGGCGGCGGCAGACATCAGCATGGCGAT
>WBZM01003228.1_pt1 | contig 12878 bp, 11 predicted proteins | sample 5204271 | NCBI WGS metagenome assembly WBZM01 (sample SAMN12344346, study PRJNA552823) | activated sludge metagenome | biome: Activated sludge suspended growth; feature: Nitrification reactor; material: Wastewater; isolation source: activated sludge from nitrification reactor of wastewater...
GATCACCATGTGGCCGTCGGCGCTGAGAAGGCAGGCGCGGAACGGGTTGTGGGCGTTCCAGAGCTGCATGTTGGTGGTGTCGGTGGCGTAGCGGATGTTCAGCGGATCGAACATCAGAAGCCCGCCCCAGCCGCGGGCGACGATGGCGTCCGTAAGCCGCCGCCAGCGGAACTCGCGCATCGCGGCGAGATCGGGGGCCACGAGGCCGGCTGCCTCCCATTCGCGGAAGGCGATCTGCGTCGGCCCGATCTCCACCCGGTCGTTGTCGTTGGGCGTGCCGTCTGGCAGACGGTCCCCCCGCGTCGGGTCGATCTTGCGGCGGTCGCGGTAGTGGTCGGTCATGGCGGTCCTCCCCCCGGGGCCGAGCATGGGGCGGCGCCGCGCCGGGGTCCGTTCCGATTGCGACCCGCGCCCGGCCGCTTTCCGCCACTCGGCCCGCACTGCCGCGCCCTTGCCCGCCGGGGCCCGCTCGACTATCTACGCGCAACAATCGACGGAAGGACGACGGCCCATGCGCGCCGAGATGGAAAACGTGGTCGAGGCGGTGGAGAAGTCGCTGAAGCTCCTCGGCCAGCGGATGGACTGGGAAACCGCGCCGCACCGGCTCGAGGAAATGAACGCGATGATCGAGGACGGCGACCTCTGGTCCGACCCGACGCGCGCCCAGAAGCTGATGCGCGACCGTCAGATGCTTCTCGACCAGGTGGAGACCTACCGCCGGATCGAGCGCGAGCTGAAGGACAATGTCGACCTCATCGAGCTGGGCGAGATGGAGGACGACAAGGAGATCGTCACCGAGGCCGAGACCTCCCTGCGGTCACTGAAGGAATTCGCCGCCGCCAAGGAACTCGAGGCGCTGCTCGACGGCGAGGCCGATGGCAACGACACCTTCCTCGAGATCAACGCCGGCGCCGGCGGCACCGAAAGCTGCGACTGGGCGTCGATGCTGGCGCGGATGTATGTCCGCTGGGCCGAGAAGAAGGGCTATACGGTCGAGCTGCAGTCCGAGACGCCGGGCGAAGAAGCGGGCATCCGTTCGGTCGCCTACAAGATCAGCGGCAAGAACGCCTACGGCTGGCTGAAGTCGGAATCGGGCGTGCACCGGCTGGTGCGGATTTCGCCCTACGACAGCGCGGCGCGGCGGCATACGTCGTTCTGTTCGGTCTGGGTCTATCCTGTGGTCGACGACAACATCGAGATCGAGGTTCTGGACAAGGACATCCGCATCGACACCTACAGGTCGTCGGGCGCGGGCGGCCAGCACGTCAACAAGACGGATTCGGCCGTGCGCATCACGCACTTCCCCACCGGCATCGTGGTGACAAGCTCGGAAAAGTCGCAGCACCAGAACCGCGACATCGCCATGAAGGCGCTGAAATCGCGCCTTTACCAGTTGGAACTGGACAAGCGCAACGCAGCCATTGCCGAGGCGCACGAGGCCAAGGGCGATGCCGGCTGGGGCAACCAGATCCGGTCCTACGTTCTGCAACCCTACCAGATGGTGAAGGATCTGCGCACCGGGGTCGAGACGAGCGACACGCAAGGCGTCCTGGACGGCGACCTTGACGCCTTCATGGCGGCTACCCTGGCGCTGGACGTCGCGGGCAAGAGCCGGGCCGAGGCGCAGGCCGACGCCTGAGCGGCACCGGCCATCGCTTCTTTCTTGTAAGCGCGTCCTGCCTTGGCCTAGCTTTGCGACAACACGCAAGGAGGCCAGCATGACGGACGAAACCCATCGCCCCCCCGACCGGCTGCCCGAGATCCTCGAGCTGGATCGCGGCGCGATCGGCGCGGCGCTGCGGCTGGGGTTGCGCGACTTCCTGCGCGCGCCATGGTTCGGACTGTTCTTCAGCGCCTTCTATGTCGCAGGCGGGATTCTGTTGTTCCGGGTCTTCGCCGCAGCCGGCCAGCAATGGTGGCTGGTGCCTGTGGCCGTGGGTTTCCCGTTGCTCGCACCCTTTGCCGCAGTCGGTCTGTACGAGGTCAGCCGCCGGATCGAAGCCGGCGCGTCGCTGTCGTGGCGGGTGGTGCTGGGCGTGGTCTTCGCGCAGAAGGACCGGCAGATCCCGGCGATGGCCGCGGTCATTATCGTGATCTTCCTGTTCTGGGTCTTCGTGGCACATGCGCTGTTCGCGCTGTTCATGGGGCTTCGCGTCTTTTCGGGGGGAAACGATTTCGCCAGCCTCTTCCTTGAAGGCAACGGGCCGATGATGCTGCTGGTCGGCGGCGCGGTCGGCGCGGGCTTTGCGGCAGTGCTGTTCGCAATCACCGTGGCGGGGTTGCCGCTGCTTCTGGAGCGCGAGGTCGATTTCGTCAGCGCGATGATCCTCAGCGTTCAGGCGGTCCTGGCGAACGTCGGACCGATGCTGCTGTGGGGCGCCGCCATTGCGGTGCTGCTGTTTGTGGGCATGGTGCCGATGTTTCTGGGTCTGTTCATCGTATTGCCGCTTCTCGGTCATGCAAGCTGGCACATGTACCGCCGCATCCTGTCGGCGGCTTAGGTCCCGGGTTCAAAGACAAAGGGCGCCCCTGCAGGAGCGCCCTATCTGATCGTGCCAGTCCGGGCTGCCGGATCACGAAGCCGGCAGTGCCGCGGGCTTGGTGCCGTTCAGCGGGTCTTCCTGACGCTGGACCGAGCCTTCGAAATGCGCGCCGCTCTCGATGGCGATGGTCTTGTGGACGATGTCGCCCTCGACGCGCGCGGTCGAGGTCAGGCGTACTTTCAGCCCGCGTACGCGGCCGACGACGCGGCCGTTGACAACGATATCGTCCGCGACGATTTCGCCCTTGATGGTCGCGGTTTCACCCACGGTCAGCAGATGGGCGCGCACGTCGCCTTCGACGACGCCCTCGATCTGGATGTCGCCGGTTGTCTTGAGGTTGCCGACCACCGTCAGGTCGGAGGACAGGACCGAGGCATGCGGCTTGGCCTTGGGAACCGAGGGCACGAAGTCCGACGCGGGCTTGGCCGCCGGCATCGGTTCGGCCGGCTTGACCTCGGGCGTCTTGGGGCCTGGTTCGTTGATCCTGCTTTTAGAAAACATTGCTTCCCGCCTTGATGAACGTCATCGGATTGGTTGCTGAACCACCCTGACGGATCTCGTAGTGCAGATGCGTGCCGGTGGAACGTCCGGTGTTCCCCATAGCACCGATCTTGTCGCCGCGCGATACCTTTTGGCCGACCGAGACATCGATGCCCGACAGGTGGCCGTAACGGGTGGTCATCCCGAAATCGTGGCGCACCTCGACCATATTGCCATAGCCGTTTTCCCAGCCTGCATGGGTGACGGTGCCGTCGGCGGTGACGTAGATGGGCGAACCCATCGCCCCGGCAAGGTCGATGCCCTCGTGCATCCGGCCCCAGCGGCGACCATAGCCCGATGTGTAGCGGTAGGCCGTCTTGAGCGGGAACGCGAGCGGCGTCTTCTCGACCGCGATGCGGTACATGTTCATGCGGTCGAGCCCTTCGAGGATGCGCGCAGCGCTTTCTGCGCCGCCATCGCCCCTGAGCGCGGCGCCCCGCGACGAGACGGTCGCAGGCATGAGCTGGCCGAGCGGCCCGCCCTGGCCCGAATAGCCGCGCCGCACCTGCGACAGAAGGTCATCGGGATCGAGCCCGGCCGACGAGAACATGTTGTCGAGCGGCTCCATCGAGACGGTGACCGCCTCTTCCAGCTGCGCGAATATCTCGTCGTGGCGCTCTTCGAGCAGCCGCATTTCATAGGCGATGTCGGCGGCTTCGGCCTTGGCGGCTTCGGCCGAGCCTTCCATCGCATCGCGTTCCGCGGCGGTGCGTTCCAGCGCGGCGGAAAGAAAGTCCAGCGATGCGGTGACGTCGTTGGCCCGCAGACCCTGCGCGGCGGCAGTTTCGGCAGCGCCCGGCTGCACGCTTGCCAGCGCGGTGTCGCGTTCGGACATCGTCCGGCGCAACGTGGTCTGGATGACGCCGATCCCGGTTTCCAGTTCGCGCCGGCGTTGTTCGGAATCGAGAAGCGCCGACTGCATGGCGGACACCTGTTCCAGCGCAACCGCGAAACGTTCCTGGGCCGCCGCCGCTTCCTCGGCGCGGGCATCGCGTTCCCGCGCCAGCCTTTCGATACGCGCCTCATAGGCGGACTGGGCGGTGCGGGCGGCTTCGCGCCCGTCCTTGGCGCCGATGGAATCCATCATCAGGATGGCGCTGGCGACGATCGTCCAGGCAACCAGCAGTGCCGATCCTCCAAGGATCATCGCCTGGGTGCCGGACTTCAGCCGGATGAAACGCGTTCCTTCGTCGGAGCGCAGGAAAAGTCGCTGTTCAGGCAGCTTTCGTTCAAGCAAAGCATGCAGCCGGCTGGAAAGACGTGTCGTCAAGCCAAGTCCCCGTCGGTTGTCCCAAGATGAAGCACGCCGCATCCCCCAGAAACGGCGCCGCTGACGATGGATTAGCGTCCGGCAGGGGCTGTCGCAAACGGTTTTGCCCCTCGGCGACGCCTGTCGGGGGGCGGATGGGCGCGGAATCGCCGTTATGGGCAGATTCCTGCCGACGCTCGGGCACGCCGACCCCGGTCAGCCACCCGCCGGTTGGGTAGCCTCATCGGCCAGCGGCCAGTAGAAATCGGGCGGCAGGCCCGCTTCGGCGCGCTTTTCCTCGTTGAAGGGGGGCTTCAGTGCCCCGTGGAAATAGCGCCGCACAAGGGCGTGGAACGCATCCTTCGGATCGGTGTCGCTGCGCCCGCAGAGGAAGTTGAACCACTTCGAACCGTAAGCGACGTGGCCGACTTCTTCGGCGTAGATCACTTCGAGCGCGGCCACGGCGTCGGTCGCACCAGCCTTGCGGAAGATCTCGATCATGCCCGGCGTCACATCAAGCCCCCGCGCCTCGAGCACCATGGGCACCACGGCCAGCCGGCCCGGCAGCTCGTCGGCGGTGTCCTCGGCGGCGCGCCACATGCCGGCGTGGGCGGGCAGCGCGCCGTAGTGGCTGCCCATCGCCTCAAGTACATCGCAGATCATGTTGAAATGCTTCGACTCTTCGTCCGCAGCCTTTACCCAGTCATCGTAGAATCCAAGCGGCATCGGCACGTCGGCAAAGCGCGCGATGATGTCCCAGTGCAGATCGACGGCGTTGAGTTCGATATGGGCCAGCGCATGCAGCAGCGCGATCCGGCCCTGCGGCGAACCGGGACGGCGGCGCGGCACGTCGCGCGGTGGAAGCAGTTCGGGGCGGTCGGGCCGTGCGGGGCGCAGGGGCGGCGTCGCATGACCGACGGGCAGGGGCGATCCCGCCGCCCGCGCGGCGAACCACCGCGCGGCATGGGCATGGCTCAGCGCGGTCTTGGCGCGGCCATCGGCGGTGGTCAGCACTTCGACCGCCATCCCGGCGAGGCAGGCGGCTGTCATAGGGTGCGCGCGGCGGCCAGAACCTCGGCTGCGTGGCCCGCGACCTTGACCTTGGGCCAGATGCGGGCGATGCGACCCGAACCGTCGATCAGGACCGTCGTACGCGTGATGCCCTGGAAAGTCTTGCCATACATGGATTTTTCGCCCCAGACGCCATAGCGTTCGCAGACGTCGCCGGCTTCGTCCGACGCGAGGATCACCCCCAGCCCGTGCTTGCGGCAGAACTTGTCATGGGCGGCGACACTGTCCTTGGAAATACCAATGACGGTGGTGCCCGCGGCGGCGAAATCGTCCTTCAGACGGGTGAAGTCGATCGCTTCCGTGGTGCAGCCGGGCGTGTCGTCCTTGGGGTAGAAGTAAAGAACAACCTTGCCGGGCCGCAGCGCCGACAGGGTGACGGCCTCACCGTTTTCGCGGGGAAGGCTGAAGTCGGGGGCAAGGCTGCCCTCGGCCAGGGTCGCTCGGTCGTTCATCGTGCTGTGATCCTGCGCTTGATGGGTCTGTCTTCTGTTTTAATCCGCCGGACACAAAGTTAAAGGGTGGCGACAGGCGCGGATCGCACAACCGCATCTTTCGCTGCGTGCCGGATCAGGATGACCGAACAGGATCAGAACCACACCCGCCCCAGGAACGACCGGGGCCGTCGCATCTGGCTGGCGCTGGTGGCGGCGGTTCTGGGGATGGCAGCTGTCCTTGGGGTGCTGGGCCTGACCGGGCGGCAATTGCCGCTGCCCGGCTTTCTTGTCGCCCGCATCGAGGACCGCGCCAACCGTGCGATGGAGGGGCAGGCCTCGGTACGCATCGGCGGGCTGGTGCTGGTTGTCGACAACAACTTCGTGCCCCATGTCGCGCTGCGCGACGTGTCGCTCTATTCGGCCAAGGGCAGGCCGCTGGCGGTGCTGCCCGAGGTCCGGGCGCGGCTCAAGGGCAAGGCGGCGCTGCGGGGCCGTATCGAGGCCGAGACGCTCAGTATCCGGGGCGCCCGCGTCGCGCTGCGCCGCCTTGCGGACGGCAGCCTGGACCTGTCGGTCGGGACCGGCGGGTTGATGCCGCAGGCGGCGGTCAACCCGGCCGAAGTCCTGGACCGCATCGACGCCGCCTTCGCCGCACCCGCCTTGCGCACCATCCGCACCATTTCGGTGACCGGACTCGACCTGCGCTATGACGATCTGCGCAGCGACCAGATCTGGCGGGTGACCGACGGCACGCTGAACCTGGCGCAGAACGAGCGGCAGATCGGCATCGGCATCGCCTTCCGCATCGCCGAGGCGGGGCTCGAGCCGGCGCGCGTCGCGGTGAGTTTCCTGTCGCTCAAGGATTCGCCCGCATCCGAGCTTTACGCCCGCGTGACCGATCTGAACTCACGCGATCTCGCGGCTCAGGTGCCGGCACTGGCGTGGCTTTCGGCGCTGGATACCCGTCTGTCGGGCCGACTGCGCACGGGCGTACGCCCGGACGGCACGCTCGAACCGCTGTCGGCAACGCTCGACCTTGGACCGGGGGCTTTGCGACCGTCGCTTTCCGCCCGGCCTGTCGGTTTCAGTGCGGCGCGGCTGGATCTGACCTACGATCCGGCCCTTGCACGGCTCGACTTCGGCGAGGTCTCGGTCACGAGCCCCGCGCTTCGGGTCCGCGCCGGGGGCAAGGCATGGATCAAGGGCGCCGAAGACGGGATTCCCGACGGGCTGGTCGGGCAGGTCCGCATTTCCGACCTCAAGGCCGACCCCGAGGGCCTGTTCCAGGATCCGGTTTCCTTTGCGCAGGGCGCGCTGGACCTGCGGCTGGATCTTCACCCTTTCCGCATCCGGATTGGCCAGTTCGTTCTGGTCGATGCCGGGCGGCGGATCAGTGCAAGCGGCGACGTCGCCGTGGGCGAGAAGGGCTGGTCCGTGGGTCTCGATGTAGCCATCGACGCGATCTCAAGCGACCGCCTTCTGGCGCTGTGGCCGCTTGCGGCTGTTCCCAAGACCCGGACATGGCTGGCCGACAACGTCGCCTCGGGCGAGTTGTTCGACGTCAAGGCGGCGCTGCGGCTGGCACCCGACCGCGAACCGCGCCTGTCGCTGGGCTATGAATACCGCGCGGCCGAGGTGCGGTTCCTGCGCACCCTGCCGCCGGTCAAGGATGGCGCGGGCTATGCGACGATCATCGACAACGCCTATACGCTGGTCGTGGACCGCGGGCGGATCACGGCGCCCCGGGGCGGGGACGTCGATGTGACCGGATCGGTGCTGAAGGTGCCCGACATCCGCATCAAGCCGGCACCGGCCGAAATAACCCTGCACAGCAAGAGTTCGATCACCGGGGCACTGTCGCTGCTGGACGAGCCGCCGTTCCGGTTTCTGACCAAGGCGAACCGCCCGGTCGACGTGGCCGAGGGGCGCGCCGAATTGATCTCGGTCCTCGGCCTGACGCTGCAGAAGAAGGTGCGGCCAGAAGATGTCAGCTACGACGTGAAGGGCCGGCTTCTCGACGTGCGCTCGGACCGGGTCGTGCCGGGAAAGGCCCTTGCCGCCGACACGCTGACGATAGAGGCAACCCGCGACGGCATGTCGATTACCGGCCCGGGCACGCTGTCCGGGGTTCCGTTCGATGTGACCTGGACCCAGCTTTTCGGACCCGATCACCGCGGCAAGAGCAGCGTCGAGGGTACCGTCGAACTGTCGCCGGTCTCTGCCAAGGCGTTCAGCATCGGCCTTCCGGAAGGTATGATCCGCGGCAAGGCGGTGGGCCAGTTGAAGCTGGCGATCGAAGCCGGCCAGCGCACGGCCTTCCGCCTGACGTCCGACCTGACCGGGCTTCGCATGGCCCTGCCCGAGATCGGGTGGCTCAAGGATGCGGGCCGCGCCGGCCGGCTGGAGGTCGAGGGCACGCTGGGCGCACCGGCCGAGGTGACGGCACTGCGGCTGCAGGGCGCGGGTCTCGACGCTTCGGGTGATGTCACCCTGCGGGCGGACGGCGGGCTCGAGCGCGCGCGCTTCGGCAAGGTGACGGTCGGCGACTGGTTCGACGGCCCGGTCGATCTGGTCGGGCGCGGCAAGGGGCGGACGGTCGGCATTGCCGTGCGCGGCGGCCGCGCGGACCTGACAAAGGCCGATTTCGGCAAGGGCAGCGGCAAGGCGGGCGGCCCGCTTGATGTCCGGCTGGACCGCCTGCAGGTGACGCGCGGCATCGCGCTGACCGGTTTCGAGGGGCATTTCGCGACCGGCGGCGGGCTGAACGGGGGATTCAGCGGCGACGTCAACGGCGGGGCGCCCGTGCAGGGCAACGTCGCGCCGAAGGACGGGCGCAGCGCCTTCGTCATCAAGGCGGCCGATGCGGGCGCCGCGATGCGTTCTGCGGGGGTCTTCACGCGGGGGCAGGGCGGCGCGATGGATCTGTTCATCGACCCAGATGGCGATGCCCCGGGGCATTACCGGGGCAGGGTTGCGATATCGAACCTGCGCGTGGTCGATGCGCCGGTGCTGGCCGAACTTCTGGGCGCGATATCGGTGATCGGGCTGCTCGAACAGCTCAACGGCAGCGGAATCCTGTTCGGGCAGGTGCGGGGCGATTTCCGCATGGTGCCGGGGGCGATAGAACTCCGGCATGGTTCGGCAGTGGGTACATCGCTGGGTGTCTCGGCGGAAGGCGTCTACCGCACCGAGGCCGGTGAAGTCGATTTCCAGGGCACGATCTCGCCCATCTATCTGCTGAACGGCATCGGCCAGATCGTCAGCCGGGTCGGCGAGGGGCTTTTCGGATTCAACTACCGGGTGACCGGGCCGACATCGGCCATGCGGATCGCCGTGAACCCGCTGTCGATCCTGACCCCCGGCATGTTCCGTGAAATCTTCCGCTCTGCCCCGCCCAAGGCATCGCCATGAAACTTGACGATTTCGACTTCGACCTGCCCGCACGGCTGATCGCCACCCGACCTGTTCGCCCCCGCAGCGCGGCGCGGCTTCTGGCGGTGACGGGCGACGAGATGCGCGACCTGCATGTGCGGGATCTGCCCGCGCTGCTTCGCGACGGCGACCTTCTGGTCCTGAACGACACCCGTGTCATCCCGGCGCGGCTGCACGGCACCCGGACCCGCCCGACCGGGCAGGGGGAAAGTGTAGCCAGGGTTGAGGTGACGCTCTTGTCACCCACCGCGGCCGGGGGCTGGCAGGCGCTGGCGAAACCGTTGCGCAAGCTGATGACAGGCGAGACGGTCGTGTTCTCGCCCCGCCTGTCCGCCACGGTGGCGGCGATCGAAGGGGGCGAACTGCAGCTCGACTTCAACCTGGCCGGGCCCGAGTTCGACGCTGCCCTGTCCGAGGCCGGGCAGATGCCGCTGCCGCCCTACATCGCCGCGCTGCGCGCGCCCGACGCAGCCGACCGCGAGGACTACCAGACGGTCTTCGCCCGCACGCCGGGGGCGGTGGCCGCGCCGACGGCATCGCTTCATTTCGACGAAACGCTGCTGGCCATCCTTGCCGCGCGGGGGGTGCGCTTTGCCCATGTGACGCTGCATGTCGGCGCAGGCACCTTCCTTCCGGTGAAGGTCGAGGACGTCACCACCCACCGGATGCACGCCGAATGGGGCGAAGTCACGCCAGATGCCGCCGCTGCGATCAATGCCGCGCGGGCCGAGGGACGGCGCGTCATCGCGGTCGGCACCACTGCGCTGCGGCTGATCGAAAGCGCCGCCGACGCCAAGGGCATCGTTCACCCCTGGGCCGGCGAGACCGACATCTTCATCTATCCGGGCTACCGGTTCAGGGTGACCGATGGTCTGATGACCAACTTCCACCTGCCGAAATCGACGCTCCTGATGCTTGTCTCGGCGCTGATGGGAACGGAACGGATGCGGCGGGTCTATGACCACGCCATTGCAGAAGGTTACCGGTTCTTTTCCTATGGCGATGCGTCTTTGCTGCTGCCGGAAGCCCGGAAATGACCTGGTTTGCCATCAAGGCCGCCCTGTCCGGCCTGCTGATCGCCCTGATTGCCGAGATCGCGCGGCGCAGCCCCGGTTTTGCCGCGCTGGTCGCGTCGCTGCCGCTCGTCTCGGTGCTGGGCATGATCTGGATGTGGCGCGACGGGATCGGACCCGAGCGTATCGCCGCACATGCCGAGGGGACGTTCTGGTATGTTCTGCCGTCGCTGCCGATGTTCCTGGTTCTGCCCTGGCTGCTGAGGTCGGGTTTCGGCTTCTGGATTTCGCTTTTCGCGGGCATGGTCCTGACGGTTGCGTTGTATTTCGTGATGCTGTGGATCGGCCCGCGGTTCGGGCTCAAGCTCTGAAGAGGCACACGATGCTGAAAGTCCTGGGATCGACCTGGCCGCTCTTGCTCGGGGTGATGCTGCTGATGCTCGGCAACGGGGTTCAGGGCACGCTTCTGGGGATTCGCGGGGCGCTGGAAGGTTTCACGACGCTCCAGATGTCCGTGGTCATGTCGGCCTATTTCCTGGGTTTTCTCTTCGGCTCGCGCCTGACGCCCGACATGATCCGCAACGTGGGCCATGTGCGGGTGTTTGCCGCGCTCGGCTCGCTGATCTCGGCGGTTCTCGTGCTGTATCCGGTCTGGCCGGACTGGATGGCCTGGGCCGCGATGCGCGTCGTCATCGGGTTTTCCTTCTCGGGTGTCTACATCACCGCCGAAAGCTGGCTCAACAACGCTTCGACAAACGAGACGCGCGGCCAGGCGCTGTCGCTTTACATGATCATGCAGATGATCGGCATCATCGCCAGCCAGGCGCTTCTGAACGCCGGCGATCCTTCCGGATTCATCCTCTTCGTCATCCCTTCGGTCCTGGTGTCACTGGCCTTCACCCCGATCCTGCTGGCGGTCAGCCCCGCACCCGCGTTCGAATCGACCAAGCCGCTGAGCATCCTGAAGCTGTTCCGCACGTCGCCGCTTGGCTGCGTCGGCATGTTCCTGCTGGGCGGCGTCTTTTCGGCGCAGTTCGGCATGTCTTCGGTCTGGGGCACACAGGTCGGTCTGACCGTTCGGGAACTGTCGATCTTCGTCGCGGCGATCTACGTCGGCGGGCTGGTCCTGCAATATCCGATCGGCTGGCTCTCGGACCGGATGGACCGCCGCCGTCTGGTTCTGGGGCTGGCGCTCTTCGGTGGTGTGGTGGTGCTGCTTCCGGTGGTCACCGGCGAACGGTTCGGGTTCATGCTGCTGTTCGTCGCCGCCGTGATGGGCGGTATCTCGAACCCGCTTTACTCGCTGCTTCTGGCCTATACGAACGACTATCTCGACAAGTCCGACATGGCCTCGGCCTCGGCGGGGTTGCTGTTCATCAGCGGTATCGGCGCGATTTCCGGCCCGATTATCACCGGCTGGATGATGGAGCAGATCGGCCCCTGGGGGTATTTCCTGTTCATCGCGCTGCTGTTCCTGGCCATCGCGGCCTATGCCGGGTACCGGATGACACGCCGTGCGGCCCTGTCTCTGGCACGGATGCGGCGTTTCCGCCCGGTTTCGCCGACCGCATCGCCGGTTGCCGTCGAGGCCACCATGGAAGGCCGCAGCCGGGCCAACCCCTCGGCGGACTGAACGCGGGCTTGCCGCCGGCCCGGCAAACTGCCACGCTCGCACCGGCAGCGGAGGCGGCATGACCGTAGGACCGGACGACATCCTCGCGTTCTGGAACGCACTTGGCCCCGGCGGCTGGTACGCCGTCGACGACGTCGTCGATGCTGCGATCCGCGACCGCTTCCACCCGGCCTGGCGGGCGGCGCGGGGAGGGGCCTTTCGCCACTGGTGCACCACCCCGGAAGGGGCGCTGGCCTACCTGATCCTGACCGACCAGTTCCCGCGCAACATGTTCCGCGGCTCCTCGGATGCCTTCGCCACGGATGCCCTTGCGCTCGGCGCCGCGCGCGGGGCGCTGTTGCGCGGCCATGACTTGCAGATCGCCCCGCCTGCGCGACAGTTCTTCTGCCTCCCCCTCATGCACTCCGAAGCGCTGGCCGACCAGGATCGCTGCCTTGCGCTTTTCCGCGAAAGGATGCCCGACCCCGGCAATGTCCGCCACGCCGGCGATGCGGTCACGTACCTGATCGAACAGGGGGTGCTCGGCGTTGCGTTGCCGCCGGCCGACATCGAAGCCGAGGCGTCCAGCAGCACGATCACGGTGCCGCGTGCAACGGCCGGCACGGTCAGAAACGGCCCCTTCGGATCGGACAGGGTAACGTCGCGCAACCGGGCCTGTCCGTAAAGCGATCCCTCGATCCGCCCGATCTCGATCCTGAGGCCCGATGCGGGCGCGAGGCTGGCGATGCGATCCGCCACGAAACGATGGCCGATCGGGCTGTTCAGCACCACCAGTGCCAGGAGGATAATGCCGCCAAACGCAAGCAGGAGTTTCGTGGCCAGCTTGCGCTTGCGAAAGCGCGGCGCGGCGGGGAGTTCCTCCGCATCCGGCATCAGAACGCCTGCCCCAGCGCGACATAGACCGCGACCGGGCCATCGCCGGGTTCCGGGTTGATCGGTGTCGCCACATCCACGCGGATGGGG
>WBZM01003229.1_pt1 | contig 12878 bp, 8 predicted proteins | sample 5204271 | NCBI WGS metagenome assembly WBZM01 (sample SAMN12344346, study PRJNA552823) | activated sludge metagenome | biome: Activated sludge suspended growth; feature: Nitrification reactor; material: Wastewater; isolation source: activated sludge from nitrification reactor of wastewater treatment...
GTGCCCCTCGCCGCCCGGGACCGCGCCGTGCGCGCCGCGCTCGATCGCCTGGCCGGCGAAATCGACACGACGGCGGCGGCGGCCGCGTGGGAGCGCGCGCTTGCGGCGCCCGCGTGGGCGGGGCCGGGCGGAGTGCGGGCCAGCGAGAGCCCGTGGACGAGCGTCGGGGCGAGTCCGGGGGCGAGCGTGCCCTCGGCTGCCAGGGCGCGGGCGAATGCCTCGGCGGACACACCGACGAGGCGAGACCGTGCGCCACAGCGCGGGCCCAGCCGCGACGTGGGGCGGCCTCACGCGAGCGAGGCCGCCCGCGCGAACACGCCGGCGACCGGCGGGGCCACCTGCACCGGCGAGGTCGGCTGCACGGCCTGGTCGGCGACGACCGGCTGGACCGCGGGGGCGGTGACATCGCCCACCACGGTCGAGGCGGCGACGCCGTCCGCGTCCGCACCGACCACGCCGCCGACGACACCAGCGACGCCCACCACGTCCGTGCGGAGTCGCGGCCGCCGGCGGGCCCCGAAGCCCACCCCGGCCGCGTCGCCGCACGCGAGCCCAGGCCCGGCCGCCGCGCCCACCCCGGCGCCCACCCCCGCCGGCCCGACCTTCGGCGAGTTCGCGGAGCGCTTCCTGGCGCTCCAGGACCCGACGCGGTCGGACTACCGGAACAAGGTGCGGAACGTCCGCAAGCACCTGGTGCCGGTGCTGGGCAAGGCGCCGCTGCGGACGCTCAACCGGGCGGCGGTCGACGACCTGCGGATCCGGCTGCGCGAGCCGGGGACGGGGGCGCGGTCGTACCGGTCGGCGCACCGCAAGGAGGCGCCGGTGTCGGGGCGGCGGTGGGACCGGCCGCGGAGCGCGAAGACCATCAACAACGTGATGGCGACGCTGCGGGCGATCCTGCACCTGGCGCTCGACTACGAGGCGATCGATCGGATGCCGCGGATCGTGATGGAGCCGGAGGCGAAGAAGGAGCCGGCGTTCCTGGACGTGGAGGAGACGGAACGGCTGCTGGAGGCGGCGGGGCCGGAGTGGCGGGGGCTCTTCCTGGTGGCGGTGCGGACGGGGCTGCGGCGCGGCGAGCTGCTCGAGCTGCGGTGGAAGGACGTGCACCTGGAGGGGACGCGGCCGCAGATCCGGGTGAGCCGGTCGGTGCGGCTGGGGCCGGGGAAGGCGGCGACGGTGAAGGAGCCGAAGGGGCGGCGGGGACGGTCGGTGCCGCTCTCACCGAGCGTGCACGCGACGCTGCGGGCGCTCCGGGAGGCGAGCGGGGGCCCGCTGGAGGAGCTGGTGTTCGGGGACCGGGAGGAGGGCGGCTACATCGACTACCGGGCCTACTACCACGCGCTGGCGAGGACGGCGAAGGCGGCGGGGATCGCCCGGCACGTGCACCCGCACATGCTCCGGCACACCTTCGCCTCGCACTGCTACATGCGGCGGGTGCCGCCGCAGGTGGTGCAGAAGTGGCTCGGGCACGCGAGCGTGACGACGACGGAGCGTTACGCGCACCTGCGGCCCGAGGTGGACGACGAGCTCATCCGGGTGGTCGACCCGGAGCAGCCGACGACGGGAGATCCCGCGCCTCGGGGTGCGGAGAATTCTCACGAACAAGGGGTGCCGACGTGAACGCAGGACGGGTGCGCATCGGCCGCCGCTTCAGGTGCCACCAACGGTGCCACCAAGCGGGGGTCGATCGGCGGAACGCCGTTTAGGTGCCCCTAGGAGGCGGATGGCTGGTAGGCGGAACAGGGATCGAAGGCGTGATTTGCATTACAAAAAAGTCTTGTGATGACCGGCGTTTGGCTCTCAAGTGCGCGTCATCGCTCAAGATCCTTCCCGCCTCCTCGTACCCCCTCGTCCCATCCTGTCCCCCCTCGCGGAGCAGATTCGGGGCAACGCAGGGACAACGGCGCCCAGGGCGCAGGGCAACCGGAACGCTCCCTCGACCTGGCCCACCCAGAACCGCAGTGTGAGAATCCACATCCAGCAGCTCTCCGGAGGAGGCAACCGTTCGGCAGTTCCGAACTGCTTCGGCGAGGCGTCAGGTCCGTCAGCAACCACCGCTCGTCCTCGAACACCTCGCGCTCATGCACTGGCGAGCTCGCACGCGGGAAGAGGCGCTACTCCTCGGTCTCCTACTCTTGCCGCCGGAGGCCCTTCCGACCGCGGAGCACAGTCCGCCCGAGATGCCTGATGACCCTCGCATTAGCGCGAGCGTCTCCAGCCCCCCTCCCTGCGAAGCCAGCGCGCTCCCGTCCCTGCGCCTAGGCTCGCAAGACCCGCACAACGGCGCGCCAATCCTCATCGGCTGGGAGCACCACGTCGCCGTCGCCCACGGAGATCGCCTCGACCTCGTCGACACGGCCGTTCCCCGGCTCACCGCGACTTGGACTCTCCCCAGACCCCCCACGGCCCTCGCAAGGCTCGACCACTCGACCACCCTCCTCGCGGGCGACGCCGACGGCCGCATCTGGCTCATCGGTCATCTACACGAGCAACCCCGCCTTGAGAAAACCCTCTCCGAGCCCCCAATTGCCATCCTTGGGCTCACCGACTCCGAGAGCGCCCTTGTCGTCGACCCCACTGGCGCATGGCTCGTCGAGTCTCACGCTCACCATCGAACCTGGCTTCGCCTCCCACCAACTGACGCCGCGCTCACCGCCGCGACCTCCACCGAGCGCACCCTCATCGCCGGCGACGAACGCGGTCGCATCTGGCGCTGGGATCTCACCCCCAGGCCGCTCCCCACCCCACGCCTCCTCGGCCAGCTCGAGGAGGCCGTCGTCGACCTCGCCGCATGCCACAGAGCGCGCCTGGAAGTGATTGCCAGCGACAGATCAGGCCTCGTGACGCTTCTTCGCGGCGCCACTTCCGGCACCATCAGCCGACGACGGCTCTCTACGCGCCATCCCGTCGACACGGTGACTGCCGACAGCTCCTGCACGGTCGCCGCCGCGTCTTCGGGCACCGCCGTCGAAGTTTGGGACCTCAGAGCCGACGCGCCCGAACAAGCAAGTTGGTCGTTCTCCGCCCGCGAGCCACTCCACGAGATCGCCATCTCACCCGACGGCCTGAGCCTCGCCATCCTGGGTGCCTCCTCCGTTCGTCTCTGGAGCCTCACGGACATCGCGCGCCCGCCGACCACCATTCGCGGCCCCGACGAGCGCCCGATCGCGGCCCTCAGATTCTCGAGCGATCGCCTTCTCCTCGCCACCCCGTCTGCGATCGCCTGGACCGAGCCTCACTCCACATGAACGTCCCCGATCGGGTTGGTGAGGCAACCATCATCACTTTCACCGCAGCGAAAGCGCACATGAACATGCCCCACATGACCAGGCGCGTGACGCACGAGGCCCTCACGCTGTCGATCCTCAACAGCTGTCCCTGCCTTCCACTGCACGAGCGAGCGCATCCGCGGGTCTGACGACGTACTCACCAGACGCCCCTGATGCTCGTAGTCGAGGAAGATCGCGTCGACACTCCCCTCCTCAGCCAGCGCCTCGATGAGGAGGCCAAGCGCCCGCCAGTCGATATCGTCCGACGACAAACCATCACCAGCGCGGCGAGGGATAGCGATGTCCACATCTCGCCCCGACTGGTGTGATTTATGCCCATACAGCGCCCCGCCGCCCTCGCGACTGATATCACCGATCCCGAGTGGCTCGCGTAGACCCATCCGACGCTGATACCGGACAATCGCTCGAAGGAGTGCCTCGACCGTCGACGACGAGCCAACACACGTCACTGCGCTTCGACAGCGGTAGAGGTGACTCCGAGGGAGACGCGCACCACCAAGTAGGAGCCCGGCGTTCGGAGCACCGACCGATCGACCGAGCATCCACACCCGCGGCGTCGGCTCCGGATAGCGCGCGTCCTCGGCCACGCGGGAGAACGGCGACCGCTCTCTCCCCGCTTCCACACACACCCTACTTCGCCCATCCCCGGCCTCAAACCCGAGCCCCACGAGACCACCGAGAGCCATCACCATCAGCCTCAACGCAGCTCCTCCCGTGTCAAACACGGAAAGCCGACAAGCGTCACCGTCCCCGGCGGGAACTCCAGCGTACGAGCCCGTCCTCCCTCATCCGGCGGGACTGTCAGCGTGACCGTGCGCTCCCGCGTCGCCCCACCGACCACCGCCGACACCGCCTCCGACACGGCCCGAGCCGACACCACTCGCCCCCGCGAGCGCCTCGGAGGCGCCGATGGAGCCGCAACCACGATCACCACCGCCTCGCCGCCGTAGAGCGACGACCGCTCGTGCTCGGTCAGCCACCGGTCGACCCGCGGAAGGCCCGCGATCGTGCTGTCCCATGGCTGCGTCGTGCGCACTGGCGCCACCTCGAGGATTCTCCGGAGTTCGGCACCGTCGAGCTTGAGGAGCTGCAAGCAGCGACTAGGGGACTCCTCACACGTCTCCGCGAAGAGCTCCACACTGCGCATCCTCCCTGACGGCAAGCAGATCCTCTCCACGAAGGGATCGACGCAGCGTCCCTCGCGCACCACCCACGGCGGCGAGCAAACACACCCTTCCACGGATTCACCCCTTGAACACGCCTCGGCCCGCATCTCGCAGCGATCACCGACACATGCGAGCGGCCGCGGGCACGTGGCCGCACTCACATCATCCTCATCGCACGCGAGAGAGCAGAGCGCCCCTTCGCAGCCGGCAGCCAACGGCGCCCATCGGGTCATAACCGCCAGCGCTGAAGCAAGCAATGTCAGCGCCAGTGCAGGCGCGACGACACCTCGATGGTTGATCCTCATCATCCCGGCTGCAACCTCACGCCCGCGAGGGGCTTCACCATCCAGAGCACATCGCTCGCAAACTCGAGGGCCCGCGCGACCTCCACCGTCGGCGCCTGACGCGCTGATCGGATCAGTACCTCCGCCACACTCGCACAGAAGTCAGGATCCCACGCGAGCAGCCCACGGCGCTCGATCTCGACCATGAGCGGAGCAAGCACACGCACCGCCGCACCGTGCTGCCCCATCGAACCCAGTCGCGTCGCCGCCCAGAGCCGCATCTCCGCCCGACCTCGCCCTGACGCAGATCCTGCGAGTCGAGCCTCCACGCGCTCGAGGAGCGCCTCCGCGTCCCCGGTCTCCGGTTCTCCATCGACCTCCAGGCTCGACGCTACCGCTGGCGCCCTCGCGGGCGTCAGCGACGCAATCCAGCCCCGCGTCGCATCATCCGCGAGCGCCGACCCATCGCGTGCCAGCGCGTTCAGAATCCCCCGATCGAGAGCGACCAGGCGAAGCGTCTCCTCTCCGACGACACGGCTGGCCTCCCCGAAGCGAGGTCCAAGCGCGACCAGAGCGCGGTGGCACATCCGCTGGAGGTCCAGCGCCAGCGGAGCCCGCAAGCACGCGCTCTCCGCCAGCGCGACCACCTCCTGCCACTGACTCGCCGACTCAGCCCGCTCGAGCAGCGCGCGCGTCCGCGGATCGATCGGCATCGCCAGCGTCCGACCGTTCCGAGTCGGCAACGGAACCTCCACCTCGAGCCAGATCCCCAGCCGAGTCAGTCGATACGCGAGCGCGCGGCTCGGGTCGTCCCCCCGAATCTTGCGAGCCAGCGTCCGCAGCGACGTCATCACCGCAGCCAGCGAGACCTCCGCGCTTCGCACCTCGACCGTTGAGACGTCGCTGGACGAAGGCGCCGCTGGCTCCCCCGACACTTCCGCTCCCCCTCGCTCCGCCGCTGTCGCCCCTCTCTCAGTCGGCACCTCGACCTCGTCGACGGCCGCATCGATCAGAGGAGCAGCTGGAGGGGCGATCGTCCAGCCTGCCATCGCACGGAGGAGGTCTCCGAGCGCCCCAACACGCACGCCGCTCGCCCCGACCAACGCGGACTCCAGCTCACGTAGTGACGCGGAGGCCGCCTCGACTTCCGTCGCGCTCGCCCCACGGGCCCCCCCCTCGAAGTGCGCTCCGACTCGCCCCAGCGCCCACTCAATCGGCGCCACCTTCCGACGTTCACGCCCACGCGGGTGGAGCATCGACCAGTGCTCGCGGATCAGCGCCACCATACCGCGGACCACCGGGGTGAGACCCGCCAACCCCCGCGTCACCGCCATCCCCACTAGGAGGTAGCTTGCCAGGCTCAGGTCTTTGCTGCGCCCACGGAGGAGCGCCAGAGAGCCCTCGCAAACCGCCACCCAGTCGACGGACCCGCCACCACCCGCAACCGGGTCGAGCTTGTCGACCTCGGCGCGGATGGACACGTGCTCTGGGTCATAGCGGGTGTCGTGCCCGCAGGGGTCCGGCCCCTCCAGGGGCTCACGGAGCGTCTCCGCCAGGTCGACGAGGGCCGAGCCATCCATGAACGCCTCACTTCTTCTCGATCTTCGAGACCAACGAGAGCGTCAGATCCACGCCGACGAGCTGCATGTGTGGCCGGATCTGGATCCCGCAGCGATACCAGCCCGGCTGCCCCTCCACGTCCTCGACCACCACCTTCGCCTCGCGGAGCGGCCGCCGCGCGCGGGTGATCGGGTCCGGGTTCTCCATCGACACCACGTACTGGCTGATCCAGCGGTCGAGCTCGCGCTGGAGATCGGAGCGCTCCTTGTAGGTCCCGATCTCGTTGTTCATGATGACCTTCAGGTAGTGAGCCATCCGCGACGCGACGAAGATGTAGGGAAGCTGAGTTCCGAGCCGAAAGTTCGCCTCCGCCTGCTTGCCCTCGGCGCTGATCCCGAAGTTCTTCGGCCGCTGCGTCGACCCGGCCGAGAAGAAGCACGCCCCATTGGTGTCCTTCTCGAACTCCAGGGGGATGAAGCCCTCCTCGGCGAGCTCGAACGCGCGGCGCTGCGTCAGCATCACCTCCACCGGGCACTTGGTCTGGAGTTCGCCCAGCGCCTTGAAGTGATGCAGCGGCAGCGACTCGACCAGCCCACCGCCCTTCGGCCCGACGATGTTTGGGCACCAACGGTAGCGCGCGAACGAGTCCGCCAGTCGCGTCAGCATCGCCAGCGAGGCGGGCGCCCACAGGTAGTTCTCGGTCTTGCCGCCCGCCTCCTCGTTGAAGTTGAACGACTTCACCGGGATCGTCTCCTCACCGTAGGGGACGCGCAGGACGAAGCGCGGCAGGCAGAGCCCGACATAGCGCGCGTCCTCCGTGTCGCGGAAGGCGCTCCAGGTGGCGTACACGGACGACTCGAAGACCGAGCGAAGATCCTTGAGGTGAGCGACCTCCGCGAACGAGCGCGCCCCGAAGAGCGACGGGCTCGCGTTCGCCAGCAGCGGCGCGTGGGCCATCGACGACACCGCCGCCACCTTTTTCAGGAGTTCCTGATCTCGAGGCCCGTGATCGAAGTCGTACGTCATGCAGATCGCCCCGACCGGGACCCCACCGAACACTCCGATCCCCTCGGAGTAGATCTTGCGATAGTACCCGCTCTTCACCAGCTCGGGCGCATCCTCGAAGTCGGCGATCAGCTCGTCCTTCCGCATGTCAAGCACCTCGAGCCGGATGTTCTCGCGGAAGTCGAACGTGTCGACCACATACCGGAGACCTCGCCACGCGCTCTCCATCGCCTGGAATGCCGGCGCATGCATGATCTCGTTGATCTGATCGCTCAGGAGCTGATCGAGCTCCGCGATCAGGACATCGACCGCCACCGCGTCAACCCGGCTGATCGTCGGCGACGAGAGGATCGAGCGGACGAAGCGCGCGAGCCCCTCCTGGAGCGCCTGTGAGGTGTCATCGCCGATCGACACGCCGGACTCCTGCAGCACCTCATCGAGGAGCTGCGAGCCGGGCGCGGGTGCGGCATCGCCACGCTGAGGAACCATCATCGTACTCTCGAGCATCGTCACGCCTCCGTCTCCCCGTTGGTCTGGTCCGACCCACCGACACCGAGCTCGCGCGCGAGCCGCTCGCGCACAGCCGAGTCCTCGAGCATCGCCTGCAGGCGCCGCCGGATGTTGCCGCGGTTGTTGGCGATGCTCGGCTTGAGCTCGGCACGGATCGCCTTCCGCAGGTCCAGCAGCTGCTTCAGCTCAGGCACCTGCGCGGCGATCCCCTCGGGCGTGAAGTCATTGAGACAGCGTGGCCGCAGCTTCACCTGGATCGACCGGTCCGGCTCGCCCGAGAGGCGGTCCGTAACCGAGAGATCGAGCGCCAGGTTGAAGCCCTCCATCACCTCGCCGAAGTTGTCCTTGTCGACCCGGATCATCCGTCGCTCGTCCACCGACGAAGCATCGGGCCGGCCCGCAAAGTCGCCGACGATCACGGTCCGGAGCGGGATCTCCACCGACTCGCTGACTCCGTTGAGGGTCGACGTGTACTGGATATTGACGCGCTCTTTCGGCGGCGCGGATCCGGGTCTCGACATCGTACTCTTCCTCCGATGGCGCCTCGTAGCGCCCATCACCTCTTCGCGGTGCCGACCTGCTCTCTGACATCCGCCATCACCAGATCGGCCAGCGGCCGGTCCAAGGCCGCCCGGCCCTCGGCCCCGAGGTCCTGCACGTAGGCCGGATCGAAGCGCCACGCCCGCGTGCGAAACCCCGGCGCCGGGCGCAGCGTTGCCACCAGATCCGTGAGTGATTCGCCCACACCGAGCGCACACACCGCCCCCTGCGGCTCCCAGAGGGCGACCCAAGCCGATGTCATGGTCCCTTCAGACAGGCCCAGAACCTTCATCCAAACGGCGAGATCGCGCAGATCCCCGCCCACAAAGCGCGCACTCACCGACCGCCCGGCGCAGCGCCGTACCGCGTCCGCGAGCCTTTCTGCCGAATCGATCGCCGAGGGCACCAACCCCGCGAACCCACCGAAGACCCGTTCGCCCCACTCGCGCACGGTCAGCCCACGGACGTATCGACCAAATCTTGCCGCTGCGATCGCCCAATCATCCTCGCAGGGCCCCAGCATCGCCTCCACGCCCGAACTGACCGCCGCTGCCGAACCTCCCCACAAGGCCGCCTCCATCTCCTCGTCGAAGCGTGCCGTCGCCATCGGCGCCAGCTCCAGCTGCGCCGCCACCTCGACCTCGGCATAGCCGATCAGCGGGAAGCGACGACCGACCGCATCGCGGCTCTCGACCCAGCTCCCCGTCAGAACGCGCCGTCCGCCGCCGCGCTTGCAGGCGAAGCGAATCGGGCGCGACGGATCCGGCGCCACCCGCCCCGGAGCGCGCACCTGTTCCTCCCCGACCCACGCCTCGAACCCCGGCGAGAGCTCGCCCACATCACCCCAGCGCACGAAGTCGCGGCGCTCGGGGTGCTTTCCGCAGATACCTACCACTGCTGGAGCGATCAATGCACCGCCTCCTCCCCCGAGCGGGGAGCGCACGACGACGCGGCCGAGAGCAGCGCTGGCGGCGACTCCAGGCCGCGTACCATCGCCAGGGAATCCCCTCGCCGCCCGTCATCCTTGAAGATCGCCGCCGCCGCCGGGCTGAGGCCCAGCTCGATCACCACCTCTGCTCCCATCAGATCATGGAGCGTCTTCGTGAGGATGAGACGCTCACCCCCTGCCAGCACCCGCACCTTCGCGTCATCGATGAACCGCAGCAGCCCCCACGGGCCCGGGTAGTGCAGCGTCTGGTCCATCACATCACCGCTCGCGCTCATGCCTGCGCCCGCAAGCGATGCGCGCGTACGACGCCCCGACACACTGAGCCTCACTCCATCCTCGCCGACCAGCGGCCACGAGAGCCGCTGCGGGCGATGCTTGGCGTTGGTGAACGTATAGGTCTGCTCGCCCGCACGGAGCGTCGTGCGCTCCACGAAGAAGTCTGGGTGCTCGACCGGGTTCACCGTCACCTCCACCGATCCCTCCTCGAGGAGAGCCCGCGCCACGCGGGCAACGTCCGCGAGCGTCCGAACCAGAGGCCCCGCCAGCGCCGCGCTGTCGATCGCCCCCACCCGACCCCCGCGCCGGAATCCACCGGCGCCATCTCGCGGGACCACCGCCGCGAGCCGCTCCTCATAGAAGCGCCACAAGGCCCCTTCGGTGGCGCCGAGGAGCCCCTGCAGCGCATCTGGCGACGCGTCCACCAGCGCGTAACGTGAGAACGGGTACTTCCTGAGAACTACCTCCTCCCAGGGGGCCGCAACCTGCTCCGACCAGGCCCGCTCGAGCACGCAGAGAGCATTGCTCGCCACGCACATCTCGACCTGATCGGACATCGCCCCGGTCATTCGGTAGAGCCACGGTTGCCACCGCGAGTCGACCCTCTCGAGGATCCGGTCCACCTCTCGCCGCACCTCCCGGATCACCTGAGCCGCGCCCGCGTCGTCGCCGCTCTCCGGCGTGATCGGGAGCTCCGCGAGCTTGGCCCAGGCCGCCCGCAGCTCATCGCAGGGGGCCGCGACCTCGGTCTTGCCGGCCTCGGGGCAGAAGAGATCGAGCCCGAGAAAATCCCGCCAGATCCCATCCTCCCGACGCTCAAGAGCCGTCGGCGCCGACGCTGGCGCCTCGACCTTGCGCGACACGCCTGCCTTCTCCTCCAGAATCGCCCGCCACCAAGTCGTAGGCCGGCTCACAGCGGTAGGCGCCCCACCGCCACCGACGTGGTCACCCAGATACATTTGTCCCCGCAGGCCTTGCAGTAGTCGGCTCGCCGCGTTGTTCGACGTCGTCAGCGCGTCGAGGGCGATCTCGACCTGCCCGCAGCCGCGACCGAAGTCGATCGAGATCGACTCGACGAAGCTGCGCCACCGCTGCGCGTAGGCCACCGCGTACTCCGACATCAGCGCGTCGAGACGCTGCACCTGGCCTCTCTCCCCAGCGCGAGCCCGACCGAGCACCCAATCCCCATCTGCACACAGCGAACCTGGCCGCCGCATCAGCGCTCGCGCCTGCATCCACGCCGACCGGGTGAAGAGCCCTGGCACCTTGCCATCCCCGCCCGCCCGCAGCGGGAATGGATCGCCCCCGGTGAGCGCCGCGAGGTCGATCTCCTCCGCGTCGATCATCACCTCGAGCTCCGCCAGGTCGCAGCGGCTCTCCGGATAGTAGGGCGAGAGGAGCGCCTGGACCTCCCCCACCAGCGCCTCATCGCGCAGAAAGAAGCCCCCAGACCCCGCGGCCATCCCCTCGGCGAGCGCCCGCGCCACCCGTCGGAGCTCGACCGCCGGCAAGCTCGGCACACGCGAGCGCCAGAGCCCGAATACACGTCCCTCGATCTCCCGAACATACTCCTCAAGTCCGGGCTCCTCAGTCGACACACGCGTCGGCCGCCCGAAATCATCCGGACGCCGCGTCACGAGCAAGTGACGCCGCAGCGCCCCATAGGCTACCTGCGCCTCCCCGGCGGTCAACGCGGCCGCACCCGCGCCACGGCGAGCGACCCCGCGGAGCACCTCCAGGTCCGCCGCGTACGCGGGCTGGTGGATCACCGCGCGGAGCATCAGCGCCACGAAGCGCGCCATCGGCTCCGCGAACTCTGCCCCTCGCTCGAACCCGAAGACGCGGAGTTTGAACGGCGCCCCCTCTTCACGGAACACCGCCAGCCTTTTCGCTAGTACCACCAGATGCGCGAGATCCTGCACGGCCGTGGCATCCAGCGATCTCCCTCCGTCTGCCACCCCACGCAGCAGACTCACCGCCTCGCTAGCCCTCGTCACCACCGCGTGGTTACCGGCCAACGCGCCGCTCACCGCCAAGTAGCTGCTCATCACCGCCGCCAAGGCCGACCCCACCGTCATTGCGCCGCGGACTCGAGCCCGACGGAGCTCGAGATCCGTCCGTCGCGCCAGGCTCTGATCCGGGAAGATCACATCCATGAAGAGGCTCTTCACGAAGAAGGTGATCGCCCGCGCCGACGGCCGCCCATCGTCGACCTCACCCCCCAAGCGCGCCCACGACCCCGTGCCCTGGCGGAGCCCCACTAGCGGCTGCCCCTCCTGTGACCCGCTCGTGAAGTAGACCCCTCGCAGGAGCAGCTCGTGGCGGTAGCGATCGGGTCGCATCAAGCCTTCGACCAGCCGCGACACCTCCTCGCCGAGCACCTGCAACTCGGAGAGAAGCGCCAGCAGGCTCGTCTGCCGATCCGGCCGCGATCGATCCTGATCGACCCGCCACAACGCACGAGCCTCGACGCGCTCCAGCAGCGCCCCGAACTCGCGCGCGAACACCACCTCGATCGGCTGCACTGCCTGAATTGGCAGCGTGAACCCCCAGATCTGCTCGCGCTCTCGCTCGCTCATCTCCGCGAATGACTCGCGAAAGCCCGGCAAGAGATCGCACTTGGTTACGAGCACGTAGATCGGTGGGATCACGTCGAGCTCCTGGCAGAGTTCATCCACACGCCGCCGCAGATCCCTGGCGACCTCCACCGCCCCGCCCCCTCCCCGCGCGTCCGCCATCAGCGACTCAACGCCCACCGCGATGATCACCCCATCGATCGGCTTCTTCGACCGGTGCTGCCGCAGCAGCCGCAGGAACGCGAGCCACTCGTCGTGGTCCGCCTCCTCGCTGGTGTAGCGACCTGCCGTATCGAGGATGATCCCGTGGTTCGTGAACCACCAGTTGCAGTCGCGCGTACCCCCGATCCCCGGGACCGCCTCGATCTTCTCGGAACCCTGCAGGAAGTCGAGCCCCGAACCACGGATCAGCGTCGTCTTCCCCGCCCCCGAGGGGCCCATCATCACCTGAAAGGGCAACGTATAGAGCGCCCGCTCCCCACCCCCGCCGAGCCGAGAGCCTCGCAGCCGCTCCAGCGACTCCCGAAAGCGCGCCTCCAACTCCGCGTGCCTCGCCTTCTCAGGCGGAGGAACCAGCTCCGTCGGCCCCGACTGCGCCAGCAGGCTGCGCGCCAGCGCGGCGCTCCGCGCCTTCTGTACCAGCGCACGGACCCGCTTGATCGCCGCGACCAACCCCACGAGCCCAACCACCACACCTGCCACCACCGTTGCGATCGCCC
>WBZM01003230.1_pt1 | contig 12877 bp, 9 predicted proteins | sample 5204271 | NCBI WGS metagenome assembly WBZM01 (sample SAMN12344346, study PRJNA552823) | activated sludge metagenome | biome: Activated sludge suspended growth; feature: Nitrification reactor; material: Wastewater; isolation source: activated sludge from nitrification reactor of wastewater treatment...
CGGCCCTGCCGCACATGGGCCTCGCGCGCGGCCGCCACCTCGGTCACGAGCTCACCCTTCTGCGCGCGGGATTCTCGGGCGAGCTGGCGTACGAACTGCACGTACGTCCGGCGGCCGCCCCGGCGCTGTGGCAGGCGCTGGTCGCGGCGGGACTCGCGCCCTACGGCCTGGATGCGCTCGACATCCTCAGGGTCGAAAAGGGCTACCTCACGACCAGCGAGATCAATGGCGAGACCACGCCCCACGACCTCGGCATGGACGCGCTGCTGCGGGCGGGCCAGCCCTGCGTCGGTCGCGAACTGCTCGATCGGCCGGGGCTGCACGCTGCGGCGCGCCCGCGCCTCGTGGGTCTGCGGGCGGTGGACGGGCGCAGTCCCTTCCTCGCGGGTGCCCAGTTGACCGTCGGTGCGCGCGACACCCGGCCCTGTGGCTACGTGACGTCGGCCTGCCAGAGCGTCGCCCTCGACCAGCCGGTCGGGCTGGCGCTGGTGGCCCGGGAAATCGCGGAAGGCACCGAACTCCACGCGCGCGACCCGCTGCGCAACTCGCAGGTCCGGGTGCGGGTCTGTGCGCCGGTGCACTTCGATCCGGAGGGCACGAGGATGAAGGCATGAGTCCCGGACACGGACCGCTGGACGTGCAGCTGGAGCGATGGCCGGAGCAGGCGATCCTCGAGTTCGTGCTCTTCGCACCGCCGGCCGGCGGACCGTGGTCCGCGGCACCCGGCTTCGCCGACACCGATGCGGCGGGATGCCCGCGGCGCCTGCATTTCGCTCCCCGACGCTGGCTCCTGCCGGCCGCGGACGCCGCCCTGCGCTCGGAACTGGCCGCGGCGGTGGCGGGTGGACTCGGTGCCTGCGTCGACGTCACCGGCAAGTGGCTGGCGCTGCGCGCGAGGGGACCGGACGCGCGGCGCGCGCTCGCGAGCACCATCGACATCGATGCCGTGCTCGCCGGGCGCGAGTGCGCCGCCGTGACGCTGTTCGACTGCCCGGCGATCGTCCTGCGCGATGGCGGCGGTTACCGGCTGTGGGTGGCGGCGAGCTACGCCGCGTCGTTCGAGGCGGCGGTGGAAAGGGTGCGTCGCTGAGGGGTCCCCGGCTCAGCCGGGTCCGCGCTGTTCCTTCTTGGCGCGCAGCTCGTTGCGCACGCGCGCGTACTCCGCGTTGAAGGCATCGGCGAAGGGGTGCGGCCAGCCGGCCCCGGTCACCTGCTGGGACACCATCCGGAAGAACTCGGCGTAGTGTTCCCAGTACTTCGGGCGCGGGTCCTGCCCGGGCGCGAGCGTGCGTGCACGGCCCTGCTCGAACTGGTCGGCGACGCTGGTCGGCGAGAGCTGGCCGAGCACGGCCTGCAGTCCGGCGCGGATGCCGGCATTGACGGCGATCTCGTGTTCCTTGATTTCCTGCAGCACGTCGCGCATGGCGTCGACGGGCCCGCCGAGCACGCGGCCGTGCGACTCGAACAGCCGCTGGATCGCCTGGTCCGCACTGCTCGAGGTCCGGAACGGATTGCTGCCGACGGCCTGGCCATTGGTCGCGGCGGCCGGTTGCGGCGCGCCGGTCGCCTTCGCGCGCGCCTGCGTGATGTCGCTGAGGCCCACCACCGCCTCGCGCAGCATCTGGCCCGCGACCAGCGGCAGCATCGACTGGGCCTCGGGCGAGAGCGTGGCCGGATCGATGCCGGCCCCGCGGCAGAACGCCTGCACCGCGGAGCGCAGGTCGGTCCATGTGGTGGCCTGCTGGTGGAAGGGCACGCTGCGTTCGCGGCGGTCGGTGCGCGACTGCCGGCGGGCCAGCACGTCCGCCAGTTCGTCCTTGGTGATCGGGCGCGTGCGCAGGTTCCAGTCGTAGCCGGGCGCGCCTTCCGCGGTCGCGGCCGGCGCGGCGCCCTCGACGGCGGAGGCTGCCGCTTCGCGCAGCTCGGAGGGGACCTTCAGGCCGTAGGCGTTGCGCACCGAGATCGAGCCGGACTCCTCGGGGTCCCGCGGGGTCAGCAGCTCGTTGAGGTCCAGCGAGTGGCCGATGTCCTCGCCGAGGTGCTTGGCGGCAGAGTGTTCCTCGGCCGCAGCCGGCAGGAAATCGATGCGGCTGTCGAGGCTCACGTGGATGTCGTAATCGCCGACGCGCAGGCGGTCGCCGTCGCGCAGCTCGACCGTGCCCTGGCTGGAGGCCGGCTCGTCCGAATCGTTGACGTAGACGCCGTTGGTGCTGATGTCCTTCAGCCAGTACGAGCCGCTGCGGTACTCGACCTCGAAGTGGTGACCCGAGACGATGCGCTTGGCGTCTGGCAGCACCCAGTCGTTGTCGGGCGCGCGGCCGACGGTCCCGCCGTTGACGCCGAACACGCGGCTTCGGTTCTCGGCGAGGTCGCGGTACTGTTCGCTGATGACTCTGAGCTTGATGGCCATGATGCGGTTCCGGCCCGACCTTCCCGGCGGGTTCCTGCAGGCGTCCTCGGGCTGACGCCCCGCCGCGACCCTTGTAATATGCGCCGACCTTAGCACGCAAGGTCCCCGGGCCAGATGGCCGCCAGTCACATTTTCAAGGTCGTTTTCCACAACCAGGGCAAGGTGTTCGAGCTCTATGCCCGCAAGGTCGGCCACGGCCAGATGTTCGGCTTCATCGAGGTCGAGGAACTGATCTTCGGCGAGCGCTCGACGGTGGTGGTCGACCCGTCCGAGGAGAAGATCCAGACGGAGTTCGCCGGGGTCAAGCGCACCTTCCTGCCGCTGCACTCCATCATCCGGATCGACGAAGTCCGCAAGTCCGGCGTCAGCAAGGTCTCGTCGGCCGAGGGGTCGAACGTCGCGCAGTTCCCGTTCCCGGTCTACACGCCGCCGGGCGGGCCGGGATCGCGCGAAAAATAGGCCCGGGCGGCGGGCCGCGCTGGTCCGGGAGGGGGCGCTCCGGTATCATTCAGCGCCCCTGCCCGACAGGTGGCTCCCTCGCCAATGCTCATACTCAGCGGCGCCCCCGCGCTTTCGGATTTCCGGCTCGACAAGCTCGATTCCACGCTCCGCTCGCGCCTCGGCCCGGTCCTCGGACTGGACACCCGGTACCTCCATTTCGTCGATCTCGAGCGCGAACTGACGCGCGAGGAGGCCGGCGTCCTCGATTCCCTGCTGCGCTACGGGCCGGCGGCCCGGGTCGGCGCGCCGCGCGGCGAGATGCTGCTGGTCGTGCCGCGCTTCGGCACCGTCTCCCCGTGGTCCAGCAAGGCGACGGACATCGCCCACGTCTGCGGCCTGCCGGCCATCCGGCGCATCGAGCGCGGCATGGCCTACTACGTCCGCACGGAGCAGCCGTGGAGCGACGGGCAATGGTCGGCCTTCGCCGCGCTCGTCCACGACCGCATGACCGAGACCGTGTTGCGCGACGCCGCCGGCGCGGCCGAACTGTTCCGGCACGCGGCGGCGAGGCCGCTCGCGACCGTCCCGGTGCTGGCCGAGGGCCGCGCGGCGCTCGAGGCGGCCAACGGCACGCTCGGTCTGGCGCTGTCGGACGACGAGATCGACTACCTGGTCGACGCCTTCCGCAAGCTGCAGCGCGACCCGACCGACGTCGAGCTGATGATGTTCGCGCAGGCCAATTCCGAGCACTGCCGGCACAAGATCTTCAACGCGGACTGGATCGTCGACGGCGAGCCGGCCCCGAAGTCCCTGTTCGGCATGATCCGCAACACGTACCACGCCAGTCCGGCCGGCATCCTGTCGGCCTACCGCGACAACGCGTCGGTGATCGAGGGCTGGCCGGGGCGCCGCTGGTTCGCGCGGCCCGGCGGCGGCGTGTACGAGTCCTCCGACGAGCCGATCGACATCCTGATGAAGGTGGAGACGCACAACCACCCCACGGCCATCTCCCCCTTCCCGGGCGCGGCAACCGGCTCGGGCGGCGAGATCCGCGACGAGGGCGCCACGGGACGCGGCTCCAAGCCCAAGGCCGGCCTGGTCGGCTTCTCGGTCTCGAACCTGCGCATTCCCGGCTTCGAGCAGCCCTGGGAGCAGGACTTCGGCAAGCCGGAGCGCATCGTCGACGCGCTGCAGATCATGCTCGACGGCCCGCTCGGCGCGGCTGCGTTCAACAACGAGTTCGGCCGCCCGAACATCTACGGGTACTTCCGCACGTTCGAGCAGCGCGTCGAGAGCGCGGGGCGCTCGCCGCTGCGCGGGTACCACAAGCCGATCATGATCGCGGGCGGGCTCGGCAACATCCGCCGCGTACTGGTCGAGAAGGCGGCGGTCGTGCCGGGCGCGCGCATCGTCGTGCTCGGCGGGCCGGCGATGCTGATCGGCCTCGGCGGCGGCGCCGCGTCCTCGATGGGCTCGGGCGCGAGCTCCGCGGACCTCGACTTCGCCTCCGTGCAGCGCGGCAATCCCGAGATCCAGCGGCGCGCCCAGGAAGTGATCGACGCGTGCTCGGCCCTGGGCGAGGACAGCCCGATCCTGCTGATCCACGACGTCGGCGCGGGCGGACTGTCCAATGCGATCCCCGAGTCGGTGGCGCACGGGACGACCGGCGGGCGAATCGACCTGCGCAAGGTGCCGAGCGACGAGCCCGGCATGTCGCCGCTCGAGATCTGGTGCAACGAGGCGCAGGAGCGCTACGTGCTCATCGTGGCGGAAGACCGTCTCGCGGCGTTCGGCGCGCTGTGCGATCGCGAGCGCTGCCCGTTCGCGGTGGTGGGCGAGGTCACGGACGACGGCCGGCTGCACGTCGCCGACCCGCAGTTCGGCAACGCGCCCGTCGACGTGCCCCTCGAGGTCATCCTCGGCAAGCCGCCGCGCATGACGCGCGACGTGCGTCGCCTGCCGCACGCCGGCGACGACTTCGACGGCCGTGGCATCGACGTGCGCGAAGCGCTCCTGCGCGTGCTGCGCCTGCCGGCCGTCGCCGACAAGACCTTCCTGGTCACGATCGGCGACCGCTCCGTCGGCGGCATGATCTCGCGCGACCCGCTGGTCGGCCCCTGGCAGGTGCCGGTCAGCGACGTGGCGGTGACGGTCAGCGACTATTTCTCGCAGCACGGCGAGGCGATGGCGATGGGCGAGCGCACGCCGCTCGCGCTGCTGCACCCGGCGGCGGCCGGTCGCATGGCCGTGGCCGAGGCCGTCACCAACATCGCGGCGGCGGACATCCGTCGCATCGAGGACGTGCGCCTTTCGGCGAACTGGATGGCGGCCTGCGGCGAGCCCGGCGAGGACGCCGACCTCTACGACACCGTGCGCGCGGTGGGCGAGGAGTTCTGCCCGGCGCTCGGCATCGCCATCCCGGTCGGCAAGGACTCGCTGTCCATGAAGACCGCCTGGCAGGGCGAGGGCGGGGCGAGCAAGGTCGTCGCGCCGGTGTCGCTGATCGTGTCGGCATTCGCGCCGGTCGAGAACGTGCGCCGCACGCTGACCCCGCAACTGCGCGCCGACACGCGCGTAGCCACCAGCCTGGTGCTGGTGGATCTCGGCCGCGGGCGCGACCGTCTCGGCGGCTCCTGCCTCGCCCAGGTGTACGGGCGCATCGGCCGCGAGGGTCCGGACTGCGAGAGCCCGGCGCGGCTGCGCGCCTTCTTCAAGGCGATCGGCCGCCTGCGGCACGCGGGCCTCGCGCTCGCGTACCACGACCGCTCGGACGGCGGTCTCGTCGTCGCACTGTGCGAGATGGCCTTCGCGGGCCGTTGCGGCGTCGAAGTCGACCTCGTCGGCACGCCCTCCGAGTCGGCGGCGCTCGCGGCCCTGTTCGCGGAGGAACTCGGCGCGGTGATCCAGGTCGAGACGCACGCGGTGCCGCAGGTGCTCGGCGTGTTCCAGGATTCCGGCCTGGAGGACTGCGTGCGCGTCATCGGCCGGGTCACTGCGGCGGACCGCGTGTCGGTCACCCGGGACGGCAAGCCGTACTTCGAGGCCACCCGGACCGAACTGCGCGCCGCGTGGAGCGAGACCACGCTGCAGATGCAGTCGCTGCGCGACAACCCCGCCTGCGCGCGCGAGGAGTACGCCCGCAACACCGACCCGGCCGATCCCGGCCTGTTCGCGCGGCTGAGCTTCGACCCGGCGGAGGATGTCGCGGCGCCCTGCGTGCTGCGCGGTGCGCGGCCGGAGGTGGCGATCCTGCGCGAGCAGGGCGTCAACAGCCAGCTCGAGATGGCCGCGGCGTTCCACCGGGCCGGCTTCCGTCCGTCGGACGTGCACATGACCGACGTGATCGCGGGACGCGTGCGCCTCGAGCGGTTCAAGGGGCTGGTCGCGTGCGGCGGCTTCTCCTACGGCGACGTACTCGGCGCCGGCGAGGGCTGGGCCAAGTCCATCCTCTTCAATCCGCGCGTGCGCGACGAGTTCGCCGCGTTCTTCGCGCGCGGCGACAGCTTCGCGCTCGGCGTGTGCAACGGCTGCCAGATGATGTCGGCGCTGAAGCCGCTGATCCCGGGCGCGGCGCACTGGCCGCGCTTCGTGCGCAACCGCTCCGAGCAGTTCGAGGGCCGGGTCGCGCTGGTGGAGGTGCTGCCGACGCCGTCGCTGTTCTTCGCCGGGATGGCCGGCACCGTGATGCCGATCGCCGTGGCGCACGGCGAAGGCCGCGCCGAGTTCGCGGATGCCGCGGCGGAACATGCGTGCGCGACGGCCGGCGTGGTCAGCCTGCGCTTCGTCGACAACCACGGCCGGCCGGCGGCGGCCTACCCGGCGAACCCGAACGGCTCGCCCGCCGGCATCACCGGCCTCACGACCACGAACGGGCGGGTGACGATCCTGATGCCGCACCCGGAGCGCGTGTTCCGCACGGTGCAGAACTCCTGGCACCCCGCGGACTGGCCGGAGGACGGCGGCTGGATGCGGATGTTCCGTAACGCCCGCGTCTGGGTGGGGTAGGGACGTCCCGCGCCCCCGGGCCGGGGCCGCGCGGGAGGCGCGTCAGGACGCTTCCTGCTTGGCCGGACGTCCGATCGGGGTGATCTTGTCGAGCGTCTCTTCGGCGAAGAAGCGGCGGACCATCATGGCCTGCTGCAGCTTGCCCTTGCGGACGTAGGCCTCGTAGAGCATGTCCTTGATGACCTCGAGCAGGATCCCGGCTTCCGTACCGCTCAGCTCGGGCAGGGCCGGGCTCGCATCGGTGTCGGAGCCGAACAGCACCTTCTTGATCGCCGCGAAGGTCTCGCCGTCGATCTCCGCCATCTCGCGCGCCTCGTTCACCTGGCCGAATATGCGCAGGCGGCCGTTCTCGCCGAGGTCCTGGAAGACGGCCTGCGCCGTGCGCCGGCACATGGAGGCGAAGGCATTGAAGTAGCCGCTCGAGTAACAGCCGAGCGCCTCACGGAACAGCTTCTCGGCCTCTTCCAGCAGGTAGGTGAAGTTGAATTTCTCCTTGGCCCGCTCGAGTTCGACGAAGTTGTTCGCCAGTTCGACGCGGTTCGGGCAGTACATCTTGACCGCGAACTTGACGAAGATCGGCGCGCTGCACGAGTCGCAGCGGTACACCACGCCGACGTGCGTCGGACGCGAAGCGATCAGCTCCGCGTACTGCGGGACCGACACGGCCGTGATGTGGCTGAACACCTGGCACACCGGGCAGTTGAGCGCGAGGCTGCGCTCCTGGTCGTGGTGCAGGCGGCTGTCGGCGTCGACGTACACGGACATGGGCGCAGACCCCAGTCTGGTCGGATGCCCGCAGTCTAGCGGAATGTCAGCCCCCCGGCACGGCGCCGCCGAGCGCCTTGGCCGCGGCATCGTTCGCGGGCCGGACGGCGAGCCGGCCCCGCTCGAACGCGACATCGAAGCGTGCGCCGTCGGCCAGGGGCTGCCAGGGCCCGTCCACCTGTCCGGCGCTGGCGTGGCGCGACCAGTACGCTCCGGAGCGGGCGCTCGACCAGACGTCCTCGCCGGAACCGGCCTCGCCCAGCGGGTAGCTCGACGATTCTTCCTGCGCGCCCGCAGGCTGGGCGTTGCGGGTGCGGAGTTGCTCGAGGCGATAGCTCGGGCCCAGGCCGAGTTCGGTCGCCGCGCCCGTCCAGTCGAGCGTGCGGGCATCGACCCGCCACTCGTCGCCCGGCACCTCGAAGACCTGCATCCGGCCACGGGGCAGCCGGGTCAGCGTGAGGCGGTAGGACTTCGACGAGGTTCGCTCGCAGAACAGCTGGGCCACGGGGCGATCGGCGACGCGCGGCTCGTACGTCGCCAGCTGGGCGGCGACCGGCCGGATCCCGAGCCCTGCACCGAGCAGCGTGCCGGCGAGCACGAGATGGCCGAGGCTCGCCCACCGGCGGCCGGCCAGCCAGCGACTGAGTGCCAGCAGCAGGACCAGGATTCCGAAGCAGGCGAGGACCAGCGTCACGACCTGCACGGGCGGCTCACTCGTGCGGCGCGAGGAAGGTCGAGAGGCGGCCCGACTGCACCAGCGTGGTCAGGGTGGCCATGTCGCGGTCGAGCCGGTGATCGTGCGCCTGGAACGGCACGAGAATGCGTACCGCGGCGTGAACCCGCTGCAGCTCCGGCGTCGTCTCGAGCGGCTTCATGCAGTCGATCGCGTGCGCGGCACTGAGCAGTTCGATGGCCAGCACCCGTGACGTGTTGGCGCAGACCTCCAGCAGTTTGCGGCCGGCCCAGGGCGCCATGCTGACGTGGTCCTCCTGGCCGGCGGAGGTCGGCAGCGAGTCCACGGAGGCGGGGTGGGCGTAGGTCTTGTTCTCGGAAACCAGGGCTGCCGCCGTGACGTGCGCCATCATGAAGCCGGACTCCAGGCCGGGCTCGGTCGCGAGGAACATGTTGAGCGCCGGGTTGATGCGCCGGTCGAGCAGGTCGATGCGACGCTCCGAGGTGCTGGCCAGCTCCGCGACGGCGATGGCGAGGAAGTCGCTGATGAAGCCGATCGGCTCGGCGTGGAAATTGCCGCCGGAGAGGATGTCGCGGCCGAAGATCAGCGGGTTGTCGGAGACGCCGTTCAGCGCGGCCGAGAGGATCTCGCGCGCGTGGTCGATCGTGTGCTGCACGGCCCCGAACACCTGCGGCATGCAGCGCACGGCGTACGGATCCTGCACGCGCTCGCAGTTCTCGTGGCTGCGGCGGATCTCGCTGTCGGTCAGCAGCCGGCGAAGCTTGCGCGCGACCGCGATCTGCCCGGGCAGGCGGCTCGCCTGCTGGATGCGCTCGTCGAACGGGGCGTGGCTGCCGGCGAGCCCCTCGACGGTGAGGGCGCAGGCCACGATCGACGCATCGAGCAGGCGCTCGGCTTGCAGCAGGCCCTCGAGCGCGAGGGCGAGCGAGAGCTGCGTGCCGTTCAGCAGCGCGAGGCCTTCCTTCGCCTCGGGCTGCAGCGGTTCGAGTCCCACCGCCTGCGTCACGGCCGGCCCCGCCAGGTGCTCCGAGCCGCGCGTCGCCTCGCCTTCGCCGACCAGCGCGAGCGTGAGGTGGGCGAGCGGCGCGAGGTCGCCGGACGCTCCGACCGAGCCCTGCGCCGGTATCACCGGCAGCACGTCCGCGTTGAGCAGCGCCAGCAGCAGGTCCACCGTCTCCGGGCGCGCGCCCGAGTAGCCGCCGGCCAGGTTGTTCGCCTTCAGCAGCAGCATCCGCCGCACGAGGTGCGCCGGCAGCGGCGAGCCGGTGCCGCAGGCATGGCTGCGGATCAGGTTGAGCTGCAGGCGGCGGGTCTTGTCGGCGGGGATCACCTTGTTGGCAAACGCGCCGAAGCCGGTGTTGATGCCGTAGTTGACCTCGCCGCCCGCGACGGCCTCGCGCACGGTCTCGACGGATCCCTGCATGCGCGCGCGCGCTTCGCCGGTCAGGCGCACCGCGGGCCGCCGCCGCTCGAACGCGCGGATCTGCGCCAGCGTCAGGCGCGTGCCGTCGATCTCGAGCGACCCGTTCCCGGCGGACTTGCGTGCCATGGCGACTCCGGTGCGGGCCCCGCGGGCCCGGCCTCAGGTGTGCAGCTTGCGGTAGCGTACCCGGTGCGGCTGCTCGGCATCCTCGCCGCGCCGCTTCTTCAGGTCCTCGACGTACTCGGAGTAGTTGCCCTCGAACCAGACGACCTCCGAGTTGCCCTCGAAGGCGAGGATGTGGGTCGCGATGCGGTCGAGGAACCAGCGGTCGTGCGAGATGACGACCGCGCAGCCCGGGAAGCTCAGCAGGCCTTCCTCGAGCGCGCGCAGCGTCTCGACGTCGAGGTCGTTGGTCGGCTCGTCGAGCAGGATGACGTTGCCGCCTTCCTTCAGCACCTTGGCGAGGTGCACGCGGTTGCGCTCGCCGCCCGACAGGTCGCCGATCACCTGCTGCTGCTGCGAGCCGCGGAAATTGAAGCGGCCGACGTAGGAGCGCGAGGAGGTCTCATAGTTGCCGACCTTGAGCTGGTCGAGGCCGTTCGAGATCTCCTGCCACACGGTCTTCTTGTCGTCGAGCGACTGGCGCGACTGGTCGACGTAGGCGAGCTGCACCGAGGGGCCGATGCGGATCTCGCCGGCGTCGGCCTTTTCCTGGCCGGTGATCATGCGGAACAGCGTGGTCTTGCCCGCGCCGTTCGGGCCGATGATGCCGACGATGCCGCCCTGCGGCAGGTTGAAGTCGAGGTTCTCGAACAGCACCTTGTCGCCGTACGCCTTCGACAGCCCCTTGGCTTCGATGACCAGCTCGCCGAGGCGCGGGCCGGGCGGGATGTAGATCTCGTTGGTCTCGTTCCGTTCCTGGAACTCGCGCGACTGCAGTTCCTCGAAGCGCTGCATGCGGGCCTTGCTCTTCGCCTGGCGCGCCTTCGGGTTCTGGCGCACCCACTCGAGCTCGCGGGCCAGCATCTTCTTGAGCGCTTCCTGCTGCTGCTCCTCGACCTTGAGGCGGGCTTCCTTCTGCTCGAGCCACGACGAGTAGTTGCCCTGCCACGGGATGCCGTGGCCGCGGTCGAGTTCGAGGATCCAGCCGGCCACGTTGTCGAGGAAGTAGCGGTCGTGGGTCACCGCGATGACGGTGCCCGGGTACTGCTCGAGGAAGTGCTCGAGCCAGCGCACCGACTCGGCGTCGAGGTGGTTGGTCGGCTCATCGAGCAGGAGCATGTCGGGCTTCGACAGCAGCAGCCGGCACAGCGCCACGCGGCGGCGCTCGCCGCCGGAGATCTTCGTGACGTCCGCGTCCCACGGCGGCAGGCGCAGCGCGTCCGCGGCGACTTCGAGCTGGCGCTCGAGGTTGTGGCCGTCGGCCGCCTGGATGATCGCCTCGAGCTTCGCCTGCTCGGCGGCGATCTTGTCGAAGTCTGCGTCCGGCTCGGCATACGCCGCGTAGACCGCGTCCAGCCGGGCGAGGGCGTCCTTCACGTCCTGCACGGCCTCCTCGACGTTGCCGCGCACGTCCTTGGTCGCGTCGAGCTCGGGCTCCTGGCGCAGGAAGCCGATCTTGATGCCCGGCTGCGGCCGCGCCTCGCCTTCGATTTCGGTGTCGAGCCCGGCCATGATCCTGAGCAGCGTCGACTTGCCGGAGCCGTTGAGGCCGAGCACGCCGATCTTGGCGCCGGGGAAGAAGCTGAGCGAGATGTCGCGGAGGATGACGCGCTTCGGGGGGACGACCTTCCCGACGCGATTCATCGTGTAGATGAACTGGGCCATGGCTGAGCGGGTACCGGTGGGGCGGGGCGGAAAAAGGGTCGCGATTATCGGTCATCGGGGGTTCGGGGCGCCACTGAGCCGCGGCGCGGCGTTGCGGGGCCCGATGGAGCCGGTGCGATCGCGGATTCTCATGTCGCCGAGGGTGGCTACGGAGAGCGCGGCGGCCGCGTCCGGGTCCGGGGTCGTCCGCAAAAACGCCGTAAACCCATCCATGGGGGCTCCGGGCGCCGCGTCCCCGCGACCCTCTCCCTCCCGCCGGGACCCGTCGCCCATTGCCCACTCCACGCTGCATTCCGGCCGCGAAGCCTGGCGCGCCCGAGTAAGTCCGCGTCGCAGCGGCGCCCGGCAGCGGCGCGAGGCGTTCGGCTACAATTGCGCGTCCGAAGACCGTGGAGAGCCCATGTTTGCCGCCAGCATGAAGATCGCCGGGTTCGATCCCGAACTCGCGGCCGCCCTCGAGCACGAGCGCGTCCGCCAGGAAGAGCACATCGAGCTGATCGCGTCCGAGAACTACGCCAGCCCGCGCGTGCTCGAGGCCCAGGGCTCGGTGCTCACGAACAAGTACGCCGAGGGCTACCCTGCAAAGCGCTACTACGGCGGCTGCGAGTTCGTCGACGTCGCCGAGCAGCTCGCCATCGACCGCGCGAAGAAGCTCTTCGGCGCCGATTTCGCCAACGTCCAGCCGCACTCCGGCTCGCAGGCCAACGCCGCGGCGTACCTCGCGCTCATCAAGCCGGGCGACACCATCCTCGGCATGAGCCTCGACCACGGCGGCCACCTCACGCACGGCGCCAAGGTCAACTTCTCCGGCAAGATCTTCAATGCCGTGCAATACGGCCTCGATCCCGCCACCGGCGAGATCGACTACGCCCAGGTCGAGCGCCTCGCGCACGAGCACAAGCCGAAGCTGATCATCGCCGGCTTCTCCGCGTATTCGCGGGTGCTCGACTTCCCGCGCTTCCGGGCGATCGCCGACGCCGTCGGCGCGTATTTCCTCGTCGACATGGCGCACGTCGCGGGGCTGGTGGCCGCCGGCGTGTACCCGAACCCCGTGCCCTACGCCGACGTCGTGACCACGACGACGCACAAGACCCTGCGCGGCCCGCGCGGCGGCATGATCCTCGCCCGGGCCAACGAGGAGATCGGCAAGAAGCTCAACTCGATGATCTTCCCCGGCACGCAGGGTGGCCCGCTGATGCACGTGATCGCGGCGAAGGCCGTCGCCTTCCTCGAGGCCATGCAGCCCGGCTTCGTCGACTACCAGAAGCAGGTCGTGGCGAACGCGAAGGAGATGTGCAAGGTCTTCCAGCAG
>WBZM01003231.1_pt1 | contig 12875 bp, 12 predicted proteins | sample 5204271 | NCBI WGS metagenome assembly WBZM01 (sample SAMN12344346, study PRJNA552823) | activated sludge metagenome | biome: Activated sludge suspended growth; feature: Nitrification reactor; material: Wastewater; isolation source: activated sludge from nitrification reactor of wastewater...
AGGCGGCAAGAAGACGCTGTTGCTGGGCCCGAACTGCCCCGGCCTGATCACGCCCGACGAGATCAAGATCGGCATCATGCCCGGCCACATCCACCGCAAGGGACGCATCGGTGTGGTGTCGCGCTCTGGCACCCTGACCTACGAAGCCGTGGCCATGCTGACCGAAGTGGGTCTGGGCCAGTCGAGCGCCGTCGGCATCGGGGGTGACCCGATCAACGGCCTGAAGCACATCGACGTGATGAAAGCATTCAACGAAGATCCCGACACCGACGCGGTGATCATGATCGGCGAGATCGGCGGACCGGATGAAGCCGAGGCCGCCCGCTGGTGCAAGGCCAACATGAAGAAGCCCATCGTCGGCTTCATCGCCGGTGTCACGGCGCCCCCCGGCAAGCGCATGGGCCATGCCGGCGCGCTGATTTCCGGTGGTGCCGACACCGCCGATGCCAAGCTGGCCGTGATGGAGGAATGCGGCTTCATCGTGACCCGCAACCCGTCCGAACTCGGCAAGCTGCTCAAGGCGCAGCTCTAAGCAGTATTACGGACCCGGCGGCGCATACCGCGCCGCTACACTTGGGCGAATGAGCCCACCGGAAGCGCTCCCAACGGATGTTGTGAGCGCTTCTTGCATTGAATACCCTGGAGCGCCCTGATGGAAATATTGCAAAGCACCGATTTCTGGATCGGACTGGTCAAGATTATCTGGATCAACATCATCCTGTCCGGGGACAACGCGGTGGTGATCGCGCTGGCCGCGCGCTCATTGCCGCCGGACCAGCAGAAGAAAGCCGTGCTGTTTGGCTCCGGCGCTGCCGTGGTGCTGCGGATTGTTCTGACCGTGGTGGCCGCCAAACTCCTGGAGCTCTCTTTCCTGCAGATCATTGGCGGCCTGCTGCTGCTGTGGATCGGCGTGCAACTCCTGGGCGACGAAGAAGAAGAGGACGGCGACGGCAAGGAATATGGCAGCATGATGGCGGCGGTTCGCACCATCCTGATCGCCGACCTGGTGATGAGTCTCGACAACGTGATCGCCGTCGCGGCGGCCGCCAAAGGCAGCTTCGTGTTGCTGATTCTCGGCTTGGCCATCAGCATTCCGCTGGTCATCTTCGGCAGTACCTTGATGATCAAGCTGATGGACCGCTTCCCGATCATCATCACGCTTGGCGCCGCACTGATCGGTTGGGTGGGCGGTGAAACGATCGCCAGCGACGTCGCCCTCAAGGATTTTGCCGCCGCCAATCCGTGGCTTCATTATGCGGCTGCCGCAACCGGCGCGGTGTTGGTGGTCGGGATCGGGAAATTCATGAAGGCCCGCGCCGCGACCACGTAGCCGACCGCGCCAGACCCTGACCAGGCCGCACGGTGAAAGGCTGGGGTTGTCAATTAATCCCGCTTTCGCACGCAGCCGGCCTTCGAATGCCTTGCGATCGGTGATCCAGTCTGCTAAGTTGCGCCTCTTCCCGCCCACCTGAAGCACGACGTTGTGCCGGCCCCGGCATCCAGGTGTCCGGGCTCAGAAGCAAGAAGTCAATCAAGCTTGGGCATGGCGACATCATCGAAGAAGAAATCGGCACTCTGGCGCTCCGACGCGTTTGTGTACCGGATTGCCGCGCCGCTGGGGCGGGCCGATTCCATGACCGAGCTGATGTACAAGATCGCCAACGAGGAGGCGCCCGACGCGTGCGCGTTGCGCCCTGGTCTGCCGCCGCGTCTGGTCGCCGTGCAGGCTCGCACGGTTCGAAAGAAGCCCGAAGGCCGGTATCCGGACGGCGAATCAATGGCGGTCAATTTGCTGTCTGCTTTGTCGGACCACGCGACCGACGCCGCGTCCGACCCGGCCCCGACGGCGCCGCCGACCGCTACGGGGTTTTGGAAAACCCTCATGCTGGACGACCAGGAAGGCAGCGGACGCGACCATAATGGCACCCAATTGCCGCGTCGCCCTGGAAAATGACCGATGCCGACCGCGAGCCGAATCCGGATTTGACCATGAACTACGACTTTGCGGCGCTGACGGACACCGGGCGCATCCGGGAAAACAACGAGGACTCCGTGTCATTTGACGCGGTCGCCGGGCTGGCGGTTCTGGCAGACGGCATGGGCGGCTACAACGCCGGCGAAGTCGCCAGCGGCATGGCCACGGCCTTCATCACGTCTGAGCTTGGAAAATGGCTGACCCAGGCGGGTGAGCAGGTTCCGTCGAGGGACGTCAGACGCGCCATGGAAGTCTGTGTCGACAATGCCAACGCCTCGATTTATGTGTCGGCCGAAAATAACCCGAAGTACAGTGGGATGGGAACGACCCTGGTTGTGGGCGCGTTTCTCGGCTCGCGGCTGATTCTGGGCCACATCGGGGATTCGCGGTGCTACAGATGGCGCAACAACACCTTGTTGCCGATCACCCGCGACCATTCGCTGCTGCAGGAGCAACTCGATGCCGGCCTCATCACGCCTGAAGAGGCCGCCGTCTCGCCGCACCGCAACCTGGTCACCCGCGCGCTGGGCGTCGAGGGAGCGGTCCAGCTGGAGGTGAACGAATTCCGGGTTGAAGCCGGCGACACCTACCTGATGTGCTCGGACGGATTGTCCGACATGCTGCCCGATTCTGTGATCGCCGCCGCGTTTTCCAGAAACGGAGAACTGCAAGCCCGCGCTGCGACCCTGATCGCGGCCGCCAATGAGGCCGGCGGACGGGACAATGTTTCAGTTTTGCTGATCAACGCTAGCGAAAGTACCAAAAAACCCGGCTTTATCGATCGTTTGCTGGGAAAATAGCGCAATTGCCGGTTTGAATTTGAACAAGTCCAGGAACAGGAGTCGGCCATGCCGAAAGTGATCGTTTCGATCGACGGTGTTGTCATCAAAGAAGTGCAGCTGACCAAGGATCGCACGACGCTGGGTCGTCGGCCCTACAACGACATCGTGATCGACAATCTGGCGGTCAGTGGCGAACATGCCGTCATCCAGCTCGTTGATGGCGAAGCCGTTCTGGAAGACCTCAACAGCACCAACGGCACCTACATCAACGGCAAGGCAATCAAGAAGCAGCCCTTGCAGAACAACGACAGCATCGAAATCGGCAAGTACAAGATCAGGTTCCACTCGGACCAGACCGGCGCCGGTCTTGACAAAACCATGGTCATCAAACCGGGCAGCGTCCCTGGCGTGGGGCCGTCGCCCACGGCATCTTCAGCGCCAGCCGCACCTGCGCATGGGGACACCACCGCCGGTGGAAATGCGTCGATTCGGGTGCTCAGTGGTGCAGCCGCCGGTCGCGAAATGGCCTTGGTCAAGATCGTCACCACGATCGGCAAACCCGGCGTTGCGGTGGCGGCCATCACCCGCAGGCCGGCTGGTTTTGTCGTGGCCCACGTGGACGGAGCGGAAAGCCCCACCGTGAATGGCGCCCCTATCCAGGCCGACCCCGTGTTCCTGAAAAACGGGGATCTTCTGGAGCTGGCGGGCATCCAGATGCAGTTTGTGCAGGCCTGACCGCTGAATCGCCGTGGCGGGCGCCCGCACAGCCCCTCGATCGGGGGCGCGGGTGGCCACCTTGATCAGGCACTGGCCTCGTGTCGCCATCAGCCTGATTCCCGTCCTGGTCGCGCTGCTTCATGCCACCGGAGTTCTTGAGCTGGGACTGCTGCACCGGCTCGACCACCTGATCTATGACGCCCGTCTGCGCGCCTCAATGCCTCGAACGCTGGACGAGCGGATCGTCATCGTCGACTTTGACGAAAAAAGCCTGGCCGAAGTTGGACGGTGGCCCTGGCCACGCGACCGGATGGCCAATCTGGCGAACGAGATTTTCGCTCGACAGGAGGCCTTGGTAGCGGGCTTCGACGTCGTGTTCTCGGAACCGGATGACAGCTCCGGTTTGAAGCGGCTTCGTCAGCTTTCCCGGGAAGACCTGCGCGATGAGCCGGGGTTTGTCGAAAAGCTCCGACAACTGGAGCACCGGATGGACCATGACGCCCTTTTTGCCCGAGCGCTTCAGGGACGTCCTTCGGTGCTGGGCTTCTATTTCACCAGCGATCGTGAAGGGGGCAGCTCGGGCGTGCTGCCCGAGCCGGTGGGTGTGATGGATCCGGCACAACGACACCCGGCCCGAATGACCACCTGGAACGGCTATGGTGCCAATATCGAGGTGATTGCCGGCGCCGCGCCACATGCGGGATTTTTCAACGCCATCGCCGATCCGGATGGAGTGGTGCGTTCCGCGCCGGTCCTTGCCGAATACAAGGAACGCGTCTACGAGTCCCTCGCACTGGCAACGTTTCGACACCTGCTCGGTTTTCCTGAAATCCAACTCGGACCCTCGGGTTCTTCGCACCCGACCGATGGGCCGCCAAGCCTTGGTGTCCGTCTGATGCAGGACGGAAGGCAGCTCGCGATCCCTGTCGATGCTCGGGCTGCCGCCTTGGTGCCGTTCAGAGGAGCGGGGGGTCCAAAAGGCGGCTCTTTCAGGTACCACGCCGCCGCCGATGTGCTGGCGGGGCGCCTGCCCGCCGGGTTGTTCAAGGACAAGATCGTGTTGCTCGGAACCACCGCCCCGGGCCTCTTGGACCTGCGCACCACCCCGGTCAGCGAGGCTTATCCGGGGGTTGAAATCCATGCCAACCTGATCTCCGGGCTGTTGGACGGTCGGGTACTGGTAAAGCCCGACTATGCGTTGGGCTACGAAGTGTTCGTTCTACTGCTCGTCGGGATCGTGCTCGCGTTCGGACTGCCGTGGTTCGCCGCTGTTGGGGCCATGGTGGTCAGCGGCGCCGCGATCGGATCCGTCGTCATGCTGAATTCATGGCTTTTCGTGGGCCACGGCCTAGTGCTGCCTATGGCTTCAGCGCTTGCAATGGCCGTGACGGTGGTGGTGCTGAACATGGGCTACGGCTTCTGGGTGGAAAGCCGAACCAAGCGAGAACTGGCCCATTTGTTCGGCACCTATGTGCCTCCGGAACTGGTCGAGGAGATGGTCAAGGATCCGGACCGTTACACCATGAAGGCGACCGCCCGCGAAATGACCGTCATGTTCTGCGACATGCGCGGATTCACGCGGCTGTCCGAGCGCATGGATCCGGGGCAGTTGCAGCGCCTGCTCAACGAACTGTTCAGCCGGTTGACCCGCATCATCCGCGACGAACGCGGGACCGTGGACAAATACATGGGCGACTGCATCATGGCTTTCTGGGGCGCCCCGGTCGAGTCCGGCGAGCACGCGTCCCAGGCGGTCCGGGCCGCGTTGGCGATGGTGGAGGAGATTCGGGCCATCAACCAAGAACGGGTGGTATCGAACGAGTTGCCCGTCGCCCTTGGGATCGGCCTGCACACGGGGTTGATGTGCGTCGGGGACATGGGTTCAGATGTTCGGCGCAGTTACACCGTCGTGGGCGACGCCGTGAACCTGGGTTCGCGGCTCGAAGGCCTGACCAAGAACTATGGCGTTGACATCATTGCCAGTCACGCGACCCGGACATTGGCGACAGGGTTCCGCTGGCAAGAGTTGGATCGGGTGCGGGTCAAGGGTCGAGAGCAGGTCGTAACCATCTACCGCCCCTTGCCCGAAGGAGACGATGGCAAACCGGCCGGACGGGCTGAATCGACCGCCTGGGAGGAACTGCTGAAGAGCTACAGGGCCCAGGACTGGGAGCAGTGCGAACTGTGTCTGGCAATCCTGATCCGCCTCGATCCCCGAAATGTTCTATACCATCTCTACGCTGCGCGCGTTGCCGCACGCAAGTCGCTGCCCCGGATTCACGGCTGGGACGGTGCCACCGACATAGAGACCAAATGATTCCTGGAAAACCATGCGCATTCGGGTGTTAGGCTGTTCCGGCGCCATCGCAAAGGACTGTCGGACCACGTCGTTCCTGATCGATGACGACACGTTGATCGATGCCGGCACGGGTGTCGGTGACCTGACGCTGGACGAAATGCGGCGGATCGAGCGCGTGTTTCTGACCCATTCCCACCTGGACCATGTCGCCGCCTTGCCCTTGATGGTGGATTCCGTGGGTGCGGCGCGGGGCCAGCCGCTGCAGATCCACGCCTTGCCCGACACCATCGGCGCATTGCGGGCCCACATCTTCAACGACCTGATCTGGCCTGATTTCAGCCGGATCCCATCCGAAACAGACCCCTTCATCCAGTTCCGGGAAATCGCTTTCGGGCAAGCCGTGCCCGCCGGTGCCAACCAGGTCGAGGTGTTGGCGGCCACCCACACCGTTGCGGCTGCGGGCTTTTCCGTATCAGCCGGCAAGGGATGCTGGGTGTTCACCGGTGACACCGGGCGAAATCCGACCCTGTGGGCACGCCTGAACCAACTGGACGTTTCAATGTTGGTGATCGAAACGGCCTTCAGCAACCGCGAGAGTCAACTGGCGCAGCGCAGCTTGCACCTGTCGCCCCAGGTGCTCGCGACGGAGCTTGAAAACTTGGATGCAACCAAGCGCTTCCCGATCTACATCACGCACACCAAACCCGCCGAAACCGAGCTGATCATGGCGGAAATTGAGCGATTCGACCGCGCCCAACCTGGCGGCCGACACGTGGCACACGACATCCACTGGCTTCGCGCCGGCGATGTCTTCGTGATCTGATCAATTCTGCAATTTCCCGTCGCAATGCATCGCGCTTGCGGCACGCCTACCCGCGCAGGATCCGGTTTTCGGCCAAGGCCAAGGCCTCCGCCTTGCCTGACATCACCAACGTGTCCCCCGACGCAAGAACCGTCTGGTCATCAAGGACCAGCGCCGCCGCCCCGGTGCGCCGTAGCGAAACCACCCGAACGCCCAAACCGTTCAAAGCGAGGTGGCCGACGGTCTTGCCGACGCACACGGCGCCCACCGGCAGCGTCAGGCTTGCCAGACGCTCATGTTCATGCTCGTCGACAGTGCTGTCATCGGCACCGTGAAAATAGCCTCGCAACAGGTTGTACCGGGCGTCGCGCTGATCCTGGACGATCCGGATCACGCGGCGCATCGGCACGCCGATGAGCGCCAGGGCATGGCTGGCCAGCATCAATGAACCCTCGATCGCCTCGGGGACCACTTCGGCGGCGCCCGCGGCCTGAAGTTTTTCGAGGTCCTTGTCGTCCTGCGTTCTAACGATCACCGGAACCTGCGGCGCATGGGCATTGGTGTGGGCCAGAACCTTCATGGCACCAGCCACATCGAGATAGGTCACGACCACGGCGCTGGCTCGCGCCAGTCCTGCTGCAATGAGCGCCTGCAGGCGGGCCGCGTCACCGAACACGACCGAATCGCCCGCCGCAGCCGCCTGGCGCACCCGGTCGGGATCCAGGTCCAGCGCCATGTAAGGGATGCCTTCTTGCTCCAGCATGCGGGCCAGGTTTTGCCCGCAACGCCCGTAACCACAAATGATCACGTGCTTGTTCACGTTGATCGACTTGCGGGCGATGGTTGTCATCTGCAACGACTGCTGCAACCATTCGCTGGAGACCAGTCTCATCACGATGCGGTTGCTGTACAGGATGATGAGGGGCGTCGCCAGCATGGAGAGCACCATGCTGGCCAAAATCGGATTGAACAGTTCGGGGGGCACCAGCCCGTTTCGTCCGCTGAGCGTCAACAGGACGAAGCCGAACTCGCCAGCCTGGGCCAGATACAAACCGGTTCGCAACGCAACGCCGTTCGTCGCGCCCAACGCCTTGGACAACGCTGTCACCACGACCAGCTTGAACAGCACCGGCAGGATCAGGAGCAACATCACCAGCGGCCAGCGGGCGAGGACCAAGCGCCAGTCCAGCATCATCCCGATGGCGATGAAAAACAGACCCAACAGCACGTCGTGAAAAGGCCGGATGTCGGTTTCGACCTGCTGCTTGTATTCGGTCTCCGAGATCAGCATGCCGGCGATGAACGCGCCCAGTGCCAGGCTCAGCCCGGCCAGTTCGGTCAGCCAGGCCAGGCCCAGGGTGATCAACAACAGGTTCAGCACGAACAGCTCTTCGCTCTTGCGCCGGGCGACCAGCGTGAGCCACCAGCGCATCACCCGCTGCCCGCCCACCAGCAAGACGGTTATCAGCAAGACCGCCTTGACCCCCGCCAACGCCAGCGAAATCAACAGCTTCTCAGGCGACGATCCAAGGGCCGGGATCAGGACCAGCAAGGGAACCACCGCCAGATCCTGGAACAGCAGGACCCCGACCACCCGTTTGCCGTGCTCCGAGTCGATTTCCTGGCGCTCTGCCATCATCTTGACCACGATGGCCGTGCTGCTCATCGCCAGCGCGCCCGACAGAGCCACGGCGGCACGCCACTCCATCGTCCACCATGAGGGCGCCCATGCCGCGAGGATCACCGATCCCAGCGTGACGAGCAGCATCGTCACCACCACCTGGAACAGGCCCAGCCCGAACACATGCCTGCGCATCGCGCGCAGCTTGGGCAGATTGAATTCGAGGCCGATGACGAACATCAGGAACACCACCCCGAATTCGCCCAGATGCCGGATATCGTCAGCGCTGCGTGCCAGCGCCAGCGCATGCGGACCGATGACCACGCCCACCGACAGATACCCCAGCATCGGCGGCAACTTGAGGGAACGGCAGGCGACGACGCCCAACACGGCGGCCAGCAAGTACAGCAGCGTGAGCTCCAGGGACGTCATGCCCCGATGCTAGCAAGTGGCGAGCCGGTGTGCCCCCATCCAAAACCCGCGCGCCGGGCGCATCGATAGAATCCGGCCATGAATCCCGATCCAGCCAATACCCTGCGATTGGCCTGCGAAGCTCTCGACATCGAGGCCGAGGCCGTAGCCGGTCTCAAGACCCGTTTGAACGACGGTTTTGCGCGGGCGGTTGGCATGATGCTGACCGTTCGAGGGCGGGTTGTCGTGATGGGCATGGGAAAGAGCGGCCACATCGGACGCAAGATCGCGGCCACCCTGGCGTCCACCGGGACACCGGCCATGTTTGTCCACCCTGCGGAAGCCAGTCACGGCGATCTGGGCATGATCAAGTCGGTCGACCTGGTTCTGGCAATCTCGAACAGTGGCGAAAGCGATGAACTGACCGCCATCCTTCCCGTGCTCAAACGCCAGGGCGTCCCGCTGATCGCCATCACCGGCGGAAACAGTTCGACATTGGCCCGCCATGCGGACGTCACGATCGACAGCGGCGTCGACCGGGAAGCGTGTCCGCTCAACCTTGCGCCCACCGCCAGCACAACCGCGCAGCTCGCGTTGGGCGATGCGTTGGCCGTGGTCCTGCTGGACGCCCGTGGTTTCAAAGCGGAAGATTTCGCGCGCTCCCACCCCGGTGGCACGCTGGGGCGCCGCTTGCTCACGCATGTCAGCGACGTGATGCGCCGGGGCGAACAACTGCCCCGCGTGCTTCCGTCGGCTCCATTCACGACACTGATGCGGGAAATGAGCGCCAAGGGTCTGGGCGCAGCGGCGGTGGTCGACGCGGACGATCGGGTGTTGGGCATCTTCACCGATGGGGACCTGCGCCGTCTGGTTGAAAAGGGAACCGATCTGCGCCAGCGCACCGCTGGAGAAGTCATGCATCCGAAACCCCTGACCCTCCGCGACGATGCCCTGGCCGCCGAAGCGGCCAGCCTGATGGAACTCCACCGCATCACGAGCGTGCTGGTGGTCGATGCCGAAGACCGGCTTTGCGGCGCCGTGAACAGCAACGACCTGATGCGCGCCAAGGTGATCTGAGCATGCGAGCCATCCGACCGGTTCTCCGGTTTCCACCCGAACTTCTGCTGCACGCGCAGGGCATTCGCGTGGCCTTCTTCGATGTCGACGGGGTGCTGACCGACGGCGGACTGTATTTTTCGGAGCAGGGTGAATCGCTGAAACGATTCAGCACGCTGGACGGCCATGGCCTGAAGCTGCTGGCATTGGCTGGCATCACACCGGCCGTGATCACCGGGCGGGACTCACGGCCGCTGCGATTGCGCCTGGAGGCGCTGGGGGTCCGGCACGTTCGATACGGCACCGAAGACAAGAAGCCGGCAGCCCAATCCATTCTGGACGAACTGGAACTCGGTTGGCATCAAGCCGCCGCCATGGGCGATGACTGGCCCGACCTTCCCGTCATGCACGCCTGCGCACTGGCCTGTTCGCCACCGGGCGCCCACGCACAAGCACGGGATCTGGCGCACCACGTCACGACGGCGCCGGCAGGTTTCGGCGCGGCGCGGGAGTTCTGCGATCTGCTCCTCGTTGCCAGCGGCCACTACGTCAGCCTGCTGGAACGCACCACCGGTACTCAGGCATGAAACGCCTCTCGCTGCGCCTGTTCTGGGACCGTCTCAGCATTTACCTGCCGATTGTTCTCATGGGCCTGTTTGCCCTCGCGACCTTCTGGCTGATTCGCAGCGCGCCAGCCGCGATCGAAACGTTGCCCGGGAAACCGGTCCGACACGAGGCGGACTATTTCCTGCGCAATTTCTCCATCAAGGCCTTCGACGTCCAAGGCAAGCTCAAGAACGAGGTCTTTGGCGCCGAAGCGCGGCACTTCCCCGACACCGACACCCTCGAGATTGATACGGTCCGGATGCGAGCGATCGGAGAAAACGGCTTGCCAACCGTCGCGACGGCCCGTCGGGCGGTCTCCGATGCCACCGGCGATGACGTCCAACTGTTCGGCGATGTCCATGTCCAGCGCCAGCAGGCGCCCGGCAAGCCCGGAACGGAGCGCGGCCCCGCCGTATACCGCAGCGAATACCTGCATGTTCAATCGGACCTGGGAAAGGCGACGACGCATCTGCCGGTGGTGATCTCTCAGGGGCAGGACCGATTCAGCGGCGATGCCATGGCATACGACGACAACACATCGGTGATCGAACTGACCGGTCGGGTTCGCGGGGTGCTGTCCCCGCAGAAGGCTCCCTGAATGCCGCACGGCGATCGATCCCGACTCGCGTTCATCACCGGGGCATCCAGCGGCATCGGACAAGCGCTGGCTGCGCGTTTTTACGCGGCCGGCTATCGCCTGGCACTGGTCGGCAGACGCACCGGGGAGATCAGTTCATGGGCAACCCAATGCGGAATGGCCACGGATCGCTTCTCTATTTATAGCAGCGACGTGTCGGTGATTGACAGCGTCGTCACCGCCGGCCGGGCTTGCCTGGCACAACAGGGCGTTCCGGATGTTGTCATCGCGAGCGCCGGTATCAGCGTGGGCGTGGACACCGCCGTGCGATCCGACCTGGATGTGATCAGCCAGGTGTTCGCCACCAACAACATCGGAACCGCCGCCACGTTTCACCCGTTCATTGCGCCGATGTCTGCCCGGGGCTCGGGCACCTTGGTGGGCATCGGCAGCGTGAACGGCATCCGAGGCCTCCCTGGCCACGGCGCCACCTGTCCCAGCAAGGCTGCCATCATTTCGTATTGTGAGAGTTTGCGCGGCGAGTTGAGGTCCGCCGGCGTCAAGGTCGTCACCATTTGCCCGGGATACATCGATACGCCGCTCACGCGGGACAACCAGTTCCGGATGCCGTTCCTGATGCCAGCGGACCGATTCGCCGACAAAGCCTTCGCCGCCATCGAAGCTGGCGCAAGCTACCGCGTGATCCCGTGGCAAATGGGTGTCGTCGCAAAGCTTCTTCGGTTGATGCCCAACAACCTGTTCGACCGTGTAATGGCCGGGCGCCCCCGCAAACCCCGCAAGACGAGCGATCAGGCGCGCTGAGGCGCATCGTCGTTCGCCTCCCCAGAGAAAAGGGCTCGCCAGGAACCCTTTGTCATTCACACTGATCGTCGCTCACACTTCAGTAGTTGTCGCCGTACCCGCCACCGGAGCGGCCACCGCCGCCGCCACTGCGGCCGCCACCGCGCGGGCCCGAGCCGTAGGGGCTGCGGAACCCTCCGTCGTTGCCGCCCCCGTAGCCACCGCCGTCGCGACGCCCGCCACCCGCGTCGCCGTCGCGGCGGCCACCACCGTACCCGCCACCACCGCCATAGCCACCACCACCGCCACCGAAACCGCCACTGCGAGGCGGACGGGGCTCCATGGGCCGGGCTTCATTGACGACCACACTTCGCCCACCCAGAGGCTGGCCGTTCATGCCATTGATGGCCGCCTGGGCTTCGGCATCACTGCCCATCTCGACAAAACCAAAGCCTTTCGAACGACCGGTGTCGCGCTCCATCATGACCTTGGCGCTGGTCACGGCCCCGAACTGGCTGAAGGCCTGCTCAAGGTCGTTGTCACGGACGGAATATGGCAGGTTGCCAACGTAGAGTTTGTTGCCCATGCGAGGGACTCCTAAGAACACAAGAAAAAGCGATCAAGCCCATTCACATTCCAAACACCCGGGCAACACCGGCAAAAAGCAAACGAGGCCGTTTCATCGCTACGGCAAATGGCCGAAGATACCGGCCCATCAAATTATGCGTCAGACCTGCCTCAAAGACAGTCGGGTTTTTCCATGATGGGCTCACGAATTTCAATCCCAAGAAAAAAGGGCCCGACCGGGCCCTTTTCTGATAGCCATCCGGGAATGGAAAAATCAACACGCCCCAGATGCAAGGTCCGCAGCGGCGCTCAATAGCCGCCGCTACGGCCACCGCCGTAGCCGCCACCACCGCCGCCGTACCCACCGCCGCCACTGCGGCCACCGCCGTAGCCGCCCCCACCGCCGAAACCACCACCGCCACTGCGTGGAGGACGCGGCTCCATCGGTCGGGCTTCATTGACCACCAGGTCACGACCGCCCATGTTCTGGCCGTTCATGCCCTTGATGGCAGCCTGTGCTTCGGCATCGCTGCCCATTTCAACAAAGCCGAAACCTTTGGAGCGACCGGTGTCGCGCTCCATCATGACTTTGGCGCTGGACACGGCACCGAACTGGCCAAAAGCCTGCTCAAGGTCGTTGTCGCGGACGGAATACGGCAAA
>WBZM01003237.1_pt1 | contig 12862 bp, 12 predicted proteins | sample 5204271 | NCBI WGS metagenome assembly WBZM01 (sample SAMN12344346, study PRJNA552823) | activated sludge metagenome | biome: Activated sludge suspended growth; feature: Nitrification reactor; material: Wastewater; isolation source: activated sludge from nitrification reactor of wastewater...
TGGAGTAGCGCCAACGAGAAGAGCCGGCTCGCAGCTTCCTGCGCCCGCCGGCTCGGTCGCCCCCGCCTCCGTCTGACCGGAGGCCGCCGTTGCGACAGCGACGAAGATGGCGCCGACGCCTTGCCGCAAGCTTGCCGAGGCTCTGAAAAATTTAACGATCGTTAGTATTTTTTCTTCAGCGGCCGGGGTCCGGGCGCGGAAATCCGCGCCCGCCGCCATCTCCGGATCCTTGCTTCCTTGCAGAACAGCTTGCGCTTGCGCGGGAGATTTGGCCTCGGTTGGAGCGACTGGACTCCTTTGCGCCACAGCGCCGCTATCGAAAGCGCGCGGCCGGCGCCTTCGCGAGCCGCGCCTGCGCCCCACGAATAGTCTCGCGGTTCCTTCGCCCATGTGCGGATGGTGGGCCGGGCAGGACTCGAACCTGCAACCAGACCGTTATGAGTGCAGGGCGGAACATGCGCCCTGCCTAAAATCAGCGGTTTCCGTCGCAACCGAACGCGTTTCGTTCGGTTCTTGTTCGCGCGTATCGGTGCGGAAACGGTGCGGGCGTGACGACGCCCGCCAACTCGATTTGTTCGAGCCTCCAAACAAAAGCCCCGGTCGCGACGAACGACCGGGGCCGATGGAGATCACAGGGGCACAGGGCAGCACCGCCAGCGACGAAGCCGACCGTGCCCGGTCGGGGCAGCCCGAACAAGGCCCGGCCGCGTGGTTCGCCGCTGTCCGCGAAGCGCGCCTTCCGTTCGCCAGCACCAGCGTCGCGCGCATCCTGCGCGATCACTCCGGCCTGTCCTTGGAGGACATTGCCGAGCTAACCGGCCTTCACGTCAGGGGCGCGCGCAAAGCCCTGCGCCGTCTCGAAGCGGCCGGCTTCCTGTCGACCCGCCTTGGCGGCGGCCGTGCGCCCGGCGGCGGCGGGCGCAGGAACGTCTACACGCGGACCATTCCGGGGCGCGCGCCGTGACCCGCGCCAGCGACCCGGCGGACGTTCGCCTGCAAGCGAATCAGACGATGGCCGAGCTTCGCCGCTTCGCCCGACTTCGCATCGAACAGAACGACGACGCTCTGTCCCTCGATTGGCACGCGCTCGGCTATTGCTACGAGCGCGCGGCCCGGATGCATCCCGGCGCGCATCGCATCGAGCGCACGAAAGGCGGGAAGCATTATCAGGGCGCTTACATCTGCCCGGCCCCGACCGCGTCGGCGCGCGAGGCCCTGCGCAAGATAGTCCGCTTCCCGCCTGACTGGACTGTTGAAGCCTTCGCGGCCGGAATGGCGAAGGCGGGCCGCAGCAAGCGCAAGACGTTCATGGCCGCCGACGCCATCGCCGAAATGCTCGGCGTCAGGATCGTCGACCGTGACGCGCTCGACCTTCGCCGGATTGGCGCAATCGACCTGCCAAAGAACGAGCGGGAGAAGCGCCGCGCGGATCGGAACCGGGAGGCGGATCGCGCCTACCAAGAGGGCAAGCGTCGCGCCTCTGGCGCGCGTCCGCAGGCTCAAAGCATCAGCCGCGTGAAGCCTTGGAAGATCGCCGGATCGAGCCGGACCAGCTTCTATTCGCTCACGGAAAAGCAGCGCGCCGAAATCATGGCCGCAATTGCCGAAGGTTATTCAATATCAGCCGATTGGACAGTTTCGTCGAGCAATATATCCCCGAAGGGGATTAATATACCGACCGACGAATCTGTCCCGGCGAGTTTCGGGGACGCCGCGCGCGGCGCGGCGCAGGCCGCGAAGAGCATGACATCGAGCGCGCCGCTCTCCGACGACGCTTTGTCGCTGTCCCTTGTTGGGGGCCTTCGCCGGCCCGAGTCTGCGACCATCGAACAGGAGTCGCCGATCATGCCCGCGTCCGTCCCCCGCCTTCGCCTCGAACGCCGCATTCGTGAGTTCGGCGTCTCGGTCGATAGCCCGCGCGTCCAAAGCGCGCTCGACGATTTTGAAGTGATCGCCGCCATGTCGGCTGGCGCTGTGCACGATGCGCTCATGAGCCGCGAGAACATCAATCATGCCGCGTACCTCGCCATCGGCGATGAGCCGCCTTTGGACATCATCGCCGCCTTCGATGCGCGCTGGTCGCTGGTGGGCTTGGCCGCGTGAACGTCCTCGCCTTCCCCGAGCACAGGAGCGAGCGCGCCTATTGGGCGCGCCGTCGCCTTTCGCCTTCGGAGTTCGCCGCGTTCTGCGACCGTTGGGGCATCGCGACCAACGACTCCGAACTGGCGCGCAAGCACGTCAACGCCTTGCTCGACAGGATCGAGGAACGGCACGGGCGCGACTACCTGACGCGCTTGCTCGCCTTCGGCGGCGAGCGATTGGCGTCCGCGATGTTCGTCGAATGGTGGGCCGCGTGAAGCCGCAGGGAAGCCCGCAGGGCGCGATGGCCGCATGGTCGCACATCCCCGCAGGGCTCTCCTGCGCGGGCCGTGGCGGCCCTTCTCCGGCGATCTCCGCAGGGTCCTTCCCCCTAGGGCAGGAGCGGCAAGAAAAGCCCCCGGCTTTTCTGTTTTTGAAAAATTCAGATGCGCCGACGTCGTAAGCCCGCCGGCCTCGCCGACTGGATCGAGGCGAACATTGTTTTGCCAGACACGACTGCCGCGCCGGGCAAGATGCGTCTCTGGCCGTGGCAGCGCGAGATTGCCGACGCCTTGTGCGATTTGAAAAACGAGCGCGTCAGTTTTCTAAAAAGCGCGCGCGTCGGTTATTCGTCGCTGATAACGGCGGCCATCGCCTACTACGTTGTCGAGCGTCCGTCGCCGATCCTGTGTGTCCTCCCGACCGAGTCGGATTGTCGCGGCTTCGTGATTGACGATGTCGAAGCGACATTTGACGCCTCGCCTGCGTTGCGCGGCAAGATCGGCGGCCCGTCGATTGCGACCAAACTCAGAAACACGATCACGCATCGCTTGTTTAAGGGCGGCAGTCTTAAGGTAGTCGCCGGCAAAGCGCCGCGAAACCTGCGCCGCCACACAGCGAAAATTCTGTTCATCGACGAAGCCGACGCCATCGAAGCGAGCGCCGAAGGCGACCCGATTGAACTGGCGACGCGGCGGACTCAGACGTTCGCCGATAGAAAGATTGTTGTCGGCGGAACGCCAATCGACGCCGAAACGAGTCATGTGCTGCGCTGCTATTCCGAGTCGGACCAGCGCGTGTTTGAGGTTCCCTGTCCCGAGTGCGGCGCGTTCGCTTTTGTCGAGTGGCGGCATATTGAATGGCCGGAAGGCCGCCCGGAGTTGGCGCGCTATCGTTGCCCGCATTGCGAAGCGTTGATCGAAGACAGGCAAAAAGCCGCGATGGTCGCGCGCGGTCGCTGGCGCGCGACCGCGCCGCATGTCGTCGGACATGCCGGATTTCGGATGAACTCGCTTGTCTCGCTTTTGCCGACGATGACATGGCCGAAGGTAGCTGCGGAGTTCCTTCGCGTGAAAGACGATCCGGCGCGACTCAAAGCGTTCGTGAATACGATCTTCGGCGAGCCGTGGCGCGAGGACGGCGACGAAATCGACGACGCCGACCTAGCGGCGCGCGTCGAACCGTTCGGCTTGGACAACATCCCGGCGGAAGTTCTGGCTATCACGGTCGGCGTCGATTGTCAGGATGATCGGCTTGAAGCGAGCATTGTCGGGCATTCGGCGGCTGGCGTCGCCTTCGTCTTAGACCATCGCGCTCTGTACGGCGAAATCGAATCTAACGAGACTTGGCAAGACCTCGACGCGCTTCTCGGTTCGCGCTGGCGTCATCCGCACGGCGGTATGGTCGGCGTCGACGCCGCAGTAATCGACTCGGGCGATGGCGGCCACTTCGACCGCGTCATGGCGTTCGCAAACGCGCGCGGATCGCGCCGCGTCCTCGCCGGCAAAGGCGCGGCCGGCTTCGCCCGGCCGGCGATCACGATGTCGAAAACCAAGAAAGGCCGTTTGTGGATCGTCGGAAGCGACTCCGTAAAGTCGCAGATTTTCGCGCGCCTCGCGCGCGGCAAGACGATCCGATTCTCCGATCAGCTTCCGGCGCACTACTTCGAACAGTTGGCGAGCGAAAAGCGAGTCGTTCGCATGACGCGCGGAAAACCTGTAGCGCGGTTCGAACGCATCCCCGGCCGTCGCGCCGAAACGCTCGACGCGCTGGTCTACGCGCTCGCGGCGCGCGCGGCGCGGACTATCGATTTCGCCGCTCGTCTCGACGAAGTTCGCACGCCAGAAAATGCGCCCCGGCCGAAAGCCGACGACGGCGCGATCAGGTCGCAATGGATGGCGCGCCAGCGCTCCCTTTGGCGAAGCAACTCGATATTGTGACCTAAATCATTGCGTAGCGCACTTTGATTGGAGATCGTCTGCGCGTCGCGCCATGTTCGAGGGTAGCATCTCCGCAGGAGAGAGACGGAGGATGAAGAATGCTTGCCTCGCGTACAAGTGATCGATTCGTGCGCTGTTGGCGTACGCGGTCTCACGAGAAAGTGGCATTGGCCCCTGTCGTTCGCTTACTAACCGTGTTTGTGATTGCAGCGTGCGCTTGTCCAGCGTTTGGCGAAGAGCGAGTCTACGCACGTCATTGCACGCGGTCAGATTTCTTGCAGCCGGACATGAACTGCAAGAGCATCACTGACTCAAGCTCTCGATGTGAGGGACGAGAAAGCACCGTCGACATCACAGAAAACACCTACCAGCAGGAAGCTGATGGCGTCGGTCCAAAGTGCTATGTCAGCACGCGTCGAAAAATAAATGCACCATGCGTTCCCGATCCTGCTTTGAACGAGCCGACTTGCTCTTATGAGGCGCGGACATCGGTGGCACGGCGGCACGGTTTTGCCGCTCTGTCTCATGCTTCGATGGCGCAAAGAATAGAGAGAAGCCCTGCACTCGGCCGGGAATTCGAGCGCGAGCTAAAAAAATGTAACAAGGAAAAAAATTTTTGCGAATACGACGAGTAAGGACGCGCTCGCGTTAATTAACGCCATTGGCTCTTTCCGTTACTGACGTTGGCCGTTAGCTAGCAACGGCGAGGCTCGCCGACAATCAGGTATCGCTGATAAGCTGCCTTCCAAATATCGTGGGCGAAATTCCAATCCGGTGATGATTTCTCGATTACGTCGTATTTCTTGGAACCTATCAAGCTCATGTCAGCAGAAGATTCCGCGGTTACCACGCACATGTCCATCGACGGCATGTCTATGCGAACAGTATTTTCTTTCGATTGAAAATATATCCAAACTGGATGTTTGCCATCAGGCAGAATTTTATCATCCAATGTGTGCTGAAAAATTCTTTCAAAATCACCGTCTGAGCGTCGCGTGCGGGAAGACGGCTCAGCGAAGTTCGACTTGAACGACGCTTCTCTTACAACAAATGGTATTCGATACACAATTTTTAGGTCGTCGCTTGGGATCGTCTTAGTGATGCACATAAAATACGACATTTTGCTAAAATCTTGATTGTCGAACACGCAATATCCTTCTGCATCTAGCCGATTTTCCGAAATTTCTTTGAATTCTGGTCCGGTTGTTTTGCCTGTTAATTTTCGTTCGGGGTAAACCTTATCTAACACAAGGCTGTAGCCATTTTCCGTTGTCTCGTATCGGCCTCCTGAGAATCCGGGTGGCATAATCCTCCCGCGTTTCGACATGAACTGTACGCTGGTTCGGCCATTGTCGAACTTCATTACGAACGCAAGTTCGCATTGGAATGGGTTGCCTTTCAAAGGCCCCATGTCGACGTCAGGTCGTCCGCGCTTCACATAGGCTTGTTCGCAGTTGCCCTGGAACGTCCAGAGGTCAGCAGCCTCTGCGTCCGTACACAAAGTAAAAGCCACGATGCTGACGAAGAGCGCGTTTCGCAATTCTTCCCCCATTTCAAACGAAGCTAAAGGTCCCTATGTCTCGATCGGGATATGCGTTCACCTTCGCGAAACGGAAATGATGTCGCTTATCTCGACGCATTCGCCAGAGTCCTTGCAAAGTTCGACTGCGCCTTGGACCTTGCAGTATTTCGCCGGTGAGCAGGTGGCCAACACGCGTTCCTGTTCGTCAGCATTTATGACGCAAACACCCTCGCCTTCGCCCGCGCCGCCACCAAACGTCAGTTCTCCCGAATTCAGATGGAGGATGCCTTCGCATTTGCCTAAGTGCGGTTGCTTTTTCTCCGTCGAGACAAAGCTACATTCGTCTGACGGAACGGTGCGCAAAGATTTAGAAACGCGGCGCACGAGAGAATCGTATCTATCCTTTTCGACTGCCAGATATTCGATCCACAAATTGTTCCAAATCGTATCGCGGCAAACTAACATCGATTTTCTATAGTAAATTTTATCTCCCTCGACCCCGGATGTAACGATCCACCTGTTTCCTTTCGCTATATACGTTACGGTCCTTCCCTCCACCGATTTTGTGGCGTCTGCTATCTCTTCTTGATAAGACAAAATGGCAAATCTTCCTGAAATTACAATTGATGCGGTCTTATCCGGCGACGTAAACCGTCTACCATCATTGTTTACCGGGGGCTCTTCCATAAGCCAAGAAGAAGGTATTTGCGCGCTCACACCAAATCGACGGGCGGATTGTGTTCTCCATTCATCGGCTTCTGCGCCACAGCAGAATAGCAGCAGCAAAAACTGAATAGCGGCAACTCTATTTATTGTGGTCCCCATAGCACTTCTCCCAATTGCAAGTAAGGCAACATAACCGAGCAAAAAAGTCTTTGATCTGGTCACAATGGCGCGCGCGAAAAAGGAACTGGCTTGACCGCATCCTCGGCGTTACAGCTTGTAATTCATTCGCAATTGAATTACAGCCTGTAATGACATGGGGCGCTGATTATGGATTACCTGACTCCCTTGAGGCCTACCGATTTCGACTTACTCGCGGGAATCACGGCCACGAATCGACGCGTCATGGCCCATCGCGGTCAAATTTTCCCGCTGATTGTGCCGACCAGAAAGATGGTCGCGGACGGCCTATGGCCGACACCCTGTTATCTGCCCGTCGACACCTTAATCTTTGCGACAATAGAGCGACTGGTTAGGGCCGGAGCGGCCCGCGCGGCCGTCGAATATGCGGCGGTCGACATTCAAACGACGGTCATTGAGGCGCTCGGCGGGCTGTATGCAGGGCGAAATGTCGAACTGGCGTTCGCTCACGATGGTCGCCGCTTCGCGGTCGTGGCCGCAGCTTCCGTTCGGGAGGCAGTTCACTCTGTCGTTGATCATTTCCTCCGTCTCGGCGTCGAGAACCCTTCTCAACTCGCCTGCCAGTGCATCAATCTGACGGAGGCGTTGGCCGAAATTCGTGAGCGCGCCCGCGCGGCTGGAATCAGTTTTCCCGCGCGTCTGTGGCCGACGCTCGTCGAACTGGACGAGATGGCGTCCGTCGCCAAGCGGTTCTCCCCGAAGGCAGCACCGGCAGTGGCTCGATGGATAGCCGCCCGCGCGAGCGAGGTAGAGGCGGCCACGCGTCGCGAGACCGGCGGCCTGTCATGAACCTGCTGGCGCGCCTCTTCGGCCGCTCCCCGGCCTCGCCTGCGCCGGCAAAGCGTCGTTCGTTCGACGCGGCCGGTCTCGGCGACCGTTGGACGCCGTCGAGCTTCATGGGCGCGCCTGCGTCGCAATCGCTCGCCGCAGCCGGCCCGGTTTCGATGCGCGCCGAATGGCTCGCAAACAACTCCGCAACTGCCGCAGCCTTCGTCAGCCTGTGGGTAGAACACTTGGTCAGCACCGGCCCGACGCTGCGCGCCGCGCATCCCGACCCGGCCATGCGCCGCCTGCTGGAAAAACGTTGGGCTGCGTTCTGCCGTTCGTGCGACGCCGAAGGAAACGGCGATCTCGCCGGCATTCTCGCGAAGGTCGCGCGTTCGCTCGTCATTCACGGGGACGCCTTCGTGCATATGGTCATCGTCGACCGTCGCCTGAAACTCAAAGTCGTATCGGCCGAACAGATCGCGCGCGCTTGGACGCGCGTTCTCGACTCCGGCAACCGCGTCTTCTCTGGCGTCGAAGTCGACGACAACGGCCGGCGCGTCGCTTATTGGGCATACCCGCACCAACTCGATTTGCCGTGGGCGTTCAATCCGCAGCCGGAGCGCGTGAGCGCCGACGACATGCTGCATAGTTTCGAAGCGAAGTTCGCGGGAGCCGTGCGCGGCTTGTCGTGGCTGTCGCCGATTGCTGCGCATCTTCTCGAACTCGACAAGCTGAACGACGCTTTGCTTGCTCGCGCGAATGTCGCGGCGTTGTTCGCTGCATTCGTGCGCGACATCGACGGAGGCGCGAGCGGCTTCACGCAAGAGGTTGCCGAAGGACGTACCGGCAAGCCGGAACTCTCGCTCGAACCCGGCACGGTCCGCGTGCTTCCGCCGGGGACTCAGATCGAATTTCCAAACTTGCCCGACAACGTCGGCGCGAACGAATTCGTTGCGCATCTTCTCCGCACGATTGCGACCGGCGGCGGCGTGCCATCGTTCCTTCTGTCTGGCGATCTGACGACCGTCAATTTTTCATCGGCGAAGATCGGCCTTGAGCCTTTCAAACGCTCGATCAACCGGATTCAGCAATCGCTCTTGGTCGCACAAATTCTGCGACCGATTTTGGAAAGATTCCTGACCGTTGAAGTCCTGAGCGGACGACTCGCCGCGCCGGACTTCGAACGCGATCCCGAAAGCTACATCGACGCGGAGTTCCGTTGGCCTGCATGGGCGTCGCTTGATCCGCTCAAGGATGCAAGCGCGGATGAAATTGCATTGCGCAACAGGACGAAGAGCCGAGCGCAGATCATCGCGGCGCAGGGCCGCGACATCGAAGACGTTGACCAAGAGCTTGAACACGACCCGTTCGCGCCGCCGGCAAAAGCCGGCGCTGCGCACCACCAACCCTCGGAGGATTCCGATGCTTGAATTTCTCACGCGTGACAATTCCATCCCGCTCGAACGTCGCGACGCGACGCCGCGTCCGAAGACGTTCGATCCGACCGCCAACACAATTGAAGCAACCATCGCCAGCACGACGCCCGTTCGTCGTCGCGACGCGCGCGGCGAGTTTCTCGAAATCCTCGATCCTGCCGGCCTCGATCTCGACGCTGTGCGTGGCGTCTCTGTCCTGAACAGTCACAATCAGAACGGCCTCGAAAACGTGATCGGCACTGTCGACGATGCGTGGATCAAGGGCGACAAGGTCCGTGCCCGCATCCGCTTTTCAGATCGTCCCGAAGTCCGCGCCTTCGTCGCCGACATTGGCAGCGGCGTCATCAGCGCGCTGTCGGTTGGCTACGAAGTGACCGAATGGCGCGAAGGGACTCAGAACGGCCAGCGCACACGCACCGCCGTCAAGTGGAAGTGCCGCGAAGTGTCGTTCGTCCCTGTCCCTGCCGATCCCGAAGCGCGCACGCGCGCGGCCGATGATCGCAACGGCATTGATCGCACCATCCGCGAACTTGCTTCTCGCGCTGGCGTTTCCGGCACGCGCGCCGATGAAATCGCATCGCGCGCCGCAACCATCGAAGAGGCTCGCTCTCTCATGTTCGACGACATGCTTACGCGCGGCGCGACGCGCATCGTTCCTTCGCGCGACGTTCAGACGTTCGACTCCCCGGAGTTCTATCGCAACGCCGTCGCCGATGGCTTGTATGTTCGCATCGACCCGAACTTCAAGCCGGGCGAAGCGGCGCGCCAGTTCGTCGGCATGAGCCTTGTCGATGTCGCCCGCGCTTGCTTGCAGCGCGCGGGAGTGTCGACGATGGGGCTTGGAGCCGATGGCATTGTCACGCGCGCGCTCGGCATGAACACGACTTCGGATTTCCCGGCCGTCATGGCGAACGTGCTGAACAAGTCTCTGCGCGCGTCGTATGACACCGCGCCGAGTGGGCTCAAAGCCGTTGCGCGCCAGACGACCGCGACCGACTTCCGCGCCAAGCATCGCATCATGCTCGACTCGACCGGCTTTGAAATCGCGAAGGTCACCGAGGCCGGCGAGTTCGCTTATGGCAGCATGGTCGACGCGAAGGAGTCGTACAAGATCGACAGCTACGGCCGCATCTTCCCGATCTCGCGGCAGGCGATCATCAATGACGATTTGAATGCCTTCGGGGACATCAGCCGTCGTCTCGGCGTCGCCTGCGCGTCGTTTGAAGCGGACTTCCTTGCGAAGCTGCTTCTCGGCAATCCGGTCATGCAGGCGGACGGTAGGGCGCTGTTCCATGCCGATCACGGGAACAAGCCCGACGCTCCGGCGACGCTCGGCGTCGAGGCTCTTTCGGCGGCGCGCCTCGCCATGCGCAAACAGACCGGAGTCGGCGGCGGCATGATCTCCGTGACTCCCGCTGTCTTGGTTGTGAGTGCTGCGCTCGAAACCGAAGCGGAGAAAATCCTTCACACCTTGTCGGCGGTCACGGTCGAAAATCAGAATCCGTTTAGCGGCAAGCTGACTCTTGTCGTCGAGCCGCGCTTGCCCGACTCCGCGTGGTATGTCGTCGCGAGCCCGGCCGAAGTCGACGGCTTGGAGTATTGCTATCTCGCGTCGTCGCCGGGACCGCATGTGGAAAGCCGTCCCGGCTTTGAGATCGACGGGCTGGAAACGAAAGTCCGCTTGGACTTCGGCGGGGGCTTTGTCGACCATCGCGGCTGGTATCAGGGCGCGTGAAATGGCGAGCGTCGAAGAACTCCGCGCCGATCTCGAAACGCTGAAGGCGGCGCGCCGCTCCGGCGCGAGGATAATCACCTTCGGGCACGGCGCTTCGTCGCGGACGGTTGAATACAGGAGCGACGCCCAACTGGCCGCCGCCATCGCGGCGGCCGAAACTGAACTTGCGGCAGCGACCGGCGCGCGCCCCGTGCGCGGATTCGCCGTGCGCGGCCGGAAAGGCTGGTGATTCGGGGCAGTACGGACGGCGGATGGCCCGCCGCAAAGCCGTCGCCCGGCCCCGATCCGCGTCCGGCATGTCGCGGCTCCAACGGGCGGCGACAGCCAAGACTTGACGAAAGGGAGACTCGGCATAAGGTGAATGCACCGGCCGCTGGTCGGACTCCGAACATCGTTGAACACTTGCCGCTGCGCCTGCGGGCCGTCGGTGGATTCTGCGATTCATGACCAAACCGGCGATGGGCCGGACGAACGAAAGGAGATCACGCCCGCGTCGGGTCAAAACGATGGAGACACCGACGAGGGAAAGATGGGAACTGGCAGCGAGTGACGAACGCGGCCGACAACAGGGCTAGATCGTTATGCCGGATGAATTTTCGGTCAAGATCGGTCGCGACACGCCGTTGCGACTTAAACACGCTGCATCCCTCTTTCCTGATTTGACCGTTGCGACGCTTCGCACCGAAGCGCGCAAAGGCAATCTGGAAGTCAGTGTAGTTGCGGGCAAGCACTACACGACTTGCGCAGCGATAGAGAGGATGTTTGAAAAATGCCTCGTCCCAACAAAGGCGCGCGCCTCTGGTTGCGACCCGCAACACGCGACGCGCAAGGAAAGATTGTCGATCATGCCCGCTGGCTCATCAAGGACGGCGGAAGACAAATTGGCACTGGATGCAGCGCTGGCGAACGCGAGGAAGCTGAAAGAAAACTTGCGGACTACATCGCCAGCAAGTACGAGCCGGAGCGTCGCGAACGTTCACTATCTGAAATCAGAATAGCGGACGTGATCGCGATCTATCTCAAAGACGTTGCGCCCGGTCATGCGCGGCCGGAAAAGGCAGGCGAACGCGCAGAGCGTTTGCTTGAATTTTTCGGCGACAAGAGACTTGATGAGATCAACGGATCGCTCTGCCGCGCCTATGTCAAACACCGCGAAGGCAAGGGCCGAACGAACAGAGGTAAGGGCGGCGGCGCAAAGCGCGATCTGGAAGATTTGCGCGCCGCCATCGGACACCATCACGCGGAGGGATTGCATCGCGCAGTCGTGCGCGTCGTGCTTCCCGAGCGGGGCGAGCCGCGCAAGCGTTGGCTTCCGCGTGGCGAATTTGCCCGACTCCTGTGGACATGCTGGCGAACACCGGAGATTCAGCGCGGCAAGCCGACCGATAAACGCCCGCTGCGCCACCTGTGTCGGTTCCTCTTGCTCGGTGTCTACACCGGCTCCCGGCCCGGCGCAGTCCTGAATGCGACGTGGGATCGCGGGCCGGGTCGTTCATGGGTCGACGTCGACCGCGGAATCTTTCATCGCCAGCCGGAGGCCAAGGCCGAGACGAACAAGCGTCAGCCGACAGTGCGCCTGCATCCGCGCCTTGCTGCGCACATGCGTCGCTGGAAGCAAAAGGATGGTGGCGCGGGGTATGTCGTGCGTTTCGACGGTGGACCCGTCGCGAGCGTCAAGACAGCCCTCGCGAGCGCGTCAAAGGCGGCGGGACTCAACGAATCCGTGACCGGCTATGCCATGCGCCACACGTGCGCGACGTGGCTCATCAGCAAGGGCGTGCCTGTGTGGGACGTGGCGCAATTTCTCGGAACGTCGGTGCAGATGATCGAAAAGCACTACGGCCACCATGCGCCGGACTTTCAGGATCGCGCTCTCGCCGCTCTGGCGCGGAAATAGGGTTTCGGTGCGGATTTCGGTGCGGATCGCCGGGAGTAGTTGCAGAATTGGAGCTAAGTCATTGAAAAATTGGTGGGCCGGGCAGGACTCGAACCTGCAACCAGACCGTTATGAGCGGCCGGCTCTAACCATTGAGCTACCGGCCCGGCGCTCCTCGGCGGCCAAGCCATTAGCCCGTGGCGCGCGCCTTCGCAACAGCCTTGCTGTCGTCCGCCTAGCGGTCCGTCACGAAGCCCAGCGCCAGGATGACCGGCGTGACGCACATGACGGCGAGATAGGCGACGTTGCGGAAATTGACGATCTTCATGGCGGGCTCTGGCGGCGATGCGCCGCGTCGGCATC
>WBZM01003239.1_pt1 | contig 12853 bp, 13 predicted proteins | sample 5204271 | NCBI WGS metagenome assembly WBZM01 (sample SAMN12344346, study PRJNA552823) | activated sludge metagenome | biome: Activated sludge suspended growth; feature: Nitrification reactor; material: Wastewater; isolation source: activated sludge from nitrification reactor of wastewater...
GGGATCGGGCTCGGGGTCGGGGTCGGGGTCGAGGTCGAGGTCGAGGTCGAGGTCGAGGATCGGGGATCGGGATCGGGATCGGGGAACGAGGATCGAGATCGAGATCGAGGCCAGAGAGCACACCCCCCTCTCCCCCGGAGGGGGAGAGGGCCGGGGTGAGGGGGCGCGTTCCTCGCCCCGGACGCCCGGCCGCGATGCTTTGCCGCAGCGTCCGGGGCAACCCACACCCGCGGCGCGTGCCATTCGACGTGCTAGCTTCCGACGCTTCCCGCCGATGGAAGCCCACCCCCACCTCCCCGAGCTCGACCAGCTGGCCCGCGCGCGCCTGCGCGCCGCCTGGCTGCACGGCGCGCTGGTGCAGCTCGGCTTCTGGGTGCTCGACGTGGCGGTGGTGCCGGAGCTGCGGTGGCCCTTCCTCGGCCTCCGCGTCCTGCTGGTGAGCGCCTTCGCCCTGCTGGTGCGGGCGGCGCTGCGCACGCCCTCGCCGGTGCGCTTCCGGCGCCTGGTCCTGGCCGCCATGCTGGCGCAGACCTCGGTGGTCACCACCATGACCTTCTTCATGGGCGGGTTCGGCGCCGTCTACAGCTACTTCGCCCCGCTCTCCATCTACAGCATCGCGGTGCTGCTGCCCTGGACGCCGGCCCAGGGCGGGCGCTTCCTGGCCCTCTCGCTGGCGTACTACCTGGCCGGCAACGGCCTGGTGCTGGCCCGCGGCACCGGCACCTGGCGCGAGGCGCTGGGCGGCGCCCTCTTCATGGGCACCGCCTGCGCCTTCGCCTTCCTCACCGTGGTCCTGTCCGACCGGGCGCGGCGCGCCGAGCTGGCGCTGCGGTCCGACCTGACCCGCGCCAACGCCGCCCTGCAGGCCACCCTGGCCGGGCTGCGGGAGCGGGAGAGCCGGCTCGCCTCGGTGGGCGCCATGACCAGCGCCATCGTCCACGACCTGCGCAACCCGCTCTCGGCCATCCTCTCCCTCTCCAAGAGCGCCCTGGAGGACGCCCGGGCCGCCGGCGGCTCGCCGGAGCTGGTCGGGGACCTGGCCTCGGTGGTCATGTCGAGCCGCCGCCTGCGCGCCATGCTGGAGGAGCTGCTGGCCTTCGCCCGCCAGGGCGCGGCCGCGCCGCACGACGAGGCGGTGGCGGTGCCGGCGCTCCTGGCCGAGAGCCTGGCGCCCCACGAGGCGGCCCTCCGCTCGGCCGGCGTGGCGCTGGTGATCGACGCCGCCGGCGCCGAGGGGGCCCTGGTGCTGGCCGACCGGGAGGCGCTCCGGCGCGTCCTGGAGAACCTGGTGCGCAACGCCGCCGAGGCCATCGGCCTGCGCCCGTCCCCATCCCCGGCGGCCGCCTCGCCGGGGGCCGCGCGCGGCACGGTGCGGGTGGCCGCCGCCGCCGGCGAGGCGGAGGTGGCCATCGTGGTGGAGGACGACGGCTGCGGCATCCCGGAGGCGGTGCGGGCCACGCTCTTCCAGCCCTTCGCCACCTCCGGCAAGCCCCACGGCACCGGCCTCGGGCTCATGCTGGCCCGCCAGGTGGCGCGCAACCACGGCGGCGACCTCACCGCCGAGCCGCCCCCGCCCGGCGGCGGCGCCGCCTTCCGGCTCACGCTGCCGCGCCTGCGCGCCGGCTGAGCCCGGCCCTGGAGACACCGCGGCCCCGGGCCGCCCGGGGAGGGCGACGCCGGGGCCGTGGGCACCGCAGGGCCGCGCTACTTGGCGCCGATGTAGCCGTCCTTGGTGAGCAGCTCGGCGGTCAGCACCGCGCCGCCGGCGGCGCCGCGCACCGTGTTGTGGCTGAGGGCCACGAAGCGGTAGTCGAAGATCGAGTCGGTGCGGAGCCGCCCGATGGTGACCGCCATGCCGTTGCCGGCGTCGCGGTCGAGGCGGGTCTGCGGCCGGGCGTCGTCCTCGAAGTACTGCAGGAACGGGCGCGGGGCGCTCGGCAGCTCCAGCTGCTGGGGGCGGCCCTGGAACTCCTTCCAGTGGCCGAGGATCTCCTCCCTGGACGGCTTCTTGTCGAACTTCACGAAGACCGCGGCCATGTGGCCGTCGGAGGCCGGCACGCGGATGCACTGCGCCGTGATGACCGGGTCCTTGGCCGCCACGATGCCGCCGCCCTCGATGCGGCCCCAGATCTTCATGGGCTCCTTCTCGGACTTCTCCTCCTCGCCCTTGATGAAGGGGATGAGGTTGTCCACCATCTCGGGCCAGCTCTCGAAGGTCTTCCCGGCGCCGGAGATGGCCTGGTAGGTGCACACCGCGATCTGGCGCGGGCCGTACTTCATGAGCGGGTGGATGGCCGGCACGTAGCTCTGCAGCGAGCAGTTGGGCTTCACGGCGATGAAGCCGCGCTTCACGCCCAGGCGCTTGCGCTGCAGCTCGATGACCGCGGCGTGGTCCGGGTTGATCTCCGGGACCATCATCGGCACGTCGGGGGTGTTGCGGTGGGCCGAGTTGTTGGAGACCAGCGGCGTCTCGGCGCGCGCGTAGTCCTCCTCGAGCTTGGCCGTCTCCTCCTTGGACATGTCCACGGCGCAGAAGACGAAGTCGACCTCGCCGGCGATGGCCTTCACGTCCGAGGCGTTCTTGACGGTGAGGGCGCCGGCGGCCTTGGGGACGGCCGTCTTGAGGGCCCAGCGGCCCTTGACGGCGTCGGCGTACGTCTGGCCGGCCGAGTTGGCGCTGGCGGCCACCAGGGTCACGTCGTACCAGGGGTGGTTCTCGAGCAGGGCGAGGAACCGCTGCCCGACCATCCCGGTCGCGCCGAGCACGCCGACGCGCAGCTTCTTCTGGCTCATCTGCACTTCCTCCAAGGGGGATATTGGGCCGGACAATGTAGCAGAGGCCGGCGGGTCGGCGCACCTGGGACGGACGGCGCGACCGGCCGCCGCAGTTGACCGGCCAATCGGCCGTCGGCCCGGGGCTGGCCGCCGTCGGAGGAACCCCTGACGCCCGTTCGAGCCAACGACCCGCTCCCGGCGGCGCCGCAGTCCACCTAGGGTGGCCCGATGGTGGTGGAGCGCTTCGAGGTGGGCGACGGCGAGGGGCGGGAGGTCCTGGTGGCCTCTCCGTACGCCCCCTTCTCCGACCGGCTGCTGGAGCAGCTCCGCGAGCAGGAAGGGGTGGGGCGGGTGGCGGCGGTGCGCTCCGCCGAGGCGGCCGTGACGCTGGCGGTGGTGGAGACCTTCGACGCCGTCCTCGTCGATCTCGACGGGCAGTGGGTCGAGGGGCTGCGCGCCATCGAGCTGCTGCGCGCCATGTGCCCCACTGCGACCATCGTGGCCCTGGCCTGCGGCGTCGGCGTGGAGGCGCTGGCCCGCTGCCGGGCCCTGGGGGCCGACGCCCTGGTGGACAAGCCGAGCGGCCTGCCCCGCCTCGCCCTGCTCCTCCCGCCGCGGCCCGTGGACGCCCGCCGGCTCAGCGCGCCGGCGCCGCGGCCGGCGACGCCGGAGGGCGCGCCGCCACCTGCCGCCGCAGGTGGCGCAGCACCAGGCCATCCACCCGGTCGCCATCCAGCACGCGCCCTTCCAGGTTCTCCCAGCCCATCCAGTCGATGAGGGCCTGGCGGGTGGGCTCGTCCCACGCGCCGGTGGGCGGCCCCTTGAAGAAGCCCAGCCCGCCCAGCGCGGCCTGCAGCTCCCTGGCCAGCGCCGCGTCCACCGCCACCGGCGCCTCCGGCGCGCCGAAGTAGTACTGGTGCACCTCCTGGTAGAGGCGGCGCAGCTCGGCGATGGGCGCGGGGTGATCGTCCACGCGGAGGTCGACCCAGGTGTCGTCGCCGCCGATGTAGCCGCCGCCGGGGCGGACCACCAGCAGCGCCGCCGACTCCTGGCCGCGCCGGTCGCCGCCCGCCGCCGCGCCCGCCTCCAGCGCCAGCAGCAGCCGCTCGGCCAGCGGCCGCCCGGCGTCGCGGGCCGCCTCGTAGGCGCGGGCCATGGCCTCCACGGTGGCCCGGCCCACCAGGATGTTCCCCTGCACCGCGAAGCCGTCGCCGGCGAGGCCGCTGGCGTGGTCGAAGCACTTCTTCCCGGTGAAGGTGGCCGAGCGGCCCCTGGCGTCCACCAGGCCGAGCTGCCGGTCCTCTCGGTCGGGGTCGGCGGCGGTGAGCCGCTTCACCACCTCCGCCGGCGCCAGCCCCTGGGCCAGCAGGTCGAGGGCCTCCTTCTTCCAGCGCACGTTGGCGAGGGACTGGGTGGCCACCGCCCCCACGCCGGCGCGGCCGGCCGGGACGATGGCCCCCACGGCGGGGAACTTGGACTGCACCGCCACGCCGAGCTGGCCGGTCTTCGGGTCGGCGGCGACGATGGAGAAGGTGCCGAGGGCGAGGGCGAGCAGGGCGGAGGTCATGGGATCCTCGGGGGCCGGTCCGGGGCGGCGCTTGACGCGCGGCCGGGGGTGACCGTAGGGGAAGCGGATGCCGAGCATCCTCGACCCCGCCCCCGACTTCAAGGCGCCCGCCGTGACCGGCCGCGGCGACCCCGCCACGGTGCGGCTCTCCGACCTGCGCGGCCGCTGGGTGGTGCTGCTCTTCTACCCGCGGGACTTCACCAGGGTCTGCCCGACCGAGGTGACCGAGCTGTCGAAGCGGATGCCGGAGCTGCGGGCGCTGGAGGCCGACGCCCTGGCCATCTCGGTGGACGACGTCGCGACCCACCGCCGCTGGATCGAGGAGGTGCTGGGGCCGGTGCGGATGCCGCTGGTGGCCGACGAGGACCGGGCCATCTCCCGCGCCTGGGGGGCGCTCCTGCCCGGGCCGGAGGTGGCGACGCGGGCCACCTTCATCGTGGATCCGGCCGGCGTGGTCCAGTACGCCAGCCACCACAACCTGCAGGTAGGCCGGTCGATCTCCGAGATCATCCGGGTGCTGGAGGCGCTGCGCACCGGCGAGAAGGCGCCGGTGGAGTGGCACCGCGGGCAGCCCACGCTGGGGCCGTAGCGCAGCGCGGTCCGGGCGGGGTGGGTCAGCGGCCCAGCAGGCCGGAGGGCGGCACGCCCAGCGCCTTGGCCACCTTCTCGATGGTCTCCAGCGGCGGGGAGCGCTGGCCCCGCTCCAGCATCGACACGTAGGAGACCGAGCACCCCACCTTGTCGGCGAGCGCCTTCTGGGACAGCTTCTTCTTGGCGCGCAGGCGGCGGACGTTGCCGGCGAAGCGGGTGAGCAGATCCATCATCCCTGAGTAGTCACTCACGGTGCCGCGGGCACGGGCCCTTTCGGGTGGCCTCTGGCGGGCTATGCACCCTGGGTGACGCGGGCGCTCCGTCCCAGGACCGTCTGCTTACCACCTGATCGCCCGCGGGCCGCGCCCGCCGGCCGCCTCAGATGGCGTCGGCGCGGAGCTTCACCGCCACCAGCACGTGCAGGGCGAAGAGGGCGTCGGCCTCCGAGCCCATCTCCTCCGGCAGGCGGGAGAGGCGCAGCAGGCGCAGGTAGTCGCGCCCGTCCAGCCCCAGCAGCGCGGCCCGGGCCGTGTCGGAGCGCTCCTCCAGCTCCAGGCTGGCCAGCACGTCGGAGACCCCCTGCGCCCCGGCTTTCACCGCGGCGCCGAAGCGGCCGTCGCGGATGGCCTGCTCCACCTCCACCACGCCGGCGGCGCCGCCGGGGAAGAGGCGGGCGAAGGTGAGGCCGGCGCGCGGGAGCGGCGTGCTGCGGGTGACGCGGGCGGCGCCCGCCGCGGGGAGCGGCGCGGCCGGGGGGGCGGCGGAGGCCGGAGGGGTCGGGGTGGCCGGCGCCGGCGGCGGCTCGGCGCGGCGCTCCGGCGCGGCGGGCCCGGCGGTCCCGGCGGCGCGGGCCTCGGGCCGGTGGGCGGGCTGCCGCGCGCGGAGCGCGGCGATCACCCGGCGCGTCACCTCGCGGAGGGCCTCCATGGTCCCCTCGCCGCGGCTGGCCACCGTCTCGAACTCGGGGGCGGCGCGCGGGTTGAGGGCGGCGCGCAGCTCGGCCGGCGCGAGCACTCCGGGGATGTCGCGCTTGTTCCACTGGAGCACCAGCGGGAAGGCGGCCGGGTCAATCCCCAGGTCCGCCAGGTTGCGCTCCAGGCTGGCCAGGGACTCCAGGTTGGCGTCCATGGCGGCCGGCTGCGAGTCGGCCACGAAGACCACGCCGTCGGCGCCGTTGAGGACCAGCTTGCGGGTGGCCTCGTAGAAGATCTGGCCGGGCACGGTGTAGAGCTGCAGCCGCAGCGAGAGGCCGTTCACCTGCTCGACCTTGAGGGGCAGGAAGTCGAAGAAGAGCGTCCGGTCGCCCTCGGTGGCCAGGCTCACCAGCTGGCCGCGCGCCTCCGGGCGCACCGCCGCGTGGATGGACTTGAGCGAGGTGGTCTTCCCGGAGAGGCCCGGGCCGTAATAGACGATCTTGGCCTGGATCTCGCGGGCCGAGGGGTTGACGGTGGACACGGTGGGGCGATTGTAGCCGAGACCGGCGGTGCATCGCGCGTTGACGCCTGTCCTACACGCACGCTATTCCGACGACATGCCGAGCACCTCGCTGACCTTCCGCACGCGCGACGAGCACCGCGCCTGGCTGGCCTCGCAGTCCCGCCTCCCCCGCGGCTTCCGCGCCGGGGTGGCCGCCCTGGAGTTCGTCCCCTTCGAGGTGGAGAAGCCGGCGCGCATGAAGCTGACGCTGCTGGCCCTGGACCGCCCCACCGAGGCCTTCGCCGCGGTCTTCACCCGGAACGCCTTCCCGGGCGCCCCGGTGCTGGTGGGGCGGCGGCGGCTGGCCGGCCGGGCCCTGGCGGCGGTGCTGGTCAACAACAAGATCTCCAACGTCTGCGCCCCCGGCGGCGTGGAGGCGGCCGAGCGGCTCTGCGCCGAGGCGGCCCGGGCCCTCGGCTGCCGTGCCGAGGAGGTGCTGCCCTCCTCCACCGGCGTCATCGGCTGGCGCCTCCCGGTGGACGCCATGGCGGCCGGCCTCCCCGGCGCGGTGGCGGCGCTGCAGGCCGACTCCATCCTGCCGGCGGCCGACGGCATCATGACCACCGACCTCTACCCCAAGGTGCGCCGCGCCGACCTGCCGGGCGGGGCCAGCCTGGTGGGCATCGCCAAGGGGGCCGGCATGATCGAGCCCAACATGGCCACCATGCTGGTCTACCTCCTCACCGACGCCGCCGTGCCGCGCCAGGTGCTGCGCGACGAGCTGGCCATGGCGGTGGACCAGAGCTTCAACTGCATCTCCATCGACTCGGACACCTCCACCAGCGACACGGTGGCGCTGCTCTCGTCGGGCGCCGCCGGCCCGGTGGACCTGCCCTCCTTCCGCGCCGCCCTGCGCCGCGTCTGCCGCGACCTCGCCGAGGACGTGGTGCGCAACGGCGAGGGGGTGCGCCACGTGCTCCGGGTGACGGTGCGCGGCGCCCCCGACGCGGGCGCGGCCCGGGCCCTGGGCAAGGCCATCGTCAACTCGCCGCTCCTCAAGACCGCGGTGGCGGGCAACGATCCCAACGTGGGCCGGCTGGTGGCGGCCCTCGGCAAGGAGGCCGGGGCGCGCGGCATCCCCCTCGACCCGGCGCGGGCCCGCCTCTCCATGGGCGGCGAGGTGATCGTGGAGGGCGGCCTCTTCCACCTCGATCGCGAGAAGGAGCGGCGCCTCACGGCGCACCTCACGGCGGCCGAGCTCTACCCGCAGCGCCCCGCCGAGGACGGCATCACCTTCAAGCCGGGCATCGACTTCCCGCCCCACGAGCGGTGCGTCGAGGTGGCGGTGGAGCTGGGGGGCGGGGAGGGGGCGGCCGAGGTGCTCGGCGCCGACCTCACCCACGAGTACGTGACGGAGAACGCCGACTACCGCAGCTAGGCTAGGCCGACGGCGTCGGCGCGAGCGAGGCCGCGGCGACCGGGGCGGTGGCGGTGGCGCCCGCCGGGGTGGGGCCCGGCGCCGGCGCGGCGGCCGCCGCGAGGCGCAGGTGGCGCATCAGCTGGGCGTCGGCGCCCAGCACGTGGAAGCGCATCCAGTCCACGAAGCGCGACCCGAACCAGAGCCGGAAGAGCGGCGAGACGCCGTGCTCGTTCAGCTCCTTGGCGATGCGCCGCAGCTCCAGCAGGAAGGTGAGGTGGGCGTCGCGGTGGGCGGCCGCCTCGGGGTAGGCGGTGCGGGCCATCTCGCCCTCCTCCCAGGCGAAGTGGTCCACCGAGGCCCTGGTGAGCGCGCGCAGCGACGCGCCCAGGTCGGCCACGTCCTCCCGCGCCATGGCGCCGGCGGCCTGGAAGGCCAGGTCGTGCAGCTCGCGGTGCGCGGTGTCGGCGTCCTCGTGCCCGAGGTTCATCGTGGCGTTCCAGGGGTTCATGAGGGCCCAGCGTAGGGATTTCCCTGACAGGACACCAGGGAATCCGTCCAGGGAACGTCGAGGGCCCCGTCGTGGTTCGACGGCGGAGCCTGTCCAGGGCGGGTGCGGCGGCGCCGGCCGCGCCGGCTCACCTGGACGGTGCGGCGGCGCCCCTGGCCTCCCGGTGGAGCCGCGCCTGCCGGCTCAGGCGGGCGGTCCCGACCAGGCGCCGCGCCTCGAACGAGCGCGGCCCGCCCCCGGGAGGGAGCGGGCCGCTGGAGGCCGGAGGCCGGCGCCGCGCCTACTTCCCGCGCACCGCGCGCACCGCCTTGGCGGTGGCCTCGAAGACGCCCGGGATCTGCGCCTCGGCGAGGCAGGAGAAGGCGATGCGCAGGTCGGTCTTGCCGAGGGCGATGGTGCCCACGCCGTGGTCGTCGAGGAGCCGCACGCGCACCGTGTCGGCGTCCGCGCCCTTGATCCGCAGGCACATGAAGTAGCCGGAGTTGAAGGGGTAGACGTCCCAGCAGTCGGCGTACTCGGGCTTGCGGCACTCGGTGGCCACCACCGCGGCGCGCTTGCGCAGCGTGGTCACCTTCTCGGCCTGCTGCGGCCGGAACTCGGGGTCGTTGAGCGCCTTCAGCACCACCGACTGGCCCGGGTTGGAGATGTTGGAGACGTAGGCGCGGATCAGGCCGGCGGTCTTGTCCTCCAGCGCCTTGTAGGCGGCGGCGGTGCCGTTCTTCACGCCGAAGGTGAGGAAGCCGACGCGGAGGCCCCAGACGAACTCCTCCTTGGTGGCGCCGTCGACCTTGATGGCGAGGAGGTTGTTGGAGGCCTTCACCAGCTTGCCGAAGATCGACTCGGACTGGCAGTTCTCGTCGTAGAACATCCCGTAGTAGGCGTCGTCCACGCAGACCACCAGCTTCGAGCCGGCCTCGGCCTCGGCGGTGAGCGCCTCGGCGATGGCGGTGGCCTCGGCCTTGGTGGGCGTGTAGCCCGACGGGTTGTTGGGGAAGTTGAGCGACACCACCAGCTTCTTGCCGCGGTGGCGCTGCAGCGCCGCCTTGAAGGCCGGCAGGTTGAAGCCGGTCAGCTTCTCGTCGAAGAACGGGAAGGAGTCGAAGGTGGCGCCGAGGCGCGTCTCCCAGGAGAGGTTGTAGTTCTCCCACATCAGGTCGGGGGAGAGGGCCACGTCGCCCGGGTCGAGGAAGAGGTCGCCCACCAGGCCGAGGCCGTGGGTGAGGGCGTTGGTGACCACCGGGTTGGAGATCAGGGCGTCGCCGAGGGCCGGCGTCTCGGCGCGCTGCTTCTTGGCCCAGGCGGCGCGGACCTCCGGCTTCCCGTAGCTCGGGGCGTAGTCGTAGATCTCGGCCGGCGTGAGGCCGGTGAAGTACTTCGACACGCAGGCCAGGTGCATGGGGGCGCCGTTCTCGGTGGCGATGCCCACGGTGGCGTTGGCGGTCTTGGCCTTCTGCTTGGCCTCGGCGCCCTGGGCCAGGATGCCCTTGGCCGGGAAGAAGAAGCGCTTGCCGCGCTCGGAGAGCATCTCGAGGACGACGGGGGTGTCCTTGGCGAGCGCCTCGTTGGCGGCCTGGGCGAGGGGGTTGAGGGGGGCGGGGCTCATCGGTGGGCTCCTGGAAGGTGGTCGGTCGTGGCTGGTCGGCCGGCGGACCGCCGAATGTGGCACGGGGGCCGAAGCCGGTTCAAGTGGAGACGGCGGCCGGGCCTCCGGGGGCGCGGCGGGGTGGCGCGCCCATCCGGGCCATGGCGCGAGCCGGGCCCGGGCGGGCTCCGCGCACCGGCGTGACCCGACCCGGCGATGGTGGCGGGCCGCCGGAAGGCGAATCATGGACCCGGGCGGCGTGGTCCGTCCCGGGGAGGCTGCCATGATGACCCTCGTCCTCAACCTGCTCCTGGCGGGCTGGCTGCTGGTGTCCGCCTTCGTCCTCGGCCACACCGAGGCCTCGGCCTGGAACGCCGTCATCGTGTCGCTGCTGGTGGCGCTCACGGCCTTCTTCGCCTTCGCCATGCCGGGCCGGCCGGGCCTGCGCTGGTGGATCGCGGTGCTGGCCACCTGGCTGCTCGCTGCCACCATGATCGTCCCGCACCTGACGGGCGGCGCCATCCTCAACGAGGTGGCGGTGGCCATGCTGCTGGCCCTCGGCACCTTCCGGCCGCCGGCGCGCATCACCGTGGGCGGGCTGGGCCGGGCGCACGGCTGAGGCCGGCGCCCGGGCGTCGCGAGGGCAGGTGATCAGCGCAGGCCGATGGCCGGGAGGCGCGGCGGGCAGGTGACGCCCCAGCGCTCCGCCAGCCCGGGATAGGCGCAGATCCCGGCCGGCGCCGGCGCGTCGTCACCCTGCCAGCGGGTGGGGCGGGCCGCGTCGCCCGGGCCGGGCACCACCAGCGAGCCGACCCAGTCGCCGGTGGCGTAGGCCTTCTCGATGACCGTGGCGAGGTGCGTGAGGGCCGGCTCGTCCACCTGGCCGGTGGCGGTGGCCTGGTAGAACTGGGCGGTGACGCGGACCGGGAAGGCCGGATCGCGCTCCACGGTGAGGCCGGCCAGCTCGGCGAAGGGCCCCTCCAGCGCGCCGTGGCCCAGCACCGCCACGTCGAGGTCCGGCTTCGCGCCGGCCGCCTGCTCCATCATCATCTTGGCGGGCGCGCTGGCCGGCGCGGCGGCGCCGAGGGCCATGGCGCGGCGGGGCCGGTTCACCTTGAGCGGCACCTGCACCAGCAGGAGCAGGTTGGCGTCCTCGCCGAGGGAGGCGGCGGCCTCGCCGTTCCGCGTGGTGCCAGCGGCCTTCACGTCGGCCAGCCGCTCGGCGGTGAGCGGCGCGCGCTGGCCGCCCGCGTTGAAGAAGAGCCGCTGCCCCCAGCTCCGCCCGCCCACGCCGTCGCGGGCGTTGTCCACGATGGTCATGGAGGTGCCCTGGCGCGTCACCAGGATGGTGAGCACCGCCGGGTGGCCGGCGCTCGACTGGTAGTTGAAGATGACCGGGTGGAAGGTGGCCTGGCCCCCCTGCGGCACGGGGAGGAAGGCGGCCTGCGCCGAGACCAGCGCGTGGGTGTCGCGCGGCGCGAGGAGCGTGCCGCCCTTGATGGCGCCGGCCTCCGGGGCCGAGAGCCAGCGGAAGGGCTCGGCGAGGAGCTGGCGCAGCGTGATCACCTGGGGCTCGCGCCCGGCCCGCTCGTTGCCGACCCGCAGCCAGATCCGGTCCAGGCGCACGTCGGCGGTCCGGTCGCTGAAGTTGGGGAAGCGGAGCACCGGCATGAGGCCGAGGGGGCGCCGGTCGGCGCCCACCACCTCGATGGTGACGTCGGAGATGTTGGGGCCGAAGGCCGAGCCCTGCGAGCGGCCGGTGTCCTCCCAGGTGACGTCGAGGAAGCGGAGGCCGCGGGCCGAGGCGAGGCGCTGGGCCTCGGGATCGCGGACCATGCCGGCCACGCGGTCCACGGTGGCGGGGAAGGGGTCGGGGATGGGCCGCGCGGCGGCGAGGAGGGCGGCGAGGACGGTGGCGGTGAGGGCGGCGGTGGGCATGGGGTGGCTCCGGAGGTGGGGGCTAGAGGGGGGAACGCGCGGGAGGGGAAAGGGATCTGCGGAGGGGGGTCGGGATCGGGATCGGGGTCGGGATCGAGGTCGGGATCGAGGTCGGGGTCGGGGTCGGGATCGAGGTCGAGGTCGGGGTCCAGGTCGTGGTCGGACACGGGCATGGGCTCGGGCTCGGGCAGGGGCAGGGGCAGGGCCAGAAGGTGGGCAAGGAGCCCGGCCCGGGAGAAGTCATCCCCTCTCCCCCACCGGGGGAGAGGGCCGGGGTGAGGGGGCGCGAGGTCGAGCTCGGGGCTGGGACTGGGCGCCTCCACGCAGCTCGGTCCGCCCCGCGGCCCACCGCCCGCCCCGCGGACCCTCGGCGGCGCGCGACCTGCCCGGATCCCGCCCACTTCCCGGCGGCACCCCCGCTGCACCGGCGGCGAGCATGACCTCCTCCGACACCTTCACCGACCTGGCCCGCCGCCTCGCGCGCGAGGGGGCCGGCGCGGCCTGCGACGCCGAGGCCGCGCGCCTCATGGCCCTCGCCCCGGGCGCCCCGCGGGGCCGCGCCCGCACCCTCCGGCGGGCGGCCCTCGGCCTCGCCATGGCGGCCCGGCGGCTCGCTGCGCTGGGCGGGGAGGGGCCGATCGCGCCCTTCCGGCCCATCGGCCTCCGCGGCGCGGTGGCGGCCGGGGCGGTGGCGCTGGCGGCGGGGCGGCTCAAGCAGGCGGAGCTGATCGGCCTGGCCACCGCCGAGGCCGCGCCCGACAGCCCGGCCGGCCTGCGCCTGGCAGGCCAGGCCCTCTTCGCCCAGGCGCGGTACGCGGCGGCGGTGCGGATCCTGGAGGCGGCGGTGGCGCAGGACCCCCTCGACGGCTTCAGCCGGGCGCTCCACGCCGAGGCGCTGCTCTTCGCGGGCGAGCGCGAGGCGGCCTGGCGGGCGCTGGCGTCGCTGCGGCGGCGGGGGGAAGAGGCGGCGCCGCTGGCGTGCGCGCTGGAGCGGGCGTGCCGGGCCGGGGCGCTCCGCGGGGCGGGGGAGGGGCGGTGAGGCGGGTGGGCGAGGAG
>WBZM01003240.1_pt1 | contig 12847 bp, 9 predicted proteins | sample 5204271 | NCBI WGS metagenome assembly WBZM01 (sample SAMN12344346, study PRJNA552823) | activated sludge metagenome | biome: Activated sludge suspended growth; feature: Nitrification reactor; material: Wastewater; isolation source: activated sludge from nitrification reactor of wastewater treatment...
GCAGCGGCAAGCCATCGAACAACTCGCCGCTGCGCTCGTTCTCGTTGGATTCAGGTCCCATGGCAGTAGAACGCACCAACCCATGGATCAGCTGACCGGTGTTTTGAAAAATTCACAAGCTCTCAGACGCTGCGCCACTGGCGCGCCGGCGCCCGCGACGCCAACACGTTGACGCTGCTGGCCCACCCCGACGTCGGCGCCGCCGATCTGCTGCAGATTGCGCAGGCGTATCACGCCCCACTCAACGACGCCTTTCGCGCCATGCACGCGAAGGTGGCGCGTGGCGCACCGGCCGGGCGCCGGCTGCGACTGGGTTACCTGTCGTCCGATCTGCGGCACCACGCAGTCGGCTTTCTGATGACCGGCGTGTTCGAAGCCCATGACCGCCAGCGCTTCGAAACCTTCGCGTTCTCCATCTACCCGCAACCCGATCGGTCGCCCGAGCGGCAGCGCGCGCAGGCGGCCTTCGATCATTTCATCGACATCCACCACCTGGGCGATGACGAGGCCGCCGCCCTGATCGCTGGCCACGGCATCGATCTGCTGGTCGATCTCAACGGCCTGACCACCTTCAGTCGGCCCGGCATCCTGGCCCGCCGGCCAGCGCCGGTGCAGGTGCAGTACCTCGGCTTCCCGGGCACCAGCGGGCTGGCGGCGATCGACTACATCCTTGGCGACCGCTGGGTCACGCCGGTCGAGCTGGCGCAGGCGTTTTCCGAACACATCGTGCGCATGCCCGACTGCTTCCAGGCCAACGACGACCAGCGCCGCATCGCGGCCGCAACCCCGACCCGCCGGGAACTGGGGTTGCCGGACCAGGGCTTCGTGTTCTGCTGCCTGAACAACAGCTACAAGATCCTGCCCGGCGTGTTCGATGGCTGGATGCGGCTGCTGCAAAACACACCCGGTTCGGTGCTGTGGCTGCTGGGCGACAACGACACCGCCCGCAGCAACCTGCGCGCCCACGCGCAGGCGCGCGGGGTGGCGCCCGAGCGCCTGGTGTTCGCCGAACGGCGGCCCTACGACCAGTACCTGGCCCAGTATCGCCAGGCCGATCTGTTCCTGGACACGCTGCCCTTCAACGGCGGCACCACGGTCAGCGATGCGCTGTGGGCCGGTCTGCCGGTGCTGACCCAGGTCGGCGACCGCTTTGCCGGCCGCATGGCCGCCAGCCTGCTGGACTGCATCGGCCTGCCCGAACTGATCACCCACAGCCAGCCCGAGTACGAGGCGCTGGCGCATCGGCTGGCCACCGAACCGGGGCTGCTGCCGGGCCTGCGCGATCGACTGGCCGCCAACATCCGGACCCGCCCGTTGTTCGACACGCGCCGCTTCACCCGCCACCTGGAGCGCGCCTTCGAGCACATGATCGAGCGCCACGCCCAGGGCCTGCCGCCGCAGGGCTTCGACGTGGCGGAGCTGCCGCCAGCAGCGTCGACCTGAGGATTCGGCCGGAACGCGGCGGCCGACCGCCGGCCATCTGCGGGCCGGCGCCGCGCCCTACGGCCGCCTGTGTTGGGCTCAGCGCCAGCCCGGCGCGCCGCGCAGCGCCGCCAGCGCCCCCTCGCCGACCTGCGCCCCCAGCCGCTTGGCAAAGCGCTCGGCGAAGTTCTGCTTGTTGGTGTAGTCCACCAGCTTCTCGGCCTTCACCACCTCGCGCGCCACCATGTCCAGGCTGCCAAGCTGGTCGGCCAGGCCGAGCTGCACCGCCTGCTCGCCGGTCCAGAACAGGCCGCTGAACATGTCCGGGGTTTCCTTCAGGCGCTCGCCACGGCCCTGGCGCACCACGTCGATGAACTGCTGGTGGATCTGGTCCAGCATGCGCTGGGCATGGGCGCGGTGGGCTTCGGACTGCGGGCTGAAGGGATCGAGAAAGCCCTTGTTCTCGCCCGCCGTCAGCAGCCGGCGCTCGACGCCCAGCTTTTCCAGCGCCCCGACGGCACCGAAGCCGTCGATCAGCACACCGATGCTGCCCACCAGGCTGGCCTTGTCGACGTAGATGCGGTCGGCGGCGGCGGCGATGTAGTAGGCCGCCGAGGCGCAGCTTTCTTCCACCACGGCGTACACCGGCTTGTCGTGCAGCGCGCGCAGGCGGCGCACCTCGTCGTGGATCAGGCCCGCCTGCACCGGGCTGCCACCGGGCGAGTTGATCAGCAGCACCAGCGCCTGCGCGCCCTTGTCTTCCATGGCGCTGCGCAGCGCGGGCAGGATGTACTCGGCGCTGCCCTCGCCGGTGTCGCTGATCTCGCCCTTGATCGACACCATGGCGGTGTGGGCGCTGCTGGGCGTGGCGCTGGGCAGGTGGTCGGACCACAGCAGCCAGGCCAGGGCGCCGATCAGGCCCAGCCACAGCGCGGTGCGCAAGGTGCGCCAGCGGCGCGCGGCGCGGCGCTCGCGCAGCTCGGCGAACAGCAGTTTCTCGATCGTGGCGCGCTCCCAGGGCACCGGCTGGCCGTTCACATGCACTTCGTTTTCCATAGCTTGTGGCGCTTGCTGCGCAAGGGTTTGAACTTGATTTGAGGCTCGGCCTTGGGCTTCAGAAGGCGATCGGCCGCAGCGCCCCGGTGGGCTGCCAGTGCACCTGGCCGGCCGCTTCGATCAGCTCGATACGAACCAGCTGCGCGCCGCTGCAGGGGCCGGCCACGCAATGGCCGGTGTCCGGGGCGTAGGTGGCGCCATGGGTGGCGCACAGCAGCCATTGGCCGCTGTCGTCGAAAAAGCGGTTGGGCTGCCAGTCCATTTCCATCGGCACATGGGCGCAGCGGTTGAGGTAGGCATGCGCCCGGCCTTCGAAGCGCACGGCAAAGGCGCGCAGGTTTTCGCCACCATGCGCGACGTCGAACGGCACCGCCAGCCCGCCTTCCTGCAGGTCGGCGCTGTCGCACAGGTAAACCGGGCTCAGATCGTTGTCCATATTGCGCCAGCAGCTATCAAATCAATAGTTTTCGAGGTGACGGATCAGGCATTGTCGCTCAGCCACCGGTGCAACTCGGCCACCGAGTGGGCGACCTGGCGCGGGCGCAGGGCCTCGAAGTCGTCGGGTGCGTGGGCCCCGTAGCTCACGCCCACGCTGGCGCAGCCGGCGTTCAGCGCCATCTGCAGATCGTGGGTGGTGTCGCCGATCATCAGGGTGCGCTGCGGCTCGACACCGAACTCGCGCATCAGCTCGTGCAGCATGCGCGGGTGCGGCTTGCCGGCGGTTTCGTCGGCGGTGCGCGAACCATCGAACACGCCCTGCAGCTGGCGCGAGGCCAGCACCTCGTCCAGGCCGCGCCGGCTCTTGCCGGTGGCCACGCTCAGCCAGTGGTGGCGCGCGCGCAGCTCGGCCAGCATGGGCAGCACGCCCTCGAACAGGCTGATGTCGTGCTGGCGCGCCAGGTAGTGGTGACGGTAGCGCGCCGCCAGCTCGGGGTACTTGTCGGCCGGCACGTCGGGCGCGGCCCTGGCCAGGGCCGGCACCAGCGCCATGCCGATCACATAGGCGGCGGCGGCGTCGCTCGGGCGCGCGCCACCCACGTCCAGCACCGCCTGCTGGATGCTGCGCACGATGATGGCGGTGGAGTCGAACAGGGTGCCGTCCCAGTCGAAGCAGATCAGGTCAAACTGGCGTGGACGGCTCATGGGGCGGGCGCAAGGTGCTTGGTGAATGAGAGCAGATCGGGCGGCAGCGCGGCCTGCAGTTCGATGCGCTCAGCGCGCTCGGGGTGGCTGAACTGCAGGCGCCAGGCGTGCAGGAACATGCGTCTCAGCCCCTGTTTCTGCAAGGCCTTGTTGCGCTCGAAATCGCCGTATTTGTCGTCGCCGGCAATCGGGTGGCCCTGGGCCGCCAGGTGCACGCGGATCTGGTGCGTGCGGCCGGTCTTGATGGTGACTTCGAGCAGGGTGAGCGCCGCCAGCCGCTGGCGCACCTTCACCAGGGTGATGGCGCGCATGCCGTCGGGGTCGTCCGGCGCCACCACGCGCACGCGCCGCTCGCCGTCGGCCAGCAGGTATTTGTGCAACGGCGCGTCGATCACCCGGCGCGCCGCCGGCCACTCGCCCAGCACCAGGGCGAGGTAGGTCTTGCCGGTCTGGCGCTCACGGAACTGGTCCTGCAGGTGCTTGAGCGCGCTGCGCTTCTTGGCCAGCAGCAGGATGCCGCTGGTTTCGCGGTCCAGCCGGTGCACCAGCTCCAGAAAGCGCAGCCCGCCCGGCTGCCCGTAGCCGCGCGCCTGGCGCAGCTGCTCGATCACGCCGAAGCTCACGCCCGAGCCGCCATGCACGGCCACGCCGGCCGGTTTGTCGATGGCGATCAACTGCTCGTCTTCCAGCAGGACGGGGAATTCGCGCGCCGGCGCCGCCCGGCCGTCCAGGTGTTGGACGGGCGCCGCCACCCGCACCGGCGGCACGCGCACCTCGTCGCCCTCGCTCACCCGGGTGTCGGCGGCGGCGCGCCCCTTGTTCAGGCGCACCTCGCCGGAGCGGATGATGCGGTAGACATGGGTCTTGGGCACGCCCTTGAGGTGGCGCAGCAGGTAGTTGTCGAGCCGCTGGCCGCCGCTGTCGGCGTCCACCGTCAGCCGCAGCACTGCGGGTTTGGCCGCGGGCACCGTGGGGGCGGCCTGGGCACCTATAATGCGATTCACTGGCAACCCGCCGTAAGTGGTTGAATCTGAACTGGAAGCTGCATCCCGAAAACGGGAAGTCTATTCCACCGGCCCATTTCCGCGGCCTGCCAGTGAAAAGGTCGATGCCGTGCCTGCACCAGAAAGCGCCCTGCCCCACAAGAGTCGGCAGCCACGCCAGAACAGCGCAGACCGGTCGACGCACTGAAACACCCAACACGGAATACCCAAGATGCGCAGGTCGCCCCCTGGGCCGCCTGCGGATCGGATCGAAGCGAGACACACGTGGTGCTGATGGTCTGGATCATGGCTTTCGGGCGCTGGCTGCGGCTGGCGCTTTTTGAGCCTTTTTCGCCGCCAAATCGCACCCCGCAAGCGCCGGCAGCTACTTTTTATGTAGCAATTTTGCGCCCGGCACCGCTCGCCCCCATCCACGCGCCGCCGCCTGACCGCGGCCGCTGAACCCCCGTTCAGCGGCCACAGCCGGCGCACCACGCGCCTGCTGCATCCCGCCCTCAGTCGCCCGCCGGCCGGTTCCGTCCGTTTCAGTGCGCCGTCCCAGGCATCGTGGGTTCCCACGAGGAACCAGGGACTGTTATTGCATGAAGGAACGCGCATCATGAAACGGATGCTGATCAACGCCACGCAGGCCGAAGAGCGCCGCCTGGCCATCGTCGACGGACAGAAACTGCTCGACTACGAAATCGAGATCGAAGGGCGCGAGCAGCGCAAGGGCAACATCTACAAGGCCGTCGTCACGCGCGTCGAGCCGTCGCTGGAAGCCTGCTTCGTCGACTACGGCGAGGACCGCCACGGCTTTCTGCCGTTCAAGGAAATCTCCAAGCAGTACTTTGCCGAGGGCGTCTCGCCCAGCCAGGCGCGCATCCAGGACGTCATCAAGGAAGGCCAGGAACTGCTGGTGCAGGTCGAGAAGGAAGAGCGCGGCAACAAGGGCGCGGCGCTGACCACCTTCATCAGCCTGGCCGGCCGCTACGTGGTGCTGATGCCCAACAACCCGCGCGGCGGCGGTGTCTCGCGCCGCATCGAAGGCGAGGACCGCGCCGAGCTGAAAGAGGCGATGGACCAGCTCGAATACCCCAAGGGCATGAGCATCATCGCGCGCACCGCCGGCATCGGCCGCAGCGCCCCCGAGCTGCAGTGGGACCTGAACTACCTGCTCAAGCTCTGGGATGCGGTCGATGGCGCCGCCAAGGCCGGCAAAGGGGCCTTTCTGATCTACCAGGAAAGCAACCTGGTGATCCGTGCGATTCGCGACTACTTCAACAGCGACATCGGCGACATCCTGATCGATACCGACGACATCTTCGAGCAGGCGCACCAGTTCATGAGCCACGTGATGCCCGAGCAGGCGCATCGCGTCAAGCGCTACCGCGACAACGCGCCGCTGTTCTCACGCTTTCAGATCGAGCACCAGATCGAGTCGGCCTACAGCCGCACCGTCACCCTGCCCTCGGGCGGTGCCATCGTGATCGACCACGCCGAGGCGCTGGTGGCGGTCGACGTCAACTCGGCGCGCGCCATCAAGGGCGGCGACATCGAGGAAACCGCCACCCGCACCAACCTCGAAGCCGCCGACGAAGTGGCGCGCCAGATGCGCCTGCGCGACCTGGGCGGTCTGATCGTGATCGACTTCATCGACATGGAGGAGAGCAAGAACCGCCGCGAGGTCGAAAACCGCCTGAGGGACGCGCTGCGCCAGGACCGCGCGCGCGTGCAGTTCGGCTCCATCAGCAAGTTCGGCCTGCTGGAGATGAGCCGCCAGCGCCTCAAACCCGCCCTGAGTGAAGGTGCCTCCATCCCCTGCCCGCGCTGCGGCGGCTCGGGCCATGTGCGCGACACCGAATCCAGCGCGCTGCAGATCCTGCGCATCATCCAGGAAGAGTCCATGAAGGACAACACCGCCGCCGTGCACGTGCAGGTGCCGGTGGAAGTGGCCAGCTTCCTGCTGAACGAAAAGCGCCCCGAGATCGCCAAGATCGAGCTCAAGCAGCGCGTCAACGTCACCCTGGTGCCCAACAAGACGCTGGAGACGCCGCACTACAAGCTCGAACGCCTCAAGCACGACGACCCGCGCCTGGACGACATCGATTCCAGCTACAAGCTGGCCGAGGAGTTCGAAGACCCGACCCAGGTCACGCGCCGCAGCCAGGAGCCGACCAACCGCCAGCAGCCCGTCATCAAGGGCGTGCTGCCCGACGTGCCGGCACCGCAGCCGGTGGCCCGGCCCGAGCCGGCGCCTGTGGCCGCGGCTGCGCCCGCCGCCGCGCCCGTGGTCACGCCCGCGCCGCAGTCCGGCGGCCTGATGGGCTGGCTCAAGAACCTGTTTGGCGTGGCGCCGCCGCCGGCCCCCGTGGCGGCCCCGGCGCCCGCCCCGGCCGCCGCCGGCGAAGACAGGAAAGACGCACGCACCGGTGGCCGCGAGGGCGAACGCCGCGGTGGGCGCGGCGGCCGTGGCGCATCGCGCGACGGCAGCGGCCGTCGCCAGGACGGCCGCGGCAATGGCAACGGTGGCGCGTCTGCGCAGGCCGAGGGCCGCACCGGCCCGCGCGAAGGCGGCCGCCGCGGCAACGAGCGCGGCGAACGCGGTGAACGCCCCGAGCGCGGCGAACGCCAGGGTCCGCGCGAGCGCCGCGACGCCCAGCCGGCCGACGCCGGCGCCAGCAACCCGGTCAGCGATACCGTCACGACCGACAGCGGCAGCGACGCCAGCGGCCGCCCACCCCGTGCCGAGCGCGACGACGGCCGCCGCGGCCGGCGCGAGCGCAGCGACGCAGCGCCTGTGGAAGGCGTGACCGCCGCCGCCAGCGGCCCGCGCCCGGAAGGCGAAGCCGCCGCCGTGGCACCGGACGCCGGCCCGACCGAGGAGCGGCGCGAACGCCGCCCGCGCGGTGAACGCGGTGAACGCGGTGAACGCGGTGAACGCGGTGGCCGTGAGCGCCGCGAGCGCGACGCCGAGGCGCGCGAGCCGCGCGCGGCCGAGCTGCCCGGCGCCATGTCGGCCGATGGCAGCGTTGCCCCCGCCACCAGCGCGCCGAGCACCGACGCCCCGGCGCCGCGCTCGTACTTCGCCCGTGCCGCCGAAGCACCCGCCGTGGTGGAGCAGGAATCGGCTCCAGCGCCCGTCGAACCAGCGCCAGCAGCTACGCTTTCTGTAGCAAACGAGGCAGCACCCCGAGCCACCGTGAGCGACGCACCGCGCCGCCACGGCCTGCCCAGGGTGACGCCGTTCAGCCTGCCGCTGGGCGAGCTGGACGCGCTGGCCCAGGCCGCCGGCCTGCAGTGGGTCAACTCGGACGCCGACAAGGTGGCCAGCGTGCAGGCGGCCATCGCCGCCGAGCCGCAGCCGATCCACGTGCCGCGCGAGCGCCCGCCGCGCGTGGTGCTGGACGACGGCCCGCTGGTGCTGGTCGAAACCCGCCTCGACCTGCGCCAGGTGCAGCTGCCGTTCGAGTCCGCCACCCCGGCCGCCACCGACTCGGCGCCCGCCCCCCGCTGATCGCCCTGCCCGCCGCCGCCCCGCCCGGGGGTGGCGCGTGTGGCTCCACGGCGCGGCTCTGCCGGGCCTGGTGCGGCTTGGCCTTGTGGCGCGGCTGCCCTGGCGCGCAGACCAGCCACTTCTCATGTAAGCTGACGGCCCCCAAGCGCGAGTCGGCCGCCGGGCGACGCCCTGGGGCGCGTCCCAGCGGCGCCAGCCGCAGCGACGGGCACCGATAGGCGCCGGCTAAAAATAGATTAGACAAAATGAATCACGTATTCAATAGTTTTGATCTATAGTTTCACGCATCGCATCCATTTCATCAACCAAGGAGCACACGCATGTCCCTGATCAACACCAAGGTCCAGCCCTTCAAGGCCCAGGCTTTCCACAACGGCAAGTTCGAAGAAGTCACGGAAAAGAATTTCTCCAACGGCAAGCAGTGGTCGGTCGTCATCTTCATGCCCGCCGCCTTCACCTTCAACTGCCCGACCGAAATCGAAGATGCGGCCGAGCACTACGCCGAGTTCCAGAAGATGGACGCCGAGGTGTTCATCGTCACCACCGACACCCACTTCAGCCACAAGGTGTGGCACGAGACTTCCGACGCGGTGGGCAAGGCCAAGTTCTACCTGGTGGGCGATCCCACGCACCAGCTGACCAACAACTTCGGCGTGCACATCCCCGAAGAAGGCCTGGCGCTGCGCGGCACCTTCGTGATCGACCCCAGCGGCACCATCAAGACCATGGAAGTGCATTCCAACGAGATCGCCCGCGACGTGACCGAGACCGTGCGCAAGCTCAAGGCCGCCCGCTACACCGCCGCCCACCCGGACGAGGTCTGCCCGGCCAAGTGGAAGGAAGGCGAGAAGACGCTGAAGCCGTCGATCGACCTGGTCGGCAAGATCTGAGCGCGCGCGGCCACTGCGCGAACCGATTGCCGCGTTGGCCGGTGCTCGCAATCCTCACGTACCGCAAGTACGTTCCGGTTGCTGCGCGCCGTCCGCCTTGCACTCGGTCCGCTCGCTGCGCCGCCTGACCGCCTGCGACCGAACGGCGACAGGGCACGCCTGCCCTGCCGTTCGGTTTTTTATTGATCAAATATGCCTCTAGCGCTTATCCATCAAGCGCAAACAGCTATCACATCAGGAGTAATCACCATGTTGGACCAAGACATCAAGCAACAACTCGCGGCCTACCTCGAGCGCGTGCAAGAGCCGTTCGAGATGGTGGCGACCCTGGGCACGGACGCCAAATCCGCCGAGCTGCGCGAGCTGCTGGAAGAAGTGGCCTCCATCCGCCCCGACAAGATCAGCTTGCGCACCGACGGCAGCGACGCGCGCGTGCCGTCGTTTACCCTGGCGCGCCCCGGTAGCGGCACGCAACTGCGCTTTGCCGCCATCCCGATGGGACATGAATTCACCTCGCTCATCCTGGCCCTGCTGTGGACCGGCGGCCACCCGCCCAAGGTCGAAGCCGACGTGCTGGAGCAGATCAAGGCGCTGGATGTGGACCTGGACTTCGAGGTCTACATGAGCCTGTCCTGCCACAACTGCCCGGACGTGGTGCAGGCGCTGTCGCTCATCAGCATCTACAACCCGCGCATCAAGACCACCATCATCGATGGCGGCATGTTCCAGAAGGAAATTGAAGCGCGCGAGATCATGGGCGTGCCCGCCATCTATCAGGGCGGCCAGATGTTCCACAGCGGCCGCATCACGCTGGAAGAAATCCTGCAGAAGATCGACACCGGCGCCGCCAGGCGCGACGCGGCCAAGCTGAGCGCCAAGGCGCCCTACGAGGTGCTGGTGATCGGCGGCGGCCCGGCCGGCGCGGCGGCGGCCATCTACACCGCGCGCAAGGGCCTGCGCACCGGCATCGTGGCCGACCGCTTTGGCGGCCAGGTCAACGACACGCTGGACATCGACAACTACCCCGGCGTGCCCCACACCACTGGCCCCGAATACGCGGCCCAGCTGGCTGCGCACGTGGCCGACTACGACATCGACGTGATGAACGCCCAGCGCGCGGCCGAGCTGGTGCCCGCCGCGCAACCTGGTGGCCTGGTGACGGTGAAGCTGGACAACGGTGGCCAATTGCAAAGCCGCACCGTCATCCTGGCCACCGGCGCGCGCTGGCGCAACGTCGGCGTGCCCGGCGAGGACGAATACCGCACCAAGGGCGTGGCCTACTGCCCCAGCTGCGACGGGCCGCTGTTCAAGGGCAAGGACGTGGCGGTGATCGGCGGCGGCAACTCGGGCATCGAGGCCGCCATCGACCTGGCCGGCGTGGTGAAACACGTCACCGTGCTCGAGTTCATGCCCGAACTCAAGGCCGACGCCGTGCTGGTCAAGAAACTGCACAGCCTGCCCAACGTGACCGTGCACACCAACGCCCAGACCACCGAGATCACCGGGGCCGACGGCAAGGTCAACGGCCTGGCCTTCAAGCACCGCGGCGACGGCACGGACGCCCGGGTCGAGCTGGAAGGCGTGTTCGTGCAGATCGGTCTGGTGCCCAACACCGAGTGGCTGGGTCAAAGCGTCGAGCGCACGAAGTTCGGCGAGATCGTGGTCGATGCGCGTGGCGCCACCAACGTGCCGGGCGTGTTCGGCGCGGGCGACTGCACCACGGTGCCCTACAAGCAGATTGTGGTGGCCGCTGGCGCCGGCTCGACCGCCGCGCTCAGCGCCTTTGACTACCTGATCCGCACGCCGGCGCCGGCCGAGCCGCGGGCCGTGGCCGCCTGAGCACCGCGGTCGGACCCGGCCTTCCAGCCCGCTGCATCAGCGGGCTTTTTTGCGCCCCGGGGTCGGACTCATGACCGCGAACGCGGCAGCGCGCCCAGCCGCTCGGCCACACGCGCGCGGTCGCTGGCGTCGCTGGCGTGCTGCAGGTACAGGTTCAGGTCGGCCTGGGCGCGTGCAGTCTGGCCCAGCTCGGCCAGGGCCAGGCCGCGTTCTCGGTATTCCGGCCAGGCGTCGGGCAGCAGGGTCACCAGCCGGTCCTGCACCTGCACCAGGCGCGCCCAGTCGCGCTGGGTACGATGGATCTCCTGCAGGTTGCGCAGCATGCGCGCCAGAATCTGACGCGGGCGGGCCGGGCGCAGATGCATGGCCAGCGGCAGCACATCACCGGACCGCGCGCCCCCCTGCGGCTGGAATTCGTCGATGCGAGCACGCAACTCGACCAGGCCCAGCGACTGGCCGGTGAAAGGATCCAGCACCACCAACCCGTCGGGCAGCTCGACCTGCACCAGGAAATGCCCCGGAAACCCCAGCCCATGAGCCGACAGCCCCAGGCCGCGAGCCAACTCCAGCCACAGCACGGCCAGTGAGATGGGGATGCCGCGCCGCGTGTGCAGCACCCGGTGCACGTAGCTGTTGTCCGGGTTGTAGTAGTCGTTGACGTTGCCTGCGAACCCCAGCTCCTCGAAGAAGAAGCGGTTCAGCCCACGCAGCCGCTCGATTTCCGCGGCGCCGCGCGTCACCTGCCGGAGCAGCCGCTCGGCCAGCCGATCGACCTCATGGAGCACCTGCTGCACATCCAACTCGGGGCTGGCGTCCTGTGCCAGGCAGGCCGCGGCCTCCAGCAGCGGCAGCTCCGCGTCGCGCTGCACCAGGCTGGCGAAATACGCCAGCGGCGTGGGGACGGACAGATCAAGGCGCATGACGATCTTGTAAGGGCGCGGCGCGGGCCACGTCAAGGCCGCAGGTCAAGCACGTCAGCGCCGCAGCAACTGCCGCAGGCGCACGCCGCTGGCCGCGAGGGCGCCGAAATAAATCAGTGCCGCCCCGGCGATCCACGCCGCCAGCAGTCCGACACGCGGCAGCGCCGGCGTGGCCAGCCAGTCGAAGCGCCGCGCGCCCCACAGCAGAAAGGCGCTCATCAGCAGCGTCGCGCCCAGCACCTGGGCCGCGAACACGCCCCAGCCGCGCGCCGGCCGAAAGCTGCCGCGGCGCACCAGCCCGGTCAGCAGCCAGCCGGCATTGACCAGCGCGCCCAGGCCGATCGACAGGGTCAGCGCCGCATGCTGGAGCAGCGGCACCAAGATCGCGTTCAGGATCTGCGTCAACACCAGCACCACCACCGCGATCTTCACTGGCGTGCGAATGTCCAGGCTGGCGTAGTAACCCGGTGCCAGCACCTTCACCGCCACCAGCCCCAGCAGGCCGACACCGTAGCCGGCCAGCGCCAGCGCCACGCGCTGCACGTCGTCGCCGGCGAAACGGCCATGATGAAACAGCGTGGCGATCAGCGGCGTGCCGAACACCAGCAGCGCCGCCGCGCAGGGCAAGGCCAGCAGCAGCACCAGGCGCAGGCCCCAATCCAGCAGTTGCGAGTAGCGCGCGGCGTCGCCGCTGGCGCGCGCCGCCGCCAGCTGCGGTGTCAGCACCACCCCCAGCGCCACGCCCAGCAAGGCGGTGGGGAACTCCATCAACCGGTCGGCATACCACACCCAGGTGACACTGCCGGCCGCCAGGTACGAGGCGATCTGCGTGTTGATCAACAGCGACAGCTGCGCCACGCCCACCCCCAGCAGCGCCGGCAGCATCAGCCGCAGCACCTGGCGCACGCCGGCATCGCGCCAGGCCGAGCGCAGGCGCGCGGGCCGCAGGCCGATGCGCGGCAGCAAACCCCGCCGCTTGAGCGCCGGCACCTGCACACCCAATTGCAGCACGCCGCCCAGCATCACGCCGGCGGCCATGGCATAGATGGGCTCGATCCCCAGGCGTCCGAACCAGGG
>WBZM01003241.1_pt1 | contig 12845 bp, 15 predicted proteins | sample 5204271 | NCBI WGS metagenome assembly WBZM01 (sample SAMN12344346, study PRJNA552823) | activated sludge metagenome | biome: Activated sludge suspended growth; feature: Nitrification reactor; material: Wastewater; isolation source: activated sludge from nitrification reactor of wastewater...
CGCCAAGCAATCACTCAACAATTCTGAGGCGCAATGGATCGATGCCAAGCTATTCGATCTCAAGACGGTCTGTAATGTGATCGGCATTCCAAGCTCGATCGTCAACGATGACAAGAACACGTCATACAAGTCTCTCGAACAAGATCGCCTCAATTACCTCTCATGCCTCGAACCATGGCTTTGTCGATGGGAGGAAGAATGTGAGATCAAGCTCCTCACCGAACTGGAGAAAGAGGGTGAGACGCACTCGATCGAATTCCTCAGAGAGAGTCTCCTCAAGAGCGACAGTGCCACGGAGAACGAGATCTTGCTCTCTCAACTGAAGGCCGGGGCCATCACCCTCGATCGGTATTGCAGGGTGAAAAACATCCCTCTCAACGATGGCACAATCCGCCTCATGGGATCGGATCTCGTGGCCGTTGATGCCGTGACATTCGAGCCGTTGGTCAAGCCACCCGCCCCGGTCGCTCCGGCACCGGTGCCACAAGATGACCCACAAGACGAGCCACAAGATGAGCCTTCCGATGAGGGCCAACGTCTCCACGATCTGACGGCGGCGACTCTAGGGCGCATCCTCAGACGGATGGCGAAGCGGAGCGAGTCTCCCTTGGCGAGCCGGTCACTCGTGATCGAGTCACTTCCCGGCATCCGGGAAGACTGGGTTGATACATGGCTCAGATCTCTGGCCGACGAATACGAGGCGGTTTTGCCAGAGCAACGGCAAGCGGTTTTTGATGGGGTTGATGTCCAGACTTTGGAGGTTCAATGGAACTAGAAAAGCGTTATTGCCCGGTCTCGGTGAGATCTGAGGGCGGGAAGATCAAGGGAGTTGCCAGCGTATTCTACGATGCGAGCAACCGGGGGACTGAGTTCCAGTTGTGGGAAGGGGCCAACGAGCGAGTCATGCCGACAGCGTTCGACCCGTCCACATTCGACCGAGTGCTGGCTTGCTTCAACCATGATCGATCTCAGATTCTCGGCAGACATCCAAAGACCCTCTCCCTCTCAATCCGGTCTGACGGTCTTCATTACGAGATCACTCCGAATCAAGAGTCACATGTCTATCGGACGGTCCAGAGTTATATCGACCGAGAGGAGGTTGACGGCTCATCCTTCGCATTCCGGGTCAAGCCGGATGGCGTGGTCTGGCGTCAAGAGGGTGACATCTGGGTGAGGGAGCTTCATCACCTCGAACTCATCGACGTGTCACCCGTGACCGATCCGGCCTATACGGCAAGCAAGGCATATCTCCGATCGAGCGAGGTCGAGGTGATCCGTGAGGAGTTCCGGAACGTTCAAGAAAGAATGAAGACTGAGCAGAGAATTGCATACGCTCGCACTCTAACTATATGAGCCTTTCCCTTGCGGCAAGGTAGCGGTCATTCAAGGCCCCGGACAACTTGTTGTTGCCGGGGTTTTTCCTTTGAGACGCATACATACATGTGACGGTTAATCCTTTAGGTACATGCTAACCAATGGTCCGACCCCGGTGACTCGTTGTCACCGGGGTTTTTGCTTTGTGCTGCATACATAACCATGAGCAACCGGAATCTCCAATGAGCGTTCTGCAATCCTTTGATTGGTCTGTTGCGGAGTCAACAAGATATAAGGCAACAACACATCTATGTCAGAACTCGAAGCAAAGAAGCTCCTCGAAGAAAGAGGAAACATCGTCCATCAGATGAAGGAAAAGGCCGCTCAGGTCGCATCTGAAAACCGGACATTTACAGCGGAAGAAAATGAGACGTGGGCCAAGTGGGACGCACGCCAAAAGGAATGTAAGGATCGAGCCGATACGCTCAGCAAGATCGAGGCGATTCCCGTTATCGAGGAAGTTCGCTCATCGTCTTCTAAGTCGATGTTTCAATCGGCAGTCACCAAGAAAGATTGGAACAACACGCTGCGTGGATTCTTCAAGCGTGACAAGTTCAGTGGCGATGAATACCGTCACTCCGCAGATAAGTGTGGCGTCAACTTGTTCTCAAATGAGTTTCGTCTGAGCTATGGCTCCGAAGCTCCAAAAAGCCTTGCGGAAGCTCGTGCGGCTCAGACCATCACCACGAGCGGCGGCGGTTACACCATTCAGAGTGGCCCGATGCAGGCCCTCGAAGTGGCGTTGCTCGCATACGGTGGCATGAACGAGCGGGTTAAGCGTATTCGCACCAACGGAGACGGATCGATTCCGATTCCGACAATGGACGACACCGGCAACAAGGGTGCCATTCTCGCCATCAACACCGCAGCGTCCGAACAAGCTTTGACGTTCGGCCAACAGACTCTCGGAGCTTACAAGTACACGAGCAAGTATGTCACAATTCCGAACGAATTGTTTGAGGACACTGCCATCGATCTCGTTGGCACCGTGACCGATGCACTCGCCGAACGTCTGGCCCGCATCGAAAACGAGCACATGACAACCGGCGATGGCACCGGCAAGCCTCGTGGCTTTATGATCGATGCCGTCCAAGGCGGGGCCACAACCGCATCGGCAACCGCTGTCACCGCTCTTGAAGTGATGGCCCTCTTGCGATCGGTCGATCCGGCCTATCGCAACGCTCCACCGGGAGACGTTGGTCTGATGTGCAACGATAACTCAGTCGGCGCACTCGAAAGACTGGTTGACTCGACCGGTCGGCCATTGTGGGAACCGTCGCTCGTTCTTGGCGAGCCGGATCGGTTCAAGGGATATCCAATCTATATCAACCAAGACATGGACGATATCGAGGCCGATGCCAAGCCGTTCGCCTTCGGAAACTTCCGTAAGTATCTCAAGCGAGATGTGCGAGATGTCGTGATCAAGCGGTTTGATGAGATCAACGGTCTGGCAGATCAAGTTGTCTTTGTTGCGTTCTCTCGATGGGATGGACGCCTCATCTTCAACTCTGGCAAACTGCCCGTTAAGTATCTCTTGATGAAGTCAGCGTAATCCCTCAAGTTGTGGGGTTCTTTTGGCCCTCTCAACCCTCACCGGTTGAGAGGGTTTTTTGTTTGGTTGCATACATAAAGACATGGGGACTGATGCGAAACTGATCAAGACGTTTCTCCTGCCAGATGGGAGACGGATCAAGATCGACAAAGACACCTTGTATAACGCTCTTGAGCAACTGGTGATCGAGGGGAAAGCAAAGGTTGTGGTGTCAAACTGCTGCGGACATAGAGGTGTGGAGAATGCTGCAATTACTTACTGAGCCGGAATACTTCCCTTTGTCCATCGATGAGATCAAAGCTCATCTGCGGAATGATCTCGACATCGAGGACGATCTCTTTCTTGCATACATGGACTCAGCACTCGATTACATCGAATCTCAGACCGGTCGAGCTTATATGCAACAGACATGGCGTGAGACGTTCGACGAGTTCCCAAAAGGTGGCATCGTCCTAAGCAAGCCACCGCTACAAGAGGTCTTGTCTGTCAAGTATTACGATGGAGTCGAGGATGAGCCGGTGGAGTTCACCGAGTTCTATGTGATGAAGCCGCACGCAGACCATGCCGAGATCTGGCCGTTGACATGTTGGCCGTCCACATCTAGCACTCGGCAAGACAAAGTCCAAGTTGAGTTCACATGTGGGTATTCACCGGTCGGCTCTGGCTCTGGTGAGGGACGTGTCCCACCGAGATTGTTACAGGCACTCCGTCTTGCCATCGGTGCGTGGAATGAAAACCGTGAGGACGAGATCACCGGCACCATCACATCTAAGCTCAAGCTTGATCTTGATGCTCTTATTACATCTCTCAAGACCGGGAGGTACAGATGAGGGCCGGTAGTCTCCGTCACTTTGTGACCATACAACATTTTGTCGAGACCGGGAGAAACTCACGGAATGATCCGGAAGGGGAGTGGGAAGATCTTTACCTTATGGTGCCTTGTTCGGTGATGACCAAGTCTGCGAGTGAGGATGAGGGCCAACGCCAACAAGTCTCATCCGCCACGATCGAGGTCACGATGAGATGGCATCCTAATGTTACCGCAGATCATCGCATCAAGTGGGGGACTCGCATTTTCAACATCGACGGTCTCAACAACGTCGATGAGCGCAACAGAGAGTTGATCCTCACCTGTAAAGAGAGGCGATAATGGGCCAATTCATACAAGGTGATCGAGCACTCATCCAAAAGCTCGGAGACCTCAAGGACAAACACAGCAAAGACGCAGTTCGCAAAGCGACTCGTGAGGCTTGCAAACAAGTCTTGCAACCGGCTTGTAAGAGTGAGGCACCGGTTGACACTGGCACCCTCAAGAGATCGATCAAGACCCGAGCCATGAAACGCAAGGTAGGTCAGATAGGACATGCCGTGAAAGTGGAAATGAAGGGTGAGACCAAGGCAAACATGTTCTACGCTGCGTTTCAAGAATACGGATGGACTACGGTCAACGGGAGAAAGATTCCCGGCAAACACTTCCTCAGAAAAGCTACTGAGGAAAAGGGTGAGGCCGCACTAAATATGTCTGTCAAGTTGATCGATCAACACATTCAATCATCGATGAAGGAATAATATGGCTTCAGTTGTATACCCAAAGTTTAAGGAAGCGTTGCTCCAAGGTGACGTTGACCTCACGAGCGTTGACGTTAAGTGCATTGCTGTCGACACCGCAGATTACACATACTCGTCTGCACATGATTTTCTCGATGATGTGCCGGGCGGGGCCATCGTCGCCACGTCTCCGAATCTCGGATCTAAGACCGTGACGAATGGTGTATTCGACGCTGCGGACACGAGCTTCACGGCAGTTACCGGCGACCAATTCGAGGCGGTCATTCTGTACGTTGACTCCGGCTCATCGGCCACGAGCTACCTCATCGCCTATATCGATTCCGGCTCGTTCCCCACAACTCCCAACGGTGCCGATATTATCGTGACTTGGGACAACGGATCGAACAAAATTTTCTCGATCTAATGAGGTGACGTATGGCAGACACCAAAATCTCAGATCTAACTGAGCTTACAGACGCACCGGCATCCGGTGACGTTCTGCCGATCGTCGACATCTCAGATACGACAATGGCCGTGAGCGGGACCAATAAGAAGATTGCCATATCAACCCTGATCCCCGTTAGGGCTTGGGTCAATTGGGATGGTACAAGCAATAGTGCGGATGTCTCGGGAACTTATGCAAGGTCCGGGACGACAGTTACCGTGACTCTTACAGATCATGGCTTGCTGACCGGTCATTATGTGTATTGTGACTTCACAAGCGGGACCGCAACCGATGGCGGTTTTGTTGTGACCGTCACGAATTCATCCGAATTCACGTTCACACATGGCACGAGCGGGACAACATCTGGAAACGTCACCCTTAAGCGTTGTCCCTTTGGACAAAGTTTAGGAGTTGCGTCCGTTACAGATATTGGTACAGGGTCACACGTTGTCAATTTCTCGAAGGCATTTACTGACACGAACTATGGCGTGTTCGGTCTTAACTGTTCGACAACGAGCGGCAATACAACTCGATGGGTCACATACAATCAGACGATCGGACGCACCACATTGTATTGCTCTTTCCTCGTTGGTTCTGGTTTCGGTGTCACGGATAACACTCCTAATGGAGCACTCTTTCTAGGATTCTGATGTTCTTCGGTCTCAAGTTAGAATCCGGTGATCGTATTCTCTTGGAGAATGGTGATCGTCTCCTACTGGAGTCGCTCAACCAAGGTCTCACGCTCGATGGCATCGGGTCAACTGGCTCAACTGGCTCGATCACACTGAGCCATCATCTGGCCCCGTCCGGTATCGCCCCAACAAGTGGCGTCGGCTCGGTCACGCTGCAACCACCGCTGGAACTCGATGGCATTCCGGCGACCGGAGATGTTGGGACTCTGGCCGTAAAGCTGACGATCGAGCCGGACTCGATCTCCTCAACCGAGGCAACCGGCTCGATCACACTGAGCCACCATCTGGCCCCGGATGGTATCGCCCCAACAAGTGGGACCGGATCTCCGGCACTCAAGCAACATCTGACCCTCAACGGCATCGCATCAACCGGAGCTTGTGGGTCTCCGTCTCTTGGTCAGACCCTCAACCTCGATGGCATCGAGGCCACCGGAGACACCGGGGCCGTCTCTCTGGCTCTCCAGATCGCCTTAGATGGCGTTGGAGCGAGCGGCGGGACCGGCACCCTCACTCTCACTCAGACGCTCACCCTCGATGGCGTAGAAGCTCAGGGAGCTTGTGGGTCTCCGTCCCTTGTCCAGACCCTCAACCTCGATGGCATCGAGGCGACAGGAGATGTCGGGCCGGTCTCCCTCGATGACGAGATCACCTTGTCCCTCGATGGCATCGGCTCGACCGGTGGCGTGGGATCGGTTGCGCTGCGTCAGACGATCACCCTCGATGGCATCGCACCCACAAGCGAGACCGGCACCCTCACCCTCACACATCATCTGGCCCCGTCCGGTATCGCTCCCACAAGTGGCGTCGGATCTCCGTCTCTCGGTCAGACACTCAACCTCGATGAGATCGAGGCGACCGGCGATACCGGCTCGATCATCGTCACATTGTTGATCGAGCCGGACTCCATCGAGGCAACTGGCTCATCTGGCTCGCTCACTCTCGGTCAACATCTGAGCCTCAACGGCATCGGATCGACCGGAGATGTGGGAGATCTGAGTCTCTCACAAAAGATCTATCTGGACTCGATCGAGGCGACCGGCGATACCGGCTCGATCATCGTCACATTGTTGATCGAGCCGGACTCCATCGAGGCAACTGGCTCATCTGGCTCGATCACAATCGGCCAATATCTGCCGATCAACGGCACCGGATCGACGGGAAGTGTTGGCCCTCTCGCTCTTATTCAACGAGTCGATCTTACAGGAATCCCCGCAACCGGGACCGTCTCATACTTGTGGATCGGCTCAGATCAGACACTCACCTTGAACTCGATCACCTCAACCGGTGGCGTCGGGTCTCTCAACATATATCTGAGGTTACTTGTGGACGAAGGATTTATTGAGTTCGTGGCAGACACAATTCCCGGCTTGCATGTCCGGCAAAACGTGAACGATAAGGATGTGATCACACCGAGGGTCTGGTTCCAACGCAGACCGTCCAATGAGTGGCTCATCGACTCGGGAAGCTCGGGTCTCTGCGTGACCATATTCGATGTCGAATGTATTTCCACAGACAACACCGAGGCTCAACAGATCGCCGATCAACTCAAGACGGCATTCCATGGGTATCGGGGCGAATGGGGCACACAAGAGGCTCAACTTGTGGAATGGACCGAGCACGAGGACGACTATTTTCCAAGCGGACTCGCAGACCACGAGCAAGGACAAAGCCTCAATGTCTGCACATTCGCCTTAGAGATCATCCACACAAAATGAGATGAGCGAGGATACATACAAGAGGAATTCCTCTTATTGGAGATTACACCATATATGGCAAGATCTGTTTGGTACGGGTCGACGGTCGCACGATATGACGGCTCAGGCTGGGTTGATTTCACTGGCATCGTCGATGGTTTTGACAACGAGTCCTCTCGTGAAGAGAGTGACCTCACCCTCTTGGCCGATGGTCAAAAGGTCATTCGCTGCGTCTCGGATCGAGACGAGGGAGAGATGACCCTCACAATCGCCCTCGATGACAACGATGAGAACACTTGGCTCGATGCAAACTATGAGGGAGGTGACTTGGTCTACCTCAGAATTACATACGCCAACAGTTACGGCCCCGTAAAGACCGCCGCAACGATCAGCAAGCGGGGCGAGTCTTACAAGAAGCGGGAAATGATGGTCCGCAATTTCACTTTCCGTAGAACCGGTCTCATGTCCGGAGAAAGCATTCCAGCCTAATGACACGAGCAACCCTTGAAAACCTGAAAAGGAAGCCACAAGTATTGACGACTGAGGCGGGAGATCTATTGGTTCTCCCCCTCACCGTCAAACAACTTCGCACCGCATTCCGGGCGGCAAAGGCTTTCAACGATCCGGAAGGGATCGCACCGGAGCTTGAGCAAGAAATCGCTCAACTCCTCTCTGATGTCCTCGTTGATGAGAACGGCAAGACCGTCCTCTCGCCGGAACAAGCCGCAGATCTCACGTTAGACGTGCAGATGGATATCGTGGTCAAGTCTGCGGAAGTGGTGACAAAAAAAAAGAACCAGAACTAACGGCACTCGACACCGAGTTGTGGAGGCTCACGGATCTTATGGGTCTCCCACATCCCGACTACCTGCCGGACGATCTGACGTATCAACAGTTGATCGAGCGGACGGAGTATGAGCGTTCGATCGGCAGGCGTGAGGATCTTCTCTGGGGAATGTTCATGGCGTTACATGCCAACATTCACCGGGGCAACGAGAGCGAGCCGCTCAAGGCCCCGATCGAGTACATGCCTTATGTTGAGGAGCCGGAGGAGACCGAGGAAGAAATACAGGAAAGAATCGGTCGAGTCCTTCACCGGTTCGCTGGAGGACAATGAGCGTAATCTCGACATTAGACATCTTGTTGCGAGCAAAGAATGGTCCTCTCGACAAAGACCTCAACGACGCTGCCAACAAGGTTGACCGATTCTCCAACAGAATCGATGCTCAAGGAAAGAAGACCGGAGGATTCGCATCAAGTCTTCTCTCAGGTCTCACCGGCATCTCCGGCAAGCTCGGTCTCGCACTCGCCGGAATTGGGGCCACCGCTGCCATCGGTTCATGGGGCGTGAAACTCGCCGCAGAAGCAGAGACCGCCAACATGGGATTCGAGATCATGTTGGGGTCTGCCGAAAAGGCAAAGATCCTCATGGCTCAGATACAGAAGTTCGGGGCCGAGACTCCCTTTGAAACAAAGGAACTCGTCAAGGCCACGAGAGGTCTTCTGTCATTCGGTGTTGACGCTGGCGATGTAATGACCCGCCTCAAAGAACTCGGAGACGTGGCGTCCGGATCTCAATCTAAGATCGAGGATCTGGCACAGATCTTTGGGAAAGCCTTTGTTAAAAACAAGGTGGAGTTGGAGCAGTTGAACCAAGCTGCCGAAAGAGGTATCCCGCTTTATAAGGTGTTGGCCGAACAACTGACGGGCGGAAACACTAAGAAGATGGCAAAGATGGTAAGTGACGGAAAAGTCACCGCAGATCAGTTGACTAAGGCTTTCCAGACGATGAGTGGCGATGGCGGAATCTTCAGTAACGCCATGAAAAAGCAGTCCGGCACATTGGCCGGTCTCTGGTCAACGTTGGGTGATGGTGTCTCGATGATCGGCAAAGAGATCGGAGAGACCCTCATCGATGCCTTCAACATTAAGGGTCTGGCGGAAAGCATCATTGCAGGGAACGAAAAGATCCTCAACGGATTCAAGCTCTGGCGACCGGTTGTTGTCGAAGGAGTCCAAACGGCCATCCAAGCCTTCACCGGACTTAAGGATACGTTGGTGAATTTCGCCGGTCAGGTCGGCTCGATCTTCGCACCGATGACGAATTGGATCGGAACCGTCCTTCCTCAAGGCTGGACATCACTGAGAGACAAGGTGCTCTCAGTGATCTTCTATCTGCAAGGTGCCATGAACAACATGGGGAATAGCTTCAAAGGATCGCTCCTCAATGTGCAAGCGGACTTTGAGTCCATGTGGCAGACGGTGAAATACATCGATCAGAACATCGGTCGAGCTTTCATCAACATGGGAATTGTGATCGCATCGAGCCTCACTCAGATCGGCACGAACGTGAAGAACGCATTTATGGAGATCTGGGATTTCATCGCTTCGAAGGGAAAAGACAAGATCGAGTTCACATGGGCACCCATGGGAGAGGCCGGAAAGAAAGCCATGGAGGATCTGGCGAAAAGCTTTGATCGTCCCATGACAGATCTGGAGAAAGATCTCCGCAAGCGAGCAAAGGAAGCGGGAGAGAAAGTGATCGAGGACATCGGCAAACACATCAACGACAAGATGCAAGCCGTCAAGGATAAGGAAAAGGAAGTCACCGGCGAACTCTCCGGCAAGATCGATCAACCGCCCGATGACTCGGACGATAAGAAAGACAAAAAGAAGAAAGAGGCGGAGGGCGTAAACTTCGGCTCTAAGAAAGCTTTCGAGGTTATCGCAGGAGTGCAGAACTCAGCGAATGACCCGGCTCGTATTGCGAAACAACAACTCAAAGCTCAGCAAGAGGCTAACGTGAAACTCGATGCAATTCGTGTAGCGGTGGCCGGTGGAGCGGCACTCGCTCCAATTTAAGGAGACAATGGCGACAACATTACATGGACTTCTCCCCGGTAGTGGGGAAGGTGAAGCAACGCCAGACTCCGGACGGGTCACACTCAAGTATCTGGTTGAGTCGGATAGCTTCACGGATATGGCCCCGGAAGTGGCGGCAACATCTGGATTGCCTACAGGATTCTCACAGTATTCCGTTGACTACCCTCAACTCAGAGTAAAGAAGATCTCACCGGCTCGGATGACACCGAACTCCAAGTTCTGGGTTGTCACGGTCGAGTATGCGAGTCCAGACAAGAACACCGAGGGGACTGAGGAGGATGATCCTCTCGATGTCCGGCCAGAGTTGAGCGTTGACTATGAAGAGATTGAGGTGCCGGTATGGCATACTTATGACAACGTGAGAATTCCGGAAGGGACCGCCGTCAAGAACTCGGCAGGATGGCTGTTTAACCCACCATTCATGCAACAACGGTGCATTCCGGTGCTGACAATCAAGGTCAACCGAGACGCTAGCACATTCGGCCTCTCGTCAACGCACGCCTCATTCATCGATTGCATTAACGCAGATAATTACCTTGGTTATCCGGCTCGGACGCTGCGTCTCGCCAACGTGAAACCAGTCACCGAAAAACAAAACGCACTCGAATATCTCAGCACCAAGTATGTCTTCAAGTATAACCCCTATACTTGGGATCTCATCCCATTGGACTTTGGGCCGTTCTATTACGAGGGCGGCAAGAAGCTTGAATTCAAGACCGATGATGCCGCACATGAGGGGAATGGATTGCTCAATGGATCTGGCGGTAAGTCCACAACGGCACATTGGCTCTCGGAGAAACGGATCTATCCCGCAGTAGACTTTGACGGTTTGGCCCTTCCTACGAATCTGGCGGTTTACAAGTATGTCTAATGAGGCCATCTATAAGCTCAGCCGTGAGCAATGCCAAAGGATCTCCCGAGCGTTGGAGATCATCGAGCGAGACACCGGACGGTCCTCGTACAATGGAATTGCACTCCGCAACGAGATGCGTGAGACGTACATCGGCAAGACCACGTCGGACATCACCGGTCTGTATTACGAGACCGAGGAAGAGATCGAGTACGCTTATGCCGGGAGTGGGACGATCGAATTTTACAAGCTCCTGCCTTACGAAACTGCGGGGCCGGAACTCAATCCAACAACGATCACCGAGACGGCATACAACCTCACGGAAGATGTCATTCCCACAGATACATGGGTGACTCTTGTGAGAGATCCATACTCTGGCAAGTTGTTCGCCACACAAGGGGGAGGTGGCGGGAGTGATATGATCGAGGGAGAGTTGGCCGAGGCGTTGACGGCTCATGGTGATGCCTTGCTCGCAACGTATGACGAGACCGGCGAACTCACCGGAGATACCGTCCTCGTCGAAGACAAGGCCGGGTTCGCTGCGTCAAGTGGTCAATACTGTATGGCCGCTCGCATCGGGTCAGGTTACACATACAGACCGATCGTGATTGGATGTCCGGCATGAGAATTAAGAGATACGATCATTGGCTCTGCGGTCGGACAAGAACTCTGGCCGTTAATCCCGGAAACGGAGAGGGAACTCCGGCTCTGTTCTATACCTCGTTTGACATCGCCAACGTGTCCGGCGAGGCCGATGTCTGTGCGGCAAAGATCAATGGGAGTGGAACAACGCTCAAGCGTAAGATCGACATCAAGATCATCAGTCAGACGGGGCGAGTCAACAACGGCTCGCTCATGTGCAAGAATACCGCTCAGAATGTTGATCAGACGTGGGGTCATACATGGACGTTGCTGCGTGTTGAGTATGACGATGCCACCGGAGTGTGGACCGGCGAGACGAATGTGATGCCGGTTGAGGATGATTATCCTTACTGGATCAAGTGGGAGTTGTGGCTCGATGGATGCTCATCCAATCTGGCTCAGCAATTCTGCGTTATCGATGTCGACGGCATCGAGCAATCCCCTTGGTTCGGAGTCTCCAGTCTGGCGGGTCTCGGATCTGGTGCTCAAGTCTCACCGCTGTATATGAGCAATGATGGCAACTGTACGTTGACCGGCGAGCTTGTCGACTACGAGGACGTATTGCCTCGATTCCTATTCGGGATGCCGACACAATACAACGTCAGTTGGAGCGGCTCATTCGTGACAGATTTTGACACGTTCACGGACGGGGACCACGATGCACAGACTGCGTGTTACAACACGTTGACTTGTGCGGAAGGAAGTGACCCGGACTATACGGGCGGCGGAACGTTTTCCACGAGAGATCTTATTGCTCCGGGTTGTGGATACAATTGGGCGACAGCATGGGCATGGGCCAGAGAGGACGGTTGCTTCTGGCGAGCGGCGGGAGATCTCTCATATATGTCCGGTGGCGGAAGCCAATGGAATATCGGGTTCGGGGCCAACACCTTTGTGTCGAGTCCGGCCAAGCTGGCAATTTACAGAAACGTCTCCACGACAACCGATCTGTATTGGACCACGAGGACGAACACTTTCGACATCATCCTCTCAAGCAATTTCACTTGGACGCCTCATGCCAATCCCGGCACATGGACATATCCGAGCACGATTACCGTCACTCCGATCGGTTATGATTGATCGAGACTCTCTTAGAGAATGAGACATATTATCGAATCAGACAACTGTCAGTATTACGGGGGACTTGGCGATGTCACGCTCCTCT
>WBZM01003242.1_pt1 | contig 12842 bp, 6 predicted proteins | sample 5204271 | NCBI WGS metagenome assembly WBZM01 (sample SAMN12344346, study PRJNA552823) | activated sludge metagenome | biome: Activated sludge suspended growth; feature: Nitrification reactor; material: Wastewater; isolation source: activated sludge from nitrification reactor of wastewater treatment...
GGTATTGGCTCGATTGATTTTCATGACACTGTCTCCCATAACTGTGACCAGCATAAAGGTCAGACATTAAAAAAATATGAGTGACAACAGTGACGCCGCTCCACCCGGGCGAAACGGCGTCCCAAAACAGGGCAATTCATTGATCATCCCGGCCTCACCGCGATCAGGGCGCGATCATGGGCTCCGTCAATCCGTAGACGTCGGGGCTGACCTGGTAGGCGTGGGCCTCCAGTTCAAGCGCCTCGGCCCTCACCCCCGCCATTTCATCCGGCCCGAGCTGGTTGACGCCGATTAGCTCCAGTTCTTCCTGTTGCGCGTCCGAGCCGCGCCAACTGACACGGATGTTGCCGACGCCAGGGGCATAGTACTTCAGTTGGGACGCGCCAGGTTCCACCTCTGTAAACTCACGGACAACCGCCACGTCGCGATAGCACTCGACCACTGTGCAAAGTTCTTCCAGAACCTCGGACACCTCGCCCCGATCGCTGAAATCGACTGCCGGCCCCCAGCCCTGGGAGTAACTGGGCGTGCCGGGTCGGGGGTCGGCGGTCATCATGATCCCGGCGCGGGCCTCGGCCACGCCGTGGATCCACGTTGGGGCGAATACAAATTTGCCATCCTCGTACTCCTCGGGATGTTCGCCCAGATACCACACATTACCATCCTTGTCCTGGGCATAGAAGGCGATCTCCTTCTCGACCAATTCGCCGTCGCTATAGTCCAGTATCCAGGCCACGACCGCCGGCACGCCGCCGATATTTTTGACCAGATCGGTGACGGTGAACTCCAGCCAATGCCTGCTTAGCTCGCCATCCTCGAAGGTGGAACCCTCGAAGAGGTATTCCGTCCCTGGAACAAGCGGGAACCAGCGGTTGTCGATCGTCGTCGCGTCGGTGAAGGCCGCGGGGTCGAACGTTTCGAATTCGCTACGGGCGAGAGAGCCCGCCTCTGCGCTTGCCTGATCCGGCATCACCGCGGCCGGGCTGCATGCCCCCGCGGCCAGGATCGCCAGCAAGGTCAAGACCCGTCCCATCCTGATAAAGGTTCGCACTCGTATCATCATTGACCTCAGTGTTGTCATGCCGGCAAAGGCCCAGTTGTATTGTGATCCCGCTTGCCAAATCGCAAGTACAGGTTGGGAACGATGAACAGGTTGACCAGGGTGGAGGTGACCAATCCGCCCAGAATGACGATGGCCATCGGGTGTTCGATCTCGTGGCCGGGGATGTTCCCAGCGATGACCAACGGCACGAGCGCCAAACCGGCTGTCAGGGCAGTCATCATGATCGGTGCGATCCGCTCCTCCGCCCCGCGCCGCACCAGTTCCGGCCCAAAGACCTCGCCCTCGTACTCCTCCAGGTGCTGGTAGTGGCTGATGAGCATGATGCCGTTGCGCGCGGCCACGCCAAGGATTGTCAGGAAGCCGACCAGCGAACCCAGCGACAGCACGCCGTCGCTGGCGAAATAGGCCGCCAGCACGCCGCCCACCAGGGCCATCGGCAGACTGAGGAAGGACATGATCGCCAGTCGCCAGTTGCCGAGCGAGACGCGCAGGAGAGCCAGTATGACCAGGACGGCCGCCGCCCCGGCAATGAGTATCCGCTGCTGCGCGGCCTGACGTTCGGCAAATTCGCCCAGCAGTTCAGCGTGGTAGCCGAGCGGAAATTCGATCGCCGCCAGCGCCTGCTCGACCTCGTCCACGGCCGAACCAAGGTCGTGCCCACCCTCCACGTCGGCCTCCACATTGATCCGCCGGGCCTGGTTTTCGTGGTTGATGGCATTGGGAACGGGTACGAAATTTACATCGGCCACATCCACCAGGCGCACGTGGCTGCCGGTGGGCGTGTCGATGAGCATCTCGCGAATGTCGGTCAGGCTGCGACGCGACTCCGGCTGGCTCCAGACGTTCACGTCGTAGGTCCGGTTGACGACGTGGATATCACCCGCTTCCTCGCCGGCGATCATGTAAGCCGCCGTCCGGCGCACATCGCCCGGCTTGACGCCGTATTGCTGAGCCTTGGCCAGGTCTACCTTCACCTCGATCTGGGGGATGTCGAGCAGCAGTTCCACATGCTCGTCGGTCAGCCCCTCGATTGCCGATAACTTCTGCGTCACCTCTTCACCCAGCTCGCGCAGGGTTGCGATGTCGTGACCGTATATTCGTATGACGATGGGATGGCTCGATCCTGTCAGCACCTCCCGGATGCGTTCCTTCAAATATGTTTGCACGTCGCGGTAGAGCCCGGGATAGCCGTCGACCAGTTCCTGAATCTTGGCCAGCGTCTCGTCGTAGTCCACCGAGGGATCGACGCTGACCCAGTTCTCGCCGAAGTAGATCCCGTACACCTCGTCCATGAGCAAGGCCTGCCCGATATGGGAGCCACAGTTGCGCACCCCGGGAATTGTGCGCAGCTCCTGGCAAGCGGCCGTAGAGATGCGCACCATCTCCGGGTGCGACGTGCCGGGCTTGGTCAGCCAGTGCATCAGGAAATCCCGCTCCTTAAACGAGGGCAGCAACTCCCGACCAAGCAAAGGCCAGATGATGATGCCCGCGGCCAGGAGCCCCACCGTGGCCGCGTAGGATACGGCCGGCCGCTTGAGCGTTCCGCGCAGCAGCTTGTCATAGCCGTTGTGGAGCGGCGACAATATCGGCGAGATGCGCTCGGTGATGGGCGCATTAGACAAGAGGATGAGGATCAGCGCCGGGGTGACGGTCAGCGCTACCAGCGGCGAGACCAGCGTAGCGACTACGTAGGCCTGGGCCAGCGGCCGGAAGAACGCGCCCGACAGCCCTTCCAGGAAGAACACCGGCAACAAGGCGGTCATCTCGATCAGAGATGCGTAGACGATGGCGGCGCGCACCTCGATCGAGGCGTCGAGGACGATAGTCGAGGTCGGCAGACCGCTGCCCTCGAGCCGGGATTGGCGCAGGCGACGCACGATGTTCTCCACATCGACAATGGCGTCGTCGACGACCGCGCCGATGGCGATGACCAGCCCGGCCAGAACCATCACGTTGAGCGTGGTTCCCACGAAGGAGAGCACCAGCAACGTGATCATCACCGTCAGGGGGATAATCGTGGCGCTGATCAGGGCGATGCGCCAGTCCCACAAGAAGAGGAGAAGGACGATGATAACCAGCCCAGCGCCGATGAGAAGCGAGCTGATGAGGTTCTCCATCGCCACCTCAATAAAGGTGGCCGGCCGGAAAATGGTCGTGTCGATGTCGATGCCGGTCAGGCCGGGGCGTAGCTCATCGAAGGCCGCCTCGACGCCTTTGGTCACCTCCAGGGTATTGGCCCACGGGAACTTCTCGACGATCAGCAGTAAGCCGGGGCCGTCATTGATGACGGCGTCGCCGATCATGGGCCAGGTGCCCTCGGCCAACCGGGCCACGTCGCGCAGCCGCAGCGGCGTGCCGTCCATCTTGACCCGGTCATTGATGGGGATGTCGGTCAGATCGGCCGGCAGCAGCACCGGCGATACGTGGCGAATGGGCAGCCGTTGGTTGGGGGTCTCGATGAACCCGCCGGTGCCGACAACTGAGCCATTGGAGAACTGCACCATCCCGACATCAAGGGCGTCGGAGGTGACCTGATAAATCTCGTCGATGGAGATGTTGTAGGCAGCCAGCCTTTCCGGATCTACCAGGACCTGGGGCATCTGAATCTGCTCGCCCCACATGGCGATATTGGCCACGCCGGGCACACGCAGCAGGCGATCCCTGATCTTCCAGTAGGTGATCATGGACAGTTCCATGACCGAGTATTGATCCGAGGAGATGCCGACCTTCAGCGTGCGGGCGGTGGACGAAAGCGGCGGCATGATGACCGGTGGGGCCGCCCACGTGGGCAGTTGCGGGGCGGCAATGGCGAGCCGCTCCTGCACCAGTTGGCGGGCAACGATCAGATCAGTCCCCGGCTCGAAGATGAGCAGGATCGACGAGAGTTGTTCCACCGACTTCGAGCGCATCACGTCGAGGTTGGGTATCCCGTTGAGCACGTTCTCCAATGGGATGGTGACCAGGGCTTCGACCTCGGCCGAAGAGAGGCCCAACGACGGCGTCTGAATCTCTACCCGGGGCGGGGCGAATTCGGGGAAAACATCTACCGGCATCGATTGCAGCCGGATGATGCCGAACAACACCAGCACCACCGCGGTGAAAACCACCAGGTAGCGAAACCTGAGGCTCATGGCAACGATCCACTGCATGATGTTCATTTCCCAATCCCCGTGTCGGCTCCGTACAGCTCGGCCACGCCGACGGTAACCACGTTCGTGCCGACCGGCGGGCCGTCCAAGAGGATCGCCCGGTCGCCTTCGATGTACTCAACCGTGACCGGATGACGCATGAAAACGAGTGGTTCGGGGCTGACATAGATCCAGGTATCGCCGTTCAGGTCATAGATCAGGGCTGAATAGGGGATCACCATGCGCCTGTCGCCGCTGCCGGTGACGGAGAGCTTGACGCGCACGCCCTGGCCGGGAGTCAGGTTGTGGTTTGCGTCGTTCACCTGGTAATAGAGTGTCGTGGCATTTCTCGCGATGTCGTCGTCATCTTCGACGTCATCGATGTCGTCCGCGTCGAGCACGTCTGCCTCCAGTTCTTCGTCATCATCGTCTTCATCATCGTCATCCATGGCCAGGATGCGCGCCGGCTTCTCATGGGCCACCTTTGCCAGATCGCCGGCGGTCAGGGGCACGCGCACCCGAACCAGGCCCAACGTGTCCGCAGCGGCCTGGGATTTCTCGACCAGGCCGCTGACCGTAAGCTCGCGCTCGACGATTTCCTCGCCGATCGTAACGGTTTCGATACCCAGTCTTTGGGCCGCATGCTCGGTCAGTGTCACGCGGTTTAGCGTGGTCCCTTCAATCAGCTCGACGATCGCGGGAGCTTCCTTGACCGTTGCCCCCTCGGCCCCCGACCCGGAGCAACCCACCAGGAAGAGGCTGATCAAGATCACAGTTCCAACTATCCACACAGTCTGACGCTTCATCTCTATCGCTCCTTCGTCATCCGGCTTTCGAAAACCCGGAAAGCACAGCAGTGAAAATGCAAAGTCGATCGCCGATCAAGAAGCCAGTGCCCCCTCCTCCGCGATGATCACGGATTTCTCGGGGGTCGGACTGGAGCCGAAACGCAAGTAGAGGGCCGGCAAGACGAACAGGTTCAGGGAGGTGGAAGTGATGAGGCCGCCCAGAACGGTGATCGCCATCGGCTGGAGGATTTCAGTGCCGGCTCTTTGCCCACTGAGCGCCACAGGCAAGAGGAATGCCGCCGTCATCGCCGCTGTGGTCAGAATTGTCCCCATCCGTTCGCCCACTCCACGCAGTGTCAGGTCTCGCCCAAAAGCGATGCCTTCATGGACTTCGAGCCGGCGATAGTGGTTGATCAGCGAGACGCCGTTGCGCACAGTGACAGCCAGCACCATCATTAGACCAAACAGTGAGCCGAGCGAAACGACCCCGCCGCTGAGGAGAATGGCAACAACCCCGCCAACCAGTGCGGCGGGCATTGTCAGCAAGACCAGCGCAGCCAGCCGCCAGCTCCAGAAGCTGGCCTGCAACAGGAGCAGGATGCCGATTACGGCTACCAGGGCAACGATCAGAATGCGCTGGTTGGCGGCCTGTTGTTCGGTCGAAATGCCCAGCACCTCAGCGTGGTACTCGAAGGGGATATCGACGCCCTCTAAACTGCGGTGGATATCGTCGATGACAGCGCCAACCGGGCGGCCGCTCACGTCGGCGCTCACGTCGACGAACCGGGAGACGGCGTCGCGCCGGATGACGACTGGCGATGGCACGACGCGCACATCGGCCACTTCCTCCAGTCGCACCTGACCGGTGGGCGTGTCGATCAGCAATTCGTTCACGTCTGTCATGTTATTGCGTATCTCCGGCACACCCCAGACCACGATGTCGAATACCTTCTGTTCCTCATAGAGATTGCCCACACGAAGACCCGACAGGAGGGTTGTTGCCGCCCGTCGAACCTCGCCGGGTTTGATCTGGTGCTGCTCGGCCACCGCCAGGTCCACCTCGATCTCGACCTGCGGCTCTTCCACGATGGCATCGGTGCGTATGTTGGCGAGTCCGTCGACGCCGGCCAGCACCGCTTCCACATCGCGGGCCTTCTCGCGCAAGACATCCAGGTCGACGCCATAGATGCGTACGGCGATATCCTGCCCGGCGCCCAACAGCGCCTCGCCCAGCCTGTCCGGTTGATAGGTCTGCACGGTGTGGACCAGTCCTGGATAGCTGTTAATAGTGGTGTCAATCGCGGCCAGCGTAGCATCGTGATCGGAACCGGGTTCCAGGCTGACCCAAATCTCGCCAGAGTTGATGCCGACCACCTGATCGCCCGTCACGGCGCGCCCCACCTGGAAGCCAACATTGCGGATATCGGGAAGAGCCTCGATCTCCTCGCCAACCTGAGTCATGATCCGGTTCATCTCCAACCGCGACGTTCCCGGCGGCCCTTCCCACTTGATCAACAGGTCCGTCTGTTTGAAAGCGGGAATCAGCGACAGCTCCAGGAAGGGCACGATGGCGACGCCGAGCAGAATGGCGATAACGGTGGCAATCAGGGCCGGGTAGGCCGCACCCATGCTCAGCGACGCCATGCGCTCATAGCCGCGGCGCAGTGCTGCCACAACTGGAGATTCGCGCCGCTCGACCGAACCGTTGGTCATGAGCAGCAGGCAGAGAGCCGGCGTCACGGTCAGGGCCACCAGCATGGACACGGCAATAGCCAACAGATAGGAAGTGGCGAGCGGCTGGAAGAAGACGCCCGACAACCCCCCCAAGAGAAACACCGGCATGACGATCAGCACGATGATCAGCGTGGCATAGACGACCGGCCCACGTATCTCGGCTGCCGCGTCCACGATGGTGGACATGGCCGTTTGCTCGCTTTCTTCCTCGCGGCGCTGCCGCAGCCGTTTCCTGATATTGTCTGCGTCGATGATGGCGTCATCGATCAGAATCGTGAGCGCCATCAGCAGGCCTGACAGGGCGAGCGCGTTGAAGCCGGCGCCGCGCGCGTTGAGTACCAGCCCGGCCGCCAACAGAGACAACGACACGGCCACGACGCCGATTAGCGTTGCGCGCCAGCTCCACGAAAAGACCAGCAACGCCGCCGCCGCCAGAGCCGCGCCGATGAGGAGAAGCAGGGTCAGGTTGTCGAATGCCTGCTCAATATAGTTGGCGGGGCGGAATACTGTCGGGTCGATCTGCATCCCGGTCAGGCCGGGCGCCATCGCCGCCAATGCCTCTTCAACCTCGCGCGTCACTTCCAGGGTATTGGCTCCGGGGAACTTTTCAACGACCAGCAACAGGCCCGGGCCATCCTTGAGCATGGCGTCGCCGATAAGCGGCTGGTGATCCTCAACAACATCGGTAATATCGCCCAGGAGCAGCCCGTCCGTGCCGTTGACCGTGACTTTGGCCAGGTCTTCGGCCGATGAGATGGGCAGGAGATGGCGGATGGACAGCCGCTGGTTCGGGGTGTCGATCCAGCCCGCCGTCCCCGGCGACGAAGATTCCAGGTAACTGAGCGGCGACACCCAGAGAGCCTCGCCCGCAGTGGCGATCACCTGGTCGAGCGTCACTCCGGCAGCGTGCAGCCGAGCGGGATCAACCTGCACCTGAAGCTGGCGCTCTCGCTCACCCCAGATCGCGACGTTGGCGACGCCGGGCACACCCATCAGGCGCGGCTTGATGTTCCACTTGGCCAGCACCCCAATCTCGATAGGCGTCAGCGTATCCGAAGAAAGCCCGACCATCATGACCCGGCTCGTCGACGAGAGGGGTTGCAGCATGGTGGGCGGCAGCGACACGTTGGGCAGTGCGAAGGTCTGCGTCAACCGCTCCTGTACCATCTGTCGGGCGCGGATGGGATCCGTGCCGGGTTCGAAGATGAGCAGGATCGACGATAGCCCGGCGACCGATTCGGAATAAATTTGGTCCAGCCAGGCCACGCCGTTGAGCAGGTCCGCCTCCATCGGCACGGTCAGCAGCGACTCGACCTCGGCCGCCGAGAGACCCAATGCCTCGGTCTGGACTTCGACCATAGGCGGATTGAACTCCGGGAACACGTCGACCGGGGCGCTACGGAGCTGCATGACGCCGGCTGTCATCAGCACCACAGCCAGAATGACCACCAGAAAGCGAAACTTCAGACTTGATTCAACGATCCAACGTATCATGCCCATACCTCCCTATCAGAAAACACAGACAGGAGACATCGCCGGAGCGACGCTCGCCCTCCCCCCGGATCAGAAAACAGAAAAGGCCATCCCCACAACGCAACCCGCTGGCTGCGAGGGAATGGCCGCACAAAATTTGCTTCTGGCCTAACTGAAAGACTAGTTAGTTCTCTCGATTGTAGGTTACTTCAACATGGATCCGGCGATGATTGGCTATCTCTGAAAGAATGCCCGTGGACACGTTGGGATGGGTCTGTCGGGGATTGTCTGGCGTGCCGCGGTTGGGGCTTCAACCGGGTAGTCGAGACTTAATCCGTTCGGGCCGGCAGATCGCATAGTTTAGAACAATGAACCGGCGGCAAGTCGGGGAACTCCGGAGCTTGCCATCTGAAAAGCCTGAGCAGGAATGGTATTAGTATACAATAGGGAAGATCAAAATCAACCCCCCTGATCAGGCAATTATTCACATTATCCAGGGAGAACCGGTGGAAAAAGGGGAATGGTCGATGAGCCGCGCCCACCGTCTTCTACTGCAAATAATCGCGCAGCGATCGGCTACGGCTGGGGTGGCGCAACTTGCGCAGTGCTTTGGCCTCGATCTGACGGATGCGCTCACGCGTGACGCCGAAGCTCTTGCCGACTTCTTCCAGCGTGTGATCCTTGCCGTCATTGAGACCGAAACGCATCTCCAACACCTCGCGCTCGCGCTCGTTGAGCGCTTCCAGCACATTGCGAATTTGCTCGCGCAGCAGTTCGCGGCTGGCCGCGTCGCCCGGCTCCAGGATGCTCTCGTCGGCCAAGAAGTCACCCAGTTCGGTGGCGTCGTCGTTGTTGCCCACGGGCGTTTCCAGCGACATGGGATCCATCGCGATGCGCAGGATGTCGCGAATCTTGCCGACAGCCATGCGCCACTTGCGCTCCAGAATCGGGTCGACGGGCTGCCCGGTCTCTTGGGCCAGCTTGATGGCCGCCGACTCCTCCAGTGTGAGGTATTCCAACTCCGGAGCCAGGGCCAACTCTTCCGTGCTTGGCTCGTGACCCAACTTCTGCACCAGTTCGCGCTGCACCTTGACGATCTTGTTGATCGTTTCGTACATGTGGACGGGGATGCGGATGGTGCGCGCCTGGTCAGCGATGGCCCGGCTGACGGCCTGGCGAATCCACCAGGTGGCGTAGGTGCTGAATTTGAAGCCCTTGGTGTGGTCAAACTTCTCGACCGCCCGCAGCAGGCCGACGTTGCCCTCCTGCACCAGGTCGAGCAACTGGATGCCACGGCCCATGTAGCGCTTGGCGACGCTGACCACCAGCCGCAGGTTAGCCCGCGTCAGGTTGCCCTTGGCCTCCTCGGCCAGGTTGACGATCATGAACTCGTTATACTTGAGCGAGGAGTCGGCCGGGAAAAGCCAATCCTCGACCTCGGCCGGTGTCGGCAGTGCGCCCGTGCGTTGAATTCCGCCAGCCACATCGCCGGCCAGCCCTTCCGGCAGCAGATAGAAAGCCGTGAAGACGGAAAACATGCACTCGGCCAGATCGGTCCAGGCCTCGTCTTGGCCCCACGTGCCGTCGTTGAGGTAGCGATGGATATAGGAGCGCTCGTTGCGTTGCCAATCGCGGCGCAGTTTGCGCGCTTCTTCGAGCAAAGGGGTCAGTTCTGGCGGGGCGACCTTGATGTGGGCGCTGCTATCCAGCACACACTGCCAGCACTCTAGCAGGTTATGATAGTTAAGCACCATTACCTGGGCGCGTAATGCGTCTTGGTTGAGAGCGCGGTCGGCGTTCAGATTGGGCGATGGTTGCTCCACGGGCGTGTTCTTGCCACGACGGCGGCCGTTGCCGTTATTGCGCGTCAGGCCCACATCCTGATTCAGCCGGTCGAGCACGCGCTGGGCCTGCATCTGCGTCGCCAGCCAAATCTCCTGCTCGGCCGACAACAGCGGCACCTGCCCGATCTCCTTCAGATAAGTATGGACCGGATCGTCTTCGGCGTCGCTCAGGTGCAGCGTTTCGTCGTCCTCATCCAGGTCATCCAGACGATCGAGCAAGCCGATATCGCCCGGATCGTCGATGAGTTCGCCATCGGCCGCGACAATGCGAATATTCAGTTTCTGCAAACGCTCGTAGAGTTGCTCGGCCTGTTCCTCGCTGACGGACGCCAGGATGGATTGCACATCCGAATCGGCGATCTGCCGCGAGCGGCGAGCCTTGCGCACCAACGCATCGACGTCCAACGGCTCGGCGCTCTGGCCCTCATCCGCCTCTTCCAGATCGTCGATTTCGTCGTTCTGCTCCGTCGTGTCCGGTTCCGGGTAAATCTCCATACAGAAACCACTTTCAAGTCACGAGTGACGAACTACGAATTAGCAATGAAGATATGGGCCAAGCTCGCCGTTTATGGCCCGTTGTTCAGTCCTTCGTCAGCGTGGCTTGCGGCCGCTCAAGCCTTCTTCGGCGCGCCGGCGGCCGGTAGCCGACATGGCGTCGCGAGCGCGATTGATGCGCCCCATTTCCTGGACCTGGTCGAGATAAGACCGGGTTAACTCATCCTTGGATTCGGTTGGGCTGCCTGACGGTAGAAGCTGCTTGAGAATGGTGTTGTGTTCCCTGATCTTTTCCAACCGCCAATCAAGCACAGACAACGCCAGGGAATCGGGCAAACGGTCCAGCTTAGCCCCCAGCGTTGACGGTTTTGCAAACAGCGCCTTCACCCGTTGCGCAAGCACCGAGTCCAGACTATCGCACAATTCATCGATCGTTGCAACAGTGGGCAACGTGGCCCGTTGGGTGACGACAGCGAGCAATGCCTTATCCTCGGCGCGCACGAAGTCGGCCATCGATACCTCCGGCAGCTTGTGGCGGGTCAGCAGGTAATTGACAGCCGATAATGCGCCGGGATGCTCCAGGCATTGGCGCAGGAAGTTTTCTTCCAGACGCGGTGAATGGCGCAGGCGGCGCGTGGCGATCTTGCCGCCGCTGCCGCTCACCGTGCCGCGGGCCGGTGCGCCGAAGTCATCGGGTGGCATGTCAGGCTCGGGCGGCACGAAAGATTGACCGCCGGCCGGCGGTCGTTGTTCGTCCCCCGGCTTCATGCGCTCCGGCGATCGGCGGTCGGCGGCCGGCGGCCGGCGATCCTTTCTGCGCTTCTCCGCTGCCTGCCGCAGCGCCGCTTCATCAATGCCCAGCGTCTTGGCCAGCTTCTTAATATAATGATCGCGCTCAACCGGGTCGGCGATGTCGTCGATTAGCGGCAGCACCTGGGCTGCCGCGGCCGACTTACCCTTGGCGTCCCCAGGCTCCAATTCGGCGGCCACCACCTGGATAACGTAATCGACCACCGGCCTCGCCTCGGCCAGCAGCTTGGGCCAGGCCGAAGAGTCGGTGCGGATGAGCTTGTCTGGGTCCTGGCCCTCGGGTAGCGTGACCACGCGGATGTCGGCCTTCAGCCGCCCCTCCAACTGCACCAGCCCGCGGGCGTCGAAGCGAACATCGAGTTCCCGGTCGAGCGTCTCGCGGGCCAGTTGCAGGCTGCGCAGCGTCGCTTTGGCTCCGGCCGCGTCGGGGTCCAGGGCCAGCACGAAGCGCTTGCTCTGCTTTTGCAGCAAGCGCAGTTGCGTCTCCGTCAGGCTCGTACCCATCTGGGCCACAACATTACGGAAGCCGTGCTGCCAGGCAGTCATCACGTCGAGGTATCCTTCGACCAGCACGACCTGATGCGCCTCACGGATGTGACGCTTGGCCATGTCGAGGCCGAAGATGAGCCGGCCCTTGTCGAAGAGGGCTGTCTGCGGGCTGTTGAGGTACTTGGGCACGCCGTCGGGATCGAGCGTGCGCGCGCCGAAGCCGACGACGCGGCCGTCCAGATCGCGAATGGGGATCATCAGGCGGCCGCGGAAGCGGTCGTAGCGGGTGTGGCGCTCCTCATGCTCGGTCAGCAGCCCTACGGCCATCAGTTCATCTTCGCTGTAGCCCTGGCCAGTGAAGTGGGTCTTGGCCGCGTCCCATGAGTCGAGGGCAAAGCCAAGACGGTAGGCGGCCACAGTCTCGTCGGTCAGGGCGCGTTCGGCCACGTAGCGGCGGGCGGCCTCGGCCTGCGGCGCGTGGAGTAAGAGCTGGTGATAATAATTGGAAGCGGTGTCGAGCAGGGCAACCTGGCGCTCCTCGACTGCCTCGCGGGCGGCGTCCTTCGGCCGCGTCTCTTCCAGCGTCACCCCCGCCCGCCGGGCCAGATCGGCCAGCGTCTCCTTGAAGTCCCAGCCGTTCTTCTTCATGACGAAGGAAAAGACGTCGCCGCCCTCGGCGCAGGCCCCGAAGCAGCGCCACGTCTGGCTCTCCGGGAAGACGTAGAAGGCAGGCGTGCGGGTGTTGGGGTGGAAGGGGCAGAAGCCGGCGTAATTGCGCCCCGACTTGCGCAGCTGAACGCCGTAGTCCTGGACTACGTCGACGAGGTCGAGCCGGTTCTTAATTTCCTGTGTATCGGTCATGTCCGCCTTGCCGCCGAAAAGAATCCACAAATTTCGCAGATTACGCAGATGGTAGAGGCGCGGTTCTGTCGTTTGTGGTTTTAGTTGCCGATGCGGCCGATGGAAGGCGGATTATAGCGCAAGGGGGGCGGATGTTCTATTTTTTGCTCAGAGCAAT
>WBZM01003243.1_pt1 | contig 12840 bp, 21 predicted proteins | sample 5204271 | NCBI WGS metagenome assembly WBZM01 (sample SAMN12344346, study PRJNA552823) | activated sludge metagenome | biome: Activated sludge suspended growth; feature: Nitrification reactor; material: Wastewater; isolation source: activated sludge from nitrification reactor of wastewater...
GCGCTCGACGTCGAACGCCGGGGCGTCCTCGTAGTAGTCCTTGTAGGGCTCGGCGACCGGCGTGTTCTCGTCGAACGGCGCGAGCAGGTCGGCCAGGATGCAGTTCAGGTCCTCGACGTCCTTCGGCTGGCGAGGCAGCAGGACCGTGACGGTGTAGTGGCTCATTTGGGTATGTACTCCCCCTTCTAGAAGTCGTCGATGATCGACCTGAGCTTCAGGTCGGCGCTGTTGATGGTGTCGTGGTCGCCACAACCAGCACCGGGCGTCGCACGAGGTGCCGAAGCGCAGCCTCGGCATCGACGTCGGCGATCTCGTGTTCGACGAGCCGATCGTCGGCGGGCTCCGCTTCAAGCTGTGGGCCCGACGGTCGGACGGCTACTACTACGTCGACGCCGTGATCGTCCGTGAACCGGTCGACATGAGCCGCCATCGCGATCGCCCGGTCGTAGTCATCGGTGTGCACCTCGGGCTTGGGGAGCTTCACGTAGGTCTCGACGGCGGCGATCTCGTCGGCCTCGTGGGAGAGATCGAGCTGAGCGAGGCGGGACTCGAACTCGGTGATCAGCCGCTGCCGGTAGACCTGCATCGCGGCCTCGTAAGTCTCGACGTGCTTGGTCCGGTTCTCGCGCAGCTTGTAAAGCAGCTCGGTGGTGGAGATGGATGCTTGCATGGGTGCCCTCCTGGGGGTGATGGTAGATCAGCGAGTGCTGGAGGCGAGGAAGCCCATCGCGAACGCTCCAGCAGCGACCACGACGAGGAACACGGTCAGCTCAGGTGGCACGGGCTGCCCGGCGGTCCTCGAAGGCGTCGATGGCATCGGTGAGCGCCTTGGACCAGGCGTAGCGCTCCTCGGCACGCTGGATCGCCTCGGCGAGGCTGCGCTGGGCGTACTGGACGCGGCGCTCGGCCTCGTTGAGCGCTGCGTCCCACCACGAGATGAACCCCGTGTGCGGGTACGGGAGCCGGGGCGAGTAGCCGCAGTCGAACTCCATCGACTCGGTCAGGTACCGCTTCACCGTCCGGACGTACTCGACGTGGTCGTCGGTGGGGGCCTCGAAGTCGTTCACCGCATCGAGCACGCTCTGGTAGCGGGCACGCATCTCTGCGGTCTTGCGTTCGGCCTTGGCGACGTCGATCGTGAATCGCTCACGGTCACGCTCGAACTCAGCGATCGCCTCGGGCTCGGTCAGCCCACGCAGCCGTGCCAGCTCGGCCTCGGCCTCGGCGAGCGAGCGGCGCTCGTAGGCATCCTCGGGGAGGGTGGTGGGCAGCTCGGGGAGCCGGTCGGTGATCGCCGAGTCCCGGAAGTGGATGTAGGCACCGAAGGCCCGGGCGACGCGGCGCAGGTAGTCCGCCGGGTCGGTGTTGGTTCCGTCGTAGATCTCGCTGGTGTAGCCGTTGGGCATGGTCAGTCCTTGGGTGAGGTCAGCCTCTTGTCGATCATCTGGCCCAGCTCGTCGAGCCCGGGGTGGCGCGAGTACAGGCTGCCCGCCTCGGTGCGCTGGTTGACCTGGATCCGCAACGTGTTGAAGCCACCCGCGGCGATGTCGACCCGGCAGTGGTGCTCGAACGCTGCGAGCACGAGCCTGGTGAGCCCGGCGTCGTCGAAGGTGCTCAACCGGCCGTGCTTCATCAGCACCACGATCCCGTCCGGCCCGCAGGCACGGAAGCCACCGTCGGAGCGGGTGAAGCCCTGGAGGTTGTGCCGCCAGTTGTGCAAGGCGTGCACGGCCAGCAGCGGGCGGATGCAGCCGATCTGGACGTCGTTCAGCTCCGAGGCCGGGTGCTGGCGTCGGTAGCGCTCGATCAGGTCGTTCATCGTGCGCTCCTGTTCCTGGCGACCCGGAGGCCGGTGGCGATCTCGGTGGCGAAGTCCCGGAAGGCCTCCTCGATGGCTGCCCGCTCGCCGATCCAGTCGACGCCGTGGGTGGCCCGCTTGCGGAACACCTCGATCCCCGCAAGGGAGATCACCACCACGGCGGTCTGCTCGATGTCGTTCGAGACGAAGGTCCCGAGGAAGTAGTGGCCGAAGCTCTCGCCCGGGGCGTTGCGTGACTGCGGCATCACGACTTCGCCCGCTTCCGACGCGGCTTGCCCGCGGCGAACTCCAGCAGGCGCTCGGCCTGGGCGTGCATCTCGCGGAACGAGACCGAGTAGTGCCCGATCCAGGCGTCGGTGTCGCCAGGGTTGTCGTCGATGTAGGTGCGCACCTCCGGCGGCATCGTCATGAAGTACCGCCAGATCGGCTCGTGGTGCAGGCGCTCGGTCTGGATCGCCCACTGGCCGTCCTTGGACACCTCGTCGTTCTTCCACTCGATCACTGCTTGCCCTCCTGCCAGTAGCCGGGGTCGGTCGCCGTCGCCGGGGGCAGCTCGGCCTGTTCGAGCACCTTGGTGATCGCCTCGACCATCCCCATCAGCACGCGCAGCACGGAGAAGTCGACCATCTCTCCAGCGTGCACCGGAGCGATGCTGGCCCCGGTGACGGAGTTGAAGTTGGCGATGAGGGCGTTCATCTTCTCGATCGGCGAGGCGAGGTACTGCTCCTGCACCGCCTGCGGGTTGAACTCGGGAACCTTGATCTTCTTGGCCTCAGCCGGGGGCTCGACCACCTCTTCGGTGCGCTTCACGAGCCGCCACATGCTCGGGGTGCTGCGCTGGTGATGTGCAAGCACCGCCTCGTCGTAGGTGTCGTGGCGACTGGCGACCTGCCAGGGCTCACCCTCATCACGGCGAAGCTGCCACACGTAGTAGGTCGTGGTCACTTCGATCCCTCCTGGGCCAAGGCCGCGTGCTGGCGGCAGTAGTCACGGACGCCGTCAGAGGCCCAGGCGTCCTGCTCGTGGGCCTTGCGCCGGGCGAGCCCGACCGTCGAGACGTCGTTGGGCTTGGACCAGCGAGCGAAGCACCCGGGGCTGTCGCAGTTCAGGGCGAGCGAGTAGCCCATGGTCAGAACTCCTCTTCGATCGGGTTGGCAGCGACCGCCTGGGCACGCAGCCAGTTCGAGCGGCGGTAGGCCTTGTGGCAGGCCTTGCGGGTCACCGTCACCCACGAGGGCTCGGTGGTCGGGCAGTGCTGGCGACGGGCGGCGCTGATGTCGCACGAGCGGCCACCACCCATCACCCAGTTCATCGCGAACTCGGCCTCCATCTCGGAGGTCGACTCCTCGAAGTACCCGAGGTCCTCCCCGAACGCTTCGATGATCGCCGCCTCACGGGCCAGCTTGGTCTCGGTACGAGTGCTCACGGGGATCACACTACAAGCTAGCTTGCTAGCAGTCAACTACCCATTGGAGCGCAACACCGGCACGCCGAGCACTTTCCATGTTTCCCTTGGCCACGGCCAGAAGCGATAGGAGGCCGGGATGTCGTCGATGAACAGGTGCCCATCGAGCAGGTAGCACCCTGCCGCCCACCGGAGGTCGTCGTTGGTGTAGCCATCGTCGTGCTCGGGGCTGTAGCCCTCCTGGTCGATCTGGCGCTGGCGCTCCTCGGCGATCAGTTCGATACCGGTCTTCATGACTTCCCCTTCCTGTCCCACGGCCATGAGATCCGGTGGTACAGCTCGTGATGGTGCTTGCGCAGGCGTCGTGCCTCGCGGTTCAGCTCGGTGTTCGGTGCGACATCCCAGTCGCCCTCGGTGGCGTAATTTCCGTTCCAGACGACACGGGACTCACGCCAGCCGCCGTACTGGTTGCGCTCGATGATGTGCACGATCTGGGCCTGGGTGCAGTCGCAGTACTCGTCCCCGCACCACCAGACGTAGGCGTACAGCTCTCCGGTCTCGGGGGCGGTGAGCGCCCAGTCGGGCTCGGCCGGGGTGTGGTCGATTCCGATCACTCCTTCAGCTCCTGCTCGGTCGTCCAGTTCGCCCCGCACGGGCAGTGGTGGTTGCCGCGGTGGTTGGGCTCACGATCGCAGCCGTGCACTCCAGCAGCACCCCAGGCGACGCACCACCTCTTCCTCGGCATCTTCGTCGAGCCGCAGGCGATGCGGATCCGGATGGTCTCCGTGGTCGTCATGTCGTCAGCTCGATCCCGAAGTGGTCGGCGATCTTCGAGAGCACCGGATGCTGAAGCACCGACTGGCTCAGTAGGTGCCCACCCTCGACCGTGCCACCGAAGCCGTCGACGGCTGCACGAGCCCAGTGCCAACTCGCCTGCTTGACCTTGGACAGATCAGCCTTGGAGTACGGGTCGAGCACCTTGCCGTCTGCGCTGCGGAGCACTCGGTAGAACTTCATCTTGCCGACCGGCGAGGGGAAGTGGACGTCGATGCACAACCACCCCATGTCGTAGTCGACGGACCAGCGGTGGATGACGGGGACGGGCAGACTCACGCTCGCCTCCCGAACACGCAGAAGTGGGTGTTGTCGGTGAGGTCCATGGTGTGGCTCACCAGTTTCCAGCCGTGCTCTCCGGCCGTGCGGAGCTTGGTGCGGAACTCGGTCTCGGAGAGCCAGCCGGTGACCTCGTGCTCGTAGGTGGGACGGGACTCAGGAGCGAAGCTCAACTTCGGCGGATCCACGAGACGTGGCTCGGGGGGCAGCTTCGGGGGGTTCTCCCGGACGAACCACTCGGCGTGTGCACGAGCGTACTGCCGAGCTGCGTCGAGCTGCTCCTGGGTGATGGGCTCGGCGACCTGTTCGTCGGTGATCATCAGCACCTCGCCCTCGGGGACGGCCCGGTCGGTGATCAGCTTCATCGGGAACGCATCGGGCCACACGGGGATCGGCTTGCCCTGCTCGTCGTCGTCATCCTCCCGTACGAGGCCCCAGGGCTCGATCGGTGCCCTCTTGGGCTCCGTGGTGACCGCCGGGGTCTGTTCGCGCTCCAGAGCGGACCCAGTCGGTCCATCCTCACCCACGATCGTGATGTCACTCAGTCGCCGGAAGCTCGTGTCCCTCAGGTCGGTCGGGGCCTCCCGCTCCTTGGCCAGCTTCGCCAGCGCACTCTCCTTCGAGGCGGTCAGCTCCGCCACCTGCGTCGTGAGCGTGGCCACCTTGGCCTGGGCTGCCTGGGCTGCCTGCTGCGCCCGGTCGCGCTCGGCCTCCAGTGAGGCTGCCCGTGACGCCTCGGTCTCGTACCGGGACAGCGCAGCGTTGTGGTCTCTCCGGGCCTGGGCCAGCTCCGAGCCGAGTCGGTTGTTCTCCATCCGCTGCTCGATGAACAACTCCACCAGGGCACGGGTCGCAGCACGACGTCGAGCACCGGGCTCGGGATCGGTGGCGTTGCGGTGCAGCAGCTTGCGCAACGTCCACCCCGTGTTGCCCAGCACCACCGCATCGAGGGTGACCTGCGCATCGGGGGCGTCGAGGATGTTGTGGTCCATGGTTGGCGTCCTATTCGTCAGAGATCTTGATATTGCTCGGGGATTTCGCTGGTGTGGACTGGTGTGAACGCCGGGGGTGGCACCAGGAACGACACCAGGGTCGTCACCACCGCGTCGTCGATGTCCAGGGAGGTGAACGAGTACGTGATCACCCTGGTGTGGTGGTCGAACCGGGGGGTGGCGATGGCAGTGCTCATCTCCTCCTTCGTGACGGTCCGGTGGAGCGCTCTCGTGGCTGCCGCCCTGGCCTGCTTGGCGTAGCGCTCGGCGTAGAAGGTGCACAGGAACTCGTGCGCCTCGGCCTGTCGCTCGATCAGCCTCCATGCGCCATCCGGGGTCATCTCACATCCTCCGCACTCGCCTGCTGCTTCTCACCCGCCGGGGCGATCGTCTCCGGCTTGCGCTGATACTCCCCGCACCAGGCGTTCCTGAACGTCACCGGGAACGTGGCGAAGGCGTGAATCGAACCGCTCGACAACGGCGAACCGCTCGACAACGGAGGGAACCGGTGGCACTCCCCCGAAGATGCCCACTCAGGGTTCTGCTTGGTATCGGGCACCCAGAACCGGCAGTTCTTGCACTCAGCCAACTCGCACCCGCCTCGGGATCGAGAGCATCCCCGACGTGGCGATGTAGACGACGCCAGCGACGATCATCCCGACCCGCCAGTCGCCCGTCCCGCGGTGCACCGCACCCGAGATGATCGAACAGAGCATCAGGGCGAACCACGGACGCAGGGAGGCGAACTTCGGGTTCTCGATGTAGGTGGGCTCGCCGTCGACGACATCGCTCGACATCCGCACCACCCGGAACTCCCGCCACTCACCGACCCCCGTCCGCTGGAGCCGCTTGATCTTGGTCAGCGCCTCGTCGTAGGAGGAGGCGTTGACGCAGAAGCGCCAGTCATCGTCGATGTCGACCCGCCGCATCTGCACGGTCCACAGGTCCATCAGTCGCTCACCCATCCTGGGCCTCCTTGAGTGCCTCTCTCCCGAGTTCCGTGATTGCCCAGAGCTGCGCCTGCGAGCCCGAGGAGTTAACGGCCTTGCCCACGACCTCGACGAACCCAGAGAGGGCCAGCTCCCTTCTCCGTGCACTGACGGACTGGTGCTTCATCACCAAGAACTGCTCGATCATCTCGTCGGACGCACCCCGCTCACCGAATCCTGCGATCGCACGGAGAACCCGGATCCGAACGGGTCCGGAGATGGGGCGCACATCATCAGCGGAAAGGTGGCTCATCTCCGTGCCATTCTCGAAAGCGTGGTCAGCCCTCAGCTCCTCTGATGGACGGAACAGCGTCTGCTCCAGGCGCGCCGTCTCCTGCGAAGCGTGGTGGTTCGCCTCGGCCTGAGCGTCCTTCAACTCGCCGAAGGAGAACTTCCTCGGCGGCTTGGGCTCCCAGCGCTTCTTCTTCGTCGGCGGGACGTAGGCGTCGTTCGGCCACTGCACCGGCACGGCGAGCGTGTCCACCCGGCACAGGTGGCTCTGGTGGTTCCCGTTGAGGATGCAGGGCTCGCCGTACTCCGGGTGTCGTGCCTCGCAAGCCATCAGAGCAACCCCACCGCCTGGAGGTTGGAACGGATCAGCTTCGCCCGCTCGCTGGAGGAGTCGGAGTGCAGGTTGGTCATCGCCCAGTCGAGGAACTCGTCGAGCGCCACCCGCTCCGCCGACGTGGCCTGCGTGAAGATCACGATCGACTGCGCCAGCGAACGAGGGATCGTCACCTTCGGCACGGCGATCGAGAGCTGCCCTCGCACCTCCTCGGCCACTGCATCGAGCAGCGGCATGAGCATCATCACCAGCTTGAGCGAAGGGTCGGGGTTGATCATCAGGTCGCGCCAGCCACTGGCGATGCCGTTGATCGTCTGCTGCATCCGCTCCAGGTGGGAGAGCGACTCGGCGTACTGCTGACGCGCCTCGCTCAGCTCTTCGCTGGGCATGGGGTAGCCGTCGGGGATCACCGCCTTGGCCGAGATGGATCCATCTTCGACCACGGGCTCGTCAGCACCACCATCGGGGTAGCCGAGATCCGTCAGGAGCCCGTTCATGCCGGTCCCCTTCGAGAGGTTGTCGACGATCTGCTCCAGTCGGACGACACGAGCGATCACGTCGAACTCCAGCTCGGGCTCGGGCTCGAACGCAGCCGCCTCACCCGGTGACGGCAAGCTCCCCGGAGGATCCGAGGGCACCTGCTGCTGCCGACGCTTCTCCTCCAGGTTCAACCGGGCTGCCGAGATCGCCACGTCCAGCGGCATCTCCCGGTTCGCCGAGTGCAGCGCCAGCAGCCCCTGGTACTCCTGGGCCATCTGCTGGTTCCAGTCCGAGGTCGAGTCGTTCGACATGGGTGTTCTCCTTCTTCAGCCGCTTCGGCTGTCCTTGTACCTTCGGGGGTCGAGGAGCAGCGACACGGATGACGTAGGCGCGCAGCTCCTCTCGATTCATCTGGCCGATCACGGTCTCGTTGTAGTCGCCCGTGAACTTGTAGATCTCGGTCTCATCGACGTGGCCCCACACGCCCAGCTCCCGGGCCTTGATCCGCCACAGGAAGCAGTCGACCATCACGGGGCAGGAGGCGCAGATCTTCTTCGCCGGACGCTCGTCGAACGTGGAGGCGTACTGCGGGTAGAACAGGTGCCCCACTCGCTTGCACGCAGCAGCATCGAACCACTCGGGTCGCTTCCCGAGCATCGCCTTGATCGCCTGATTCACGCCTCGGAGGCTAGACCTCGATGGGTCCGCTGTCAAGCTCTCTAGGAGTCGAGGCTCTTCAGGACGAACTCGGTGATCTCCCGGGCCTGATCGCCGACGCGCTCGTCGAGCCAGGGCATCGGTCGGTTCGCGTCGAGCCAGACCTTGATGGATTCATGATCGAGCGCACCACGGGCCAGGATGCCGATCTTCACGAGCCGCTGCTCGGACGTCATGTCGTCTGCGTCGAGCACCTCGACGATCTCTTCGAGCGCATGGAAGAACCGCTCACGGAAGTCGTGCTGGAGGACGAACTCGGGGAGCAGAGGATCGAACGCGTCGAGGACGTCATCGGACATGTCGAGGATGGTACTCCCCGAGGCCCTACGTGACGTGGTCGATGCTGACCTGGTCTTCACCGGAACCGACCTGAGTGATCGTCACTCGCTGCTGCGACGGGGACGACTGGACGACTCGGTCTGCACCCGATCCCACCGGGGTGACCGAGACCTGTGCCTGCATCGGAGTGCTCTGTACGAGCTTGGGGTCACCCGAGTCACGGTACGTGGAGATGATGACACGATCGCCATGGCCGAAGGAGGCCAGGTCGTCCATCACCGTCAGAGCGAAGCGAACCTCGAAGGCGACACCAGTGGCGAGTGCGACGAGCGAGCCCGAGCGAATCCTGATCGAGGCAGGGCCGAACGCCTGCGATGAAGCGAGGGCCGTCGCTGGCCGCGGACCGAGGTGGGCCTTGGGGTTGACGCCGACCGCTGTTGCAGTAGCCGTGGTCGCTCGTGCGATGCGCTGACCGCCCGTGCTGTTCCATGCGAAGCCGATGGCGGTAGCGGTCGTGGCGTTGACCACGATGCGAGCCCGGGCGTTGTAGGCCGTGCCCGCCGCCGTGGCGAGCGTCGCTGTGGCGCTCGAACGAGCACCCTGCTGTGCCTCTGCGTCGAAGGCGACACCGAGCGCCGTGGCGAACGATGGGTGGACGACGACCAAGTTCGATGGGTCGTAGGCGACGGCGAGGGCGGTGGCCACCGAGCCGTTGATCACGACCCGAGGGGTAGCACCGTAGGCGAGGCCGACAGCGGTGGCGAGCGCTGCGTTCGGCAGCACTCGGGGCGTGGAGGTGTTGGCGACACCGGCCGCTGTGGCGGGAGCTGCGTTCGGTCGAACGTTCTCCCCAGTGACGTTGGCGGTACCGGTCGCGGTGGCTGCCGAGGCGTTCGAGGTGAGGCGGACGTTCGGGTTGAAGGTGACACCAGCAGCCGTAGCCACCACTGCCGACGGGCCAACCTTGGGCATCGAGCTGTTGGCGACACCCACTGCTGTGGCGTGGGCTGCGTTCGTCGTGATGCGGACGCTGGCGTTGTACGCCGTGGCCGTGCCCGTGGCGAGCTGGGCCGAGGCGTTCGTGGCCACGAAGGTGGTGACCGAGGCGTTGTAGGCGACACCGGCAGCCGAAGCGAGCGCAGCGTTCAGGCGAAGTGCGGCGTCGGGATCCTGGGCGACACCAGTTGCTGTGGCGTGGGTATGGCCACGAGAGACGACGTTGGTCGTGCCCAGGTACGCCGTACCGGTACCGGTGGCCGCATCGGCAGGTGCGATGTCGTCGTTGCCTGCAACCACCGAGGCGTCGTTGGCCGTCGAGGTCGCCATCGCCGTGATTGCCACCGGGGAGACCCGATCCGTGCCCGAGTTGGCCACGCCCGACGCCGTCGCCTCGCTGGCTGGTGCACGCAGCGAGATCGAGGCGTTGTTCGCCACACCGGTCGCGTTCGCCGTGGTGGCGTTGGAGGTGAGCCGCTTCGAGGAGTCGTAGGCCGTGCCCGTGGCGATCGCCGTCGTCGGGGTCGGGCGCACCAGTGCGAGCGCTGCGTTCGCCGTCGCCGCTGCGGTCGCGAGCGCAGCGTTGGTGACCACCCGGGCTGCTGCGTCGTAGGCGGTACCTGTCGCCGCCGCGAGCTGAGCGAGGGCGAGCGTGGCGTACGAGACCGTCGGGTTGTAGGCGATGCCGGTTGCGGTGGCGTGCGCTGCGTTCGAGGTGACCCTCGGCGTCGAGGAGTAGCCGGTACCGGTGGCTGTCGCCGTCGACGCCGACGGTCGCACCGATGCGGGGGCGTCGTAGGCCGTCGCCGTCGAGGCGGCATGGGTGGCCACCGGGCGAACCAGCTCGTCGGTGCCGTTGGCTGCACCGGTCGCCGTCGCCGTCTGTGCTCCGGTGGTGATGACTGCACGAGCATCGAAGGCAGACGCGGAAGCGGTCGCCGTGGTGGCGTTCGCCGTCGAGAACACCGCCGTGGTCGTGGTGGCGTCGTTGGCGATGCCCGTGGCGGTGGCGAGTGCTGCGGAGGCATCGACGTCGGGACGCGCCGCGTTGGCGACACCGGACGCCGTAGCCAGCGAGGCATTGGTGTCGATGTCGGACCGCGGGGTGTTGGCGACACCCGTGGCGGTGGCGAGCGCTGCGTTCGGGGTGATCCGGACGGTGGCGTCGTAGGCGGTGCCGTTGGCCGTCGCATGGGCCGGAGAGGGGCGAACACCGGAGACGGCGTTGTTGGCGGTACCTGTCGCCGTGCCCTGCGGGGTGGCCGGGGAGACCCTGGCGTTGGCGTCATAGGCAGCGCCCGAACCGGTGGCCTCGATGGCATCGGCATCGGTGGCCGATGGTGCACCGCCACTCTCCAGGAGCTGACGAGATCCGTCTTCGAGGAGCTGGGTCCACCCAGATTCCAGAAGCTGAGCGTCGACACCCGGAGGAGCTGCCGGTGGCTGCTCGCGCACGATGGCGTTGATCGCCGTGCCCGTTGCTGTTGCAGCCGAGGGGCGACCCGAGATTCTGACCTTGGCATCGAAGGCTCGACCGGATGCGAGCGCCACCTCTGCACTGGCCGTCGAAGAGGATCCTCCACCGGCAGTGATCGACAAGGAGTCCCAGTCGTGGTTACTGGCATCGAACGAGGAGAGCCCGATCTTGCCGGTGGTGTACGTCGAGTCAGTGGTGTCGATCAGCCAGCCGGGGTCGGAGGTGCCGTCCTTCCACGCCTTGAACTTGATCGAGGTGCCAACGACTCGGAGCACCATGTTGACGAGCGCCGAGCCGCCCGCGGTGTAGGTCGCCGAAGCAATCGAGCTGAACGAGCCACCGACTGTCTTGCCGACCTGGATGTTCTGTGAAGATCCGTCGCTGCCGTTGAAGATGAATGCCAGGTAGCCGTTCGTCGGGTCGCTGCCGGTCGTCGCGCCGTCGTAGCGGAAGTTGATCTGTTCGGCTCCACCAGCCGTGCTCGACGAAACCTGGGCCGACAACTCGAAGTCAGCGGTGTCGACCATGTTGATGGTGGCGTCACCGAGACCGGAGATGCGACCCTTGTTGCTCTGGACGGTGAGCGCGCCATTCGTGGTGGCGAAGACGGCGGGGTCCCAGATGGCATCGCTCGTGCCCGTCCAGTCGTGCGTGATGGGCAGCGAAAGAGGACTCGCTCCTGAGTTGGCGATGGAGACGTTGTCGAAGTCGACGGCCGTAGAAGCAGCGACAGCGGTCTGGATGCCGATCGAGAGACCGGTGTTCGTGGTGTAGTTGGTGTCGGTGAAGCTGAAGTTCCACGTCGTGGGCTCAGGGCTGGAGTTCCGCCACCACTTGATCTTGTGCTGCGTCCCGGATGTGTAGATCCGGACGTGAACAACGTCGTTGACCGCCAGGACCGATTCGGTCGAGGTGTTGATCGAGGTTGCCGAGTAGTTGTCGTAGCGCTCGATGACGAAGTCGACGTTGACGGCATCGACGCTGAGGGCGAAGCGGAAGTAGTCGCCCGTGTCACCCGTCCGAGCATCCGTCCTGTACGTGATGTACGGGAAGTGCCATGACGTCTGCTGGATCTCGATGTCGAATCGAGCGTCGAAGTCGGCCGGGACGACGTCCTGGGCAAGCGCCTGCTCCTCGAACCACTGCGTGGTCGACGTGGCGAATCGGGCCTGATTCCCCTGAATGGTGACCGAGCCACCGTTCGAGGAAACCGTCGGCCAGCGCGTGGAGTTGAGGGCAGACCCGTTGGATCCAGTGAAGGCCTCGGTGAAGACGACGGCCATCGACTACACCCCCTTCTGGGGGCCGGTGCTGTTCGAGTTGTTCATCCGGTCACCCCCTCTCGAAGGTCAGGGGAGCCTGACTACTCCCCCAGCTAGATGCTGATCATTTGATTACGACAGGAGTGATACGATCTCGATCGTGACCGACCTGACGGCTGCGATCGCTCGCGAGCGACTGAGCTACGACCCCGAGAGCGGGGTCCTGACGTGGATCGAGGGACGACGGCGAGGACGCGCTGCCGGATGCCGGGACAGCCACGGGTACATCGTCGTGCGCCTCCTCGGGAAGAACCACAAGGCTCACCGCCTCGCCTGGCTGATCGTCCACGGCGAGTGGCCCACGGTCGAGGTCGATCATGTGAACAACGTGAGAGACGACAACCGCCTGGCGAATCTGCGGCTTGCCACCAGTTCGGGCAACGGGCAGAACCAGGCGCTCACGAGCGGGCGCGGCACCTCCCGGTTCCTCGGCGTGTGTTGGGCCAAGGACAACCGGAAGTGGCAGGCCCAGATCAAGATCGACAAGAGGACGATCTACCTCGGGCAGTTCGCTACGGAAGAGGAGGCTGCTGAGGCGTACCGGGCTGCGAAGGAGCGCCTGCACCCCTATTCCCATCCATAGTCGAACGCGATGACGTGTCCGAAGACGCCTGACGTCAGCACGGTGCCGACCTTCTTCGCCACCAGGGCGACGAACTCACCGGGGTTCACGTAATCGGTCCTGG